>JAESFR010000071.1_pt1 | contig 181615 bp, 173 predicted proteins | sample 9266191 | NCBI WGS metagenome assembly JAESFR01 (sample SAMN14503063, study PRJNA617104) | algae metagenome | isolation source: Pleurocapsa minor HA4230-MV1 and co-occurring heterotrophs from cement on... | place: USA: Nuuanu Pali Lookout, Hawaii | collected 2009-07-20 | reverse complement strand
CTGCCGACGGGACTGTGGGTACAGAACAGCGCTGCGGCGGAGGTCAGCGATTGCGTCCGCCGTTGCCTGTCCGCGCCTGCCCCGATCTCGGTCTCGGTCTCGGTCTCGGTCTCGGTCTCGGTCTCGGTCTCGGAAGGAGCTGAATGGGCAGAGGTTTCCCCCGCGGGATCCTCCGTCTGATTGTGCATCGAAGTCGGTGACGTCGCCGAGCCCGGTTCCGGCGGGATAACTGTTCCTGGCGTGGGGCCCGTTGTCGGTGGTGGTACTGGTGTCGGCGGTGGTACTGGTGTCGGCGGGACCGTCCCGGGTCGCTCTGGAGCAGAGCCTGTTTCGGTTCGGTCGGGTGCAGTGCCGGACTCCGGTGAGAGCATGGGCCCAGGCGCTTGCGCTGCGTCGGAGCCACTGCCGGAATCGGTTCCCGGGTCGGATGCAGATTGAGCTGCCGACACCGGTGCAGCTGGGGTGGTTGATTCGATGTCAGGCTCACCGCGCGCAGCGGATCCGTCCGACGGATCCGCCTCCGGGGCAGTGGTCGCATCAATGCCAACATCATCGGAAGTGCTTGTGGTCAAGCAGGACTCGGTCTCGCACTCGGGTTCCGACTCGGTCTCGGCCTGGGGCTCCGGGTTGCTGTCGGTGCTGCGGCGAGTCTCGGTAGCGCTTGTTCCCGACGCGGTGTTCGTCCCTGAGTCCGCGTCCGTGTTCACTGCTACCGAGTCCGTGTCCGCTGTCGCTGCCGACCCTGGGTCCTGTTCCCGAGCTCGGGTTTTCGGTGTTCGTTCCCATTCCCCGGTTGCCGGGTTCTGCACAGCCAGTCCGAGTTTCTCGGCGAGGGTGACCGCGTCGGTGAGCAGGATCTGCCACTGACTGCTGCGCGCCAACTCCCGGGCCAGATCAGGATCGATGGAACCGTGCCCGGCCAGATACGCCGGGTTCGCAAGCAACCCGATCAAGGTGGCTATATCGACGGTGACCATCGTCAACGGCACCCGCCGATCGGGCAACACCGCACCCTTCTTCGGGCAGTCCTCCCGTCGGCACAGGCACGCCAAGCGCGATTCACCGTGCATCCGGGCCATGAACGCATCACACAGGCGTTCCTTCTTCCCGCGCGGGTCTTTCGGGCACAAGGTGTCGGCCATCTCCTCGAGCAACTGCCACGCAGCGGCAGCTTCCGGGGCGGTCAACTCCGCCCGGATTCGCGCCAGTTCCCCGGCCGGGGTGTAGGTGACGGTCCGGAACCTCTTCGCGAACTCGCGTAGCGCTGATGCTTCTTCCGGGGCGACCCGCAGGAGGATGTCCCAGATCTCCTTCTCGAGCGGACCCGGCGACAACCGGTGGGCTGCTTCGACGACCTCGGCTTCGACGGAGGTGACGATGTCGTCGGAGAGGTTGTCGAGGATCCGGCATGCCGTCCGCACCCGCGGAAGGTCGACCTCACCGCCCTCGAATGCTCTGCGCAGCAGTGGGAGTCGGGTGTGCAGGGCGACGCCGACCGAGATATACGATTCGGCGACCGTCGCCGAGCACCCCAACGCGACGGCCATTTCGGTGCGCCCGTACCGGCTGTAATGCTTGTACTCGATGTCGTGGGTGATCCAGCTCCGATGGACCTCGTAACAGGCGGTGATCTTGCGGGCCGCCTGCCGATTCTCCGCACGCGCAGCAGCAGTCAACGCATCCAACGACACGATCGGTACAGCACCCATCTTCCACCCCCCGGTGAGCCGAAACAAGAACGCCTGTTCGAACAAGAAGAACAGTAACCCGGGCCACCGACAAGAATGCTGGAGCCGAACAGCAGGCGACTGACCTGCCATTGTTCGCCGCGTCGTTCTACACTCCACCCCATGAGCGAGCCTGATTCCACGGCGTCCGAGATGGCCGAGTTGCGAGCTCGGGCACACGAGGGCGATCACGACGCCCTCGACCAGTTGGTCGAACTCGCAGGTTCTCGAAACGACCTCGACGAACTCCGCTCTCTCGCCGATGCGGGCAGCAGCGATGCCGTCGACATCCTCGTCGAGCTCGCCGGTGAACGCGGCGACCGCGAGGAGTTGCAGAGGTTGGCCACCGCTGGCAGTCAGGACGCCGCGGACATTCTCGAAGAGATGGACAGTTAGCCGGGGCTGGGACGCTCCCCCAGTTGCACGGTGAGTCGATGGGCGGCGTCGAGCAGCAGCTTGCCCAGCTCACGTCGTCGATCATCACGGAATCGCGTCTCGACACCCGTCAGGCTCAGCGCCCACGCAGGACCTCCGGCACGGTCGAACACGGCAGCACCGAGACCCCAGCTGCCCTCCACCAGCAATCCAGGGTTCACGGCGAACCCCGTTGTCCTGGTGAGTCCCACGCGATGTCGAATCGCGTTGTCCGAGTGCGTCTCTCCCCACTCGGGAACCAAGTCGACTCCACCCAGGTACTCGTCCACCTCCCGATCGGGAAGGTGAGCGAGAATGGCCAGACCCGCGGACGCCACCCCGAGCGGAAGCCGAATCCCCTCGTACAACACGTGCGAACGCAGCGGAAAGCTCCCCTCCACTCGAAGCAGGCACACGGTCTCCGCTCCGCGCCGGACCGACAGGAACGCACTCTCTCCGCTCTCGGCAGCCAACGCCTGCACTATCTTTCGAGCCTGGTCGGTGATGTCGTAGCGCAATGCCGCCATCGACCCGAGCAGGTAGATCTCCGGGCCCAGTGACCAGTGGCCGGTGGCGGCGTCGCGGTCGATGAACCCTTGGTCGGCCAGAGACGCCAAGAGGCGATGTGCAGTCGGTCGCGCGATACCGGTCGCCCGAGCGAGCGCGGTGGTCGAGGCACCCGACGGCTCCTCGCTTCCCGCCGCGCGCAGCAACGAACAGATCTTGCCGATCACACTTGCGTTGGCTTCCGCTGAGGTCACCCGCCCATACTACGTCCACTCAGTGGACGCCGAGCCCGCATCCGTTCACCGAACGAGCAAAAACCTGCATTCGCCGGATCCAAATACACAGCTCAGGTTCACTGGGTGCAACGTTTGCTCAACGAACACATCAGGAGCTGCAAGTGACTGGAAAGACCTACGCGTCCGCCGCCGAGGCGGTCGCGGACATCGGCCGAGGAGCGACCATCGCGGTCGGTGGCTTCGGATTGTGCGGCATCCCCGACGCCCTCATCGAGGCCATCGCGAACACCGACGCCACCGAGCTCGAAGTGTTCTCCAACAACTGCGGCGTCGACGGCTACGGGCTCGGAATCCTGCTGGCAGCCGGACGCATTCGCCGTGTCACCGCGTCGTATGTCGGTGAGAACAAGGAGTTCGCCCGCCAGTACCTCGCCGGCGAACTGGAGGTCGAGCTCACCCCGCAGGGCACGCTCGCCGAGCGACTTCGCGCCGGCGGCAACGGTGTTCCCGCGTTCTTCACTCCGGCCGGAGTGGGCAGCCCCATCGCCGACGGCGGAATGCCGTGGCGCTACGCCGCCGACGGATCCGTCTCGATCGCGTCGCCGCCCAAGGAGACTCGGGTGTTCGGCGACAAGCGCTACGTTCTCGAGGAGTCCATCAATGCCGACTTCGCACTGGTGCACGCCGAGATCGGTGACACCGCAGGCAATCTCGTGTTCGACAAGACGGCGATGAACTTCAACCCCCTCGCCGCGATGGCAGGCAAGATCACCATCGCGCAGGTCGAGAATCTCGTCGAGCCGGGCGAGATCGATCCCGCCCACGTCCATCTGCCGGGCGTGTTCGTCCAACGTGTCGTGCATACCGGTCCACAGGACAAGCGCATCGAGAAGCGCACCGTCAGTTCAGGAGTTCGAGCATGAGTGCAGGATGGACACGCGACCAGATGGCCGAGCGCGCTGCCGCGGAGATGGTCGACGGGGAGTACGTCAATCTCGGCATCGGACTGCCGACGTTGATCCCGGGGTACCTCACCGACGCGGTCAAGGTCACCCTGCACTCGGAGAACGGCATCCTCGGCACCGGGCCGTACCCCACCGAGGACGAGGTCGACGCCAATCTCATCAACGCGGGCAAGGAGACGGTCACCGTCAATCCCGGTGCTGCGTACTTCGATTCGTCGTTGAGCTTCGGCATGATTCGCGGTGGCCACATCGACACCGCCGTGTTGGGCGGCATGCAGGTCTCCCGCACCGGCGACCTCGCCAACTGGATGGTGCCCGGCAAGATGGTCAAGGGCATGGGCGGTGCGATGGACCTCGTGCACGGTGCCCGGCGCGTCATCGTCGTCATGGAACACACCGACCGCGACGGGAACCCGAAGATCCTCGACGCCTGCACTCTGCCGCTGACCGGACAGGGCGTCGTGAATCGCATCATCACCAACCTCGCCGTCATCGACGTCGTCGGCGACGGTACCCTCGCACTGGCCGAGCTCGCACCCGGTGTCACTTCCGAAGAGGTCACCGCCGCAACGGGATCCGCACTCACGATCCCGTGACACAGATGTCGTGATACCACTGTGGGCTCGAACGTATCGACAACGTTCGAGCCCACAGTTCGAGGTATCTAGTCCGGAATCATGTCGAAGGTGTCCGGGTTCGGGCCGTTACGACCCTGTTCGCCCTTGTCCAGGGCCGTGATGGCGTCGACGTCGGCGGAGCTGAGCTCGAAGTCGAAGATCTCGAAGTTGGCCTTCACTCGCTCCGGCGTCACCGACTTCGGGAAGATGATGTTGCCCCGCTGAATGTGCCAGCGCAGCACCACCTGAGCGACGGATTTGCCTGTGGCGTCGGCGATTCGCTTCAGTTCGGGGTCGTCGAGAACGTTTCCCTGAGCGATCGGCGACCACGCCTCGGTGGGGATGGCGTGCTCACGGCCGTAGGCCCACACGTCGTTGTTGACGAAGTACGGGTGCACCTCGATCTGGTTCACCGCGGGGACCGTCTCGGTCTCCTCGGCCAACCGGTCGAGGTGGGCGGGCTGGAAGTTGGATACGCCGATGTTGTGGGCGCGCCCGTCGGCGACGAACTCCTCCAACGTCTTCCAGGTGGAGACGAAGTCGCCGTCGTAGCGAGTCGGGAGCGGCCAGTGGATCAGAAAGAGGTCCACGTAGTCGGTTCCGAGGTCGCTGAGGGTCTTGTCGAATGCCGTTCGCGCGTCGTCGGGCTTGTGGAAGCCGTTGTTGAGCTTGCTGGTGACGAAGACCGACTCGCGGTCGAGGCCGGAGTTGCGAATACCTTCGCCGACCTGCTTCTCGTTGCCGTACATCTCGGCCGTGTCGATATGGCGGTAGCCGATTTCTAGTGCCGTTTCGACAGCCTTCGCCGTCTCGTCGGGATCGATCTGGAACACGCCGAAACCGAGCTGCGGGATCTGCTTGCCGTTTCTGAGCGTGACGTTGGGTACCTGAGTCATGACGCTCGGGTGCCCGCCCTCTCGGTGCTTCAAACCGGATGAAATGATGCGGTCGTGATAGTGCAGCGCATCCGGCGCGTCGTCGACCGTGTCTCCGAAAGCCTCGGCCGATCCTCCTCAGCCTTGATCTCTCCGGAGCGGCACTTCGACCCCGCTCATCCGTGGTTCCTCACTGCCACCGAACGCGGCAACGACGACACTCGAATCACGGCTTGGACGGAGGGCAACCGCGTCCAGAATCTCGTGCACGGCAAGACGTACTTCGCGGCGTTGGCGAAGGCGCTAGAGAAGACCGAGCGCGACGATCTGGTGCTCTTCACCGACTGGCGCGGCGACCCGGAGCAGATGCTCACCGACGACGGCGTGACCGTCGAGGATGCACTCGCCGACGTCGCGCACCGCGGTGGTGTCGTCAAAGGCATGGTGTGGCGCTCGCACATCGAGACGCTCGGTTTCACCGGACCGAAGAATCGCAAGCTCGCCCTTCGCCTCGAGGAGGCCGGTGGCGAGGTGATCCTCGACCAGCGCGTGCTGGTGACCGGAAGCCACCACCAGAAGTTCGTGGTCGTGCGGTACGGCAGGAAAGACCTGCCCGACATCGCGTTCGTCGGCGGGATCGACCTGGCCCGTGCCCGACGCGACGACGCCGATCATTTCGGTGATCCGATCTCACGCCCCTTCCCGCCCGAGTACGGGGAGATCCCGGCCTGGCACGACGTGCAGGTGCAGCTCGAAGGCCCGGCGGTGCGGGACGTCGAGGACGTCTTTCGCGAGCGGTGGGAGGATCCCGCAGCCCTGTCCCGACTGCCGTGGCACGCGATACCCGACATGATCCGAGGCGTGACGCGTGAGCCGTCGGAACTGCCGCCTGCGGCACCGGCTCCGGAACCTCGGGGCACGTGCTCGGTGCAGCTGTTGCGCACCTACCCCAGGCGGCGTCCCGCCTACCCGTTCGCGACCAAGGGCGAACGCAGTGCAGCCCGGGCGTACGCCAAAGCACTCGACCGCGCCACCGAATTGATCTACATCGAGGATCAGTACCTGTGGTCGGTCGACGTCGCCCGCGTGTTCGCGGTTGCGTTGCGTCGCAAGCCGAACCTGAAGCTGGTGGTGGTGGTTCCCAAGCACCTCGACGACGACAGCGCACTGACCATTCCCTCTGCGCTGCTGGGGCACTCGGCCGCGCTCGAGGTCATCCGCGCTGCCGGAGGTGATCGCGTACTGGTTCTCGACATCGAGAACGACCGCGGAATACCTGTGTACGTGCACTCGAAGGTCTGCATCATCGACGACGTGTGGACCGCGGTGGGCTCGGACAACTTCAATCGTCGTTCGTGGACCCATGATTCGGAGCTGACGGCGGCCATCGTCGACGAAGAACGCGACACCCGCGAGCCCCTCGACCCCGCAGGCCTGGGCGACGGTGCCCGTACCCATGCCCGCAACCTGCGCCTGGAGCTCATTCGCGAACACCTCGGCCGGGCCGATGGTGACGACGCCGACCTGGTGGATCCACAGCAGTTCTTCGATGCGATCTCGGCCTGTGCGACGGCACTCGACGAATGGCACCGCAACCCGTCCTCGGGCCCGCGCCCGACCGGCAGGCTGCGCCGACACGAGATCTCCGTGCCGCCGGTCTGGCAGCAGCGACTCGCTGCGTTCGCGTACCGGCTGTTCGTCGACCCCGACGGCCGCCCGATCGGAATGCGCCTGCGTCGTCGCTTCTGACGTGCTTGCCGTTTCGGACCTGACATATCGGGCATTCGCCCTCGATGTCTCCCTCCCCTCGCGAACTCAGTGCTCTCGTCTTCGCCCCATCCCCACTGTTGACGGTGACCCTCGACCGAGCCCCCAACGGCAACACCGAACTGCACGTGCACGCAGGCGGCCAAGGCCATTGGATCGCCCGGATGGCCACGGTGCTCGGCCTCGACGTGACACTGACGGGAGTGTTCGGCGGCGAGATCGGGGGCATTCTTCGCGACATCGTCGAGCGGGAGGGCATCACCGTCGTCTCGGTCGACATCGGCCAGGAGAGCGGCTCGTACGTTCACGATCGCCGCAGCGGTGAGCGCGAGATCCTGGCCACTGTCGACCCGCCGCCGCTGGCCCGGCACGCCCTCGACGACCTGTTCAGCGCCGCCCTCGCCGCCGGTGCCCGCAGCGACGTCGCCATTCTGGGCGGACCGCACGAAGACGACATCGTTCCGCCCGAGGTGTACGAGCGGCTGTGCGCGGACCTCACCGCCCTGGGCAAGACGGTGGTGGCCGACCTCTCCGGACCGACCATGATCGCCGCGCTCGCCGGCGGCCTGACGGTGCTCAAGGTCAGCCACGAGGACCTCATCGCCGACGGCCGGGCCGAGTCCGAGGACCCGGCGCACCTGATCGATTCGATGCGGCAGATGCACGACGACGGCGCGGAGATCGTCGTGATCTCGCGGGCCGGAGATCCGGCCCTGGCGCTGGTCGACGGCGACGTGCTCGAGATCGTCACGCCGGGGCTGCGCATGGTCGATCACCACGGAGCAGGCGATTCGATGAGTGCAGGCATCGCCGCGGGGCTTGCTCAGGGACTGTCGGTCCCCGAGGCGTTGCGACTCGGCGGCGGAGCCGGCACGGCCAACGTCACGCGCCGTGGCCTTGGTAGCGGGCGACGTGACCTGGTTCTCGGCCTCACCGAAGCGGTGGAGGTTCGTCCGTACGAGAAGGCAGGCAAGAAATGAGAGCCCTGATCACCAACGACGACGGCGTGTCCAGTGAGGGCATCGCCCTGCTCGCACGCGTGGCAGTGGAAGCCGGTCTCGACGTCGTCGTCGCCGCGCCGCACGAGGAGCGCAGCGGGGCCAGCGCGTCCTTGACGGGCATGGGCGTCGACGATCACCTCGGTATCGGATCCGTCGCCATTGCCGGTCTTCCCGACGTCCCGGCATACGCGGTGCAGGCGTCACCCGCTCTCATCGCGTTCGTGGCCACCCGCGGGGCGTTCGGCGACCCCCCGGATCTGGTGCTCTCCGGAATCAATCACGGACCGAACACCGGTGCCGCCGTACTGCATTCGGGCACGGTCGGAGCCGCGTTGACGGCACTGACGCATCGGGTCCCGGCAATGGCGCTGTCGTCGATCGCCACGGAGCCTACCCATTGGGCGACGGCCGAGCACGTGGCCCGCATCGCGGTGACGTGGATGATGTCCCACGGCCCGTCCGATGCCGTCGTCAACGTCAACGTCCCGGACGTTCCGCTCGCGGAGTTGGCGGGAATCGTGCCCGCATCTCTGGCCCGCTACGGCGCGGTCCAGGCCGAAATAGGCGATCGCGGGGAGGATTTCGTCACCGTTCGTTTCGACGAGATCCGAGCCGAGGACGACGATTCCGACGCGTCGCTGTTGGCCCGCAACTGGGCGACGTTGACGGCGATCCGTCCGCCCAGCGAGGTGGAGGGAATCGACCTGTCTGCGATGCGCAGCTGACCTGTTTCGTTCGAGCTCACCGAGATGTGTCGGTGAGCTCGTGCACACTGGGAACCATCACCGCACATGCCACGGACCTAGGGGGTCACCGCGTATGACGTTCCATTCTGTAGTTCCACCGTTTCTGCTCGAGCGGCTGCAGGGGCCGGGTGCTCGCGCCACTCTGCTCGCCGATCGTGAGATGCGCGCAGGCCGCGAGGTGGTGCAGGCTCGCACCGCCATCGCCCCGCGCACCGGCGGCACGCTCGAGCGCACGATCTCCGACGCGCAGTCCACTCGTGATCTACCCGGCCGGCAGGTACGTGCCGAGGGCGAGGATCCCACGGGCGATGCCGCGACCGACGAGGCGTACGACGGCCTCGGTGCCACATACGCGTTCTTCGACGAGGTCTACGGCTACTCGAGTCTCGACGGAAGCGGCCTGCCCCTCGACGCGACCGTGCACTACGGCCAGGACTACGACAACGCGTTCTGGGACGGCTCGCGCATGGTGTTCGGCGACGGTGACGGTGAGGTGTTCGCTCGATTCACCGTCTCGCTCGGCGTCATCGCACACGAACTCGCGCACGGGTTCACGCAGTACACCACCCCGCTCGAGTACAAGGACCAGGCCGGCGCGCTGAACGAGTCGATCTCCGATGTGTTCGGCGCATTGGTCGAGCAGTACACAGCCGGGCAGAACGCCGAGGACGCCTCGTGGCTGATCGGCGAAGGCCTGTTCCTGCCTGCAGTGCAAGGTAAGGCGTTGCGCTCGCTGCTCGAGCCCGGAACCGCCTACGACGACGACGTGCTCGGTAAGGATCCGCAGCCGGCCAGCATGGACGATTTCGTCGTCACCACCGAGGACGACGGTGGCGTGCACATCAATTCGGGTATCCCGAACCGCGCGTTCGCCGTTGCGGCCACCACGCTCGGAGGTCCGGCCTGGGACCGCATCGGGCAGGTCTGGTTCGACACGATGACCGTCGGCGGACTGTCCCCGACAGTCGATTTCGCCGGGTTCTCGGCCGCGACCCTCGCCGCAGCAACCAAGCGATTCGGAGCCGGTTCCGACGTTGCCGAGGCCGTGGCCATGGGTTGGTCTACCGTGGGGGTGAAGACAACAGGGCTCGAGTCCCTACCGAAGCCGAGCGACGATCGGGTGTGATCGAGAGCAGATGAGCCTGCGCATCGAGGTACTGCGAACCGGTGGTGTCGCCGGGATGTCCAAGCGCGGCGTCGTCGAGACCGACGAGCCGGAATGGCAGTCGTTGGTCGAGGCCGCGCAGCCGTACATCGCCGATCAGCAGGCCGCCGATCCGGCCGAGTCCAACGCCCGCGACACCTTCGTGTGGAGTGTGTCGGTGGGTGAGCACTCGTGCCGGGTGGGCGATTCCAGCCTGACCGGCCCGCTACGCGACCTCGCGGAGCGCACACTCCGCGAGGGTCGCGTCCGGTAGCGCGAGAACCTCGTTCAGGCCTTCCACTCCGCACTGCGTTCGTCGGTCGCCTGACCCAGCGCCTCGACGAGAGCGTCGATTCCGAAGTCCTTGCCGTACGACGGCGTTCCCGGCTGCTGACGCCACGACTGGGCGAGGGTTCCGCCGTCGACGGGGTCGAATCCGAGCTCGTCGATGACCGAGAAGACCAGCTTCTTCGAATCGTCGTCGTCGCCTGCGATCGGTAGTGCGATTCGACCTCTGGTCCCGGCGGGCACACCCTTCTCGAGCAGGTGCTTGTACCAGATTCCGTTGAACGCCTTGATGACCGGCTCGCCGAGTTGCTGAGAGACCCACACGCTTTCGGGCGTCCCACCCTCGATGTCCTCGATCAACCCGTCCCGCTGCTGCGGGTAGTAGTTGTTGGTCTCGATGATCGGGGCCCCGGGCTTGCGGGCGGAAGCAATTCCCGGAGCGAGATCGGGAACGTTCTTCTGCGGAATGCTCAGCAGCACCAGGTCTGCGTCCTGCGCGGCCTCCGCGGCCCAGACGGCCGTCGCTCCGGTCTCCGCTGCCAGGTCCGCCAGCGTTTCCGGGTCACGTGAATTCGAGAATCTGATCTCGTGACCGAGCGCCGCCCAACGCCGAACGAGGGTGCCGCCGATCAGTCCACTTCCGATGATTCCAATTTTCATATCGAGAACCAACACACTCGACCCGAAACAATTCCCGTCAGGATCCGATCGAGACCTTCGCGCGCGGACGGCCGAACTTCATGGCCTTGTCCACCACCTTGCCGTAGCGCAGTACCGGAAGGTCGCGGAAGTAGTTCATGCGCAGCTTCCACGGGGTCTCGCTGCCCTGCCTGGGGAAGTTGTCCACCGCCCGCAGGACGTAGCCCGCGGCGAAGTCGAGGAACGGTTCTTCGTCGATGGACGGGTCGCGCTCGAGTTCGACGGTGCTGTATCCCTTCTCGTCCATGTGCGCGAGCAGTCGCATCACGTAGTTCGAGACCATGTCGGCTTTGAGCGTCCACGAGGCGTTGGTGTATCCGACGACGAAGGCGAAGTTGGGGATACCGGTGAGCATCATGCCCTTGTAGGCCATGGCGCTGGGCAGGTCGACGTCCTTGCCGTCGACGCGGAACGTCGCGCCGCCCAATGCAGACAGATTCAATCCCGTTGCGGTGACGACGATATCGGCATCGAGGTGCTGGCCGGACTTCAGCTTCAGTCCGGTCTCGGTGAACGTGTCGATGTGGTCGGTGACGATCGAGACCTCGTCTTTGCGAATCGAGCGAAACAGATCGTTGTCGGGCACCAGGCACAGCCGCTGATCCCACGGGTTGTAGGACGGGGTGAAGTGGGTGTCGAGGTCGTACCCCTTCGGCAGCCACCCTTCCTGCATCGTCCGGATCCGCTTCTTCATGAACTCCGGATACTTCTGGCTCAGGGTGTAGATCAGCATCGCCATGGATACGTTCTTGAGCCGAGTGGCGCTGTAGGCCAATTTCTTCGGCAGGCGCTTGCGAAGGGTCAGCGCAATCGGATCCTGCGACGGAAGTGAGAGGACGTAGCTGGGCGAGCGCTGCAGCAACGTGACGTGCTCGGCATCGCGAGCCAGATTGGGGGCCAACGTGATTGCCGTGGCACCACTGCCGATCACGACGATCTTCTTGCCCGACCAGTCCAAATCCTCGGGCCAGTGCTGCGGGTGGATCACCTGGCCGCCGAACTTGTCCTGTCCGGCGAACTCGGGACTGAAGCCCTTGTCGTAGTCGTAGTAGCCGCTGCAGGAGAACACGAACGACGCGGTGACCGTGACCGTCTCGTTCGTATCGCTTCGATGCGCGGTCACCGTCCAGAACTGCTGCTCGGACGACCATTCGAGAGCGACGACCTTGTGATGGAACCGGATGTGCTTCTCGACGCCTGCTTCTCGCGCGGTCTCGACGATGTAGTTGCGGATGTCGGTGCCGTCGGCGATGGATTTCTCCCCCATCCACGGCTTGAAGCTGTATCCGAGGGTGTACATGTCGGAGTCGGAGCGAATCCCGGGGTAGCGGAACAGATCCCACGTTCCCCCGATAGCACCGCGGCTCTCGAGAATTGCGTAGGTCTTGCCGGGCAGATCGTGCCCGAGGTGGCGCGCGGCACCGATCCCGGACAGGCCGGCACCGATGATGAGGACGTCGACCTCGGGAGTGGGCAGTACGGCAGTCATGTCAACGATTCCTTCGATGTCTTTCGATCAGCTGGTCTTGTTGCGAGCGCTCTCGGACCTGCCGAGGCGGGCCACTTCCTCGTCCATCTTCGGCAGGATCGTCGGCACGTGTTCGAGCATGCTGCGATCGCCGACCCGCGAGGTGATGACGGCTTTGAACCACGACGCAGCTCCCACCCACCGCGGCACGTAGACGCGACGCTTGCGCTTGGCCAGGCCGTCGACGAAGGCATCGACGCACTGGTCGACGGTCATCGTCTTGCCCAGCGGGCCCGGGAGCACCGCGAGCAGATCCTGGAATGCGGTGAGGTCGGACTTGGCGTCCTGCACCATCGGCGTATCGATCCAGGCCATGTGTGCCGAGCCGACGTCGACGCCTCGATAGTTGACCTCGAGCCGGAGCGCATTCGCAAAGTGTTCTGCTGCAGCCTTACTGGCGTTGTACGCGGCCAGGCCGGGGCACGGGGTGAACGCCGCGAGCGAGGAGACGACGAGGATGTAGCCGTTGCGTTCGATGAGCGACGGCAGCGCGGCGCGGACGGTGTTGAACACGCCCATCACGTTGATGTCCATGACACGTTGGAACGTGGCGGGATCGACCTGCATGATCGATCCGTAGCTGGCGATTCCGGCGTTCGCGAGCACCAGGTCGATGCCGCCGTACGCCTCGATTCCGCCGTCGACGGCCCGCTGCATGTCGTCGAGGTTCCGGACGTCGGCGACGAACGCGGTTGCCTTCAACTGGGCCGCGACCTCACGGAGCGGGGCTTCGTCGACATCGACGAGGATCAGCTGGGCACCTCGGCCGGCGAGCGCCCGCGCCGTCGCGGCACCGATCCCCCGTGCCGCCCCGGTGATAAGAACGACCTTGTTCCGTAGCGTCGACGCCGCCATGTGCTCCCCCTCGATCGGAATGCCTGTCTGCGAACACTTTGCATCTGATACCGAGCGGTGTCAAGATCTGTCTGTGACCATCCCTCACAGTGAAGTCGGCCGCACCTACCGAGGTGCCGATCCTCGGCAGCGGCAGCAGGAGCGTCGGATACGCCTGCTCGACGCAGCCGTCGCAGTCTTCGGCACCACCGGCTACCGGACCGCAACCGTGGAGAAGGTGTGCAGCGAGGCGGGCCTGACCAAGCGCTACTTCTACGAGTCCTTCACCAACAGCGAGGACCTGCTGATGGCGACCTACGCCCGCGCCACCGACGCCATGCGCGAGAACATCCTGGCCGGTGCCGCCGCCGAGGCCGACTCCACCGAGCAGGTGCTTCGAGCCGCTCTCACCGGCTTCTTCACCTTCGTCGCCGAGAATCCGAAATCTGCGCGCATCGCCTTCGTCGAGATTCTCGGGGTCTCGTCCACCGTCGACGCGCTCTACCGCAAGACCACGACCTCGTTCTCGGAGACCGTGCTCCAGGTGGCCGAGGCGGTCGGTTCCGGCCACGGGCTCGCCGGGCCGAACCGTCGAACACTGGCCATGGGCCTGGTGGGCGCGGTCCTCACCATCGCCCAACAATGGCTGCTCTCTCCCGAGCGCGAACCGTTGGATTCGGTGATCGCCAGCGCCCACACCATCCTCGCCGCCGTGGTCTTCGGCCGCGTCGACGGTTGAGCGTCAGGTCACGGCCTGCTCTGCAGCGGCTCCACCGGCTCCTCCGCCGTGGCTCGCTCGCCGGACTTGACGACGACCACGCCGAGCAGAACCAGTGCGCCACCGGCCAATTGGATCGGCGCCGGAGCCTGACCGAGCAGCAACCACGCGAACACAAGTGCGGCAACGACTTCCATCAATCCCATGAACGACGCCAACCGTGACCCGAGCCGTCGGCCCGCGGCGATCCCGAGGACGTAGGCCAGTGCGGCCGTCACGACGCCGAGGCCGATGATCGGGACCCACCATGGCACAACCGCATCGACGAAGGTGACGTCGGTGAGCGGGGCGGCGAACGGGACGATACCGATCAGCCCTGCGACCAACAGGATGAGACCACCGGTGAGCAGGCCGGCCCCGGCGAGCACGATCGGCGGGAGTCCGTTGCTCTCGTCCGCCGACAGCACCCAGTAGACGGCCGCACCGGCCATCGAGCCCAGCGCCCACAGCACACCGACGGTGTCGACGTCGGCACCGGAGATCAGGTCGAGCACCAGCACCAGACCCATCGCGGCCAGCAGTGCGCCCACCACGGTCAGCCGACCCGGTCGCTGTTGGTGACGGAACCACATCCAGCCGATGACGGCCACGGGCGAGGTGAACTCGATCAGCAGCGCCACCCCCACCTCCATCCGTCCGACGGCGTTGAAGAACGCGAGCTGGCAGCCTGCCACCGCAAAAGCTCCGTAGGCGAGCAGCAGCTTCCAGTTCTTCGCCAGCAGGCTCCATCGCCCACGCAACGCCAGAATCGACGGAATCAGCAGGACGGCCGCCGCCAGCAGGATTCGCGCGGTCACCGCAGCCCCGGCTGTCCAGCCGGCGTCGAGCAGTCCCGTCGCGAGCGAACCGGAGAGCCCGAAGGACGCCGCCGAGAGCAGCGCGAAACCGAGTCCCGAGAGTCGACGCGACCGCGCCGCAGCGTCGTGGGTGGCCGCGAGATCTACCTGCGCGTCATGAGTGTAAGCCGTCATGACATGTGACAGTAGGGAGTGACTTGGTAAGGTGTCAACATGCTTTTTGCTCATGACGCGGAATTGTCGTTGCTGTCCGCCGTGGCCTTGGTCAATTCGGCCGAGGACCCGGACACGCTGACCACGCGGGAGCAGCTCGCCGAGTTCTTCACCGAACAGGGTTACTCCGGCCGGTTCGACGGCGACGACGCCGAGCTCGAGGCGGTGAGGGCGCTGCGGCCCACCCTGCGCGCACTGCTCACCAGCAGCCGCGACGACGCCGTGGTCGAGGTCAACCGATTGCTCGCCGAGTCCTCGGCCCTGCCCCGACTGGTTCGTCACGGAGATCTCGACTGGCACGTCCATGCCGTCGCCGACGACAGTCCCCTCGTGACCCGCATCGTGGTCGAGACCGCGATGGCCATGATCGACGTCATCCGGGCAGACGAGCTCTCGCGCTTCGACGTCTGCGCCGATCCGGACTGCAACGGGCTGGTGCTCGACCTCTCACGCAACCGGTCGCGTCGGTTCTGCAGCACCACGTGCGGCAACCGCGCAGCCGTCGCCGCGTATCGAGCACGCAAGGCCCAGTAGGACCGCGGGGCTTAGTCGATCGGCTTTCGGGTATTCCACGATCGAACTGATCGAAAGGAATTACTCCATGGTCGAGAAAAGGCCTCCCGTATCAAGCATGTCCAGAGCTGTCGTCAACATGTTGGCCGTCATACTGATCTTTGCCGGAATTGCCGCAATCGGCGGCCTGATCGCCGCATTGGCCGGCGGCTTCGAGGGTTGGGCCATCGTTGCGGGCATCGCGATAATCGCGCTGTTCGCCGGCGGATATCTGGCCGTACGCGAGGGCGCTCGTCGTCGATCCAGCGAGTCCACGCAGGTCGTCTACGCGCCGGACCACACCGACGAACTGTTCGACGTCGACCCCAATACCGGCGAGCGGACCCCGCACCGCGACTAGCGTTTGGATGCGGGGCCGCTGCAGGTTCGGAACGGCTGTGGGGCTCAGAACGGATATCTCTGGATGTCCGACTGCATCGTGACCCACTGCAAGTCACAGAAGGTGTCGAGGTTGACGGTGGTGCCGAAGTGCCCACCCGAACCCGAGGCCTTCACGCCACCGAACGGAGCGACCGCCTCGTCGTCGACCGTCTGATCATTGATGTGCACTGCGCCGGAACGGATTCGGTCCGACAACTCGTACGCCGCGAACGGATTCGCGGTGACGATCGCAACGGACAGGCCGTATTCCGATGAATTGATGATCTCGATCGCCTCGTCCACGGTGCGGTACGTGGTGATGGGTGCGACCGGGCCGAAGATCTCCTCGGTGAACGCCGGCGAATCCTTCGGCACGTTGCCGAGCACGGTCGGCCGATAGTGGAGACCGTCGAACGTTCCGCCTGCAGCCAGTTCGGCACCGGCCGTCACCGTGGACTGCACGATGCCGTCGACTCGCTTCAGTTGGTTCTCGTCGATGATGGGCCCCAACGCATTCGACGGGTCGGTCGGGTCTCCGACGGTGATGCGTGCAGCGATCTTCGCAAGCTCCGCGGTGTACTGCTCGGCGAGATGCTCGGGAACGAGGTGCCGGCCCGACGCCATGCAGATCTGCCCCTGGTGCAGGAACGATCCCCATGCGCCCGCCGATGCGGCGGCCTCGATGTCTGCGTCGGGCAACACGAGGAACGCGTTGTTCCCGCCGAGTTCGAGGTGGACCTTCTTCAGCAGTGGCGCTGCAGCTTCCGCGATTCGCCGGCCGGCCGCCGTGGACCCGGTGAACGAGATGCACGGGACATCGGGGTGCGAGACGAGAGCGGCTCCCACATCGGCACCCGAGGGCAGTACGTGCAACAAACCGTCCGGCAGGCCTGCTTCGGCGAAGATCTCGGCGAGGATCAGACCACCCGAAATCGGCGTTCGCGGATCGGGTTTGAGAACGACTGCATTGCCGACGGCCAGAGCAGGTGCGACCGACCGCATGGACAGTACCGAGGGGAAGTTGAACGGACTGATCACGCCGACGACGCCCATCGGAACGTAACGCCCCACCGAGAAACGCGATTTCGCACTCCGCAGCACCTGCCCGTAGGGCTGCGACGCGAGAGCAGCGGCCTCGGTCAGCTCGGCGAGAACCAGTCCGATCTCGGCCCCCGCCTTGCCGTGACTCGATCCCGATTCGGGAACCAACCACCGCGTCAGACGCTCGGGATCGTCCGCGAGAAGCTCCGCGGCCCTCGTCATGACCGACGCTCGCTCGGTGTACGGCTTGGCGGCCCATTCCTTCTGCGCACGTGCAGCTTTCGCGACTGCTCGATCGAGGTCGGCGACGTCGGCGGCACCGACGGTGGCCACGACCGACCCGTCGGACGGCGCGGTCACGTCGAGGGTTCCACCACCGCCGTCCACCCATCCGCCGTCGAAGATCTTAGCCGTCCACGCCAGTGTGTTCGCCATGTCAGTCCTGCTCTTTCCTACTCGGTGTTCTTCGTTCGTCGAGGTTGGGCTGCGATCGCTGCGTCGAGCACCTCGGCCTCGGCCCAGGATCCGTGGAATGCGAACGGCACTCGGACGGGGAGCTTGACGCGTGCGAGTGGTTCGCGGGTGAACGAGTCGGCCTCGTGCACCAATAGTTCGGACAGACCGGACGCCGGATTCCACCACAGGGTCAGCAGGTAGCCGTCGTTCTCGATGCTCGCGCCTCGACGCTGAACGAAGACCGGTTCACTGGGGCTGGTCAATCCGTCCGGTCCTTCGAGCACGATCGTCTGTCCGGTCGAGAAGTCATGGCGCGCAAGCCCATCCGTCAGGGTCAGCGGCGACAGGCTTCGGGTGGTGGCGAAGTATCCGAAGCGATTCTCCTGGCCCAGCCACGCGTCGTTGATCTTCGGGAACTCGCCCGCCACCCCGCTGTGCATGTGCTGGGTGGTCGTCCTGGTTGCGGTATCGAGCACGAACCGCCAGGCCATCGCGGGCGGAAACCAGGAATGCGAGTCGATCGGCTCGTCCGAATCGTCGGCCGGATTGCCCAGTCGTGCAATGACGTGCAGGTCCACCACGATTCCCGTGGCAGTTTCGTGGGCGTTGAAGAAGTGCGTCGGGGCCAGCATCAGGCCGGTGTCGTACCACGTGACTTCGTGGGTTCGACGGTCGAGGACGGCGAACCTGCTGCCGTTCGGTGTAGCCGATTCGTCCCAGAGCACCCCTGGCCGCCCCGCCATGATGCGGTCGAGGCGGAACTGGTTGGGCGAGATCAGGAAGATCGCGAGGTGTTCGCTCACGATGTAATCGTGCACCATTGCCGGACAGCCCATGTCGAAAGTGACGGTATCGACGACGGTGCCGCTGGTATCGGCCTCGTACCACGTCAGATTCGGCCCGATGGCGGAGTAGAAGAGCATGTTGCCCGTCGACGGTTCGATCTTGTAGTGCGCTGTGCACAGGATGTCCAGTGCGCCACCGAAATCGTACGTGCCCTGCGTGTCCAAGCTTTCGGGGTGTATCGAATACGGCAGTCCGCCTTCGTAGTACACCAGCAGGTGATCGGCGAACAGGCCGACGTTGGTATTGGCGACGCTCTTGGACGGCGGTGCGCCAACGGGCAGATCCCGCTTGGCCTTGCCCGAGCCGTTGACGAAACCGCTGTACAACGCTTCACCGGCCTCGACCTCGATCTTCATGGTGTCGGTGTGCACCCACTTCATCCGGAACGACGCCTTCCCGTCGCGGATATAGGTGCCGGCGACTCCGCCGTCGCCTTCCCACCAGTGGTAGCGGTCGGTGTCGAGCGGCTCGAAGCGGGGGTTGTCGGCTACCCGGAACAGGGCGCCGGCCAGGTCGTCGGGCAGTTTCCCGATGACCTCGAGGTCGAATGCCTCGGTCTCCTCGTGCCACGGCGCGAACGGACCGTTCAGGAACTTGTTGGACGTGTTCCAGTCGACATCCGCCTCGTGGCGCGCAGTCGCAGGCGCGGTCCGTCGGACCAGTGTCGTCGGGAGCGGGGTGGGTAGGTCACGCATAGCTGACGCCTTTCGTCTCGAGACAGGACAGTTCGGAAGGGCTCGGGGAAGATCCGGTCCACGACGCCACCGCGGCTCGAACGTCGTCACCCTCGTGCGGATGCCACGCGGCCGCGACGAATCGGTCGGGCCGGACGAGAACGAATCTGCCGGTGTACGTGCGCATCTCGTCGTCCAATCGACCGTCGACGTCGAGCAGTACGTTGACGTCGTCGATTCTCGGTGCCGTGCGATCGGTGGGCACTGCGGCCTCGACGGCGTGCAGGCCGCGCGCGATACCGCGGGCACGGGACCAGTCCCCCGCGTCGTGCACGTCGATTCCCATCAGCGCCCAACCGGTTCCGAGAATCTCGTCGAGCGGGCGGATGGTTCGGGTCGCCGAGTCGAAGGCCAGGGGTTGCCCGATCGCACTCCCGGTGTCGTCGCCGGGGAGTACGAGTCCGTCGGAGAATCGGTACGGCGGGCGGTAGGCCATGGTCTCGAACCAGCGTCGCCCGTTCTCGGTGGCCAATGCGGCTCGGACCAACTCGTCGCGCCTGGCCGCGACACGAGCATTGGTCGTCATCACCACCCGGCCCAACCGCTCGGACGCGCGAACCACCGCGGCGGCGTGCGGGCCACGCTCGGATCGGTATGTGGCCAAGACGCTTTCGTGCAGACAGCCGTCGAGCACCCCGGCCAACTTCCACGCAAGGTTCGCGGCATCACGAATGCCGGAGTTCAGACCCTGACCGGCGAACGGGGGCATCATGTGTGCGGCGTCGCCGAGCAGGAAGCAGCGCCCGAGCTGCCATCGGTCGGCCACGAGACCGTGGAAGCGATAGTTGACGGCTCGTTCGACCTGAGCGGGTGTGATCGGGCGGTAGCGCGAGACGAGTCTTTCGATGAGCTCGAACGGTGGCGAGTCGGTGGCCGTGCCCTCGCCGTCGAACAGGCGGAATTCGTATCGACAGCGACCGTCGAGTCCGGGTACCACCACGTGCGGCCTGCTCGGATCGGCATGGTGCATTCCGTAACGCTCGATGTGAGGGTCGCCGAGCGTGTCCACCACCAACCACAATTCCGGATGGCTGCGTCCGGTCATGCCGATCTTCAGCAGGTTTCGAACCGTGGATCGTCCGCCGTCGCTGCCGAGGAGGTAGCGGGCGCGCACCGTGCGTCCACCCGCTTCGATGGCCACGGCGTCCGCGTCCTGCACGATCGAGGTGACCTCGGTGTCGAACCGTACGGTGACATGGTGTGCCGTATGCAGAGCCGCTGCCAGCACGCGTTCGAGATCCGGTTGCGCGAACGGGTTCTTGAACGGGTAGCCCAGTCGGTAGGCGCTCTCCGCGCCACCGTGGAAGAGCGGTTCGTCGTCGAGGCCGTAGTAGCGAGTTCCGGTGCCCGGCACGACGATCGGCAGAATTCGGTCGATGACGCCGGCCTGCTGATAGGTGCGCAGTGCCTCGTCGTCGATGCTGATCGCTTTGGGTTCGTCGCTCGTCGTCGAACGACGCTCGAGAACGATGACGCGAAGCCCTCGTGCAGCGAGCAGCAGGCCCGCGGTCATCCCGACCGGACCGGCCCCGCAGATCGCTACGTCGTAGAGGGTGTCGAATCTCGTGTCCACACCACCAAGGTAGCGCGCATCACGTTAAATAGGAATGGTGTCCCATAAAATAGGACACGCTACGAGCTGACGACGGCGAGCCTCGTCGACAGAGTCTCCGCCGCGGCCCGCACTGCGGTGACGAGCACGTCGGTCCGATCCTCCGGAACACGACGTCTGATCGCGACGATGCTCAATGCCGCTGCCACCGAACCGGACTCGTCGAAGATGGGTGCGGCGATTCCCATCGCATCCGGGTCCACCTCCGCGACGGTGACGCCGTAGCCGGTGGTGCGGATGCGCTCGAGGCGATCGACGAGGCGATCGACGTCGGTCAACGTCCGATCGGTGAAGCGTTGCAGCACATGCCGACCCAGAATCGAGCGGATCTCCTTCTCCGGCAGCCAGGCCAGAAGCGTCAACGCCGACGCACCGGCATTGATGGGCAGCCGACTCCCACGCTCGTAGCTCAGGCGCACCAGCTGCTTGGCCCCCTCGCACCGCTCGATGCACACAGCCGTGTCGTCGACGAGCCTGGTGAGCAACACGGTTTCCCCTACCTCGTCGGCCAATTCACGCATCACGGGTTGGGCGATCGTCGTCAATCCGTAACCGCGCCTGGCCAATCGAGCAAGTTCGAGTACTGCGACACCCAGCCGAAAGCCGCCATTGGGAGCTTCCTCGAGAAACGATGCGCCGACCAACGTCTGCAGATATCGGTACGCCGTGGAGCGCGCACTGCCGAGGGCCTCGGCGACATCGTTGGCGCTGATCTGCAGGCGATCCTCGGTGAACATTCCCAGGATGATCAGCGCGCGGTCGGCCGTGCTGTTGCGTTCTCGGTATCCACTCGTCTCAGGAGCCATGTCTCCATCCTAGTTCTGACTGTCAGGACTGCAGTGTCATCAAACGGATCTTCGCCCTTGACAGCTGTGATCCAGGCCATGAACACTGTCCTGTATTAGACAATAGTAGTCCTGCTTTACAGGACATTCCCTCAGGATGAGGAACCCATGAACCCCACCCACCAGAAACTGGATCGCGGCACGCTCATCGCCTGTTGCCTCGCGATCGGCGTCGCCCAGATGGGCGTCTCACTCGCAGCGCCCATTCTCGGCGTGATCCAACGCGACCTCGGAGCGAGCGCAGCGGCGCTGGCCTGGATCCCGGCCGCGTTCATCCTCCCCACCGCCATACTCGAGCTGAATTTCGGCGTACTGGGCGACATGTTCGGCCGCAAGAGGCTGCTCGTCTGGGGCGGCGTGCTCGTCTTCGTCGGCGACGTCGTCGCCGGAACGTCGGGAACCCTGACACAACTGATCGCCGGGCAGGCCATCGCCGGACTCGGTGCCGCCGCAATCTTTCCCACGTCACTGGCCATGCTGGTCTCGGCAACCCCCGATCGTCAGGAGCGAGCCCGCGCTCTGTCTCTCTGGGCAGTCAGCCTGGCGTTCGGTGCCATGATCGCTCCGCTGATCAGCGGCTTCGCGGCCGAACACTTCAGCTGGGGCTGGTCGTTCGCCATTCCCGCCGTTCTGGGTCTCGTCACCGCCGTGGTCAGCGCCGCGGTGATCGTCGACTCACGTCATCCCGCCGGACGCGGACTCGACTGGCCGGGCCAGATCACCATCGCCGTCGCCTTGCTCGCCCTGCTGTATGCGGTGATCCAGGGCTCCGTGGACGGCTATTCGAGCCCCGTCATCGTGGGTGCCTTCGTTCTCGCGGTCGCCGCAGGCGTCGCGTTCGTCGTCAGCGAGCAGCGAGCGCGCACCCCGATGCTGAATCTCGCGCTGTTCCGTACGCCTGCCTTCGCGGCGACTGCGCTGATCGGTTTGCTCGCGATGTTCGGCTTCATCGGAACCGCCTACGCGCTCAGCGTGAAGCTCGAAGCGATCCTGCACGTCAGCCCGCTGCAGGCTGCACTGCCGTTCGCTCTCATCCAAGCCGTACCGCTGCTCCTCACGCCACTGCTCCCGCGCCTGTTGATGCGCGTCGCGGCCCGCACCCTGTTGGTCACCGGACTGTCGGCATTGGCCGTCGGTCAGATATGGATGGCTCAGCTACCCGGCGACTCCACCTCGCTGCTCGCGATGACCGGCCCGATCCTGTTGCTCGGAACCGGCTTCATCACCATGTTCACCGCACTGACGGCCGTCGCCGTCGGAGCCGTCGCCATCGATTACGCCGGAATGGCCAGCGCGGTAACCAGTCTCGTTCGCGAGACCGGGCAGAGCCTCGGGCCCGCGATCGTCAGCGCCGTGGCGTTCGGAGTTGCCGGAGCCACCCTGACCTCCACCCTGTCCGACGGTTCTCTCCCTCCCGAGGCGGTGGGCGTGGCATCCGGCGTCGCAGAGCAGGGCGGGCCGTTGGCGGTGGCCAACGCCGACCTCGGTCCGATCTCGGATCTGGTTGCACCACTTGCCAGGACGGCGCTCGAGACCGGCCTCGACATCGGCATCTACGTCTGTGCCGGAGCCACCGTCCTGGCTGCGCTCATCGCCCTCGTCATTCCCGGCGGAGCCCCCAGGGGACTCGATGCTGCCCCGATCGACGCGGCAGCATCACCTACGGCCGGGCGACTGCTGCCCGCCGGTGAGTGACATGTCCACGCCCACTCTCCATCACGTCTTCACCCTCGACGTCGAGCTGGCTCCCCCGGTGGTGATCGGGTCGACCCCACACGGAATGCGTCGGGTCATCCCGATCACCGGCGGCCGATTCCAGGGACCGGCCGGATCCGGGACGATCCTGCCCGGCGGTGCGGACTGGAACCTGGTGCGCACCGACGGCGTCACCCACCTGTGGGCTCGCTACACGATCGTCACCGACGACGACGTGACCATCATGGTCACCAACGAGGGCTGGGGCACCCAGGACGATGCCACCATGGAGCGCATCTTCACCGGCGGTGGTGCCGACATCGACCGCTGGTACTGCTCCACCAACCCTCGCTTCGAGGTGGCCGATCCAGGATGGAACTGGTTGAACCACAGCGTGTTCCTCGGCCACTTGGAACCGCCCACCCGCGGCGACCAGGTTCGGATCACCGTCTACACCGACGCCCCCGTTCCCACCCCATCGACGCCCCGAAAGGCGGATCACTGACATGACCACTCCCACCCGGAACAGACTGCAGGAAGGTGGAGCCGTGGGCACACTGCGCCGGACCGCCGTCTCGCACCTCGGCTTCACCGTTCCCGACGTCGCCGCCACCGCCGACTTCTACGGCCGCACCGTCGGCCTGACCGTGCAGGAGGAGCTCGCAGGCGGCGGCCTGCGCCTCGGCTGGGGCCTCGGACACCACGTTCTGGACCTCACCGAGGGTCCGAAGGCACTGTCTCACTACGGCTTCGAGGTTCGTGATGCCGACGGTATCGCCGGGATCACCGCACGATTGAAGGACGCCGGCCACGACGTCACGGATCTGGATCCGTCCGTCCTCGACCATGCCGTCGGCGCACCGTCGGGCATCTCGGTGACCGACCCCGACGGCACCACGGTGCATTTCCACGGACCGGTCGCGCGCCAGGGTGAGAACGCTGCCGATCCGGGACGACGCCCGATCAAGTTCCAGCACACCACTCTCGGCACCGACAACGTGGCGCAGATGGTCTCGTTCTTCGTCGACACCGTCGGATTCCGCATCTCCGATCAGCTCGAGGACGGCAAGTTCGCGTGGCTGCGCAGCGACCGCGATCACCACACTCTGGCCGTCGTCGAGAACGGTGTGCCCGGCGATCTCGACCATTACTCCTACGACCTCGCCGAGTGGGAGGACTTCAAGTCCTGGTGCGATCGCCTCACCGAGATCGGTGTCGACGTCGTCTGGGGCCCGGGACGCCATGGCCCCGGCAACAATCTGTTCGTCTTCTTCGACGATCCGGCGGGCAACCACATCGAGCTCTCGGCCGAGATGGAGAAGTTTCACGACGACCGAGCTACGTACGTGACGCGGCAGTGGCGTCCGGTACCCGCGTCGGTGAATCTGTGGGGCGGACAGCTGGCGAGCTGGCGCAAGACGAGCGAAAGCGAGATCTGAGCTATGGCTTACATCAGCTACGAGCACAACGGTATTCGCGGAGTCGGCGAGGTCGACGGGGATTCGCTGATCCCGCTGCAGGGAATCGACGCACTCGGGCGAACCAGTTCGTTCGAGGCACTTGCCGGGGCAGATCGCCTGACCGGGGAGCGTCTACCGATCGGCGACGTGCGCGTCCTCCCGGCTGTCACCGACCCCGCCCGAGTGATCTGCGTCGGACTGAACTACCGCGACCACATTGCCGAAACAGGACGCGAGTTCCCCACGTACCCGGTGATGTTTCCCAAGTTCGCCTCCAGCCTGATCGGGGCCTACGACGACATCGCCGTCCCACCGGAGAGTTCCGAGGTGGACTACGAGGGCGAGATGGCCGTGATCATCGGACGCGCGGGCCGCCGCATCACCGAGGAGAACGCACTCGATCACGTTCTGGGTTACACCGTCGCCGACGACATCACGATGCGTGATTACCAGTACAAGACGCATCAGTGGATGCAGGGAAAGGCTTGGGACGCAAGCACTCCCCTCGGCCCGTACGTCGTCTGCCCCGACGAGGTCGACCTCGCGAGTTGCGGCATCCGTACGATCGTCAACGGCGAGAAGGTACAGGAATCGGATCTGTCGCAGTTGCTGTTCACGGTGCCGAACCTGATCGCAACAATCTCCACGTTCACCACCCTCGAGCCCGGTGATGTCATTCTCACCGGCACGCCCGGCGGAGTGGGCTACCGCCGCAAGCCTCAGCTGTTACTGAAGCCGGGCGATCACGTGAGTGTGGAAATCGACAACCTCGGGTCGGTGAGCAACCGATTGGTGGCGGAGGTGCACTGACATCTGTGCGTCTGCGCTGCCTGTGGCACTCGTCAGTCCGAATCGGGCTGCAGCGCAGCCAACATGCTCGTGTTCGGCGCATGTCGGCTGATCCACGTCGCTTGGACGGCGTGGTAGAGATCGGGTTTTCCGCTCCACACCGTTGCCGCTGGAACGTTGTGGGAGTCGAGTTCGTGATGCCAGGAGCCGTCGACGCGGTCGACGAAGTAGTCGGCCGCAACGTCCCACCACGTTCGATAGTCGGTGCCGTACCGTTCTTCTCCCGTAACGCGTCCGAGAGTCGCGGCTGCTCCGATCGCCTCGCACAACACCCAGTGCAGTCGACCCGTGACAACCGGCTGCCCTGTCCAGTCCGTGGTGTAGACGAACCCGGGGGTGGGCCCGGGCTGCCAGCCGTCGACGGCAGCCCGGTCGTAGAGGGACTCGGCCGCGTCGACGTAGTCCCGCCCGCCCGCAACGAGACTTGCCTGCACGAGGAGTCGCGCCCACTCGAAGCCGTGGCCGACGGTGGCACCGTAGGGCTTGAACTGGTTCGCTACGTCGTCGCGGTTGTACTCGAGCTGCGGGATCCACTCTGCCGTGAAGTGCTCCGGGACGCGCCACTCGTTGGCCGCGGACCATCGACATACGTTGTCGCAGATACGCAGTGCACGTTCGCGCCAGAGCTCGGGCGCACCGGCGTCGGCGGCGGCCAGCAGCGCCTCGACCATGTGCATGTTGGCGTTGATGCCGCGATACGGATCGAGCTCGGACCAGTCGACAGTCCAGGTGTCCGAACACATTCCGTACCGTTCGTCCCAGAACCGAGAGTCGACGATATCGAGTGCCTCGTCGAGAAGTTCCCGGCCACGTGCGTGACCCACCGCGGCGGCAGCCGACGCGGCGAGCACTACGAAGGCATGCGTGTACGCCGATTTCACTGCATCGGGCGAGGCCGCGTCGGCACTGGACTCGAACCAGCCGCCGTTCGTGCTGTCCCGCAACGTGGTCGACAGTCCGTCGAAGACGCGATCGGCTCTCCTGCGGGAACCCGGTCGGCCCTGCACGGACCCGAGAAAGTGCACATGCGCCATCCGAGCGGTGATGTACGTATGCGCCGGATGGTCGAGGTCGGGGTTACCGCGATCGTCCAGCCACGCCGCGCCTCCGGCGGGGTGGTCGAGTGTGGTTCCGAAATCCAGAAGTCGAGACGACTCGGTGTCGAGCCACGATCGATGAGAGGGCAGTGTCCACCAGTTGCCGGGGTCTGCTGGAGTCATTCGTTCATTGTGCTGTGCCCGCGATCGCCTGTTCGGCGGACGCGACAGTTCCCTCCGAATCGTCGAACAATTCGATCCGATCCTTGCCGCTCTGCTTGGCCCGGTACATCGCGGAATCCGCGTCCCGAAGCACATCCTGAGCTGTGGCACCCCTGCGGGCCACCACCATTCCGATGCTCGCCGAGACCTCGTACTGCCGTCCCTCGAACTCGATGGCCGAGGCCAGCGCGGCCCTGATCCGCGCAGCCACGCTGCCCGCGAGTCCGTCCGCGTCCGAGGCCGGGTCGTCCATCTGGGCGTCGAGGACCAGGACGAATTCGTCACCGCCCACCCGGGCGATGAAGTCGTCGCTTCTCAGTATCGCGCGCAGACGCCGTGCCACCTCGACCAGCACCGCGTCGCCCGCAGCATGTCCACCGCTGTCGTTCACGCTCTTGAAACCGTCCAGGTCGCAGAACAGCACCACCGCCGCGATGCCGGTGCGCGCGCCCCGATCGATCGCAGAGCCGATCCGGTCCAACAGCAGCATGCGATTGGGCAGTCCCGTCAACGGATCCTGCAGCGCCGCACGTTCGAGAGCACGCTCGGCCTCGACGACGTCGGTCACCTCTCGGAGGACCGAAAGCACCTGCAGCACCTCACCCGACGGCCCCCGTCGAAAGGGCGTGGTTCGACGCGACAGCCACCTGGTCTCACCGTCGAGGCCACGTACTCGGTACTGAGTCGTGAGGCTTTCCCCGTCTGCCAACGATGCAGCGGCCCGGTCGGCCGCCGCAACGATGTCGAGGTCCTCCACGAGCACCTCGAGGTCGGACGAATCCTCGGCACCGTCGACTGTCGAATCCCCGTCGGGCCGCCCCTCCGGATCATCGGCGGTCGCGATACCGATCAACGAGCGGAGGCTGCGCGACGCCCACGTCAGGTGCCCCGTGTCGACGTCGACGACAGTTGCGATATCCGGCGACGCGGTCAACACGGCGTCCCGGAATGCTCGCGCACGATCCAGCTCCGCCCGCGCCTCACGCTCGGCCGTCACGTCCTCCGACAGCACCATGGCACCGACGATGGCATCGGCCTCGTCGCGCAGCGGCCGGGCTCGAACCTGGAAGACTCTTCCGGTCCCGGCGCTGACGGAATCGAACGAGGATTCCTCCCCTGCGACAGCTGCCCGGTAGTACGGCGCGACGTGCGCGAAGACCTCCGGTGGCACCGTGTCCTCGAGCAACTTCCCTTCCATCCGGTGCGGGTCGTAGCCCTCCGCGACCAGATCGGCACCTTCGACCAGGACGAATCGAAGGTCACGGTCGACGATGAACACCGTCGTGTGGGGCAGATTCGCGGCGAGCTGACGGTACCGAGCCTCACTGGCATCGTCGAACATCGCCGGCGAGCGAAGCAGTGGCCCGTAGGAGCGGCGCATTCCGAGATACACAACACCCGCCAACGCGGTCGACAAGGTCACTGCGACATCCAGATCGCCGCCCATGGACTCCCGCATGATCGCGATCGTTCCGCCGCCTGCATGTTCGCTGTGCCCGGCCCCCGCGAGCAGGTGAACCGCATGCAACACATGGTGAGCCGCGCAGGTGGTGAAGATGGCGGCGGTTGCCAGCGCCAATCGATTCTTCCGAAGCTGGGCGGTGCGACGCAGCCCACGAACGATGAACAGCACGATCCCGAGATACGCCGACGCAGTGATCGCGTTCAGGATCACGACCCAGAGCCAACCGCTCATACGACGGACTCTCTGTCGGTCGCGTCCGGGTCCGCGTCGGAGTGGGAGTGCGGCATGTGCGGCATCGATGACCTCCGCGGGGTCTGAACTGCTGGGTGTGGGCCGGACCGACAAAGCGGACGAACCACCCGCCGGTGTCGTGCCGCGAGGGTATCTCAATCCGGCCCGTACCTGCGAGATGTCAGCGAGACACGCTGTAACGCAGGTACAGCCACCCCGACTCGGCGAACACAGTCTGCTCCGCGAGTGTCAGGTCGAGATGGTGACCGACCGGAAAGTACGGTTTGCCACCGCCCAGGATGGTCGGCAGAAGGATGACCTCGAACTGATCGATCTCGTCGACCAGCGACTCCGCCAATGCGGCACCGCCCACGGCCAATGTCCCCTCGGTCTCGCGTTTCAGCCGCTTGACCTCGGCGACAGCGTCGGCACTGCGCACCAACCGGCACCCGTCGGCCACCGAATCGAGAGTGTCGGAGAAGACGATCCGCGGGGTGTCCACATACAGTCGCGCGAACTCCGCCTCGACGTCGTCACCCTCCGCTCGTAGCGGGTCCGTCCAGTAGTCCTCCATGGCCTCGTACAGTCGACGCCCGAACAGAAAGGCAGTAGTGGCCTCCGTCTGCCGGTTCGAGAATCGATGGGACTCCTCGTCGGGCACGGAGAAGTCGAGACTGCCTGCGGAATTCTCGATGAAGCCGTCGAGAGAAACGTGCATGTTGTACGTCAGAATTGCCATGTCACTCCTGAAATCCGATGGGGTCGTGGGTACTGACCTCGACGAGCCCGATTTGTCACCGGGCGCTGGGCAAGGTTTAGATCGCCTGCACGACGGCCATGCAGAGGGGGCCCAGGGTTCGAGTGCAGGCAGAGGGGGCACTGCCGGTCGATTCCGTCGGCAACCCGTGGAGCGGTAGCTACGTGTACAACTCCGGCAACCTGGTCCTCGACCTGATGTAGGACCTCATGCTCGAGTCGACCGGTCGCCTGCAGAAGTGCCGCATGTACGAGATGACCGCCAACAAGGCTGCGCGATCGACCATTTCGTACCGGATCGTGCGCGAGCAGGCACCCGAAGGCGTTCCGATGGAAATCTCACCGGAACGGCTGGAGTAGTTCGCCCCGGACTGGACACCGACCTCATGGAGCTGATTCAGCAGACCGCCGAGATGGAGATGGCCGACATCGACGCCACGTTCGGAAAGATGAAGTAAATCATCCTCTTTCGCAGCCCGGCCTCCACCGCACACCGGTGGAGGCCGGGCTTCGTCACGTCCAATAGAGAAGCTTCGCGTCGGGGAGCACGGACCCCAGTTCTTCGACGAACCATGTGCGCATCTCGGTCATCGTGTCCTTGGGGTAGACGTACTTCACGCCGCCGAACTTGTTTCTCTTTGCTGTGCGGGCACTTTCGTCCATCTCGAGCTTGGTCCCCGGGTACCAACTCAACAGCACGTCCTTGCTGGCCGGCGTGAATCGATGGGTGATGATCTCGGCAGTCAGGTCGAGATTAGGGACATCGCGCACCGCGTCGGCGACGTTCGAGAGCAGTCGACCGTATTGTTCGCGCCACTGCGGTATCGGCATGATCGGAGCGATCGTCAGCCCCACTCGATATCCGGCGAGAGCCAACCGTCTCAGCGCGTCGATCCGAGCGGGCATCCTCGCGGTTCCACCCTCGAATCGGTGGGCGATGTCATCGGCGTTGACCGACAGTCGAACTCGGGTTCGTCGCCCGTGATCGAGCGTCACCAACTCGGTGACGTCGTCGAACTTGGTGGTGAAACGCAGCGACACGTCGTCGCCGTAGGTTCCTGCACCCACCCTGCGTACGGCCTCGGCGAGTGATCCCGTCACGTGCTCGATCCCCAGAGGATCGGTGTAGCAGGACAGTTCGAAGGTGGTGCCCTCGTGTCCACGCTCCTCGGTCCCGGAGGTGATGGTGCCGCGGCCGGCATGGGTGCCGATACCGGCCAGGACGTCGTCGATGTTGGCGAACACCCTGGTGATCGGAGGCCCGGACAACGAGCCCGCCAGATAGCAGTACTGACAGTGCGCCGGGCACCCCTTCGCCAGATCGATACGCCAATCTGCACTCGGCGGAATCGGTTGTGGCTTCAGCACACTCGGTGGTGCCACCACCACCGCCATCGTCGTCTTGGCACGCGCATAGGTCTCCCGCTCGGACTCACCGCGCAGGCCGGTCAGACGGTCCCCCTGCAACACATCGATCTCGGTCACTCCGGCTGCTTCGCATCGACGGATGATCTCCGCGGTATGGGGAAGCTCGGACGCAGACCGGGTGACCAGGACACGCGAGGGCGTCCACAGTCGAGTGGGGGCAGAGAGAACGTTGTCCATTACATCTGGTCAACCTCCGGGGGCGGTCGATCCTTCCCGCCAACTGCAGCTCGGACACTGCCGGACTCGGCTCCGGTGATTCCGCGGCTCATGGATCTCGGGTAAGAAGCTCTCATGCCCTTCGCCGACGAACTCATCGGCCCGGACGCGGCTCGCACGCTGCTTCGGACCATTCGCAACGCCGCACCGAGTGCTGATCTGTCGCTGCTGACGGGATCGGTCGATCAGTTGGGACCGCTCGCGCTGCGGGCGCGCGCCGATCTACTGCGCGACGCGCTTCTCGTGGGATTGCCCGGCGATTACGCAGAGTTCGCTCGGACCATCCGACGGGCCGCCGAGGATCCGGATTTCCAGGGCTGGTCGATCTGGCCGGTCACGAGCGCCGTGGCGACGAAGGCCGTCGAGGAGCAGACCTCGGCCGCGTTCGACGACGGAATGTCGCTGCTGGCCGAACTCACCGGCAGGCTCAGCTCCGAGTTCGCCGTCCGCACGTTCCTACGAGCCGATCTGGATCGGGCTCTCGCCATCGCGGCGGAATGGACTCGATCACCGGACGAGCACGTGCGGCGTCTGGCATCGGAGGGCACACGCCCGTATCTGCCGTGGTCGGTGCGTGTCCCCGAGATTCTCGCGCGGCCCGGCGTCACGGTAGCGATCCTCGACGAGCTCTACCGGGACGACAGTGACTACGTTCGGCGGTCGGTCGCCAACCACCTCAACGACTTCAGCCGGGACGTCCCGGACTTGGTCGTTCGGACCGCGGCGCGGTGGCTCGACGACCCGGACGCGCACACCGACCGGCTCGTACGACACGCACTTCGGACGGTGATCAAGAACGGTGACACCGACGCACTCGCCCTGCTGGGGTTCGCGCCCGCCGACTTGGAGGTGACAGGCCCCACCCTCGATGTCGCGGAGCTACGGATCGGCGAGAGCGTGCGCTTCGATGCGTCGATCCACAATGTCGGCACCGAACCGGCCAAGGTCGCGATCGACTACATCGTCCACCACACCAAGGCCAACGGTGGAGTGACGGGTAAGACGTTCAAGCTGACGACGAAAACGATCGCGCCCGGTGAGGGCGTCGACGTTGCGCGGCAACACTCCTTTCGAGCGTTGACCACACGGAAGTACTACCCCGGCCCGCACTCGATCGAGCTCCAGATCAACGGTGTGAGTTACGGTCTCGCGAATTTCGTGCTCGTCGACTGACGCGGGCTTTGTACTACCCACATGCAGCACAACGGGTACGTCCGTACGGTCGATGAGGTGCACAAGAAGTGGCGGTGGCTGGCGGTGGTGCTCGGCATCGCCGTGCTCGTCACCACGCCCGCGGTGATCGAGCGCTGGCCCGTCGACGCGTCGGACATCAGTGCGGCCGAACTGCTCTCCCGCGTCCAGTCCTCGACCGCGACCCCGTACTCGGGCTACGCCCAGGCCGTCGGCGGTGTCACCCTCCCCGTCACCGACGGTCTCGGCGGACTTCCGGATCTGTTGGGCGACACCACGACTCTGCGCGCTTGGTATCGCGCCCCGGACAGCTGGCGCGTCGACACCGTGCGCCTCGCCGGTGAGCGCGGTCTCTACCGGAGCCCGGCTCGGCTGTGGAGCTGGGACTACGAACAGAACACGGCCGTGGTGACCCCCGTCCCCGAGCCGAGTCTGCGCCTGCCTCGCCAAGCCGACCTGCTACCCCCGGAGCTCGGGCAGCGGTTGCTCAGCGAGGCGACCGCCGATGAGGTCACCCGGCTGCCCGCCCGTCGGATTGCCGGCCGCGACGCCCCCGGCCTGCGACTGATCCCCAGCGAATCGCAGAGCACGATCACCGAGGTCGACGTGTGGGCCGACCCCGACAGCGGGCTTCCACTGCAGGTAGACGTGCTGGGCGACGGGGTCACTCGCCCCATCGTCAGCACCGCGTTCCTCGACTTCTCCTCCGCGACCCCGGACGCCGACACCGTCCGCTTCGTTCCGCCGCCGGGTACCGATGTGCAGCAGCAGGACGGTCTCGACATCGCCTCGTTCGCCGACGGGATCGACTCTGCCGGTCTCCCTTCGACGCTGTCGGGACTCGATCTGAGGGACCGCGGAGTCCAGGGTGCGGTGGGAATCTACGGCCGCGGCGTGACGGAATTGATCGCTGCTCCGCTGCCGCGTCGCGCCGCACGGGGGCTCGTCGATCAGCTGCGGGCCGCGCCGGGGGCGGTCGTCACCGGTAGCAGCGTCGCACTGACGATCGGCCCCCTCAACGTCCTGATCACCGAGCCCAGCGCCGACCGGCGTCGCTACCTGCTCTCCGGCACCGTCACCGCGCAAACCCTGGCCACCGCCGCCCAGCAGCTCGAAGGAGCAGCCACATGATCCGCACGACCGGCCTGACCAAGAGTTACGGATCGGTGCGGGCAGTCGACGGCGTCGACCTCGACGTGCGCGCCGGCGACATCTACGGCTTCGTGGGTGCGAACGGATCCGGTAAGACGACGACCGTGCGGATGCTGCTCGGGCTCGTCCTGGCGACCTCCGGGCAGATGCAGGTGCTCGGCGAGGAGATGCCGCGGCGACGCAGGAGCGTGCTGCCGCGGGTGGGGGCGCTGATCGAGAACCCCGCCGCCTACCCCAACCTCTCCGGACGACGGAATCTCACCTTGCTCGACGCAGCCGGGCCGGGAGGTTCCCGGCGCACCAGGACCGCCCGCGTCGGCGAGGCCCTCGAACAGGTGGGACTCGGCGGGGTGGGACGGAGGCCGGTCAAGCAGTACTCGCTCGGAATGCGGCAGCGTCTCGGATTGGCTGCCGCACTGATGCGCACCCCCGAGCTGCTGATCCTCGACGAGCCGACCAACGGTCTCGACCCACAGGGAATCCTCGAGATTCGGGAGTTGCTCCTGGGCCTGCATGCGAAGGGCACCACCGTGTTCCTCTCGAGCCACCTGCTGGCCGAGGTGGAGCAATTGTGCGACCGCGTGGGAGTGCTCGATCGAGGTCGCCTCGTTCTGCAGGATCAGCTCTCCGCGTTCCAGCAGCCGACCGGTCGGGTGCTCGTGACCACCCCGGACCCGGCCGAGGCCGTCACCGTGCTCTCCGGAATCCAGAACGCCACCGTGTTCCACCGTGAAGGGCAGCAGCTCGTGATCGAACACCCGGACTCGGCCCTGCTCAATCGGCTGCTCGTCGAAGGCGGCGCCCGGGTGAGCGAGCTGAGCCCGCAGCAGATGAGTCTGGAGCAGTCCGTGTTGGCCGTCACCGGTGCCAGTGCCGACCGCGTCGACGGTCCCGTCCGCTCCACCGAGATGGAGGTGACCGCATGATCGGCGTCGAGCTGCGCGAAATGCTGAGCCGACCCCGCACGTGGGTCGTCATTCTCCTGCTCAATCTGCTGCCCACCGTCGTCGCGGGTCTGTTGGCCCTCACCGACGTCGGTCCGCGGCCCGGCGAAGGCCCCGCCTTCCTGTCGGCGGTGCTCACCAACGGTCAGCTCTTCCCGCTCGCCGCGCTCGCCATCGTGCTTCCGTTGTTTCTTCCTGTGGCTGTATCGGTCATCGCAGGCGATGCCGTTGCCGGGGAGGCCCAGGCCGGCACCCTGCGCTACCTGCTCGCGCGCCCGGTGGGACGCACCAAGCTACTGGTGGCGAAGCTGATCTCGGTGGCCGCCTTCGTGCTGCTGGCGGTGGTCATCGTGGCTGCTGTCGCGTACTTCGTCGGCACGACGCTGTTCGACGTCTCGACCGTTGGTGGCGTCGCCAGCGTGTCCGGCACGGTGCTGACCGATCAACAGGTCGCCGTGCGGACCGTCATCGCCGTGCTCTATGTGACGCTCTCGATGCTCGGAGTGGCGGCCATGGGCCTGTTCCTCTCGACCCTGACCGACTCCCCGCTCGCCGCGACGCTCGGCGCACTGGCGTTCCTCATCGCCAGTTCGCTGCTGCTGACGCTGGACGCCGCCGATGCCATCGCGCCGTACCTCCCGACGCGATACTGGTTGGCTTTCGTAGACCTCTTCCGCGACCCGGTGCCCACGCGGGACCTGGTGCGCGGCGTCGGGTTGCAGGGCGTCTACGTCGTCGTGCTTCTGGGTGCGGCGTGGGCGAACTTCACGACCAAGGACATCACGAGCTGAGACGGCTGCAATCGGCTGCGCCGAGCTGGGTGGTGGAATCGCCGTCCAACTGGGCGGACACGATTGCGCCGACGAGAGGATCGCGGGGCAGGTTCCCGTGATCGACGGTGGAGTCCGCACACACGCTCTGCACGGGGATGTCGATCGCGCCGTCGAGTCGGGCCGAGGACGGCGGGGTCACCACCTGGTCCAGTTCGGTCCACACCGACACCCACTGCGGCCCCTCCGGTGTCTCGTCGCCGGAGTTCAGGGCGGTGAGCACGGAACTGTCGGGGACGAGCTGCTGACAGGCCGTCGGGCATTGGTCGGGCAGGACCTGGGACGCCAGAGCGGCCACCTGGGTGCCGTGATGTGGGGAGCCGAGGGTCACGATGCGTCGAGCCTGCTCGACGCCGCCCATATCGGTGGCCCAGATCCGGGCCACCACCCCACCGGCGGAATATCCGACGACGTCGACCGACGTCGCTTCCGTGCGAGTAAGGGCTGCGTCGACGGCGTCGCGCAGGGTCTGCGCCTGCACGGTCAGGTCGCCGACGCCGCCGTCGGGCAGGGCCACGACGGTCGCGTCGCGGCCGTTCTCTCGTAGTTCCGCCGCAAGCACATCCAATGCATCGGTGGACCCGCCGAACCCGGGGACCAGCAGCACCGGGCCGGGAGCGGACTGGTCGACGCTCGCGACGGGGTCGCTCGTGGGGCGTGATGCGACGAAGGCCGCCACGGCCGCGAGAATTCCGACCAGGACGAGAGCGAGTACGACGAATACGAGACGACGGCGCGCGGGGGCGAGGGAGGCGAACACTTCATCCAGTGTGCCCGCGGGTCCGATGTCCCTCGCCGGCGCGACCGAGATCTCGACTCACCGAACTGGCGGTTGCTCGGTTTCGAAGCGATCGATGAGGCCGCGGGCTGCTTCCCGCGCAGCATGCGCCCAGGACGGCCCGGGTTCGGCGTAGGCACTGGCCATAGCGCCGTCGTACAGGGTCGTCAGCTGGAGGATCAGCATTTCGTCCGAGCTTGTGACACCGAGTGGCCGCAGAAGTTCTGCGAACAGATCCCGCACCCATCCGCGATGCCCCAGATTCACTTGATGCCCCGGCGCATCCGGTGCCGACTCCGCCTCGGCGTTGATGAACGGACAGCCTCGAAAATCGTCCGTCCCGAACCATTCGCCGAGTAGATCGAAGACCGACAGAGCCTTGTCGGTCGAGCTTCCCCCGCGCACTGCGAGCTGCTCGGCGACGTGCCGCTGCCAGCGGTCGCTGCGGCCCTGTAGGTATGCCGCGACCAGGTCGTCCTTGGTTCGGAAGTAGGTGTACATGGTGGTCTTCGAGACACCGGCCTCGTCGGCGATCAGATCGACCCCCGTTGCATGGATCCCGCGCTCGTAGAAGAGCCGATCGGCGGTCGCGAGGACGCGCTCGAGTCCCGGCCGGCGGCGAGTCTTGACGGTGGTCATAGCGCAAGCCTACCCGCCCTGAACAGATCTGTTCAGTTAGCGCTTGACAATATCTGAACCGACCTGTTCACTCAGCTATGCGAACAGACCTGTTCAGTTAGAGACGAAAGGCGCTCCATGACCACCCCGGCTTACTTCACCGAGTACGACAACTTCGCCATCACTCGCGACGAGGATGGCGTGCTGCTCGTGCGCCTCCACACAGGCGGCGAGGCACTGACCTTCACCGGCCGAACCCACGAAGACTTTCCGGCGCTGCTCGAGCAGATCGCGCTGGACGGCGACAACAGGGCGATGGTGCTGACCGGCACCGGCGACCACTTCGTGAAAGACATCGACGGCCCGAGCCTCGGGGAGATCTTCAAACCGGCCGCTTGGGAGAAGACCCGCGTCGAGGGTGCGAAGGTTCTCCAGCGCCTGGTCGAGCTTCCACTGCCGGTGATCGGTGTCGCCAATGGCCCGGCGACCATCCACTCCGAGTACCTGCTGCTGACCGATATCCACATCGCTTCCGAACAGGCCACCTACGGCGACTCGCCCCACCCGGCCTTCGGCATCACCGGCGGCGATGGCGTGCAGGTGGTGTGGGAGGAGATCGTCGGGACCGCTCGCGCCAAGTGGCTGCTGTGGACCGGCGAGTCGATCGACGCGAAGACCGCACTGCAGTGGGGCGTCGTCAGTGAGGTGCTGGCCCACGACAAGGCGCTCACACGGGGCCTCGAGATTGCGCGCGGCCTTGCCGCCAAGCCGGCACTCTATCGAACCCTGCAGAAGCAGACCCTGAACCGGAACCTCCGCAAGCGAATCGTGCAGGACGTGCCGTTCGGTATGGCACTCGAGGGCCTCACCGCCGCCGACATGCCGTACCAGGTCTGACGTATCAGGCCTACCCGAGTTCTGCACCCGCCATCACCGACCGAGGAGAACGATGCCCCAATTCGACCACACGACGCGCCCCTCACGAGACTGGCTACACGTCCTCCAGACCGCCTCGAACGATCTACGACACCTGGTCGACGGGCTGAGCACGGAAGATCTTTCGCTGGCGTCTCGTGATGGGGACTGGACTGTCGCGCAGGTTCTCTCGCATCTCGGCAGTGCCGCCGAGATCTGCACCGACCTGGTACGCCGCGGGCTGGCCGGTGACCACCGCGGCCCGCAACGAGACGAACTCACCCCGATCTGGGACCGCTGGAACGACCTGGGCCCTGCCGAGCAACGGCTGCAGTGGCAGCGAGCGGACGCCGCCCACCTCGAACTGCTCGCAGGCATCACCGTCGAGCAGGAGAAATCGCTACGGGTCCCCTACTTCGCCGGCCCGATGGACCTGACCACGTACCTGGGCTACCGGCTCTCGGAGCACGCTCTGCACGGTTGGGATGTCGCGGTGACATTCGACCCGTCGGCGACGGTCGGCCAACTCGACCTCGTGTGGCAGCGGATCGACATGATTGCCTCTCGCTTTCACGACGGTGCCGTCCGGCAACGACTCGCCGCGCGGCAGATCCTCCTGTTGCACAGCGACCACCGCGATCTCCTGGTTGTCGACGACGAGGTCCACATCGAAACCGGAACGGATCGCAGTGCACCGAGCACTGTCACCGCCGCGTCCGACGTCACGACCCGGCTCGTCTACGGCCGCCTCCGTCCCGAGGACGACATGGATATCAGCGGCCCGACGGCCCGCGACGATCTGGTACAGCTGTTCCCCGGATTCTGAACGCACCGGGGATTCGTTGTACAACAGTCTCATCGAGATGGCTCCCGTCGATGTCGTCCCCTCTCACTACGATTCGATCCGGTCGACGATGACCGGCGGAACGAGCACGAACTTTCCGACGTGGTTCTTCTCCAGGAAGCGCTGCTGCGCTACAGCGATCTGCTCGAGGGGAAACGATTCGGCCAGCAACGGACGAATCTCACCGGCCTCGATGTACGACACGAGGTTCGGAAATACATCCTCGTCCCACGCCGTGCACCCGAGGAGCGTCAGATCGTTCAGGTACATCGTGCGTAGGTCCAGCTCGACGACGGGTCCTGCGATCGCGCCGGAGGAGACGTAGGTTCCCCCGCGAACGAGGAGGTCGAGCAGAGGGCCGAAACCGTCGCCTGCGACGTTGTCGATCACCACATCGACGCTGTGCTTGCCGAGGGCGGTCGCCAGGTCCTCATCGCGCCCGTGGACCTCGTCCACGCCGAGTTCGCGGAGCTGGTCGTGTTTGGCGCGGCTCGCGACGCCGATCACGCGCGCGCCGCGCCGAACGGCGAGTTGCACTGCGGCAGAACCTACTCCACCCGACGCGCCGGTGATCAGCACCGTCGACTCCGGGCGGACTCCCGCGCGAGCGATCATGTTCTCCGCTGTGCCGTACGCACACGGGATCGTCGCCAGCTCCGCGTCGGTCCACCCGCAATCGACCACGAAGACCTCGCTCGCGGGAACGACGACGAACTGGGCGAACGCGCCATCCATGTCCGAACCCAACCAGCGCGTCTCGCCCGACGAGAATCCGTCGACGCGCATGCACGATCGAACCAGGACCCGGCGGCCGATGATGGACTCGTCGATACCGGGACTCGCACACACGACCCCGCAGCAGTCGGTGCCCTGGATCAACGGAAACGGCGTCGCGTCGTTCCATCCGCCGTCGGGGTACCAGCCCACGCGTGTGTTGATCTCGGTGTTGTTCATCCCCGCCGCCAACACGCGAACGAGCACCTCACTCGGACCCGGCACGGGTCTCGGCACCTTTGACACGACGAGCTTGTCGTATCCCCCGGTGCCGGTGGTGACGACTGCCGTCATCAGGTCACCGCGGGCGCTGTCGGTATGCATGGACTGATCTTGCAGGACCGACGGGGCGAAGGGGACGATCCGGCGCTGAATCGAACAACCACAAAGGCCCCCGACACGCTGATGCGTGTCAGGGGCCTGCTGGTGGAGCCGCCTAAGAGAATCGAACTCTTGACCTTTTCATTACGAGTGAAATGCTCTACCGACTGAGCTAAGGCGGCGTGCCTTTCGGCGTTGGTGAGTCTAACGGAGCATCCTCTCGAAACGAAAATCGCCTCCTCGTGCGATCAGCCTGCGAGGCCGAGTCCTTCCGCCGGCCCGCTCAGGATCGACTTGACGTGCCTGGTCACGTCGTCGGCGAGCACTTCGGTCTCGCCGGCCTCGACGGCGTCGAGCACCTGGCGCACCACGTCGCGTGGGTCGTTCTTCGGGACGTCGAGATCGGCGATCATGTCGGTGTCGGTGTATCCGAGATGCACCCCGACGACGAGGGTTCCCTGCGGTGCGAGCTCGAGCCTCAGTGAGTTGGTGGCCGACCAGATCGCCGCTTTGGATGCACCGTAGGCACCCGCACCGCCGAGCCACGACAACACCGAATGAATGTCGACCAAGGCCCCGCCGCCGTTGGCCTTCAGGATCGGGGCGAATTCCTGCGCGATTCGCAGGGCACCGAACACGTTGGTCTCGAACACCGCGCGAATGTCGTCGATCGACGTCGTCAGCAGCGGAGTAGTACCCGGCGCACCGGCATTGTTGAAGACGATCGACACGTCGGACGCGATATCGCCAAGCGCTGCAACGGAATCGGCGTCGGCGACATCGAGGGCAAACGGCACCACCCGAGGATCGGTGTCCTCGCGCGGATTTCTGGCTGTCGCGTAGACCTTCGCTGCTCCACGCTCGAGCAACGCGTCGACCGTTGCCTTGCCCAGACCGCGCTGACCGCCGGTCACCAACACTGTTGCTCCTTGAATCGACACCATGGTCGTCGCCCTTCGAGACAGAGGTAAAATACTTTTGATTCTGTCATTCATAGTTGACCGATACGACATAGTCAAATACAGTTCAGTTATGTCAATGTCTCCGACGGAGCGCTTCCGACTCGCGCCGGCACCCGACGGCTTGCAGGTGGTTCAGGATCTGCTCAACACGCGGGCCATCGATGCCTACGACCTGCCCGACCTCATCGCAGACGGCGAGACAGCGTCGTCCACCTGGGGGAAAACGTTGTCGGACGCAGACGCAGCCGCTCTACGGATACTGAGATCCGATGTGGAAGCGGCCATTGCAGGCGATATGGCTGCGCAGCCGGCAGTCCGAGTCGAGCTCGTTCCGGGTACCGACGGCACCGTCCGGCTCTCCCCCACCGGCACCGGGTCCGACTGGATCGCGTCGCAGATTTGGTCGGAAGTGCTTCTCGCCCAACAGGCGGACACGTGGCGTCGACTCAAGCGTTGCAAGAACGAGGCGTGCGGATCCGCCTTCTACGACCGCTCCCGCAACAACAGTGGCGTCTGGCACGACGTGAAGACCTGCGGCAACATTGCCAATCTTCGGGCCTCGCGGGCCCGCAAGAAGACGCAGAACTAGCGCAGTACGTCGCCCAGCGTCGCGACCATCGCATAGATCGCGAACTTCGGTTTCGCGTTGACCGCCAACGACTCTCGGCATTCGAGGATCGCTTCGATACTCTTCAGCAGCGCCTCGGGTGGGACGGCTTTTGCCATGCGTTCGACCTGCTCGGCCATGTCGGGGTGCGTCGCGGTCGCGGTCGATCCGTACGAGCGAGCGAGCGCATCTCGATACAGGCCCACCAGATCCATCAGCGCGCGATCGAGTGAATCGCGACCGGTTCGGGTGGCACGCGACTTCTGCCGCTTCTCCAGATCCTTGAGCACCCCGGCCGAGCCGCGCAGCGCGCCCGCCGCGCCCTTACCGGTACCGCCCGCACCCAGGGCCGTCCGCAGCTCCTCGGTCTCGGCCTCGTCGCGCGAGGCGCTCATCTCCTTGGCCTCGTCCTCGGCCGCTTTCACCAACTCCTCGGCCGCGAGGTAGGCCTGATTGGGCCGAGCCGCAGCCGACGCCAGAGACAGTGCACGTTTGCGACGCGCCCGCGCATCCTCGTCGGTGGCCAGTCGACGCGCTCTGCCCACGTGGCCGCCGCTGATCGATGCGGCCCACTCCGCCGTCTCGGCGTCGAGCTTGTCGCGCGTCTGCAGCACCTGCGCGATCGCCGGCACCGTGGGCGTGACCAGCGAGACGTGCCGGCAGCGCGAGCGCAGGGTCACCGAGATGTCCTGCGGATCGACCGACGGCGCACACAGCAGGAACACCGTCCGCGCCGGCGGCTCCTCGACCACCTTCAGCAGCACGTTTCCGGCACCTTCGGTGAGTCGGTCGGCGTCCTCCACGACGACCACCTGCCACAGGCCTGTGCTGGGGCGACGCGAGGCGATGGAGACGATGTCTCGCATCTCCTTGGTGCTGATGCTCAAGCCCTCGGGCACGACGCGTCGCACATCGCCGTGGGTTCCGGCCATCGTCGTCGAACAGGCCTGGCAGTGCCCGCACCCCGGAATGCCCTCGGTGGTGCACTGCAATGCCGCGGCGAAGCACAGGGCGGCGATGGAACGACCGGACCCGGGCGGGCCGGTGAACAGCCAGGAATGCGTCATCGCCGACGAGTCGACACCGGTGCGAGCCGCCACCGCTGCCGCCGTCAGATCGGCCTCGACATCTTCCTGACCGACCAATCGATCGAACACACCCGCCATGCACGCAACCCTAACGGTTGGGACCGACTACCCCCCGCCGCACTGTTCCCGAGCAGCGCCGAACTCGACGTTATGGACGTAATCGTTGCCGAATCCATCCACAACTTCGAGTTCGCGAGCTATTCGCTGTCGGTCTTCTTGGCCGGAGCCTTCTTGACCGGTGCCTTCTTCGCGGCAGTGGTCTTGGTGGCCGTCTTCTTCGCAGCAGCTTTCTTGGCCGGAGCCTTCTTCGCAGCGGCCTTCTTCGCCGGTGCCTTCTTGGCCGCCGCCTTCTTCGCCGGTGCCTTCTTCTTCACCGGTCCGCGAGCACGCCTGTCCGCCAACAACTCCGACGCGCGATCGTCGGTGATCGACTCCACGTCGTCGTCCTTGCGCAGGCTGGCGTTGGTCTCACCGTCGGTGACGTACGGCCCGAAGCGACCGTCCTTGATCACCATCGGCTTCTCACTGATCGGGTCGACGCCCATCTCGCGTAGCGGCGGCTTGGCTTCACCCTGACGACCGCGACGCTTGGGCTCGGCGTAGATCTTGAGCGCCTCTTCCAGCGTGACGGTGAACATCTGATCCTCGTCGGCGAGCGAGCGAGAGTCGGTGCCCTTCTTCAGATACGGGCCGTAGCGACCGTTCTGCGCGAGGATCTCTTCCTTGGACTCCGGATCGACTCCGACGACACGCGGCAGCGACAGCAGCTTGAGTGCATCGTCGAGCGTGATGGTCGCCAGATCCATGGACTTGAGCAGAGAACCGGTGCGCGGCTTGGGGCCGGTCGCCTTCTTCGCAGCCGCCTTCTTGGCCGGTGCTTTCTTGGCCGCGGCCTTCTTCACCGCGGTCTTGACCCCGCCGCCGCCATCGCTGTCGTTGCCGGACGGCACCGGGACGATGTCGGGCTCGGGGGGCGTCGGTTCGGGCTCCGGCTCGGGCAGGATCTCGGTGACGTAGGGCCCGAAACGACCTTCCTTGGCGACGATGTCGTGACCGGTCAGCGGATCGACACCGAGCTTGCGGCCCTCTTGCGGTGTGGCGAACAGCTTTTCGGCGAAGTCGATCGTCAACTCGTCCGGCGGAAGATCGTCGGGCAGGTTGGCGCGCTGGCTGATCGGATCGCCGTCGGGATCGTCGTCGTTGCGCACCATGCGCTCGAGGTACGGGCCGTAACGGCCTACGCGCACATGGATTTCGCGACCCTCGGAGTCGTCGAACAAGCGAATGGAGTTGATGGTGCGCGCATCGATCTCTTCGAGATTCTGGCCCACCATCTTCTTCAGACCACCGGAGCGGGCCACCGAACCCTCGGCACCGGTGTCGCCGCCGAAGTAGAAGCTCTGCAGCCAATTGCCGCGTCGCTCACGGCCTCCCGCGATGGCGTCGAGGTCGTCCTCCATCCCTGCGGTGAAGTCGAAGTCCACCAGACGCCCGAAGTGCGCCTCCAGCAGGGCAACCACCGAGAACGCCACCCACGACGGCACCAGTGCACTGCCGCGCTTGTAGACGTACCCGCGGTCGAGGATGGTCTTGATGATCGACGAATACGTCGACGGCCGACCGATGCCCAGTTCCTCTAGCGTCTTGATGAGTGACGCCTCGGTGAATCGTGCGGGCGGGTTGGTGGTGTGGCCGTCGGGATCGAGCTGGGTGGCGGTGACGGCCTGGCCCTGAACCAGGGCAGGCAAACGGGATTCGGCGTCGTCGGACTGTCCGCCTGCCTGATCGTCGACGCTCTCCACGTAGGCCTTGAGGAAGCCGGCGAACGTGATGGTGCGACCGGATGCGGAGAACGTGCACTCCTCGCCGGTTCCGGCCGTTCCGGTGATGCGCAGTGTCAGCGTGGTGCCGCGAACATCGGCCATCTGCGACGCGACCGTGCGCTGCCAGATCAACTCGTAGAGTCGGAATTCGTCGGTCTGCAGGGCCGAGTGCAACTGACCGGGCGTCTGGAAGACGTCACCGGACGGGCGGATGGCCTCGTGGGCCTCCTGCGCGTTCTTGACCTTGCGGGTGTACTGCCGCGGCGAGGGATGGACGTACTCCGGCCCGTAGAGCTCGGTCGCCTGTGTGCGTGCCGCCGAGATCGCCGACGCCGACAGCGTCGTCGAGTCGGTACGCATGTAGGTGATGTAGCCGTTCTCGTACAGCCGCTGCGCGACCCGCATGGTGCGCTCGGAGCTGAAGCGCAACTTGCGGGCGGCTTCCTGCTGCAGTGTCGACGTCATGAACGGCGGGTACGGCTTGCGGGTGTAGGGCTTGTCCTCGGCGGACGCGACCGTCAGATCGACGCCCTCGAGAGCCTCGGCGAGGCGTCGGGCACGGGGTTCGTCGAGGACGGTCACTGCGTCGGACTTGAGCTTGCCGTCGGCCCCGAAGTCGCGACCGGCGGCGACGCGATTGCCGTCGACATTGACCAGACGGGCACCGAAACTGCGCGGCGTTGCCTCGGCTCCGGCGTCGAGCGTGGCGGAGATGTCCCAGTACTCGGCGCTGCGGAAAGCCATTCGCTCGCGCTCACGCTGGACGACGATGCGGGTGGCGACGGACTGCACTCGGCCTGCCGAGAGCTTCGGCATGACCTTCTTCCACAGCACCGGGCTGACCTCGTAGCCGTAGAGACGGTCGAGGATACGACGCGTCTCCTGGGCGTCGACCAGGTCTTGGTCCAGGTCGCGGGTATCGGCCGCGGCGGCGAGGATGGCCGGCTTTGTGATCTCGTGGAACACCATGCGTCGAACGGGGATCTTGGGGTTCAGGGTCTCGAGGAGATGCCAGGCGATGGCCTCACCCTCGCGGTCGGGGTCAGTGGCGAGATAGAGCTCGTCGGCGTCCTTGAGCAGGCTCTTGAGCTCGGCGACCTTGCCCTTCTTCTCCGGCGAGACGACGTAGAGGGCCTCGAAGTCGTGGTCGACGTCCACGCCGAGACGCGCCCAGGGCTCACCCTTGTACTTGGCGGGAACGTCCGCGGCACCGCGGGGAAGGTCGCGAATATGGCCGACGGAGGCCTCGACGACGTAGTTGCTCCCGAGGTACGGGGCGATCTTCTTTGCCTTGGTCGGAGACTCGACGATGACCAGACGACGTGGCTCGGCGGAGCTGTCCCCCGTGCCGTTGTTACGTGCTGCCACCTTGCTGCCGAACCTTCCCTAGTGCGTTTTCACAGGCAGATTTGCCTGTCCCACTACTAACAGACTGACATACGTCGGCCAAATACTCGCAGATCAGTCACAGATCGTTCTACTCGGCGTGGGGCCAATTGGTACGTGCGTCCACGTTCTGTGGAGCCTCGCCGACGTTCTCGGTCAGTCGCAACAGCCGACGTCGACCGGTGATTCGGAGGCCAGGATTGGATCCGCGCGTGCCGATGAGCGTCGGCGCGATACCCGCACGCATCAGTGACTGAGCCAGGACGGCGTGCGTCTCCGGCGCATGGGGATCGAGGCCCAGCACGTAGCGCTCCCCCTCGGCCTCGGGACGACCCGATGCGAGCACCCAGGCGCGCAGTTCACGGGAACCCGGTACCCAACCGGGCGGGACGGCCTTGACAGCGCCCTTGGTCCACAGAGACGCCAGTGCAGACAGTTCGGGCACCGACGCGGTACGCACCAGTGGTCTGTCCTCTTCCGACCGACCGAGCTCCGGCGTCAGACCGCATTGCTCGATGAGTTCGGCGATGGCATCCGCGCGCCACTGCGCGTCGACCACGACGGAGATACGGGCCGAACCCGAGGAGGTGACGACATGCCCGGTGGCAGCCAGCAGCCCGCTGAGATCGGTCACCGCGGGCGGTAACGACTCGGCAGAGAAGAAGGACAGCTGGTTCACAGCATGGACATTAGGACATCGGCGTCCGCGCTCACGGCTTTCGACGCTCCCCGGTGGTTCGCCCGAACGAAACATCCCCCTTTCCCATCGCCTGTAGTAGGCCGATGGGAAAGGGGGATGAGTATCTCGACTCCGAAGAGAAGAGAATCAGACTGCGCGAACGCCCGTGGCCTGAGGACCCTTGGTGCCCTGTCCGACCTCGAACTCGACGCGCTGGTTCTCCTCGAGGGTGCGGAAGCCGCTGCCCTGGATCTCGGAGTAGTGAACGAAAACGTCAGCGGAGCCGTCTTCTGGTGCGATGAATCCAAAGCCCTTTTCGGCGTTGAACCACTTCACAGTTCCCTGTGCCATGCTTTTCCTTCTCTTTCTAACACCGGATTCGATGGAGCGCACTTTCGATCCATCGGGCCGGTTCCGACCGCTGCACTTGTACGAATCCCCCTCAGGATTCCCCCTGATGGACGAGCTCTCCCAGTACCGCGCCCGCAACATAAGATCCTGCGAAGCGTAGAACGAACACAGAAGCTGCGACCGCGTCAAGTGAACCATGAACTCCGCGTTCGCAACAGTCGAAAACCGACCCTTTTCGAACAAATTGCCCGTCTCGGGGGAGCACACACCGCCGGACGGGCGAAATACCACTCTCACCAGGGCTCGAGCGGCCCGTTTCGCGTCCGCGATAGCATGAGGACCCCAGGTCGCGTCGAGCTCGAACGGGTGGCCAGTAGATCGAACGAATGCATGGAGACCGGCAGTGAGCGACAAGCATCCGCTGGGCGGTGCGGATGTAGAGACTTACGGGCAGCGGTTGCTGGATCGGGTGCTGGCGGGCTCGCCCGCGAACAAGAGCCCGCTGACCCACGTCGCGGAGCTGCCGGCACGGGCCTCGCAGTTCGCCTCCTGGCCGTCGTGGGTCGGCCCGGAAGTGGTGCAGGTGATCACCTCTCGTGGGATCACACAACCGTGGACGCATCAGGCACGTGCGGCGACTCTCGCGGCCGAAGGCAGTCACGTGGTGCTCTCGACCAGCACGGCGTCGGGCAAATCGCTGGCATATCAACTCCCGATTCTGACGACGCTGTCCGCCGATGCCCGGGCGACCGCGCTGTACCTGGCTCCCACCAAGGCCCTCGGTGCCGACCAGCTACGCACCACTATCTCGATCACCGACGAGTTACGTTCGTGCTCAGACGAACTCGCCGAAGTGTTCCCCAGCGCGTACGACGGTGACACGCCGATCGAGATTCGCCAGTGGGCACGCGCCAATGCGCGGTGGATCTTCACCAATCCCGACATGTTGCATCTCGGCATCCTCGGCTCGCACGAGCGATGGTCGCGGTTCCTTCGCAATCTGCGCTACGTGGTGGTGGACGAATGCCATTACTACCGAGGCGTTTTCGGATCCAACGTCGCGTTGGTGCTACGCCGGCTACGACGCCTGTGCGCACGGTACGGCGCATCGCCGGTATTCGTTCTGGCCAGTGCGACGACGTCCGAACCGGGGCGAGCAGCCAGTCGCCTCATCGGAGCGCCGTGCGAGGAGATCACCGAGGACGGATCCCCGCACGGAGCACGCACCGTCGCATTGTGGGAACCGCCGCTGCTCGAGGAGATCACCGGCGAGAACGGTGCGCCGGTTCGCAAGTCGGCCGGGGCCGAGGCGTCGCGCATCATGGCCGACCTGTTGGTGGAGGGCGCGCGAACCCTGGCATTCGTGCGGTCCAGACGCGGAGCCGAAGTGACCGCTCTGGGTACCCAGCGAATTCTCGCCGACGTCGATCCGCAGTTGGTACGACGCGTCGCCGCCTATCGCGCAGGGTATTTGGCCGAGGACCGGCGCAAGCTCGAATCCGACCTGTCCGACGGCACCCTGCTCGGCGTGGCCACCACCAATGCGCTCGAATTGGGCGTGGACATCGCCGGTTTGGACGCGGTGATCGTCGCCGGCTTTCCCGGCACCGTCGCGTCGTTCTGGCAGCAGGGCGGCCGGGCCGGACGACGCGGGGAAGGCTCGCTGCTGGTACTGGTGGCGCGTGACGATCCCCTCGACACGTATCTGGTGCATCACCCGGCGGCCCTGCTGGACAAGCCTGTCGATGCCACCGTCACCGATCCCACCAACCCGTACATCCTGGCTCCGCAATTGCTCTGCGCTGCAGTCGAACTACCGATCACCCTCGTCGAGGCCGAGGCGCTGAACGCGGAATCGGTGCTAGAGGAACTCGAACTGAAAGGCTACGTACGCAAGCGTCCGCACGGGTGGTTCATCACCCCCGAAGGACAGCAACTCTCGCCGCACGGCGCGGTCAACATTCGCGGCGGCACCGGGGTGCAGGTGGCCATCGTCGACGGCGAGTCGGGCCGCATGCTCGGCACAGTCGACGGGGGAAGAGCGCCCGCCACCGCCCACCCCGGTGCAGTCCACATCCACCAGGGCGAGTCCTTCGTCGTCGACGAACTCGATCTCGATGCCGGTCTCGCACTGGTGCACGCCGAGCAGCCCGAATGGAACACCTCGGCGCGCGAGATCACCGACATCTCGATCACTGCGGTGCACGAATCCGTCGACTACGGCGAGGTACGCGTAGCGCTGGTTCAGGTGAACGTCACACATCAAGTCGTGGGATATCTGCGACGCCTGCTCTCCGGCGAGGTACTCGATTCCATCGAACTCGACATGCCCGCACAGACTCTCGACACCCGAGCCGTCATGTACACCATCACTCCGGAGTTGCTCGAGCACAGCGGAGTTCCGTACGAACGATTCCCCGGATCACTGCACGCCGCAGAACACGCCGCGATCGGATTGCTGCCACTGGTGGCGACCTGCGATCGCTGGGACATCGGCGGAGTGTCGACGGCACTGCACCCCGACACCGGCCTGCCAACGGTGTTCGTCTACGACGGATACGACGGCGGAGCAGGCTTCGCCGACCGAGGACACGTCGCCATCGCAGACTGGCTCACCGCCACGAAAGACGCCATCGTCTCGTGCGAATGTCAGACCGGATGTCCCTCGTGTGTGCAATCACCCAAATGCGGAAACGGCAACGATCCACTGGACAAAGACGGAGCTGTTCGAGTGTTGACGGCGGTGTTGTCGGCCATCACTCGGGAGGGGTGAGCCGGCCGCCCCAGTTCGGCCGCAAACGCGCGCGCATTCGCTGAACGCGAGCGAAGTTGTTGCCGCATCGGGGCGGATCTGCGCGCAGCGGTGCCCCAGTTCGGCCGCAAACGCGCGCGCATTCGCTTAACGCGAGCGAAGTTGCTGCCGGATCGGGGCAGATCTGCGCGCACCTGGCAAAAGCGCGCGCGTTTGCGAACCTGCGGCGAGCCGCGCCCTGGCGAATCTCCAGCACACCGCCGACTCCACTGTGATCGTTCGCAAATACGCGCAACTCTGACGACCTGTCAGTTCTGAGTCTGTTCCAATGTCGATGACTCGACAAAGCCGGAGGACTTGTGGAGGTCCGACATGCCTGTGACCGATCACGTGACGAGCCGGTATGCAGCGGCTGTTCCGGCCATCGTGGAAAAGGTGGGTTGTCACTATCTCCCGCCGCAGGACTACGAGATCGGGCGTGAACAGATTCGAGAGTTCGCCCGGTCCGTCCAGGACGACCATCCATCGCATCACCTCGAACGTGCCGCAGCCATTCTCGGCTACGACTCGTTGATCGCTCCCGTCACGTTCGTCAGCGTCATCGGCACGCGGCTGTTGCCCGAACTGTTCGAGCACCTGCTGATCGGCTACTCCGTGAGCGACGTGCTGCACACCGATCAGCAGATCGTGCTCCGACGACCGTTGCAGGTGGGCGACCGGATCAACTCCGACCTGTGTCTGGAATCGTTTCGACAATCCTCGGGCAGCGACGTGATGGTCACCAGCAACACCCTCACCGACGGGTCGGGAATCGAAGTGATCACCTGTCGAACCACATTCGTGGCCAGGACCGGTGGATACACCGAACCCGCGGTGGCCACGGCGCTCCGCACTCTGATGCGGAGCTGACGGGGCACCACCCTGCGCGTCGCTGCCGGGACCTCGGGTGGTGTGGTGGGAGGAGATCCGCCCACAGAATCGAGACCATGACATGCCCATCACCCGGCAGATTCCCAAAGCTACCGACCTGCGCGAGGTCCTCTCGTTCAAGAAGCCTGATCTGAACCTGCGCCGCCGACGCCTGAGCGCGGCACTCACCATCGACGATCTCCGCACCATCGCCCGTCGACGCACCCCGCGCGCGGCGTTCGACTACACCGACGGTGCCGCCGACGCCGAGATCTCCCTCTCGCGAGCTCGTCAGGCCTTCCGCGACGTCGAATTCCATCCCTCGATCCTGCGGGACGTCTCCCACGTCGACACCTCGACGACAGTGTTCGGTGGGCCGTCCGCGCTCCCGTTCGGCATCGCGCCGACGGGATTCACCCGCCTGATGCAGACCGAGGGTGAGTACGCCGGGTCTGCTGCAGCCGGAGCGGCTGGAATTCCGTTCTGCCTCTCGACGCTGGGCACCACGTCGATCGAGGACGTCAAGGCCACCAACCCGAATGGGCGCAACTGGTTCCAGCTCTACGTCATGCGCGACCGCGACATCTCGTTCCGGCTGGTCGAACGCGCCGCGAAGGCAGGCTTCGACACACTGCTGTTCACGGTCGACACACCGGTTGCAGGAGCTCGCCTGCGCGACAAGCGCAACGGGTTCTCCATCCCGCCGCAGTTGACCGCGTCGACCATCGCCAACGCCATTCCGCGTCCATGGTGGTGGTGGGACTTCCTCACCACGGCCAAGCTCGAGTTCGCGTCACTGTCTTCCACCGGCGGCACGGTCGGCGAGCTGCTCAATTCGGCGATGGATCCGTCCATCTCGTTCGAGGACCTCGACGTCATCCGGGAGATCTGGCCCGGCAAGCTGGTCGTCAAAGGTGTTCAGTCGGTGGCCGATTCGGCCCGTCTCGCCGAACTGGGAGTCGACGGCATCATCCTGTCGAACCACGGAGGCCGACAACTCGATCGCGCTCCTGTCCCCTTCCACCTGCTGCCGCAGGTCGTGCGCGAAGTCGGCTCCGACTTCGAGGTCGCCGTCGACACGGGCATCATGCACGGTGCCGATATCGTCGCCTCCATCGCGATGGGGGCGTCGTTCACACTCGTCGGCCGGGCTTATCTCTACGGCCTGATGGCCGGAGGTCGCGCGGGCGTCGACCGCATGATCGAGATCCTGCGCGAGGACATCGTGCGCACCATGCAACTGCTGCAGGTCAATTCGATCGCCGAGCTCACCCCGGAGCACGTCACTCAACTGACTCGATTGGCCCCACTGCAGTCCGGGGCCCGCACCGTTACTCCACACTGACCGCTGAAGTCGGACCGTCGAGGCCCGTGGGGCCCGTCGGGGCCGGGTTGGAGGTCCCGGTTCGGCGCAAATGCGCGCGCATTCGCTGAACGCGCGCGAAATAGCCGGCTCGAACGGGGCGATTCCGCCCGCACCTGACAAACGCGCGCGCGTTTGCGAACCAAGGCGGGCGCGCCTGACAAACGCGCGCGCGTTTGCGGATTCGGGTGGGTTCGGGCAGTTGGGCGGGCGGACCCTCACCCCGGACCCGCCCGCGCCGAGGCGATGGCGTCGGACATTCCGAAGCGACCGAGGAACACCGGTTGGCCCACCGTGACGATCACGTCCCACTCGTCGATCGCGCACTCCCGCAACTGGGTACCCATGCGCACCGCCAACCCCCGCGCCGTCTCGCACGCATCGGCCACCCCACGATCGAGAGCCCCCGCACCCGCCAGCGCCGCGAGATCGGCCGCCGACTGCGCCTGATGGCGAGCACCCACCGCCGAGCCGACATGAATCACCATCACAACGACGGCGATCAACGCCGACATCGCCAACGCTGCCAACACCGTCGCCCCGCCCTCGTCGTCCTGCAGCGCACTCCCGAAAGCGGGCCTCATTCCGCTGCAACCGGTTCCGCAGCGGCAACCGCCTCAGCCGACAATGTCAACCCCGGCAGCGGACTCTCCACCTCCACCCGCGCGACGAAGAACTCACCGTCCTCGGTCACCGTCACCCGAGCACCGTCGGGCCCGACCCGTTGCCCCACCGAGACAGCCTGCGCACCATCACCTCTGGCCGCCAACCGAGCAGCTTCTCTGGCGGCATCGACGCACCCGATGTGCATCGTCACCGACACGATCGCCCCGATACACACCACGATCACCGCGACGATGGACGCGATCGCGAACGCCGCCTCCACCGTCACGGCCCCGTCATCATCGCCCAAGATCAGACGGCAGTGTTCAACGCTCGATCGATGATCCCCGTCAACGCCGTCACGATGCTGTTGCCGGTCACCACCGTGTACAACACCGCCCCGAACGCCGCGGCCGCGATGGTGCCGATGGCGTATTCCGCGGTCGACATGCCGTCGTCCTCCACGCCGAACAGCATGATTCGAGTCTTCAACTCCTGCAGTGCATTCTCGATCATCTCGATTCCCCTCCCTGTTCTCCGATGCAGCATCTCCGCATCGGACACTCGAGTACGCGGCGGTCACAGCAGACCGCCGCCCAGTACGTTGCCCGCCAGTCCGATCACCACGGGGATGATGCCGAGGCAGATGAAGGCAGGCAGAAAGCACAGCCCCAACGGCCCGCTGATCAGCACACCGGCACGCTCGGCGGCAGCAGCCGATGCGTCTTCGGCCCGGGTTCGTTGGGTCGCAGCGAGTTCCGTCATCGCCGACGCCATGGACGACCCGGCTCGGGCAGATCGCCGTGCCATCCTCGCCAGAGCCTCGGTCTCCGGATCCTGTGCGACGGCGTCCCACGCTGTGGTGGCGTCGGCTCCGAGTTCGAGCAGATCGGCGGCCTTGCGCAACGCGACACCGAACGAGATCGGAGCGGAATGTGCCGCTGCCGCAGCGGCAGTCGCCACGGGAAGGCCCGAACGTAGGCACGCTGCGAGCAGATCGAAGGTCGTGGCCACCGCGAGCGGGTCGGGGGCCGGCGCATCGTCGGCGTCGGCATTCGCACGACCGTCGGGTGCCAGCCTGTGCAATCCGCTCGCGACCGTGGGCAGCGTGATCAGTGCCGATGCCAGACAGAGCACCGTCGCCCACATCAGGTCGTCACCTTGCCGGTGATCGCGTCGGTCCACAGCAGTCCCGCGCAGCCCAGGGTCGTGCCGATGACCAGCAGCATTCCGCCGAGCCCGCCGCCGAGCAGGATCTGCAGTGGATTCGCTCCCATCAGCTGACCGAGCGCGACTCCGAGGATCGGTAGACCGGCCAGGACCAGCGCGGTGGCGCGGGCTCCGGCGAGCGCTGCGTCCGTCCGTTCGCGAAACCGTCTACGCCCCAGCATGTCCTCACGGGCGGCGTCGAGCAGTTCGGCGAGCGCGAGTCCGTGCTCATCCGCCACCCGCCACGCTGCGGCCAATCGCGCCAACTCCGCGTCCAGCAACGAATCGGACGCAGCGATGCCGTCGGCAGCCCTGCCGCCCAGCCGGGCCCGCGACGCCGCGCCGCGCAGTGCCGTCGACGCGATGCCGCCGCACTCGTCGGCCGCAACCGCGCTGGCCGTGGCGGGATGGGATCCGACGCGGAGCTCGCCGATGACCACCTCGACTCCGGTTGCGAGCCAGTTCAATTCCTCGGCCCGCCGATCGCGTTCGAGTCTCCGACGATAACGCCGCCATCCGGTGCCACCCGCCACCGCCGCCGCGCTCACGGCCCAGAACCCGCCGAACCACCACACCGTCCCTGCCACGACGAGAGCGCAGCCGGTCGGCATCAGCCATCGCGGCGCGCTCGACGCCGTTCGTGCCTTCCGCGGCAGCCGACGAAAACTGCTGGGCCACAGTACGACTGCTGCAGCGAGGACCACGAGCGCGGCCGTCATCGGTTGTCACCGCAGCGACGATCGAGCAGTTCGAGGAGTCGACCTCGACCCGGCGTCGCGTCGGCAGCCACCGACCAGGCCGGAGCGATGTGCACACGCCCGGTGGGATCGACGTCGACCACTCCGATCTCACGTAGTCGTCGGGTACCGTCGGCGCTGCGGTGGACGTGCAACACCACCTGGACCGCCGCGGCGAGTTGGCTGTGCAGCGCGTCTCGACCCATTCCGCCCAGTGCGGCAAGGGCTTCGAGCCGGGCGGGCACCTCCGCCGGGGAGTTCGCGTGGATGGTTCCGGCTCCGCCGTCGTGACCTGTGTTGAGCGCCGTCATCAGGTCGATCACCTCGGCCCCGCGCACCTCACCGACCACGAGACGATCGGGTCGCATTCGCAAGGCCTGACGCACCAGCTGCCGCACCGACACCTCGCCGACACCTTCGACGTTGGGTGCGCGGGCCACGAGACGAACAACGTGCGGATGGGCCGGTGCCAACTCGGCCGCGTCCTCGACACAGACGATCCGTTCGGACGGATCCACTTCGCCCAGCAGCGCAGCAAGAAGGGTCGTCTTCCCTGCCCCGGTGCCGCCGACGACCAAGAAAGCCAAGCGACCGAACACGATTCGACGCAGTAGCTCGTACCCGTCCCCCGTCACGGCTCCCGATGCACGGAGAGCGGAGAGTCCCTGCGTCGCGGGTCGCAGCACCCGGAGCGACACGCACGTTCCTCCGCTCGCCACCGGTGCCAGCACAGCGTGCAGGCGGACGCCGAACGCTCCCTGCCCGACGCCGGGCAGTCGACCGTCGACCCAGGGCTGCGCGTCGTCGAGTCGACGGCCGGCCGAGAGGGCGAGCCGTTGCGCGAGCCGGCGAACGGCAGCCTCGTCGACGAAACGAACTCCGGTGCGCTCGAGTCCGCGCCCACGATCGATCCACACCTGATCCGGTGCGGTGACCAGTACGTCGGTCACTCCCGGTTCGGACAGCAGCGGCTCCAACGGCCCCGCGCCGGTCAGCTCGGTTTGCAGAACCCTCAGGGCCGCAAGCATATCGGTGTCGCCGATGACCCCGCCTGCTTCCGCTCGAATGGCTGCGGCGACGGTGGCGGGAACCGGAGCGTCGGCCGATGCAGCCAAACGATCGCGGACGCGGTCGAGCAGATCCGCGGTGACGACGGCGCTCATGCCGCCCTCCGCTGCCCACCGGGCTTGTGCGCGAACGTATCGAGCACGGCGTCGGCTGCTGCGGCCAGCGGCGAACGACGGCCCAGCACCAGACCTCCTCGTTCGAGGCGCTCGGCCAGTGCAGGCTCGGCACGCATCGACGTCAACAGCGGAAGCCCGAGGGCGACGGCGATGTCGTCGGCCCTCAGCCCACCCGGAGCCGGCCCGCGAACGACCAGTCCGACATTGGCATTTCGATCCACCACGTGCGCGGCCACCGCCTCGGCCGACGTCACGGCGCGCAGCTCGGCCGGAAGTACCAACGTGACGAGGTCCGCCGCGGCATACAGAGCGTCGGAGACGTCGCTGGGATGACGCGGGGCGTCGCACACCACGAGATCGCCCGCTGCGCGTCCTGCATCGAGTACAGCCGCCACTGCGACGGCAGAGAGTCCGATACCTCGGCCGTCGGCTCGGCCCAGTGCCAGCACCGACATTCCGGAGCGGGAGGGCAGGGCCCCGTGCAGAGCGTCGGCGGAGACTCGGCCGCCCTCGACGACCAAGCCGGACCACCGCAGACCTGGAGCGTTCTCCCAACCGAGCAGCAGGTCCAGGCCGCTGCCGTACCGGTCGCCCTCGACCACGAGGGCACGTCGACCCGAACGGCTGCTGCACAGTCCGAGTGCGGCCGCGAAAGTAGATGCGCCCGCGCCACCGCGAGCGCCGACCACAGCGATCACGCCGCCGTCTCCGGATGGTGCCGACGCGGGTTCGCCGAGTATCCGCACGAGTGCGTCCTCGTCCCACGGCAGGGCGATCACATGCTCGGCACCGAGCGATGTGGCGATTCGCCAATCGTCGAGCGTCGGCGGTGCGGCCGTGACCAGAATGACGCCCGCGCGTCTCGGAAATCCCGTCGACAGTGCCGTCTCTGCGGACGCGAAGTCGACCAGAATAATTCCGCAACGGTCCCACATCGAACGTGTCGAGCCGATACCGACCAGTAAGTTCTGCTCTTCCACAACACAATCCGCGGCCGCGGCGATTCGGTAGACATCCTCGCGCAGTCCGCGAAGTTCGATCGACATCGTCACTGCCGGGTGCGTGGTCCGCTGCCGCGAGTCCGTTTCCATGCGCCAAGCGTGCGTGAGAATCTGCTCGAGATGCGCGCGACTTGGGGAAATGTGGATAGATTCGGGCCTGTGGATGAATACCGGTACTGCTGTACCAATTTTCGACCTACCCCGGAAAAGAGGACGACCCTCGCCAGGGGGGGAGGAGGCGAGGGTCGTCTGGTTCAGCCCCGGGGGGTCGGGCTGAACACCGCCCGGAATGAACCGGGCTCGTAGAAAATACTACACCCGTGGACGTCCTTGTTTGCAAGTTCAACCGTCGGCTTTTCTCGACCGCGTCGAACCGAGTCCGCCAGTGGCACCGCGCAACATCCAACGGTCACCACCGGCCACTATGGTGACAAACGTGACCCAGAGCGCGAGCAACGACGACGTCCCGGCCGGCCGACGCACAGCGCGCGTCGCGGCATTCTTCGACCTCGACAAGACGATCATCGCCAAGTCCAGCACTTTGGCATTCAGCAAGCCGTTCTTCGACCAAGGACTCATCAACCGGCGCGCCGTTCTCAAGAGCAGCTACGCACAATTTCTGTTCCTGCTGTCCGGAGCCGATCACGACCAGATGGAGCGCATGCGCGCACACATCGCGAGCATGACCGCAGGCTGGGACGTCGAACAGGTGCGAGCAATCGTCGCCGAAACGCTGCACAACATCGTCGACCCCCTCGTGTTCGCCGAAGCCGCCGATCTCATCGCCGACCACAAGCTCCGTGGACACGACGTCGTGGTCGTCTCGGCGTCCGGTGACGAGATCGTGCGCCCCATCGCCGAGCTGCTGGGGGCCGATCACAGCATGGCGACGACGATGGTGACCGTGGAGGGCAAGTACATCGGCGAGGTCGACTTCTACTGCTACGGCGAGGGCAAGGTCGACGCCATGAACTCTTTGGCCGCGCAACATGATTACGACTTGGCGTCGAGCTACGCGTACTCGGATTCGATCACCGACGTACCGATGCTGCGCGCAGTCGGGCATCCCACGGCCGTCAACCCCGATCGTGCACTGCGCAAGGAAGCGGCCTCCCGCGGATGGCCGATTCTCACCTTCTCCAACCCGGTCTCGCTGCGATCACGAATTCAGACCCCGTCGGGGAAGACCGTAGCAGCAAGCGCCGCAGCAGGTTTCAGCGCTCTCGCGGCCGGCGCGATCACCTACGGACTGCTCCGAAGAAAAAGATGACGTCCAACCCCTTGATGTGAGGAGCGTCACGGGGTACAAATGACGTACGGAAGAACGGAAGGCCAAGAACGAATCGGAAGAGAAGATTCGCTCTCCCGACCGGGATTCCCAGCACGGACACCGGCACCCACGCGGAGCTTGCCACCTAATGGCAGAAGCGCTGTGGGCCTGCGACATTCGTCAGTGATCAGCAAGAACCCTGCACCGGTTGCAGGGATGACCTCATCACCGTCGAATTCTCGCCGAGGCCACGTGGTAGTCCATCACAGCCCACCTGTGCACGCTTGGTAACCAGGCGCTCCGTGCTAACGGGCGGCGACGTCGACGCAAGTCGACATCGCCGCCCTTTTATGTGCGCACAACTTCTACTGAGCAGCCTCGGCAATCGAAGTCGCTTCTGCCGCACCGGCTTCGAAAGCGCCACAGCACAGGATCACCCAACTACCGACGCCGGTTGCCGTACCCTCCGCGAACCCCGTCGCGCCGTCTCGGTAGGCATTCGCCCGACGCATCCAGCTCACCTCCGGCACTCCCAGGTTGTGGGGGTCGAATCCCGACGACGCTGCCACCAGTCGCGATGCAGCCCGCGCAACGATGCCGTCGGCCGATCCGAAAGCTTTGAGCGTCAACAGTTCACCGTGCACCACCGCCGCGATCACCGGGGCCGGTGCCGACGTTCCACCGGTGACCAGTTGAGCGAGGAGGTCCAGTCGCTCGCCGACACCTGCATCGCTGCGGGGACGTCCGAGCTCGGAGGCGTCGTCGACGAGGTCGGCTGCGGCCAACAGGTGCAGTCGTGCGAGGGTCTGAAGCGGTGCGCGCTTCCACGTCGAGACCGTGTTCTGCAGCGCATCACCGTCGAGGGCGGCCGCGACTCGCAGCGCACCCGCCAGAATGGGGTCGCCTTCCTCGCCCTCGCGGGGGAAATCCATCGAACCGCCCTCGAGCGTCGACGACGAGCGAGCCGCACGGACCGCGGCCTCGGCGGCGGTGGCCGGCCATCCTCGACGGTTGGCCTTGTGCCGATGCACCGCGCCCAGAGCGTCGCGCGCACGTTCGGCGGAGTCGAGAACTCCAGGTAGTTCCAGCAGTGGAGCGAGGGGGTCCGTCACGACAGACGACGGTACCCCCTCCCCCACTCTGCGTTGTCGCCTACTTCGCTCCTGCCGCCAACAGCTCGGCGCGCGCCTGACGACGCTTGGCCTGTTCGGCCGGGTCCGGCACCGGAACGGCCGCGAGCAACCGCTTGGTGTACTCGTTGGTCGGACGACGCAGAATCTGATCCGTCGTACCGAACTCGGCCAGCTTGCCCTTGTTCAACACCGCGATGCGCTTGGCCAGCACCTCCACGACAGCGAGGTCGTGACTGATGAACAGGCATGCGAACCCGTACTCGTGCTGGAGTTCCTTGAACAGCTCGAGTACCTTGGCCTGCACCGACACGTCGAGCGCAGACGTCGGTTCGTCGGCCACCAGCAGCGTCGGCTCCAGGGCGAGTGCCCGCGCGATACCGACTCGCTGACGTTGACCGCCGGACAGCTGGTGCGGGTAGCGGTTGCGCATGGTCCGCGACAGGTGGACCCGGTCGAGCAATTCCTCGACCTTGCGGTTCCGCTCTGCAGCACTGTGCTCGGTGTGCAACAGCATCGGCTCGGCAATCGACTGTCCGATCGGCCAGCGTGGGTTCAGCGACGAACCCGGATCCTGGAACACGATGCCGACCTTGCTGCGCACCGACCGCAGCTCACGATTCGACAGGTTGGTGATGTCGACCCCTGCGATCGACAACGACCCGCCGGTGAGCTTGTTCAGTCCCACCACGGCCTTGCCGATCGTGGACTTACCCGAGCCCGATTCACCGACGAGCCCGACGACCTCACCCATCTCGATGTCGAGGCTGACCCCGTCGACGGCCCGGAACACGGTGCGGCCCGGATACTCGATGACACCGTCGACGATGCTCAGTGCCCGGGTCTCCTCGACGGCACTCGGCTCGGCGATCCTCCCGGCGGTCACGGCCTCGATGCTGCTGCCCAGGTGCGGAACCGAGGCAAGCAACTGCTGCGTGTACGGATGCGACGCGTTCTTGAAAATAGTGTGCGCAGCATCGGTTTCGACGATGACGCCGTCCTTCATCACCGCGATGCGATCGGCCATGTCGGCCACCACGCCCATGTCGTGAGTGATGAGCACGATCGACGCATCGATTCGGTTACGCAGGTCTCGCATCAGGTCGAGGATCTCGGCCTGCACCGTCACGTCCAGAGCCGTGGTCGGCTCGTCCGCGATCAGCAGGGACGGATCCGAGGACAGTGCCTGGGCGATCATGGCGCGCTGACGCTGACCACCGGAGAGCTGGTGCGGGTAGAAGTCGACCCGCGTCTCCGGATCCGGCATCTCGACGAGCTTCAGGAGTTCCACGGCCCGCGCCTTGGCTTCCTTCTTCGACAGCGAAGTGTGTGCCCGAATGGCCTCGGTGATCTGCCAGCCGATCGAGTACACCGGATTGAGCGCCGTCATCGGTTCCTGGAAGATCACCGCGACGTTCTTGCCGCGGATGGGTGCGAGCTGCTTCTCGGGTAGCCCGACCAGTTCTTTCTCGCCCAGCTTGATGCTGCCCGACACCCGCGAATTATCGGCCAGCAGGCCCGGGACGGCCATGGCCGTCGTCGACTTGCCGGATCCGGATTCACCGACGATGGCCAGCACCTCGCCGGAGGCGACAGTGAACGAGACGGTGTCGACCGCCTTGCGCCAGACCTTCTCGACCTCGAACTCGACCGTCAGATCGGTGACACTCAGAACGGTGTCCTTCGCAGTACTCATGTCAGTTCCGTTTCGGATCGAGTGCGTCACGGAGTGCGTCGCCGAGCATGATGAACGCCAGCACCGTGACGGAGAGGAACGCGGCCGGGAACAGCACCAGGTGCGGTGCCGTCAGGAACACGTTCTGACCGAGGTTGATCTGCAGGCCCCAGGAGATCTCGGGAGCTTGCAATCCGATTCCGAGGAAGGTCAGCGTCGCCTCGGCCGCGATGAACGTACCCACCGAGATGGTGGCGTAGATGATCACCGGAGCCAGAGCGTTGGGCAGGATGTGTCGCACCAATATGCGGTAGGTCGACGCTCCCAATGCCTGTGCAGCCTGGACGTATTCACTGTTCTTGATCGAGATCACCGACGATCGCACCAGACGCATCGCGGTCATCCAGCCGAAGGCCACCAGGGCGAGCGAGACGGTGAAGATGGTGCGCTGGGCGGTGACGGTCAGCAGGATCAGGGCACCCAGGAGTAGCGGAATGCCGAAGAACACATCGGTGAAGCGCGCCAGGATGCTGTCTGTGATTCCACCGAAGTACCCGGCGAGAGCACCGATGAGGACGCCGATGACCAGCACTCCGATGACCGAGAGCACACCGATGGACAGCGAGATCCGAGCACCGTAGATGACGTTGGCGTAGTAGTCGCAGCCCTGGACGTCGGTACCGAACCAGTGTGCAGCGCTGGGAGTCTGACGGGAATCGGACAGCGAACACACTCGCGGATCGATGCCGCGGGCAAACAGCTGCGGGAACACCGCCATCACCAACAGCACCAACAGCAGGAACGTGCCGATGATGAAGAACGGACTCTTCCGCAAAAACTTCCACGCGTTGCCCCACAGGCTGGCCTGACCGACCAACTCGACGGCCTCGCCGGTGACGACGTTCCCGGGCTGGCCCTCCTCTGCGGCGTGCTGAGCTGCGCTCGAATCTTCTTTATTCATAGCGAATCCTTGGATCGAGAACCGCGTAGAGAACGTCCACCACGAGGTTGAAGAAGATGTAGAAGAACACGAAGAGCGTCACGATGCCGACGACGACGGCACCTTCCTGACGGGCCAGGCCGTCGTAGATCGCGCGACCGAGACCGGGCAGGTTGAACACCGTTTCGGTCACGATGGCACCGCCCAGCAGTCCACCGACGTCGGCACCGATGAAGGTGACGACGGGAATCAACGAGTTGCGCAGCGCGTGCCGAACGATGATGCGGCGGTTGCTGATTCCCTTCGACTTCGCGGTGCGGATGTAGTCCGCGGCCATCGATTCGGCGACCGATGTCCTGGTCAACCGCGCGACGTAGGCCATCGACAGCGATGCGAGCACGAGGCCGGGCAGCAGGAAGCTCGACCAGCCGTCGTTGATGCCGGAGATCGGGAAGAGCCCCAACTTCAGACCGAGGGTGAACTGGGCGATGAAGCCGAGAACGAACACCGGGACCGACACCAGCAGCGTCGTCGAGATGAGCACCAGGTTGTCGAAGAACGATCCGCGCTTGAGGGCGGCGAGCACACCTGCGGCGATGCCCATGACGGTCTCGATGACGACGGCCACGATGGTCAACCGGACCGTGACCGGAAGTGCCCGCTCGATGGTGTCGAGGACGGGGCGTCCGGAGAAGTCGGTGCCGAAGTCGCCCTGGAAGAAGCCGCCGATGTACTTGAAGTACTGCACGAAGAGGTTGTCGTCGAGGTTGAAATCTTCTCGCAGCTGGGCGACGACGCCCGGTGCAAGGGGACGATCTCCGGCGAGGGCGCGGATGGGATCACCCGGCAGCGCGTAGACCATCGCGAAGATCAAGAACGAGGAGCCGATCAGGACGGGAATCGTCAGCAGTAATCGGCGAGTGATGTAGCGACCCACTGTGTGTCTTCTCCTTGAACAAGGGACGAACCTGCGCCTCGGGTCTTGCCGGCGCAGGTCGGTGTGGGACTCATGCGACCCACGGTTGAACGAGACCCGGTGGGTGGCAACCGATCATGCTCGGCTGCCACCCACCTGGGTGCGTCGTCAGCTGACTACGACGTCCTCGAGAACGATGTTGCCTCGGTTGTCGATCTTGACGTCGGAGACGCGATCGGACCACACGGCCTGGTTCAGGCCGTAGAACAGCGGGGTCGCGGGCATCTGGTCGATCAAGATGTCCTCTGCCTTCTGGTAGTCCTCCGTTGCAGCGTCGATATCTGCAGCGTTGTTTCCTTCTGCCAGTGCGGCGTCGAAGGCCGGATCGTTGAAGAAGGTCGCGTTGCTACCGGCCGGCGGCAGAGCCGACGCCGAGTACAGCGGGGACAGGAAGTTGTAGATCGACGGGTAGTCCATGATCCAGCCCGAGCGGAACGGACCGGTCATGCCCTGAGCGTCCTGCAGCGGCAGGTACTGGGCGAACTGCAGATCGCCGCGCAGTGCGTAGTCGACACCCAGGTTCTCGCGAAGCTGGTTGCCCACGGCGGTCATCCACGAGTCGTGACCTGCTCCGGCGTTGAACCACAGGTCGACCGGCTGGCTACGGTCGAAACCGGCCTCGTCGAGCAGACGGTTGGCCTCGTCCGCGTTGAGCTCACAGGTGGCACCGCATGCATCCTCGCGGTAGCCGTCGACCACGGGAGAAGCGAAGGAGTCTGCGGGGGTGCGGGTGTCGGTGAAGATCGCGGTTGCGATGGCCTGACGATCGATGGCCATCGAGAACGCCTTGCGCACGTTCGGATCCCGGAACCGCGGGTCGTACGTCGGGAAGCCGAGCGAGGTGATGTCCGGTCGAGCGCGCTCACCGTACCGGTCACCGAACGTGTCGCGGGCGGTGGCCCACGCATCCTCGGGCAGGTCGAGCATGACGTCGAGTCCGCCGCCCTGAACGTCGTTGTAGCCGGTGCTCACCTCGGTGTAGACCTTGAAGTTGACGCCTGCGGACTGGGCGGGGTTGTCGCCTGCGTAGTCGTCGTACTTGGTGACGGTGAATCCCTGTCCCGGAACGAAGTCCGAGTCGGCCTTGAACGGACCGTTACCGATCGGGCGGGCACCGTATGCCGTCGGGTCGGCGTAGAACGCCTCGGGCAGTGGGTCGAACGCGGTGTAACCGAGAGTCAGCGGGAAAATGGCGAACGGTCCGGTGAGCTTGACGGTGAAGGTCGTCTCGTCGACGACGTTCAGACCGCTCAGTTCGGTCGCGGTGGGCTCGGCGGTCTCGCTGCCCTGCAGATCTGCGTAGCCTTCGATGTTCTCGAAGAAGTACGAGGCACCGAATGCGTTGGTGCTCAACGCGTTGTAGCTCCAGGCCTTGGTGTAGGACTCGGCCGTGACAGGGGTGCCGTCGTGGAACGTCCAGCCGTCCTTGAGCTTGACGGTCCAGGTGGTGTTGTCCTCGGATTCGACGGACTCGGCAACGCCGTTGTACTCGACGCTGTTGTCCTCGTCGTTGAACGTGACCAGCGGAGTGAAGAGGGCCTCGAGGACCTGGCTGCCTTCGCTCTCGGTGGTGTTTCCGGGAACCAACGGGTTCTCCGGCTCACCGATGTAGATGCTGTAGATCCCGTCGGAACTGCCACCGGAGCTCGAGCCGCCACCGCCACAGGCGGCGAGCAGGCTCGCACTCATCAGCACAGCCGTGGTGACGACCGCGGCACGTTTGATACGCAAGAAAATCCTCCATCCAGATGTGAACACGGGGTCATCCGTGCTCAGTTCCTCGGGCGCGACGCCCGGGGATTCGTGGGCGACCGCATGGCACGGCAGGTGGGCCGTTCCAACGATCTGATGGGATGGACTTTAGACACATCCTGAAACGAACATGTGAACTCCCCCAACTTTTGCTGACCCGTGAGTAAGCCGGAAACATGATCGAAACGTTTCGGCAAGTCGATTTCTCACAGTTCGGACATCCTCGTCGCCACGGGTGCACGCCGACGGCCCCGATGACCGCCCAGCGTGCAGAAACTACCGATCACCGCAGATCAGGGGGTTGCAGGCGATTGCAACGGTGCGATCGCCATCACATGTGACTACCCTCACAAGGGGCTCGAGACAGGCACGGGAGTGCAGTTTCATGAGCGAAATGCACCGGACGAAAGTGAGCTATTCGAGATGACGACCAGTACCTCCGGAACCGACGAGACCGCGGTTGCCTCCTACGCGCCGTCGGCCGAGTTCACGGCTACGGCGAACGCCGGGGCCGAGCTCTACGCCGCCGCCGAAGAGGATCGACTCGGCTTCTGGGCCGAACAGGCTCGCCGACTCCACTGGCACACCCCGTTCACCGAAGTACTCGACTGGTCCGACGCCCCCGTAGCCAAGTGGTTCGCCGACGGCGAGCTCAACGTCGCCTACAACTGCGTCGACCGCCACGTCCTCGACGGACACGGCGACCAGGTGGCCATCCACTGGGAAGGCGAGCCAGGCGACAGCCGCGACGTCACCTACTCCGATCTGCTCGCAGACGTCAGCCAGGCCGCCAACACCCTGACCGAACTCGGCCTCGCCTCCGGCGACCGCGTCGCGATCTACATGCCCATGATCCCCGAGGCGATCGTCTCGATCCTCGCGTGCGCACGCCTGGGCCTGACCCACTCGGTCGTCTTCGCCGGCTTCTCGGCCACCGCACTGCGCTCACGCATCGACGACGCCGAAGCCAAGCTCGTCATCACCACCGACGGCCAGTGGCGACGCGGCAAGCCCGCCCCCATCAAGGACACCGTCGACGAGGCCGTCGACGGTGCGGCTTCGATCGAACACGTCCTCGTCGTCAAGCGCACCGACTCCGACGTCGCCTGGACCGACGGACGCGATCTGTGGTGGCACGAGACCGTCGCCAAGGCATCGAAAGAGCATGAGGCACAGCCTTTCCCGGCCGAGCATCCGCTGTTCATCCTCTACACCTCGGGTACGACGGGTAAGCCCAAGGGCATCATCCACACCTCCGGCGGCTACCTGACGCAGACCTCGTACACCCACCACAACGTCTTCGACCACAAGGCAGGCAAGGACGTCTACTGGTGCACCGCCGACATCGGCTGGGTCACCGGACACTCCTACATCGTCTACGGCCCGCTCTCCAACCGCGCCACGCAGGTCGTCTACGAGGGAACGCCCAATTCGCCCGACGAGCACCGGCATTGGAACGTCATCGAGAAGTACAAGGTCTCGATCTACTACACCTCTCCCACCCTCGTGCGCACGTTCATGAAGTGGGGCAAGGAAATCCCCGAGGCCCACGATCTGTCCTCGATCCGTCTGCTCGGTTCCGTCGGCGAGCCGATCAACCCCGAGGCGTGGCGCTGGTTCCGCGACGTCGTCGGCGGCGGCAGTGCCCCGATCGTCGATACCTGGTGGCAGACCGAGACCGGCGCGATCATGATCTCCCCGCTGCCCGGCGTCACCGCCACCAAGCCGGGCTCCGCGATGGCCCCGCTGCCCGGTATCTCCGCCAAGATCGTCGACGACGACGCCAAGCCACTGGGCAACGGCGGCAACGGTTATCTCGTCCTCGACGAGCCGTGGCCGTCGATGCTGCGCGGCATCTGGGGCGACATGGACCGTTACAAGGAAACGTACTGGTCGCGCTACGCCGAGGAGGGCTGGTACTTCGCCGGTGACGGCGCCAAGTACGACGAGGACGGTGCCCTGTGGGTCCTCGGCCGCGTCGACGACGTCATGAACGTCTCCGGCCACCGCATCTCCACCTCCGAGGTGGAGTCGGCACTGGTCAGCCATCACAGTGTCGCCGAGGCCGCAGTGGTCGGTGCCGCCGACGAGACAACCGGTCAGGGCATCGTCGCATTCGTCATCCTGCGCGGCGGCGAGGAGAACACCGGCGATGCGTTGATCGCCGAACTCAAAGCTCAGGTTTCCAAGGAAATTTCGCCGATCGCAAAGCCGCGGGAGATCTCCATCGTTCCCGAGCTGCCGAAGACCCGATCGGGCAAGATCATGCGTCGCCTGCTGCGCGACGTGGCCGAGGGTCGCGAACTCGGCGACGTGTCCACCCTCGTCGACCCGAAGGTGTTCGAGGCGATCACGAAGGGTCGCTAGCGCTCCCATGTGAGTGAAACTTCGTGGCCTGCTACGAAGTTTCACTCACATGCGGCGCAGCCGCTCAGATCGAACACCGTGTAGTCGCCGACGGTTTCGGGTGTGAAGGTCGCTATCACCCAATCAGCGATCGCCGACGGTCTGGACTTGCCCGTGTCGGCGATGAAGTAGTGGATTTTCCCGGCTGCCACGTCGGCCCGGAACTGGTCGAGCGTGGGCGACGGGTCGGTTCCGGAGAACCCGCCCACCGGCATCACCGGGTCGTCGGTCGCGAGCTGTAGGCCCGCGGCGGCATTGGATCCGATCGTCGCCGCCACCCAGGTGTAGTGCTGTGCACCGGATTCGAGCAGCCCGGTCAGTTCGTCGTCCGGTGCCTGGGCAGTGAAGTGCGCCGAGTGCCCGGCATTGTCGTCGCGCACTCCGGTTCTGGACCCTGCCGCCTCGGACGGAATCGAGGGGCCCGCCGATGGACCTCCCCCACTGTGCGGGGTGACGACAGTGTCGGCGACATACGCGACCGGCCCCGCCAACGCGACAGCCAGAGCGACTGCTCCCAACGCCATCGATGCCTGCCGAGATCCCCGGAACAGCAGCGCGACGGCCACGATCACTCCCACTGCCAACACGACCCACCGCAGCCACGGCACGAAGTCGGGAGTGCGGGCGAGAAAGACGAACGACGTTGCCGTGGTGACAGCGGAAGTGAGCGCGAGAATCACACGCCCCCAGAGCTTCTCGCGTCGCACCCACAGTTCACGCAGGGCAGCGCCGACGATCGCGGCGATCGCCGGCGCGATCACGATCGTGTAGTACGAGTGGAAGGTGCCCGACATGAAGCTGAACACCAGCGAGCACCCGACGAGCCACAATCCCCACATCACGAACCAGGCGCGAGCGAAGTCCCGTCGAAGAGCTGTGCCGCGCATGATGATTCCCGCCACCACGAGCACCAGCGCAGCCGGAATCAGCCACGAGATCTGACCACCCTGGGCGGCCGCGAACAAGCGGGTGATGCCCGTCTGCGCGCCGTGCCCGGCCGGGCCTGCACTGCCCGAAAACGACTCCGCGACGCCGCCGTGTTCGTTTCCCGTCAGTCGGCCCAGGCCGTTGTAACCGAACGTCAGGTCCAGAATGCTGTCGGTCTTCGACCCGCCGACCCACGGCCGGTCGGCAGCCGGAACCAACTGGACGATCGCGACCCACCACCCGGCCGTCACGAGCACAGCCGCACCGGCCGCCAGTAGCTGGAGAAGTCGAGCGCCGAGCCTCGGTGGACCGAACGCCGCGTACGTCACGGCAAGAGCCGGCACGACGAGGAACGCCTGGAGTTGCTTCGTCAGAAACCCCAGGCCGACAACAGCTCCGGTGAGCACCAACCATCGAGTTCGCCCGTCCTCGAGCGCGTGAAGCATCGCCCACGCTGCCCCCAACAAGGTGAGGGTGAGAAGGGCGTCGGGATTGTCGTAGCGGAACATCAGGGCGAAGGTCGGCGTCGTCGCCAGTACTGCGCCCGCGATCGATGCGGCCCCGTAGCCGAATCGACGGGCGACGATCGCGTACATGATTCCCACGCTCAGCACCGCCATCAGCACCTGCGGTAGCAGCAGCGACCACGAGTTGAGGCCGAAGATCCGCACGGACAGTTCCATGATCCACAGCGACGCAGGCGGCTTGTCCACCGTGATGGAGTTCGCGGCGTCGGACGAACCGAAGAGGAAGGCCTTCCAGCTCACCGAGCCGGCTTGAACGGCGGCTGCGTAGAAGGAATTACCCCAGTGCTCGCGGTTCAGATCGAGGGCGTAGGCCCCTGCGGTCGCAACGAGAAGGGCGGCGAGAGTGGGCATTGCCCAGCGCGGGCGAGCGATGTCGCGTTCGAGGACGGTCACAGTCGATCACTGTTGCCCCCGATCCTGAGGATGTGCGATCAAGTTGCTGACAATCGCCCGTCAATCGTCGCAGCGGACGAAAAGAGCGGACCCACGTGAGCGGAAATTCGACCCCTGCTACGAATTTCCGCTCACGTGCGGCGCAGCCGCTCTACACGCTGTCGAGCGACTGATCTCGTGTTTCCTTCATTATGATCAGCGAGATCAGCGTCAACGCTGCGGCGATGGCGAGGTACACGCCAACCCAACCGACGCCGTAGCTGCTCACCAGCCAGGTGGCGATGAACGGTGCGACTGCGGCACCGAGGATCGACGCGGTGTTGTACGAGATTCCCGAGCCCGTGTACCGAACGTTCGTCGGAAACAGTTCGGGTAGAACGGCACTCATCGGTCCGAAGGTCAGGCCCATCAGCCCGAGGCCGACGCACATGAACACCAGCATCTTGCCTGCCGAGGCGGACGCCGGATCTGCGAACCAGTGGAACGACAGACCGAACAGCACGATCGCCGACGTGATGACGATCAGCGTGGGGCGACGGCCGTACTTGTCGGCCAGCAGTCCGGCCACCGGAATCAGCGCCGCGAAGAACAGCACCGCGATCAGCTGGAGCTCGAGGAAGTCGGTGTACGGGATGGCCAGCTTGGGGCCGTTGACGTCGGCCACCTTGCCCGTTCCGTAGCTGACCACCCACGTGGTCATGATGTAGAACAGCGTGTAGGTGGCGAGCATGACGAACGTTCCGATGATCAGCTGACGCCAACTGGTCTTGAACACCTGCGCCAGCGGGGTCTTGACCTTCTGGCCCCGCTCGACGGCCAGCTTGAACACCGGCGTCTCCTCCAGCTTGAGCCGCACGTACAGGCCGATGATGACCATGACGGCGCTGAGCAGGAACGGGATTCGCCAACCCCATGTGAGGAACGCGTGATCGGTGCCCGAGTTCACGGAGTCGTAGCCCGTCGCGATGACGATGAGCAGGAAGATGCCGTTGGCGAAGAAGAAGCCGATCGGCGCGCCCAGCTGCGGGTACATCGCCGCCCACGCTCGCTTGCCCGGCTTGGCGGTTTCGGTGGCCAGCAACGCTGCCCCGCTCCACTCGCCGCCGAGACCGACGCCCTGGGTGAAGCGCATGATCGCCAGCAGAGCCGGAGCCCACAGGCCGACCGCGGCGTACGTCGGCAACAGTCCGATCGCGAACGTCGCGACACCCATCGTCAGCAGGGAGCCGACGAGCGTCGCCTTGCGTCCGATGCGATCGCCGAAGTGGCCGAACAGAATCGACCCGACGGGCCGCGCGATGAACGCCAGGCCGAAGGTCGCGAACGACGCCAGCAGAGCGGTGGTGTCGTTGCCCGCGGGGAAGAACAGACGCGGGAAGACGAGCACTGCGGCGGTGGCATAGATGTAGAAGTCGAAGAACTCGATGGACGTGCCGACCATCGAGGCGATCACGATGCGCGACCGCGGCACCTGGGGTGCGGGAATGGCGCCGTCGGCGGTGACGGCGTGTGCTGAACTCACGAATGCTCCTGAAGGGGGAAGTTCCCTGCAAATTACCTGATGAACACCTGAGAATTTCACGCCCCGGGGCTGTTCGTTGCCGGTTCGTGCAACATTGTCGTGTTTGCCCTCGCGGACGCGGAGGTACCCGGCCACGACAGCCGAGCGTCGCTCGACTAGCGGGAAACAGTTAATCTGCTACCTAGGCACTACTGTCGATACGATCTTCCGCACAACACCGAGCAGAGCAATTACAAGGGGTCGAGAGTTGAGCGTCAGCAATGACAAGGGATACGGCAACGGCGTCCCGAACACGATTTCGTCGATACCTCTGACCGATGTCGATGCCCGCACCCCTGGTAGCGCCAGCATCGGAAACCTCGTCAAGGACGCCACCACTCAGGTCTCGACGCTCGTACGCGCCGAAGTCGCCCTCGCCAAGGCCGAGGTCACCGGCGAGGTCAAGAAGGGACTGCAGGGCAGCGTCTTCTTCATCATCGCGTTGACGGTGTTGCTGTTCAGCTCGTTCTTCTTCTTCTTCTTCGCCGCCGAACTGCTGGACGTGTGGCTCTACCGCTGGGCGGCATTCCTGATCGTGTTCGCCGTCATGGTGTTGGCGGCGGCCCTGTTCGGATTCCTCGGATACCGCAGGGTCAAGAAGTTGCGCAAGCCCGAGAAGACCATCGACTCGCTCAAGCAGGCGTCGACGGTGCTGCCGAACCAGCACGATTCCATCCCCGGAGTTCCCGGCTACAAGAAGTAGTAGCCCGGCGAGTCGAGCAGTATGAATCAGCCCGATCCGTCCACGGTCCGATATCCGGGACAGTGGATCCACCGCGACATCCACGCCAACGGAATTCGGTTCCATGTCGTCGAGGTCGGCGAACACGCACCGGACGCACCGTTGGTGGTTCTGCTGCACGGCTTCGCCGACTTCTGGTACTCCTGGCGACACCAACTCGAGGCACTGTCGCGGTCGGGGGTTCGCGCCATTGCCGTCGACCTGCGCGGATACGGTGACTCCGACAAGCCTCCACGCGGCTACGACGGGTGGACCCTGGCGGGCGACATCGTCGGCCTGGTTCGAGCACTCGGTTACCCGAACGCCACCTTCGTCGGCCACGCCGACGGCGGTCTCGTCTGCTGGGCCAGTGCAGCGCTGCACCCCCGCCTGGTGAACTCGATGGTGCTCGTCAACGCGCCGCATCCCATCTCTCTGCGTCGCTCCGTGTTGAAGGACTCAGCCCAACGCGCCGCCCTGCTGCCACACTTCGTTCGCTACCAGGTTCCGCTGCGCCCCGAGAGACTGCTGACGCGTCGAGGCGGTGTCGCGGTGGAAGAACTGATGAGCAGCCGCGCCGGGAACGCGTGGCAGCGCACCGCGGATTTCGCGGACACCACGGCCAAGATGCGGTCGGCCATCCGTATTCCGGGGGCTGCGCACTGCGCACTGGAATATCAGCGCTGGGCGTTCCGCAGTCAGTTCCGTTCCGACGGCCGCCGCTTCATGGACGCCGTTGACGTCCGCACCTCGATTCGCGTCGCGCAGATCAGCGGCGACCTGGACCCGTACGTCCTGCCCACCACCCTCGACAGAGATCGACACTGGGCTCCGGGGCTGACGCGTCGAACAGTGCGAGACGTGGGGCATTACGTGCACCAGGAATCCCCCGACGTGGTGTCGGAGGAGATCCTGCGGGTCGTGCGCGAGCGCTAGACGATGCAGTCGCCCGTGCCCACCGGCACCGGGGCATCGAAACTCTGCGCGAGCTCGTCCGCGATCTCCGACGCGGTCAGCACGAATCCGGTGTCGGGGTCGTCGACCGCCGCGCCGAACACCACACCGAGTACCTCACCGGACGAGTTGACCAGCGGTCCACCGGAATTGCCCTGCCGCACCGATCCGCGGACGGTGTAGACCTCGCGTTGGACGGTGCCGGTGCGGTAGATGTCCGGTCCGCTCAGGTTGATGATCTCGCGGATGCGCGCCGGACTCGCCGTGTACGGCCCGCCCCCGGGGTAGCCGAGCACGATGGCGTCGGTTCCGGATTCGGCAGGTGCCGGCGCGAACGGCAAGACCGGGGCCGCGAGCTCCGAAACCCGAAGCACGGCAACGTCTTCTTCCGGGTCGAACAGCACGACGTCGGCGTCGAGCGGTCCGTTGGGCGAATCGACCGTCACCTCGGACGTGCCTGCGACGACGTGTGCATTGGTCATCACCAGATCCGATCCGACGACGAAACCCGAACCTTCCAACGCCTTCTGGCAGCTCGGCGCGATGCCGTTGATCTTGATGACGCTCGATTGCAGTTGCACCGGAATCGGTCCCGCTGCGATTCCGGAATCGGGTGCGGCGACGTTCGCGACCGGAGTGCGTCCGAACGGTCCGATGACGTCGGGAAGCCCGGACGTATCGAGTAGCGCCGAGAATTCCTTGGGCACCTGACGTAACCAGTCGGGTGCCACCTCGTCGACTTTGCCCAGAACCGTCGAGCCGCGTACAGCGCTGGCGACCTCGGGCTGCGAGGACGACGTCAGTGGAATGGCGAGCAGCCACGCGGCCGCGAGAACGGCTGCGGCCTGCAACCCGGCACCGATGGTGCTGTCGACCGATCGTGCTGCGCGCGAGTGGATTCCGCTGCGCAATGCCCGACCGAGAACCATTCCGGCCACCTCACCGACGATCACCAACACCACGATCAGCGCGATTCCGACGAACACCCGCGTCCGCGAACCGTCGACGTGTTCGAGCACGTGCGGTGCCACCAGAATGCCGGCGACGGCCCCGAGCACGACACCGAGAAACGCCAGCGCCGACGCCACCGCCCCCTGCCGCCATCCCGACGTCGCCGCCAGCAGTGCGATGGCAACCACCGCGATATCGACCCACCCTGAACCTGTCACCGATCGAGCCTCGCTCCTACCGCAGTCAAGCTGGCCTCCAGATCGCGTATGTCCCCCGTGTCCCACTCGGGCTCCCAGCCCGATACAGCCAGCAGACCCGCCAGGATACCGCCCGTGAAGCCCCACACCAGCATGCCCTGCACAGCGAACGCGGGACCCTGGTATCCCGCAGGGTGGCGTACCTGGAATCTGTTGTTCGGATCGAGCAACTCGCGCAACGGAACTCGCACCACTCTCTCGGTCTCGCCGGGATCGACGACGCGAACCGGGGTCGGCCGCTCCCAGTACGAGAGCACCGGAACCACGTCGAAGCGCGAGGGCGGAACGTAGATTCCTGGCATCGTCGCCAACGGGACGACGCCTGCCGGGTCGAGCCCGGTCTCCTCCTGCGCCTCCCGCAGTGCCGTGCCGATCGGGCCGTCGTCGCCCGGGTCGGTGGCTCCGCCGGGAAAGGCGATCTGCCCGCTGTGATCTCGCAGTGTCGATGCACGCTGGGTCAGCAGGACGTCGGCGTCGGCAGGCAGTCCGCCGGGCGCACCGGGATCGGCGACGGGTGTGCCGCCGAACAGCACCAGCACGGCGGCGGACCGCGGCCGGTCGGACGGCGGCGATTGACGCTGCAGCACGGGGTTGGTGCCGGTGGTGTCGGTGAGTCCGCCCGCCCTGCCTGCGACGTCGATCATGCGCCCGAGCCAGTCGGGTGCGGTCACGAGTCGACTCCGAGGTTCACGCGGACGGCGTCGGCGATGTCGTCGACGCTCCGGAAGGGTTGTGGCAGCACCTTGGCGACAGTGCCATCCGCAGATATCAAAACGGAAACGGGCAGCACATTGGGCGCTCCGACGGCGGCGGCGACTCTGCCCGCGCCGTCCTGAACGCCGGGCAGCGTGACGCCGTAGTCGGTGAGCCGAGTCAGGCCGTTGGCTTCGTTGGCGTCGTTGTGCACCGTCAGGACCTCGATCTTCTCGCCCGCCCGTTCGGCGTACTGCTGCAGGTAGGGCAGCTCTTCGGCGCAGGGCCCGCACCAGTACGCCCAGATGTTGAGCAGCGCCGGTCGGCCCGCCAGCACCTGGCCGAGATCGACGGACGAGCCGTCGCCGATGCACTCGAGGGTGATGCCGGTCAGCGGACCGGATGCGGCACCCGACGGCGTCGGGCATGCGGTCAGCCCTGCGTCGCGCCGCAGCGGGGCGAGGGCCTCGGCGGTGTCGGCTGCGCGACGCTCGTCCGTGCCCGGTGCCCGCTGCCCGAGGCCGGGAGAGTCAGTGGGTTGGGCGGTCGGTGCGTCGCTTCGGGGCCACAGCGCGTAGACCATCCCGACCACCAGGATCAGAGCGACCAGTGACCACCGCAGGGCAGATCTGTTCACGGCACGATTCCGGCAAGGGCGAGGAGGTGGTCGGTTTCCGGGCCCTTCACCAACGCGGCCGCGGCGGCGGGGTCGGTCGGACCGGTGCCGAAGGACGGGCAGTCCTTGGCGAGGACGCACACCCCACATGCGGGTGTACGAGCGTGGCAGACGCGTCGACCGTGAAAGATGACTCGGTGCGAGAGCAACGTCCACTCCTTGCGTTCGATGAGTGCGCCGACGGCATGCTCGACCTTGACCGGGTCCTCCTCCTCGGTCCACTGCCACCGCCGCACAAGCCGACCGAAATGGGTGTCGACGGTGATTCCCGGAACATCGAAGGCATTGCCGAGCACGACGTTGGCCGTCTTGCGGCCGATCCCGGGAAGGGTGACGAGATCCTTCAACGTCGCGGGCACCTCGCCGTCGAAGTTGTCCAGCAACTTCTGTCCGAGTCCGATCAGTGAGTTCGCCTTGTTTCGGTAGAACCCCGTGGTGCGGATGTACTCCTCGAGCTCGGTGCGGTCCGCCTCGGCGTAGTCCCGTGCTGTGCGGTATTTCACGAACAGTGCCGGGGTGACCATGTTGACGCGCTTGTCGGTGCACTGCGCGGACAGGATGGTCGCGACGGCGAGTTCGAGGGGCGTGGTGAAGTCCAGTTCGCAGTACACGTGCGGGAAGGCAGTGTTCAACGTCCGGTTCATCCGCCGAGCTCGGCGCACGAGCCCGAGGTGCGTCTCCTCGCGTTTGCGCACGTCGGGGCGTTTCGGAGCTGTCGAATCCACTCCACAACTGTACGGACAAGAATGCGTAACGTTCCTCGCGGCAGCAGTGGGCTGTGTTTGTATCGAGACCTTTTCGGTGTTAACTGGCCGGTATGCAAGGACTCGCCGTGGTGCTCTTTCCGGTACTACTCATGCTCTTCGCACTCGCGATGGAACGCGTCGAGTTCCGGCTCAGCAAGCTCGGCGTCCGAGAGCAGGAAGTACAGGAGTTCCTCGATCAGGCGAGCACATCCGAGGTCGCCACTCTGGCGAACGAGGGCTTCCCGCACGCACTGGCCCGATTCAACACCCGCAAACGCCGCCAGACCCCGCCGCGGACCGTCGACACGCGCGACGGCATGGTCGACCAACGAGCCAGCTGAGCGCACGTTTCGTCCCATTGGTCGTAATTTCGATGAATTTCAGGTGAACGGGAACACACACCCGAGACCTCTGGCAACCTGTGGTGGCGTCGATCACTCGGTTTCCACCGACTCGAAGTAGACTCCCCTGAGGTAATTGTTGTGTTTGATCATCTGGTCGGCGTCGACGCCTGAACTGCACCGCAGTTCGGTGCATGGCACGAACTGTGTACAAACGCTTTCGATGGTGCGGGTTGCCGCGTCACCGACATCCCAAAAGGAGCGCAAGTGGACGACGTCCTGGCACGGGCCGGCATCTTCCAAGGAGTCGAACCCTCTGCGGTTGCGGCACTGACGAAGCAGCTGCAGCCTGTCGATTTCCCCCGCGGACACGTCGTGTTCAACGAGGGTGAGCCCGGAGACCGGCTCTACATCATCGTCTCCGGCAAGATCAAGCTCGGGCGACGCTCCCCCGACGGTCGCGAGAACCTGCTGACGATCATGGGACCGTCGGACATGTTCGGCGAGCTGTCGATCTTCGACCCCGGCCCCCGTACGTCCTCGGCCACCACGGTCACCGAGGTGCGCGCGGTCAGCATGGATCGAGCTGCGCTCAAGGACTGGATCGATCAGCGCCCCGAGATCGCCGAGCAGTTGCTGCGCGTGCTGGCCCGCCGGTTGCGGCGCACCAACAACAACCTGGCCGACCTCATCTTCACCGACGTTCCCGGACGCGTCGCGAAGGCGCTGCTGCAGCTGGCCCAGCGCTTCGGCACCCAGGAAGCGGGCTCGCTGCGCGTCACCCACGACCTGACGCAGGAAGAGATCGCTCAGCTCGTCGGTGCCTCTCGCGAGACCGTCAACAAGGCACTGGCCGACTTCGCACACCGCGGATGGCTGCGCCTCGAAGGCAAGTCCGTGCTGATCTCGGACTCCGAGCGTCTGGCACGCCGAGCTCGCTAGCTCTCGCGGAGGTAGGCCAGCTGCGTCTTGACCGACATCCGCGCAGCAGGCCACAACTTCTTGTCCACGTCCGCATAGACGTGGCGTACCACCTGCATCGGTTTCGCGTTCTCGCCGAGTTCGGCGAGCGCCGAGCGAACCTGATCCAGCCGCTGCCGACGGTGAGCGCGATACGCCCGCGCCACCTCGGCGGTGTCCGGCAACTCCGGCCCGTGACCGGGAAGCACGGTCTTCCCCGCACCGGCCGCTTCGAGCCGGTCCAACGACTGCAGATAATCCGCGAGCGAGCCGTCCTTCGGGTCGAGCACCGTGGTGCCGCGGCCGAGGACGGTATCTCCCGTCAGGACCGCGTCGTCGAGCACGAAACTCACCGAATCCGCGGTGTGACCCGGCGTGTGCAGAACCTCGATCCGAAGACCCGCGGCCTCGATGACCTCACCGTGGGCCAGAGCAGCGCCGTCCCCGTGCAGGAACTTCTCCCCGACCGCGCGCACCGGAGCCGCCGTCTTTCGGTGAAAACGCTTCAGCCCACCGGTGTGATCGGCGTGGCGATGGGTCACCAGGGTCAGCACCACCGTGCCCGACGCGGCGACGGCGTCGAGGTGGGCTCGGTCCTTCGGCCCCGGATCGACGACGATGCACTCCTCGGACCCCGGTGCCTGGAGAATCCAGGTGTTGGTTCCGTCGAGGGTCATCTTGCCCGGGTTGTCGGCGAGCAGAACCGACGCGGTCGGCGTCACCTGCCGGCGTAGTCCGTACGCGGGATGCTGGGGATTCGAGTCGGCCATTGAAACACTGTAGGTCTCTCGCTTGAGGCGTTGGTGACGAGGACTACCGTCGACACCTATGAAGATCGGACTCGTCGGAGCGGGCCCCTGGGCGCGCAAGACTCAAGCCCCCTCGTTGCTCGCTCATCCCGCCGTCGACTTCGCCGGAGTGTGGGCCCGACGGCCCGAGGCGGCGGCCGAGATGGGGGCACCGGTCTTCGAATCGTTCGAAGCCCTGCTGGGCGCGGTCGACGCGGTGGCCTTCGCGGTACCACCGGCCGTGCAAGCCGGGTACGCGCTCCGCGCGGTGCAGGCGGGCAAACATGTGTTGTTGGACAAGCCGATTGCCGCAACAGTGGCCGAGGCCGAGGAACTGGCAGCGGCGGTGACTGCAGCGGGCGTGCGCTCGATGGTGACGCTGACACTCCGGTTCGCCCCGGAGACAAGGCGATTCCTCGACGCGGCCGCCGGTCGAGCGTGGGCCGCGGGCTCGGGAACCTGGTTTTCCGGTGCCGTCCTCGGCGGGGCGTATGCGAACTCCCAGTGGCGACACGACGACGGGGCAATCCTCGACATCGGACCACACGTGTTCGATCTGCTCGATGCAGCGCTGGGAACCATTGCGCGCGTTGCCTACTCGCACCGAGAGGTGGCGTCGGACAGTTGGACGGTGCTGCTCGAACACGAAGGCGGAGCCCGCAGCACGGTGCAGTTGTCCCTGCGGACGCCGATCATGCCGTCTCTGATGCGGATAGAACTCAGCGGCACCGACGGAGTCGAGACACTCACCGATCGATCGACCTCGTCGACCGACTGCTTCGCCGTCCTGCTGGACGAATTCCTCGAGTCGGTCGACAAGGGTGTCGATCACGAATGCTCGGTACACCGCGGCCTGCACCTACAGAAGGTGATCAGTGCGGCTACGCCGCAGTGACATGTGCGGCTACGCCGCAGTGGCGTGGTTGAGTGCCCCAGAGAGCACACAACCACACCACTGCGCGTCAGCGCAGTTCGACGATGAGCTCCACTTCCACCGAAGCACCGAGGGGCAGTTCGGCGACACCCACAGCCGAGCGCGCGTGCTTGCCCGCATCGCCGAAGATCTCACCGATGACGTTCGACGCCCCGTTGATCACCCCGGGCTGACCGGTGAATCCCGGCGCGGAGGCCACGAACCCGACCGCCTTGATCACCCGGGCCACCGAATCGATGCCGACGAGCGCGTGCACGGCGGCGAGCGCGTTCAGGGCACAGATGCGTGCCGCAGCGGTGGCGTCCTCAGCGGTGACGTCGGCACCGACCTTGCCCACGGACGTCAGGTTTCCGTCCACGATCGGCAACTGGCCGGAGGTGTGGACGAGCGAGCCCACCTGCACCGCCGGGACGTAGGCGGCCAGCGGCGGGACGACGTCGGGCAGCTCGATGCCCAGCTCGGACAGTCGTTCGCTCCAGTTCGCCACGCGCTCAGGCCTTCGGACGCTTGAAGTACGCGACCAACGTGTCGCCGCCGTTGGGCCCCGCCATGATCGTGACGAGCTCCCAGCCCTCGGAGCCGTAGTTGTCGAGAATCTGCTTGGTGGCATGAATCAGAACCGGTGCGGTGAAGTACTCCCAGATGATCTTTTCGCTCATGACTGTCGAGCCTATCGCCCACGCGGTGCCGGAACTACAGTCGTCGCATGGATCGGCTCGATATCAAGGACGCCATCTATCACTTCGCGCGCAACCTCGGTGATTCTCGAGACCAGTTCTCCCTGACGGTGTTCGACTCGGTCGATCGCGACGCGCCCTCGTTCGAGGAGGTCGTCGCGCACATGGAGACCCGTGTGCCCCTCGTTCCCGGCCTGGGGCTACGGCTTCGGGAGGCGCCGCTGAACCTGGACTACCCGCGATGGGTACCCGACACGTCCCCGGTGTCCGAACGGATGTCCGATCACGATCTCGGCGGTGCTCCCTGGGCCGATTTCGAGGCCTTGATGGGTGACCTGCTCCGCACCCGTCTCGATCTCCGAGAGCACTCCTGGCACGTGCACGTCGTGCGTGGAATCGGTTCTGCTCCGCTGGTGCAGGGAGCGGTCACGGTGGTGATATTGCAGGTCGGACACGCCCTGACCGATGGGCTCGGCGTATCGAGGATGGTTCGCGCACTGTTCGAGGCACAGTCCTCGGCGGGCGCGGCACCGTCTCCGCAGACCGAACCCGAGCGGGAGAACCCCGTTGCCGGCGTGTTGGGTGCGGTGGTCCGGGCACCGGTGGATCTCGTTCGATCGCGGTGGGAGGCCCGCCGCGCGATTCGCGCCTACCGAGGTACGACGCCCGGCCCGCCTGCGGTGCCCGCCACGTCGATCAACCGGGCCGTGGGGCCGTATCGAGTCGTCCGCATAGTGCCGATGCAGGCGACGGAGGTCCGCGTGGGTGCCGCGTCGTTGACGGTGTCCGCTCTCTGCGCCGTCGGCCCGTGCCTCGATCGGTATCTCGGCGACGGTCACGGGACACGGTCCGAGACCGGAGGCATCGTGTCGGCGTTCGTCCCGATGGCCCTGCCTCGCGATACGGAGTGGCCTGCAGCGAATCGCGCGGTGGTCGGAACGGTCGATCTCCACGTCGGCGAACCCGATCTCGAGAAGCGGGCCGAGCTGATCACTCGGTCGCTCGCAGTCGAACGAGCCAGAGTGACGGCCGCGCCACTGCTTCGCATCGCGCCAGCGGACGAGCGGGTGCCCGCGCCGATCGTCCGATTCGTCCAGGGACGTCGATTCCGAAAACGCGACCGCTCTCCGGCGCGCGTCGGGGCTCAGACAACCGTGGTCAGTGTCGACCGTGGCCGCGCGAATCTCGAGCTGTGCGGTACCGTTTCGCGCTTCTCGGCGGGCTTTCCGTTCCTCGAAGACGGCCGGTGTCTCAACCACGGGATCTTCGGCATCGGCTCTGTGGTGACGGTTGCCATGGTCGCCTGTCCCGACGCAGTTCCGGATCTCGACGGCTACACCCGGCAATTGGTCGACCGACTCCGCCGACACTCGGGGCAGAGTTAGAGACTTCGGTCGGACGCCCGGGGACGACCTCTATATGGTCGGGGTGTGGGTATAGCGAACGAAGAGGGATGGCCGGCGAAGGCAGATGCCGCGCGGCTGCATTTCGTGTCCGGTAAGGGTGGCACCGGCAAGACGACGGTCGCTGCCGCATTGGCGCTGGCGCTCGCGGCAGGCGGTCGACGGGTGTTGCTGGTCGAGGTCGAGGGCCGACAGGGCATCGCGCAGCTCTTCGACGTGCCGCAGCTTCCGCCGCAGGAGACGCGGGTCGCCTCGGCGGACGGCGGCGGTGAGGTCTACGCACTGGCGATCGACATCGAGACCGCGTTCCTCGAATACCTGGAGATGTTCTACAACCTCGGCTTCGCCGGCCGCGCGATGCGCAAGATCGGTGCCATCGAGTTCGCGACGACCATCGCACCCGGTCTGCGCGATGTACTGCTCACCGGCAAGGTCAAGGAATGTGTGGTGCGGACCGACAAGAAGGGCAACCGCATCTACGACGAGGTCGTCGTCGACTCGCCGCCGACCGGCCGCATCGGAAACTTTCTGGACGTCACCAAGGCCATGGCAGATCTCGCCAAGGGCGGTCCGGTTCGTTCACAGAGCGAGGGCGTGGTGCGGTTGCTGCACTCGGCCGACACCGTCGTGCACCTGGTGACGCTGCTCGAGGCGCTGCCGGTCCAGGAGACCGCCGACGCTGTGAGTGAGCTGGAGGCGGCCGATCTTCGGCTCGGCACGGTGATCGTCAATCGCACCGAACCGACGTACCTGCCTGCCGAGTCCCTCGACGCCATCGCCGGGGGCGAGATCGATGCCGTCGCCATCCAGGACGGTCTCGCCAAGACCGGAATCACGTTGTCCGAAGCGGACTTCGCGGGGCTGCTCACCGAATCGATCGAGCATGCGGCGACGCTCTCGGCTCAGGTGGAGAGCGCAACCACGCTCGACGAACTCGACGTCGCGCGGATGTCGCTGCCGATGTTGGCCGACGGTGTCGATCTCGGCGGCTTGTACGAGCTCGCCGCCAAGCTCGCAGAACAGGGTGTCCGATGACGCGACCAGTAGCAACCGAACTCGATGTCGACCGCATTCTGACCGATCCCACGTCACGAATCGTCGTCGTCTGTGGGGCGGGCGGTGTCGGCAAGACGACCACCGCGGCAGCGATGGCGCTGCGCGCCGCCGAGCAGGGCAGGCGCGTGGTGGTGCTGACGATCGATCCGGCCCGCCGCCTGGCTCAGGCACTCGGTCTCGGCGATCTCGACAACAGCCCGCAGCCGGTGAAGTTGGGTGCCGGTGCCAAGGGTGAACTGCACGCGATGATGCTGAACATGCGACGCACGTTCGACGAGATGGTCATCGAGCACTCGACGCCGGAGAAGGCCGAGCAGGTGTTGGCCAATCCGTTCTATCAGACTGTGGCGTCGTCCTTTTCGGGCACGCAGGAGTACATGGCGATGGAGAAGTTGGGGCAGCTGTCCCTCGACTCGTCGTGGGATCTGATCGTGGTGGACACTCCGCCGTCGCGCAACGCACTGGACTTCCTCGATGCGCCGCAGCGACTCGGCTCGTTCCTCGACGGCCGTTTCATCCGACTGCTCACCGCTCCGGGTCGCGGCATCACCCGGGTGGTCACCAGCGCGATGAGCTTGGCCATGCGCGGCGTGTCCACCGTGATCGGTAGCCAAATGCTCTCCGACGCATCGGCTTTCGTTCAGTCGCTCGATTCGATGTTCGGTGGCTTCCGCGAGCGGGCGACGCGTACCTACCAGTTGCTACGCGAGGACGGCACCAGCTTCCTCGTCGTCGCTGCCGCAGAGCCGGACGCGCTTCGCGAGGCAGCGTTCTTCGTGGAGCGGTTGTCCGCGGAGAAGATGCCGCTGGCCGGCTTGGTGGTGAACCGGACGCACCCGACGTTGTCGACGGTGCAGGCCGATCACGCTGCGACGGCCGCAGATCTGCTCGATCGAATCGAGGACCCCGGCGCGGACCTGACCGCTGCAGTCCTTCGGATCCACGCCCAGCGCGCGGTCACGGCAGCGCGGGAGGTGCGGTTGCTTCGACGCTTCACCGGTGCGCACCCCCGGGTGCCCATCGTCGGTGTGCCGTCGCTGCCGTTCGAGGTCTCCGACCTCGCTGCGCTGCGGGCAGTGGCCGATCAGCTGACCCGCAAGGGCTAGATCGGCTGACCCGCACGGGCCGGGTCAGCCGTGCCCGGCATTGGCTAGATAGCTGCTTGCTGCTGACGCTGGGTCTCGAAGAACTCGGACCAGGAGTCGACCTCGGGGTGCTGCTTGAGCAGCGCCCGGCGTTGGCGTTCGGTCATGCCACCCCAGACACCGAACTCGACGCGGTTGTCCAATGCATCCGCACCGCACTGCATCAGTACCGGGCAGTGCCGGCAGATGGTGGCGGCCTTGCGCTGCGCTGCACCCCGGACGAAGAGCTGGTCCGGGTCAGTGCCCTTGCAACGGGCGTGCGACACCCAGGCGATGCGTGCCTCTGCTTCTTCTACATCGAGTCGCGTCGGCGCTGTTGTCGTGTGCATGCGGATACCCCTTTGCGTTGCGGACGTCCTCACTGGACGTCCCGGAGGCTCGAAGCGGTTTGTACCTCGTCGGTCGAAGCACAAATTCTAGGAGCTGCCCCACATTCATTATCAAGTGTTATGCGAATCACACCGTGTTCATAATTTAGGTAACGCGAGCCCCGAATGCAAGACGGCGAGGTCACATTTCTGGTACGGCCGTCCCGAGCAGGGGCGCAGCACACGGCGCATGCAGGCCTCTGCCGGTCCGAGCGGTACCCACGTACGCTGTGCTCTGTGTCAGTTGGAAAAACCGTGGCGAAGCTCGCCGGATGTTCAGCACTCGCCGGTGCATTGCTCGCCGGCGTGATGTTCCCCTTGGCCGGCGGGTTCGGGTACGCCTCCAACCGCGCCGCCGATACCGTCGACAACGTCTCGGCCGAGTTGGTGGAAGGTGCAGTGCCTGCCGTCTCGACGATGACGGACGTCAACGGCACGCCCATCGCCTGGCTGTACGAGCAGCGTCGATTCGAGGTGCCGAGCGACCAGATCTCCAACGAGATGAAGCTCGCCATCGTCTCGATCGAGGACCGCCGCTTCGCCGAGCACCAGGGTGTGGACTGGCAGGGCACGCTCCGAGCGTTCCTGACCAACACCACCAGTGGGCAGGTCGAGCAGGGCGCATCCACCATCGATCAGCAGTACGTGAAGAACTATCAGCTGCTGGTGGTGGCCAAGACCGACGCCGAGCGCCGCGCGGCCATCGAGACGACGCCCGCTCGCAAGATCCGCGAGATCCGTATGGCGTTGACGCTCGACAAGGAACTGACCAAGGACGAGATCCTCACCCGATACCTCAATCTGGTGCCGTTCGGCAACGCGTCCTTCGGCATCCAGGACGCGGCCCAGACCTACTTCGGCATCGACGCCAGCCAGCTCAGCGCCGTCCAGGCCGCGATGCTCGCGGGCATGGTGCAGTCCAGCTCCGCGCTCAACCCGTACACCAACGAGGAGGGCGTGATCGAGCGCCGGAACACCGTGCTCGACACGATGATCCAGAACCTCCCCGAACGCGCCGACGAGCTCGCTGCCCTCAAGTCCGAGCCACTCGGTGTACTTCCGGTCCCCCAGACCCTGCCCCGCGGATGCATCGCGGCAGGTGACCGCGGATTCTTCTGCGACTACGCACTGCAGTACCTCGCCGACGCAGGCATCAGCCGGGAGCAGATCGACAAGGGCGGCTACCTCATCCGCACGACGCTCGATCCCTCGGTGCAGAACTCCACCAAGGCCGCCCTGGTCGGCAACACCAGCCCCTCGCTCGACGGTGTCGCCACGGTGATGAACGTCGTCGCACCGGGACAGGATCAACACCGCATCCTCGCGATGGGCAGCAGCCGCACCTACGGACTCGACGCCGATGCCGACGAAACCGTTCAGCCGCAGCCGTACTCGTTGATCGGCAACGGCGCGGGCTCGATCTTCAAGATCTTCACCACCGCCGCGGCGATGGAACGCGGACTCGGCACCAGTGCAACGCTGCAGGTTCCGCGTCGTGTCGAGGTCAAGGGCGTCGGTGACGGCGGAGCACGGAACTGCCCGGCAGCGACGTACTGCGTCGAGAACGCCGGCAACTACCCGCCCGCCCTCTCCATCACCGACGCCTTGGCCCAGTCCCCCAACACGGCGTTCGTCAAGCTGATCGAGTCGGTCGGGGTCACCCCGACGGTCGACATGGCCGTCCGCCTCGGCCTGCGCTCGTACACGAACCCCGGTTCCTCGGGAACCGACCAGTCCATGGCCGATTTCCAGAAGGACCAGAACCTCGGCTCGTTCACCCTCGGACCCACCTGGGTGAACCCCCTCGAGCTGTCCAACGTTGCGGCCACACTGGCCTCCGGCGGCAAGTGGTGCCCGCCCACCCCGATCGACTCGGTCTTCGATCGCGAGGGCAAGCCCGTTCCCGTCACCCAGCAGGCCTGTGAGCAGGTCGTCGAGCCCGGACTGGCCAACACTCTCGCCAACGCGATGAGCAAGGACGACCAGGCAGGCGGCACGTCCGCATCCGCCGCAGGATCGGTCGGCTGGACGTTGCCGATGTCCGGCAAGACCGGCACCACCGAGTCACACCGGTCGTCCGGCTTCCTCGGCTTCACCAACAACTACGCCGCGGCCGTCTACACCTACGGCGACTCTCCGACACCCAGCGAGATCTGCTCGTTCCCGCTGCGGCCCTGCGGGTCCGGAAACCTGTACGGCGGTAACGAACCGGCCAGGACATGGTTCGACGCGATGAGCCCGATCGCCAACAATTTCGGACCCGTCTCGTTGCCACCCGTCGACCAGAAGTACGTCCGCGGCTCGGCCAACGGCCAGGTACCCGACGTCACCGGCCAGAGCCAGTCGTCGGCAACCGCGACCCTGCAGGGTGCGGGCTTCCAGGTGACGGTGGCCACCACGGCCGACCAGGCGGCCCGCGGCACCGTGGTGTCGACGTCGCCGTCGGGCTCGGCGGTCCCCGGATCGAACATCACGATCTACGTCAGTGACGGTTCGGTTCGGCCTGCCCCGGCCCCGACGCCCTCGTTGCCGAACATTCAGATTCCTGACCTGCCGCCGGGAATCCAGATCCCGGCGATCCCCGGTATCACCGTTCCTCGGTAGTGCCTACGGCAGTGGTGCGGTTATGTGCCCCAGGGGGCGCGCAACCGCACCACTGCGCGGAGCGCACTACAAGCGGTCTTTGACAGCCTTCGACAGGCGCGATCCGTCGGCCTTGCCCGCGGCGAGTCCCGACGCGATCTTCATGACCTGACCCATCTGCTTCATCGCCGGTCGCTCCCCGAGATCCTCGGCGACCTGCGCGATGGCGGTGTCGACGATGTTCGCCAGTTCCTCGTCGGTCAACGGCGTGGGCAGGTACTCGTCGATGATCTGCGCCTCGGCGCGCTCGTTCGCAGCGAGTTCGCCGCGGCCGTTCTGCGTGTAGATCTCGGCCGACTCGCCGCGCTTCTTCGCTTCCTTGGCAAGCACTTTGAGAACGTCGTCGTCGGTCAGGTCGTGGGCCTCCTTGCCGGAGACCTCCTCGGTCTGGATGGCGGCGAGAATCATGCGCAGCGTTGCCAGGCGGAGTTTGTCCTTCGCCTTCATCGCTGCGGTGAGGTCGGTACGGAGGCGGGCCTTGAGTTCGGACATGGCGGAAACGCTACGCGGCGCAGTCGTCGGCTCGCACGTCCATATCCGGTTGCTGCCGTATCGTGGATGAGGTGTCCGCACAATTCAGTCCCTCGTTTCTCCGCACCTCGACGCAACTGCGCAGTGCCTCCACGCAACTGCGCAGCGCCTCCACGCAACTGCGCTCTGCCGCAGAGCTGGCGCGAGATGCCGTCAGGGCGTCACCGCTGAAGAGTTCGGTGATCGGGACGGCAGGAGCCGCCGCGCTCGGGGTCGGATACGCCACACTCATCGAGCGCAATGCGTTCACGCTGCGCGAGACGTCCATGGCGGTGCTCGAGCCGGGTTCGGCGACGCTCCGCGTGCTGCACATCAGCGATCTGCACATGATGCCCGGCCAGCGGATGAAGCAGAACTGGCTGCGTGAGCTGGACCGACTCGACCCCGATCTGGTCGTCAACACCGGAGACAACCTCTCGCACCAGCGCGCAGTGCCCAGCGTCGTACAGGCGCTGGGGCCACTGCTGGCCAGGCCGGGTCTGTTCGTGTTCGGCAGCAACGACTACTTCGCGCCCAAGCCGAAGAACCCGTTCAAGTACTTCGACAAGAATCACAAGCGCACCACCGGCGACTCGTTGCCCTGGCGCGATCTGCGCGCCGCGTTCTCCGAGCGGGGTTGGCTGGACGTGACGCACGTACGCCGCGAACTGGAGGTTGCCGGGGTGCGAATCGCGTCGGCGGGCGTCGACGATCCGCATCTGAAGCGCGACCGCTACGACACCATCGCCGGCCAGCCGAACCCGCTGGCAGACCTGCGCCTGGGCATCACCCATTCGCCGGAGCCACGCGTGCTGGACAAGTTCGCCCAGGACGGCTACGACCTCGTCCTCGCCGGTCACACCCACGGCGGCCAGCTGTGCCTGCCGTTCTACGGTGCCCTGGTGACCAACTGCGAGATCGACCGTTCGCGCGTCAAGGGGCCGTCCAAGTGGGGCGCACACACTCAGCTGCACGTCTCTGCGGGCATCGGAACCTCGCCCTACGCGCCCGCACGGTTCTGCTGCCGGCCCGAGGCAACCCTGATCACGCTGACTCCGGCCCCGAGAATGGGTCCGAAAAACGTCTCCGACGAGGGCGTTTCGCGTTCTGAGGCAGTCGTGAGTTAGACTTCTGCAGCGGTACACGGGGTGTGGCGCAGCTTGGTAGCGCGCTTCGTTCGGGACGAAGAGGTCGTGGGTTCGAATCCCGCCACCCCGACAGTTGGACCAACGAAAAGTAGCCCTCGCCGGAAGAATCCGGCCAGGGCTACTTTTTTCTGAGTCACCTGAGCGCGGGTGACCCAACATTCAGCTCGCGCTCCATTCGCGCCCGTATTCGCACTGTTCGATCGATGCCTGCAGCGACCGGCAATCGGTCCCACTTGCACTCACGTGTCCATCAGTTCGTCGAGGAAAAGCTCCTCGAGGTTCCAGCGGCGCGAAGTCAGACCTTGTTCGTAGTGGTACCGCAGATTGGTATCGAGTGCGTGACGGTTGGCGTCGATGCCGTACGGCCACCAATCATGACCGAGCAAATGCTGGTTTCGTTCGAATAGCGAGTTGGCCCACGGCAACATCGTGTGTACCTCGAAAAGTCGGTTGCGCTCTCGGTAGGCCTCTGCGGCCACGTACTTGGCCGAGAGGTAGGAGTTGTACACGCTGCGGGCCAGGCCTGGGTTCTCATCGAACAGCAGTCGGCGGCCGACGACCGCGTGCATGATCGGAAACAACCCGGTTCGCGCGAACCAGTCGCGCTCACGCTCTTCGTAGTCGGGGAAGAGGCGGACGATGTCTGGGGAGCCGTCGAGGAACGGTTGCGGAACATTGGTGGTGAAGAGGGCGTCGAGATCGCCCGTAACGAGCATGTCGCTCAGGCTGCGGCCTTCGGGCGCGGCGGAGAGGTCGAGGTCTGCTGGAATCGGGCGAGGAATGAAGTCGAAGGGCGGGGCCGAACGGTCGAGGCCACCGATGATCCAGCGATTGCGTTCGGGCAGGAATCCGTAGTCGTCCATGAGCATGCCCTTGGCCCAGACACCGGAATCTTGACCGTAGATCCCGAATTCGCCGATGGTGCGGTCCACGAGGTCGGAGGGCCCGATGACCCCACTGCCTCGGTGCACGAAGATGCATGAGTGTCGAAAGACCCGGTTCGGGAACACGGGCAGGGCCACGAGGTCGGAGCCTTGTTCCAGCACCCGAAGCAGAAAGGTCAGTCCGAACTCCCCGATATCCGCCTGACCGGTCAGGACATCGCGAAAGACCTCGGGCAACGTAGGCCTGGTCGACAAGGTCGTTCCGGTGGGCAGCGGCACGGTGCCGTCGAACAGCGCGCGGGTGGTGTCGTACTCGATTGTGGAAACCGACAAGCCGGTCATGGACCATTCCTCTCTTTTCGGTGCCGGGGCATCGCCGGGCCGATCGAAATCGAAGTGGTTCGCGAAGCACACAATGCTCGCATCTTGTTCAGCAGTTCATTCCATTTCAACAGTGGCCTCGTCGGGTGCTCTGCAAGGCGACATCTCGTGTTTCAGTGCGGAGCGTGCGACACGTCTCGATCATCTCCTCGCGGAGTCCAACACCGCAGTTGCCCCGTCCGCGACCAACCAGTCACGGAACGTCTGCAACCCAGGATGCATGCGGCGCAATACGGCGACGTCGCGGTCGAGAGCGAAGACGTCGCGTCGTTGCAGGAATGCGGCGAGCGCGGCGTAGTCGTGGCCTACCTCGGGCATCGACGCGGCGAGCACGTCCAGTTTCAGGTCGAGGTACTCACACGCGACACCTGTGATCTCCTCGAATGTGGCAGCGATCTCGCGACCGGTGAGGCTATCGCCGACGACGGCGAGATCGCGAGCACCCCAACTCTGCCAGTGACGCAGCATGTGGTCGACGAACCATGCGATGTCGTCGAGTGCGATTTGAGGATAGCGCCCATCGCCGAGCGGCAATGCGAAGTGCAACCCGTCCCGGCCGTCGCGCAGTGATCGCCGGATCGGCGACAGCTTGTCGGTGAAGTTCTCGAAATACGGCGCTGTCGTGAGAATCGAGACGTGATGGGTGAAGAAGCCGTCATCGACGAGCCGCATTGCCTCGTCGGCTCGGTGTGCCGCGATCCATGCTGCAACCGCGGCTTTCGAGTCGTAGTGCGGTACCGGAACGGCACCGCCGGTCAAACCGGCGGCGCTGTCCAGCGACGACCACACCACCCGGTCGAGGCCCGCGGCGCGGGCGGCTTCGAGAGCGGCCCTTCCCTGTCGGATCTCGCCCGGGACGCTACCGGTGGCGAAGAAGTCGGTGTTGCAGAATGCTCGGGCCGCACCTGCCATCACCACCTCCAGACTCACCGAGTCGTCGAGATCGCCCGGGACCAGTCGTACCCGATCGCTCAGTTCGGCCAGCGTTCGCGCTTTCGGTGACAACGGTGCACGCGTGAGCACCCGCACGTCCCCGGTGCCAGTTGCCAGAATGCGGCGGACGACCCGGGATCCCATCGCGCCCGTGCCGCCGAGGACGACTGTCGGCGCATCGCCCGTCACTGGCGCGCCGCCAACAACTCGGCCGCCAGCTGCCTTCGCGTGATGATCCGCAGTTGGGTACTGCGCCGGGCGACCAGCCCGAAGATTTCGCCCACCATCGATGCGAGCAGAGGACGGCCGCCGACGTGTGCGTGCAGCGCGATCGTCGCAGTACCGCCTGTCGGGCCTGCGCAGAGAACGTCGACCAACTCGACGAGCAGGTCGCGATAGCGGAGCGGATCGCCACCGTTACGCACGTCGGAGTAATCGCTGTGCATCATCTGCACCAGCGGTCCACGATCGGTGTCGATGATGACCGGACGGTCGCGGTCGGCGTGGTCTCCGCACCAGAGGTACCCCTGCTCGGCCAACAGCGTCTCCGTCTTCGGCGAGCGGGATGCACGTGGACTCATCCAGCCCACCGGGCGCTGACCGGTGATCGCGGTTATCGCGTCGGTACAGCGGGACAAGTTGGCACGCTCGGTCGCCTCGCCCAATTGCGCAGGTACGACGTCCTGTGTCCACGAATTGGCAGCGACCTCGTGACCCGCGTCGTGTACGGATCGGACAAGGTCGGGGTACTGCTCGGCGACAGCACCGTTGACGACCACCGTGGCTCGGAGACCATGTTCGGCGAGCAGCTTCAGCAGGGTCCGGGCACCGGTGTGCACGCCATATTCCGACCACGACCGACTGTGCGGGTCGTCGCCGGGTATCGGCCACGCCGCAGCCATCGGTGCGTAGAGCGGCACGTGGGCCGGACCCCACAGCTCGATCGAGACGAGGAAGGTCAGTGCGGGCAGGTGATCGGTCATAGCGGGAGCGGGCATGCATCCAGCCTGCAATCGAGAACCGGATGCGTCCAATACCTGTTCCGGACGGCGGGGTGCCGTGAAGGCATACATGCGGCTGCAGCGGATAATGAAGCTGTGCCGTCTGCCTCCTTCGACCTCGATCTACGGGTGTTGCGCTACGCGGTGTGCGTCGCGGACTGCGGCGGATTCGGCCGGGCGGCGTCCATGCTGCGCATCAGCCAACCCTCGTTGTCACGCCAGATCCGGTCGCTCGAGCAACACCTGGGCACCAACCTGTTCGACCGAACTCCCGCCGGGGCCCGGTTGACTGTCGAGGGCGAGGCATTCCTGCCCCACGCCCGGGGGCTCTTACGGGCTGCTGCCGACGCGGTCGCCGCCGTCAGCGGGAAGTCCGGTGGACTGACCATCGCGACTGCCCCCGGACTCGACGTCTCCGCTGCGGTGCAGACGTTGCGTGACGAGTTCCCGGCCGCGTCGGTGCACACCCGCTACCTGGGCTGGCGACGACCGGGCGAAACACTCCTGGGTACCGAGTTCGACGTCGTCGTAGCCCGGCTTCCGTTCCCGCAGAACGGGATCACGGTGGACAGGCTCTACGACGAACCGAGGTTGGTCGCGATGCATGCACGTCATCGGCTTGCCGGGTGTGAGTCGGTCACCGTCGCCGATCTGGCCGGTGAGCCATTGCCCGATCTACGCGGACTCCCGGACGACGTGCGCGCGTTCTGGAGTCTCGCGTCGATGCGAGAGGCCGATGCGCCCGTCGGACCCGTCATGGACGTTCTGGACGACACCTGGCAGATGGTGCTGAACGGCGACGTGCTGGCGGTCGTCACCGCGAGTCAGGCTCGAGCCGCCGGCCCGGACGTGGTTCTCGTTCCACTCTCCGGTGTACCGCCTGCGACGGTGGTGTCGGCAACGCGCACCGGGGATCCGTCCCCACTGGTCACCCGCGCTCGCGCGGCCTTGCAGGAGCCGCGCCTACGCTGACCGATTCGCGACAACTGATCACCGACGACTCCGAGGGTCCTCCAGGATGCGGGTCAGAGCGGATAGTCCACGCTCGAGATCGACCCGTCCCAGGCCAATACGCAGATGGTGCCCCGGTGTGCATAGAGCTTTCGAGGGCACGGTGAAGACACGATGCTCGACGGCCAGGCGACGGGCGACGTCCTCGGCGTCGTGTGCGAGCAGCTCGACTCAGGCGGTGGTGCCGCCCTGGGGTGCGACATGGTCGACATCGTCGCGAGCCGCAACGAAGTCGCGGACGAGATCGGCGTTGACGTCGACGATCCGATTGGCGCGATCGAGCAGTCGCGATGCGGCGCGCAAGGTGTGGACGGCCATCGAGTCGGTTAGCGGCGATGACGACAATGTGGTCCAGTATCGGACGGTGCGCAAGCTGTCGCGCAGTTCAGCGTCGCGGGTGACCACCCACCCCACTCGCAGCCCGGCCGTCCCATAGGTCTTGGACACCGATCCGACGACGACAGCGCTTGCATGCAGCTGAACAGCGGTGGACGTGACCGGCCCGATGCCGCGATACACCTCGTCGCTGACGAGGACCGCTCCGATGTCGTGGGCGAGAACGGCGAGCTCGGCGAGCTGCGTGTCGGTTGCCGTCCAGCCGGTCGGGTTGTTGGGCGAGTTCACCACGATGGCGCGGGTGGTGTTCCGGACGGCGTTGGCAACCGCGATCGTAGGGAGCACCCATCGTTCGCCGTCACGGACCAGAGGGACCTCGGTGACGGTCGCACCGAGGGCCGTGGGCAGGTCGACGAGCAGTTGGTACACCGGCGTGACAACGACCACATGATCGCCGGGCCGAAGTATGGCGGAGTAGAGGGCGAGGACTGCTTCGGTCGCACCCGTCGTGCACTGGACATCGGATGCACCAGTGCCGGGATGCAGCTCGGAGACCTGCTCCCGCAGTGCGAGCGAGCCACTCGCGCCGCCGTATTCAAGCGAAACGTCACCGACGCGGGTATCGGGTTCGAGCAGATCGGCGACCGTGACCGGTTCGACGTCCGAGCTTCCGATGTTGACGTCGCACTCGGGCTTGTATCGGGCGAACCAGTCCTCCAGGGCGAAACGGGGCAGCCACATCCTCAGATCCTTGTCGTCGGCCGGCCCGCGGGCGGCGCTGAAACTATCGGCGAGGTTCGCGTTCACCCCCACCATCATCTCGTTCGACATGGCCACCCGCCGCGGGGACGCCTCCTCGATGGCACCGTCGGGCACCGAACCGAACAAGCCGACATCATCGCTCGAACTCTTGCGTCAGGTGGGGACGTTTGTCATACGGGTGTCGTAGCCCGTCTCCGGGTCGACGCTACGACCCTCTGCCCACCAGTTTTCGCTCGCAGTCTCGACAATCCGGATGACCACCTCGTCGCTCTGCACCCCTGCGGTAGCGGCCAGATGCCTGACCGTCGACTCGTACAGAGCGTTCTTCAGCCGCGCTGAGCGCGTATTGAACGAGAAGGTGAGGAAGAACAGCCGCTCCGTGCGAGGCACGCCGAACATCACGCGCTCGTGAAAGATGCTGCCTCGAGGCAGCACATGAAAGAAGTGGATGCGGTCGTCTTCGGGGATGGCGAGAGTCTCGATCATCGCGTCATGGATCGCGTCTGAGATCGCCTCGCGTTGCTGAGCGTCGTATGAACCCTCGTGCAACTCTATGGTGGTGAAAGGCATGGTGTAGCTCCTGTCAGGTGAGTGGATCCTGGTTCCGGTCCGAATCAGGTGTGGTCGTTCGGCGCGGGTACGCGAAAACACGTGGTGATCGCCGATGTCGTTAGATATTGGCCGACGAGTTCGACGAGTTCGACGAGTCGCTGCTCACCGAAAAAGCCGACGAGCTCGGCGTAGAGCTCGTCGGGCACGTCGTGATCATGGACGAGCGCGAGGGCCAGCTGGTGAGCCAGCCGTTCCTCGACCGGCCATCCGTGCGGAGTCCGTTGTGCGGTCAGCTCGGCAACAGTGCGTTCGGAGACACCGGCAACGCGGGCGCTAATGCGGTGCGCGTAAAGGATGTAGGCGGCGTTCCATTCGGTCGCCACGGTGAGGATCGCAACTTCTCGCACCGCGGCGGGTAGCCTGCCGGAGGAAATCGATTCCACCCAGTCCAGTTGCGGCCCAGCGATGTCGGGGATCCGCAGCATCGCATTGAAAGGGCCGATGAGCCGACCGTCTTCCAACGACGCTCGATAGCCATTGCTGTTCCCGCGGGAGACGCGGCTTGCGGTCAATCGGTCGTGTAGTTCGCGCTGGGGGTTCGTCAGTTGTTCCGGAGCCAGCAGCCGCAGTCGGCCGCCCAGTTCGCACCCGAGGTCCGTCGGGGTTACGGGCTCCGGACCCGCCGTGTTCTCGTCCATGTCCTCGAATTTAGGCGGCAATCGGCCATGCGAAAAGCGACAGTCATGCATACCTACTATGCTCATCGAGCATGGAACTGAGCCTGGGCTCGTTGCGAACGATCCGGACCGTCGCCGAGCGCCGCAGCTTCACAGCGGCCGCTGCAGAACTTGGGTATACCCAGTCCGCAGTCTCCCGTCAGGTAGCCGCAGCCGAGCGCGAGCTGGGCACGAAGCTCTTCGATCGCGTGCGAGGCGGTGTGCGGTTGACCAACACCGGGAGCATGGTGCTGCGCCAGGTCGTGATTGCTCTGAACGCCCTGGATCAGGCCCAACAGGACATTCGACCGACGATCCCCTCGCTCCGTCGGCTTCGGCTCGGCGCGTTCTCTGCCGCCGGCTCCGCCCTGCTGCCGCGATCCATCGCAGCACTGTGCAGCGCGCATGCCGACCTCGAAGTGAGCACCAGGCAGGGAACCACGCCGGCGCTCGTGCGCGGAGTCAGATCCGGGTCACTGGACGGCGCTCTGATCGCCGAACGTCAGCCCTACCGTTCTCCCGATCAGGAAGCTCCCCCACTGGTCGGGCACGCCTTGTTGGACATCCGACTCATGCTCGCTGCCAGTGCGAACGGCCGTTTCTCCGGCCTGCGGTCGGTCCACTACGAAGAAGCTGCCCGGGAAGCATGGATAGCAACCCCGTCCGGCTCCGATGAACCTCAGCTCGGCGTATGGCCGGGCCTTCCAGGACGACCACGAGTTCGGCACTGGGCCCGCGACTGGAACACGAAACTCGCGCTTGTCGCCGAGAATGTCGGGGTGACCACGATTCCGGCCGAACTGTTCCCCTCGCTCCCGGTTGGCGTCGCGCTCCTCGGGATAGATGGCGTACCCGACGAACTGCGGCGGGTGACACTCGTGCATCGACACGACGCCGACCGGCAGACCGTAGACGCTCTCGTCAATGCATTCGGCAGCGCCGCGGCTGCTCTCGCCGCGGCAGTTCAGCCCACCTGACATCATTCCGTCCCCACATTCTCCGAGATCGGTGGATGCACTTTCCCTGTGTACGCTTCGCGTATCTTCCGAACACGTCGCAGCCGAGTCGCCCATCGCGCCACTGTAGAGCAAATCCCAGCCTCATTGGATCGCGAAATTACATTGTGGCGCAAGCTTTTTCGAGGGGATCCGCTGTCACATGATTACCGCCGCCCAACACGGGCGAGGCACCGATATTGGCGTACTGTAGGTCGTCCCTACCCGCAGCCGAGCGAACGGATCTCACGACCCATGCCGACCCCCACCCGCGTTCATGTCACCCATCGGTTCTCCTCACCGCCCGAGGTCGTCTTCGCGGCATTGTCCGAACACGAGAACCTCGGGCCGCTCTTCATGGCCAAGATCGGCCGCGTTCGGGACGGTGACACCTCGCGCAATGGAGTCGGCTCAACCCGCAGCCTGAAACTCGGCCCGCTACCGGCGTTCGAGGAAACGACGGTCACCTCCGAGCCGAACTCGCTGATCGAGTACCGCATCACCAAAGGCGGCCCGCTACGCGGCCACTGGGGCGTGCAGAAGTTCACCCCCACCGCCGACGGCGGCACCGAACTCGATTACACGATCGGATTCGACGCGCCCGTCCCCGGACTCGCCGCGACCGTCGGTAAGGCCTTGACGTCGAGCATCTCGAAGAACCTCTCGCGCCTGGCTCCGTAGGGGTGCGCTCGGCATCATCCTCGAGTATGACCATGTCGATACTCCGGTGCGACGACTCTCCATGATCGACGCGCCAGAGTCGAGGCATGGACATCGTCAGAACTCACAGCCTCGGCAAGCGCTACGACACGCATACCGTCGTCGACGACGTGAACCTTCGCATTCCTGAGGGCTGCGTCTACGGCTTTCTCGGTCCGAACGGATCGGGCAAATCGACGACCATGAAAATGCTGCTGTCCCTGATTCGACCGACCTCGGGTGAGGTGGAGATCCTGGGTAGGCCGATGAATCACGGCACCCGCCGCGAAGTGCTCTCGCACATCGGATCACTGATCGAAGCTCCGCCCGGGTACGGACATCTCACGGGTGCGGAGAACCTTCGTATCGTGCAGCGCTCTCTCGGATTGCGCGCCGAGCAGATCGAGCGGGCAGTAGCCACCGTCCGTCTGCAGGAACACCTCGACAAGAAGGTGAAGAACTACTCGCTGGGAATGAAACAGCGCCTGGGCATTGCGATGGCACTCGCGCGCGAACCACGACTTCTGATCCTGGACGAGCCCACCAACGGCTTGGACCCGGCAGGCATCGAAGAGATCCGCGGCTTGCTCCGTCATCTCGCCGAACACGGTGTGACAGTGATGGTCTCGAGCCATCTGCTCGGCGAGATCGACAAGACGGCGAACATGCTCGGAATCCTGAGCCACGGCCGCCTGATTTTCCAAGGCACCCGCGACGAGCTGTTCGCCGCCTCCACTCCGGACGTGCTCATCGACGCGATCGATCCCAGCCGCGCGAGTTCGGTTCTGCAACAGAAGATCCCGGTGCAGGTCGACGACCATACATTGAGGCTCTCCGGCATCGACGATCGTGGTATCGCACAGGTGGTGGCGGAGCTCGTCGGCGCGAACGCAGGCGTCTACGGCGTTCGACGCGACGATCAGTCGCTCGAGGACGTATTCATGAACCTGACGAAGGGCGGCCGATTGTGACGACCGTGCGCAACGAATTCGCCAAACTCAGGCACCTGCACATCGGCGCGATCGCCGCATTGTTGGTCGCCGCGATCGTAGGGTTGACCTTCGTCGGCGCTCTCACCGCGGCGACGTCGAACGATTCGACCGCGGTCTCCTGGGCACTGCCACTGGCCGGGCTGTCCCTTGCCGTCCCCATCGCGTCGCCACTGCTGATCGCAGTGATGGCAAGCCGCACAGTGGAAGTCGAGCACCAGTCCAACGGCTGGTTACTGAACCAGACCACTGGAGCCGACCGCGGAGCCCTCGTGCGGGCGAAGCTCGTCTCGACGGGCCTCGTCGTCGGTGGCGCGACGGTGGCGGCCAGCGCTGCAGGCGCATTTCTCGGAACCGCCATCGGGGTGACGCAACCGTTGCCTGCCGGTCTGTGGTTGGGCTACACGGCGGCGGCAGTGACGGTGAACATCGTAATACTTGCACTCCACCTGCTGATTTCGGCGCGAGTGGACAACCAACTGGTCGCGCTGGGAATCGGCATCGTGGGTACCGTCATCGCGATCTGCGCCTCCGGATTCCCCTCCTGGGCAGCACACCTGACGCCGTGGGGGTACTACTCCTCGGCGTCCGCCGCCGACTACCGAGGCGAGCAGGTGGTGACACTGAACCCGTCCTACCCCAGCATCGTCGCTCTCGGAGTTGTCGGGGCAGTGTTGTTCTGGCTCATGACCGTTCGACTCGATCGACAGGAGGTACGAGCATGAATGCGTTTTCGGCAGAAATGATCAAGCTCAGGCGCTCGCAGGCATGGGCGGTCGTCGTTCTCCTCCCTCTGATCATCGCGGGGGTCGGAACGTTCAACACGATCGCGTCGGGCGCAGAGTTGGCAGAGGGATGGCGCACATTGTGGTTGCGCACAGTCGTGTTCTACGGCCTGTTCCCACTCGCACTCGGCGTTGCCGTGCTGGCCTCGCTGGCGTGGAAATCCGAACACCGAGGAGGGAACTGGAATGCCCTGATGAGTGGGCCGGTTCCGTCGACGCGCATCGTGATCGCCAAGACGGCTGTGGTGGCAACGCTGACCGCGGCCATGAACATCGTCATGCTGGCAGCGGTCGTCGTTCTCGGCAAGGTGGTTTTCTCGCTCGACGGCATGCTTCCTTCCGAGCTCTTCGCGACCAGTGCACTCGTCGTGGTGGGCTCGCTTCCGGTGGCGGCTCTGCAATCCGGTCTGTCGATGGCGATCAGGTCGTTCGCGGTGCCGATTGCCATCGCTCTCGTCGGGGCCGGTATGTCGGTGTTCCTCCTCACCGCCGAGGTGACCGAGGCAATCTTCGTGTTGCCCTATGCCCTGGCAACTCGCGCAACCCAACTGGCCTCCGGCACTTTCGGTGACTCGGGTTCGCTCACGACCGGCTCCGCACTGTCGGTGCTGACGGCCACGGCACTACTCACTGTCGTAGTCGTCGCAGTGACCGGCAGGGCACTCGACCGCAGAGACATTCAGGTTCGGTGACAGCGCGAGACCCCGATCGACGGTCTCGATCGGGGTCTCGTCGCTTGTGCTCAGCTGGATGCAGCGCGCAGCTTCTCCAACAGTGGGCCTGCGGCCTCGGCGAGGAACCGTTCTTGGGTTTCGTCGCCCACCTGCACGAGGGCGATGTCGGTGTAACCGGCCTCCCAGTACGGCTTCACGGCCTCGACGATCGCGTCCAGGTCCGGTCCGCACGGAATCGTGTCGGCCACATCCTCTTTCCGCACGAACTTGGTGGCTCCGGCGAATCCCGCCGTCGTCGGAAGATCGGCGTTCACGGCCCAGCCACCGGCGAACCAGCGGAATCGATCGTGTGCGCGATCGATGGCAGCGTCCTTGTCCGGGTCCCAGGAAATGGGGATCTGGCCGATGGACCGCGCCGGACCTTCGTGGTTATCGGACCACGCCTTGACGAGACCGGCATCCGGCTCGGTGGCGATGAGGTGATCGCCGTACTCGGCGAACCGCGCCACCGCCTTCTCACCACCGGCGGCGATACCGATCGGCACGCCTCCCTCGGGCAGGTCCCAGATCCGGGCGGAGTCGACGCGAAAGTGCTTGCCCTCGTACGTGACCAAGCCGCCGGCGTGCAATGCGCGGATGATCTCGAGCGCCTCGACGAACATGTCCTGGCGCTTGTCGATGGACGGCCATCCCTCGCCGACGACGTGCTCGTTCAGGTTCTCACCACTGCCGAGCCCGAGGGTGAAGCGTCCGTCGGCCAGGATCTGCAACGTCGCAGCCTTCTGCGCGACGACGGCGGGGTGGTACCGGATGATCGGGCACGTCACGTACGTCATCAGCTCGACGCGTTCGGTGGCCTGAGCCACCGCGCCCAGAGTCGTCCAGGCGTACGGCGAGTGGCCCATGGACGAGAGCCACGGTGAGTAGTGATCGCTGCTGACCTCGAAGTCGAAGCCGACTTTCTCGGCACCGACGGCGTACTGCACCAACTCTTTCGGGCCGCTCTGCTCGGTCATCAAGGTGTATCCGAAATTGGTCATATGTGTCTCCTAGATAGTTGCGACGGAGCCGGCGTCGACTCGGTAGTTCGATCCGTTGACGAAGCTGGCGCGGTCCGAGCACAGGAAGGTGATCACCGAGGCGACTTCCTCGGGCTCGCCTCGACGTCCGAGTTCCATGTACGGACGCTCCTCGTCGAGGAAGCTCTCGACGGCACCGTCGCGGTCGGTGCCCTTCTCCTCGGCGCGTTTGTCCATCATCGCGTCGGTCATCGGGGTGTGGATGAACGCGGGAGAGACGGCGTTGACCAGTAGTCCCTCCGACGCGTAGCTGCGCGAGAGGCCCTTGGCCAGAGCCAGAACCCCGGCTTTGGCCGAGCAATAAGGTAATTCGTCGTCGTAGGGCTGCACGGCATCCTCCGACGTCAACAGCACGATGCGTCCCCAACCGCCGCGGCGTAGCGCAGGCAGAAATGCCCGCAGCAGGCGGACCGGGCCCATCAGGTCGATGTCGAGGGTGGACCGCCACCCTTCCTCGTCGATCTCGTGGAACAGTCCCTGCGCTCCGGTCACGCCCGAGGACTGAACGAGAATGTCGATGTCGCCCACTGCCTTCTGCGTCTGTACTGCCAATTTCTCGACGGCCTCGGTGTCGGTCACGTCCGCAGCGAACGCGAACAACCGGCCCTCCGCTGCTGCGAGTTCGGCCGCGGCGGCGTCGAGCGAGTCCTGATCCTTGTCGCTGATGACGACCCGAACGCCCTCGGCCAACAGCATTTTCGCCGTGTGCCAACCGATGCCGGAGTCGGCCCCGGTCACCAGCGCTGTTCTACCGTCGATTCCCAGATCCATACGATCCCACTTTGCGCTAGAGGTTGATGTCAGGCTGTGGCGTCGTGCGAGCGCGCGATGGTCAGCGCCGCATTCACCAGGGCCAGGTGGCTCAAGCCCTGCGGGAAGTTACCCAGAAACGATCCATCCGAAGCATCGATCATTTCGCTGTACAACCCCACGTCGTTCGAGAGCTCGACCAGCTGGTCCATCAGGGCTGTGGCTTCGTCGTCTCGACCGACGCAGGAGAGCGCCGACACCCGCCAGAAGGCGCACGCCACGAAGGTCACTTCTTCCTCGGACACCCCGCTGTATCGATACATCAGCGGTCCGGCACCGAGTTCTTCGACGAGAGCATCGATGGTGGACGAAAGACGTTCTCCACGATCGAAATCCATCTCGGCTGCCAGCAGCACCGACGCGTCGAGCCCGTCCGCACCCGGGTACGCGAGATAGGCCTGGCGCTCGTCCGACCAGCATTCGGATTCGACGTAGTGGCGGATACGTTCTCTCTCCGCCTTCCATCGATCGGGTATGCCTGGGATCTCCCCGGCTTCGGCCAGGTGCACCGCGCAGTCCAGCGCTTGCCAACAGCCCAGTTTGGAACTGGTGTAGTGCTGCTCGTCCTCGAGCTCCCAGATCCCGGCGTCCTTGCGCTGCCACGAATCGCACGCCTCGTCGGCGATGGTCGCGAGCAGCCGACCGGTCTGCGCATCGAGGATGTTTCCTGCGTCGACGTACTGCCGGATGATCGAGAACAGGTCACCGAAGATCATCAACTGCAGCTGGTCCGCCGCGGCGTTTCCGTTGACCACCGGCCCGATGCTCCGCCAACCGGGAACGTCGGGTTGTTCGGTGCCACCGGGCAATTCACCGCCGAGGGTGTAGAACACGTTGACCAACGGATCGTTGACACGGATGACCCTCAGCAGCCACGCCACCGCGGCGTGGATCTCCTCACGGAGACCGAACCGTTGCAGAGCGCGAATGGTGTACGCGGCGTCGCGAACCCAGGCGTAGCGGTAGTCCCAGTTCTTGCCACCGGTCCGGTTCTCGGGTAGCGAGGTTGTCGCGGCGGCGGCGATGGCACCGGACGGACTGTGCAGCAACAGTTTCAGGGCCAGCGCGCTGCGAGCCACATGCTTTGCCCACGGACCCTCGTACGAGAACTCGTCGGACCACACGCGCCAGTTGTCGATGGTCCGATCGATCCCCTCGTCGAGATGCTGCGGATCGGGCAACGGCAGCGGCTCGTTCTCCGTGCCCACCACACCCAGCACATGCCGAGAACCCGGTTGCGTGCAGACGACCCCACCGATGTCGCGGTCGGCCACGCGCACGTTCTCGATGCCCAGAGTCCGCACCGCCAAGGTCAATCCGTCGACCCGCAGGACGGTGCCGTGCTCGGTGTCGTACGCCCACGGCGACGCGATGCCGAGCATGGTGCCCGGCGCGACGGACCACCTCAGCTCGACGGTGCCGTCGAGACCCTCGACGCGACGGGCCAACTCCACCCACGGGAGCCGGCCGGCGACCCCGGTGTTCAACGAGTCGGTGATGCGCACGGAACCGGAGTCGGTGCGGAACGTGGTACTCAGAACGTTTGTCCCTGGGACGAATTCGCGTTGGACGGTGAACTCTTCCACGGGCGTCAGTTCGATGTAGCCGCCGTGTGGCGCGTCGAGCAAGGCTGCGAACGGCGGCGGCGAGTCGAGGTTGGGCACCGGAAACCAGTCGATGCGGCCGTCGTCGGCGATCATAGCCACGGTTCGGCCGTCGCCGATGGCTCCGTAACTTTCGATGGCGACATAACCGTCCACCCGGGGGTACGGCTTTCGGAAGTCGTTCAAGCACGTGCCTTTCCAGCGAAGATCGGGCTGCTCTCGACGTGCTCGAGCAGATCGGCCGGGTCGTCGAACACCGCTGCCGCGCCCGCGTCGAGCAATTCGCTGCGCGAGATTCCGCCGCTCAACACGCCGATGGCGCGTACGCCCGCGCGCCCGGCCGACTCGATGTCCCACACACTGTCGCCGACCATCACCGCGTCGACAGCCTCGACGCCTGCCCGTTCCAGAGCCACCGCGATGATGTCGGGCTCCGGCTTGGCGACCTCTGCGTCCTCACCGGACGTGACGACAGCAACCGAATCCTCGACGTCCAACAGATCTCGCAACGTCGACAGTTCGCTCTCGGGAGCCGATGTTGCGAGCACGACGGTCACTCCACGGGTACTCAAGTCCGCCAACAGTTCCCGAGCACCCGGTAGCACTTCGAGATCGGACGAGGCCTCGGCGTAGTACTCGCCGTGCAGCTTCTTCGCTTCCTGCGCCAGTGCACTATCGGACGAGCCGACGAGTGTCTCCAGCAACTTCGACCCGTCCATGCCGATGCTTCGATGAACACGCCACGACGGCACTTCGTGGCCCGCCTCACGAAACGCACGCGACCAGGCGTCGACGTGCACGTAGTTGGAATCGACGAGGGTGCCGTCGATGTCGAGCAGAACTGCACCGACAGTCGGTGTGGGGACAGGCATGAGCGTCGGATACCCGGGGGTGGTGCGGGCAAACAATCGTCGGACGAAAGCAACAGGCCCCCCGCAGTACGCGGGGGGCCTGTCGTGGAGAAACGTCAGCTGGCCTGGGCCTGCCACATCCAGTGCAGCTGCTCGAGCCGAGCTGTGATGCCGATGAGCAGGTCCTGGGTCACCGGATCGGCTTCGCCGGTATCGGCGATGCGTCCGCGAAGACGCTCGACGACCGCGGCGATGTTGTCGACGACAGCGGGGACGACCTCGCTGTCCTGAGTCCACCCGGCACCGAAGCCCTTGGTGCCCGCCGTCGAGGAGACGGTGGCTGCACGGCCGTCGGGGCTGACCCCGATGGCGGTGGCGCGCTCGGCGGCCTGATCGGTGAATTCACGTGCGGCCGTGACCAACTCGTCGAGTTCGAGGTGCACCGATCGGAAGTTCTTACCGATCACGTTCCAGTGCGCCTGCTTCGCGATCAGCGAGAGGTCGATGAGATCGACCACGGTTCCCTGGAGTGCGTCGCCGGCGATCTTCTGCTGACCTGCGTCGAGGGTACTGGTGATGGGGTTCGTCATGATGTGGCCTCCCTGCCGTTGGACGACGGTGTGCATCGCACGCCATTATTGTGCTTTCGTCTGTACTGCACAACGGCAGGTCGACGTACATTGTTCCGGATCGGCGCCACCGTCGCTGTGACGCCGATCCCAGAACCGGTCGGATCAGACCTTGGCGGCCTCGTCGGCAGGATCGTCGACTGCGCCTGCACCGGTGGTCGGTGCGGTCTCGTTCTGCTGCGACCGAACGCCTTCCTCGACCTTCTTGCCGAGGTCGGCATCGACATTGGTCCAGTACTCGAACACCCGGCTCAGAACGGGCTCGCTCACGCCGTTGAGGACGTGTCCGACGATGTTTCCGACGAGACGCTCACGCTGCGCGTCGTCCATGACCTCGCGGACCAAGGCTCCGGCCTGCACGAAGTCGCCGTCTTCGGGGTGCTCGATGTACCCGGTACGCACGAAACGAGGCTCGAAGTCCCACGCTCCGTCGTCGCCGTACTTGTTCGTGTCCGCCGACGGGCCGCCGAACGAGTTCGGCGCGTAGACGGGCGTCTCCGGAGAGTTGAACGAGTACCGCATGTTGCCGTCCTTGGAGTACGAGTTGACCTCGGACTTCGGGGCGTTGACCGGCAGCTGCGCGTAGTTCGCTCCGATGCGGTACCGGTGCGCGTCGGCGTAGGAGAAGACGCGTCCGAGCAGCATCTTGTCGGGGCTGAAGCCGATGCCGGGCACGGTGTTGGACGGCTCGAACGAGCTCTGCTCGATCTGCGCGAAGAAGTTCTCCGGGTTGCGGTTCAAGGTCATCTTGCCGACCTCGATCAGCGGGTAGTCCTTCTGCGACCAGACCTTGGTGAGGTCGAACGGGTTGTACTTGTAGTTCTCGGCCTCGTCGTACGGCATGAGCTGCACCTTGAGGGTCCAGCTGGGGAAGTCGCCGTTCTTGATGGATCCGAACAGGTCCTGACGGTGATGGTCGGGCGATGTGCCCGCGACCTCGTCCGCCTTGTCCTGTGTCAGGTAGTCGATCCCCTGGTCGGTCTTGAAGTGGAACTTCACCCAGGTCTTCGTGCCGTCCTCGGCGATGAGCTGGTAGGTGTGCGAGCCGAATCCGTCCATGTGGCGGAACGACTTGGGGATGCCGCGGTCACCCATGAGCCATGTCACCTGGTGTGCCGACTCGGGCGAAAGGGTCCAGAAGTCCCACTGCATGTTGTTGTCGCGCAGACCGGAGTCGGGCATGCGCTTCTGGCTGCGGATGAAGTCCTGGAACTTGATCGGGTCCTTGACGAAGAAGATCGGGGTGTTGTTGCCGACCAGGTCCCAGTTGCCTTCCTCGGTGTAGAACTTGAGCGAGAAGCCACGCGGGTCGCGCCAGGTGTCGGGGCTGCCCTGCTCGCCGGCGACGGTGGAGAAGCGCGCCAGCATCTCGGTCTTGGCACCGGGCTGCAGCGCCTTCGCCTTGGTGTACTTGCTGATGTCTCCGGTGATCTCGAGTTCACCGAACGCGCCTGCGCCCTTGGCGTGCACGACGCGCTCCGGGACCCGCTCACGGTTGAACTGCGCCATCTTCTCGATGAGGTAGTGATCGTGCAGAAGAATCGGACCCTGCGTTCCGGCGGTAAGCGACTGATCGTCGCTGGGCACGGGGATTCCCGAGTTGCTGGTAGTCGGTTTGTTGGTGATCGGCTTGGTCATACGAAGCCTCCTGAAGGGCTGAATCGGGTTCGAGAAGGGGCTGCTTCTCGAAAATCGGTGAAACCGAGCGGCCGTACGCTGGACCGCAGTACTAGACGGAATGCCTCGTGCAGTCGCCGCACAAACCCCAGAAGACGATTTCGGCTTCGTCGACGACGAATCCGCGCGTGTCCTCGGGTACGAGACACGGCGCTGCTCCGACAACGCAGTCGACATCGGCCACCGCGTGGCATTCCCGGCACACGAGGTGGTGATGATTGTCCGCCGTCCGGCTCTCGTACAGCGCAGCCGAACCCGCAGGTTCGATGCGACGCAGCAGACCTACGTCGACGCAGGCCCTGAGCACGTCGTAGACGGCTTGGGTCGACACCGAGCCGCCGCTCTCGCGAACGGCGGCAGCGATGTCGTCGGCGTCCGAATGCGGTCGGGCTGTGACCGCATCCAGAACTGCAACTCGGGGTCCGGTGACGCGTAGGCCCACCGAGCGCAACTGCGCTGCGGGGTCGACACGTTCGGTGAGCTGCATGTACCCCAGTATGCCCCTAATCTGGACTAAGTCAAGAAAAGCGGGGTCGTCGCTATCCGACCAGGCGCGCTTCACCGGTCCGCATCGACCCCGACACGATCTGCAACCCGAAATACGTGCCCGACGGCATCCAGCGACTCAACGTGGGGCCCTTGGCGTCCACCTCGACGCGGGCCACCCTGGCCTTGCCCCTCAGACTCGCGACGGCCACGGCCGATCCGCCGGGCACCGGCTGCGCGAAACCGATCGAGCCGAGCATCGGGAACTGCGGTCCGACGCCGCGGGACGTCGTCCGGACCGACCATTCGTCGCCGCTCGCCCCGGCCTCGCCCAGCACGTCGCCCTCGAATTCGGCCAGCACCTTGGGCAGGTGCCAGTTGGTCCGGCCGCCGTGCACCGACGTCGCGGAATCCACGGCGATGAACGGTACCGCCATCCGCGGAACGCGTCCGACGTCCCGGCGCAGGGCCGGGCTCGCCAGGATCTCGCGGTACGGGCCGACCGGCGAGGTGGTGTAGTCGACGATCATGCACATCGTGATCGGCAGCGTCTTGGCTCCGGCCGGCGCGAACTCCGACGACCGGGCCCGATGCCACCAGATGGTGGCGCGGACATTCGCCGGCCACGGCGCTGCCGGGCTGATCGGCCAATCGGTGCGCTCGGTCTCGGATTCGGTGACACTCCACATCATCGATCCCTCCCCACGACGGTCAGCGGGAGCCGCAGGGCACCGGGGGCCGACACGGGCACCACCGGGTGCACCGGCTGTGTGGGTGCGATCTCCTGATACCCCGATCCCACCGCGGGTCGCCGATCGGCTTCACCCTTGTTGGGCCACAACGCCATTGCGCGCTCGGCCTGGGCGGTGATCGTCAGGGACGGATTGACGCCGAGGTTGGCGCTGACGGCAGAACCGTCGAGCACGTGCAGTCCCTCGTAGCCGTAGACCCGCTGGTACCCGTCGATCACCCCGGTCTGCGGCGAGTCACCGATCGCGCAGCCACCGAGGAAGTGCGCGGTCATCGGAATGTTGACGATCTCGGCGATCGATCCGCCCGGGTCGCCGCCGATCTTGTCCGCGAGCAGACGAATGGCCTCGTGCCCCTGCGGAATCCACTGCGGCGGTGGATCACCCGCACCGGGCCTGCTGGTGAGGCGCCGCCCGAACGGCCCCTTCTTGGATCCGAGCTCGAGCGAGTTGTCGTCGGTCTGCATCACCAGTGCGATGACGGTGCGCTCCGACCACCGATGGACCGACAGGCTGCGCGCCGCAGCGCCGGGATGACGCAACGCGACGCCGAGGGTCTTGAGGATGCGTGGCATCTTGCCGCCGCCGTCGCTGAGCACGGTCTGCAGCAGGCCGATGGCGTTGCTGCCCTTGCCGTATCGCACCGGTTCGATGTGGGTGTGATCGTCGGGATGGAACGAGGACGTGATCGCCACACCCTCGTGGTAGTCGACCTCGCGGCCCCTGGCGGTCGCGGCGAGCACGGCCTCGGAGTTGGTGCGCACGAGCGAGCCGATCCGCTCCGACAGCCGAGGCAACGAGCCCTTCTCCTTGGCCGCGAGCATCAGCTTCTGGGTGCCGTAGGTGCCGGCCGAGAAGATCACCTGATCGGCGGTGATCGTCTTCTCCTTGCGACGCAGCTTCCCGCCCGTCCGTCGCGTCACCACGTCGTAGCCTGCGCCGTTCGGGCGCACGTCCACGACCGTGGTCAACGGAAGAACATGCGCGCCTGCGTGTTCGGCGAGATACAGGTAGTTCTTGACGAGGGTGTTCTTCGCGCCGACGCGGCAGCCGGTCATGCACGCTCCGCACTCGGTGCACCCGGTGCGCTCGGGGCCTGCACCACCGAAGAACGGGTCGGGTGCAGTCTTGCCGCGGTCACCGAAGTAGACGCCCACCGGGGTCGAGGTGAACGTGTCCCCCACGCCCATGTCCTCCGCCACCTCCTTCATCACCTTGTCCGAGGCGGTGATGGTCGGGTTGGTCTCGACGCCGAGCATCCGGCGGGCCTGGTCGTAGTACGGGTTCAGCTCGCGCTGCCAGTCGGTGATCGAACCCCACTGCGGATCCTCGAAGAACTTCGCCGGCGGTTGGTACAGCGTGTTCGCGTAGTTCAGCGACCCTCCGCCGACGCCGGCCCCCGCCATCACCAGCACATCGGGCAGCAGGTGAATGCGTTGCACCCCATAGCAACCCAGGGCCGGAGCCCACAGGTACTTTCGTAGACGCCAGCTGGTCTTCGGCAGTTCGTCGTCCTCGAATCGGCGACCGGATTCGAGAACCGCCACCCGGTAGCCCTTCTCGACTGCGCGCAATGCGGCGACACTACCGCCGAAACCGGAGCCGATGATCAATACGTCGTAGTCGCTCATGCTGTTACCACCTCGTGGTCGGATTCGAGAGTGTCGGACGCGAGCCGATAGTTCGCGACGTCGAACTCGCGCGTCTTGTTGCGGAACTTGAACGTGTAGGTGGGCCACATCGTCGAGTTGCGGCCGTTGGCGTCGAGGTACCAGCTCGAGCAGCCACCGGCATTCCAGACGGTGCCGTCGAGCGCGGAGTCGACCCACGAATTGTGTTGGCGCTGAGCGGCTTCGTTCACCTCGACGGCCGCGACCCTCCGATGCTTCATCTCGTTCAGCGCGGACACCACGTAATTGGCCTGCGACTCGAGCATGTAGACGATGGAACTGTGCCCGAGGTTGGTGTTGGGGCCGTACATCAGGAACAGGTTCGGAAAGCCTGCGACGGTGGTCCCGAGATGCGCCTGCGGGCTACCGCCCCAGTGCTCCGCCAGCGTCCGACCGTCGTTGCCGCGCAACAGATGAGACACCGGCGGCTCGGTGGGGGTGAACCCGGTCGCGAAGATGATCGTGTCCACCTCGTGGTTGCGGCCCGAGGCGTCGACGACGCCGTTCTCGGTCACCGACGCCAGGCCCGACGTCACGAGATCGACATCGGGACGATCCAACGTCCGCAGCCAATCATTGGACAGCAGAAGCCTTTTGCACCCGGGTGCGTAATCGGGGGTGAGAGCGGCCCGCGTCGCGGGATCCTTGACCTGCCGCTTCAAGTTGGCTTTGGCGAACACCTTCACCGCGGGCAGCATCCACGGATTGTCCGCCAGCACCGTGACGTAGGCCTCGCGGTAGCCGTAGATGACACCGCGCACCGCGCGATGGGCCGCGGGAATCATTTCGTACACTGTTCTTTCGAGCCGGCCGATGGTGCGGTCCAGGCGCGGAATCACCCATGCGGGAGTGCGCTGGAAGACGGTGAGCCGTTCGGCGCGGTCGACGATCTCGGGTACGAACTGCACGGCCGAGGCTCCGGTGCCGATCACGGCGACCCGCTCACCGGTGAGGTCGTGCTCGTGATTCCAGGTGGCGGAGTGGAACACGGTGCCGGCGAACGTGTCGATGCCCGGGACGTCCGGGATCTTCGGAGTGGACAGTGCCCCGGTGGCAGCGACCAACACCCTGGCGCTCGCCGACCCGCGAGACGTCTGCACCGACCATCGCTTGGTTGCCTCGTCCCAGGTCGCGGACCGAAGTTCGCAGTTCGTGACGATGCGATCGTTGAGGTCCAGACGATCCACCACCGAACGCAGGTAGTCGAACAACTCCGGTTGCCGCGCGAAGGTGTGACTCCACTTGGGACTGGGTGCGAACGAGAACGAGTACAGCGAGGTCGGCACGTCGCATGCACACCCGGGGTAGGTGTTGTCGCGCCACGTCCCACCCACGTCGGACGCGCGTTCGATGACGGTCACGTCGGCGCTCGGGTCGGCGGCGAGGATCTTGGCCACCGCGGCCAAGCCCGCGAAACCGGCTCCGACCACCAACACGTCGAGTTGTTCGGGAAGTGTTGCGTTCACGCGTCCATCACCTTTTCGGACCAGATCGGAAGGAGCCGCCCGCGCAGTTGCGCGTCGGCTTCGGGAGTACGGAACAGAGCAGAGACGGCCAGTCCGCGGGCGAGTTCGACACTGAGCTCGATGGATTCGGGAGACATCCGACTACCCATGACGATCTGGGCACCGCCCTGAATGGCCTCGGCGACGCGCCGCTCCAGCGGAATCATCGCCTCGTGGAGGGCCGGATCGGTACGGGCCGCCACCCACAGCTCGAGCGCGGCGTGGAAGAGGGGACCGGAGAATGCGTCGGCGAGGATCTCGGGCCCTCGCTCGGGGTCCGGTTCGGCTTCGAGGATCTCCGAGAGACGACGATCGACCAGGTGCTCGACGGCCGCGATCAGCAGGGATTCCTTGGTCGGGAAGTGGTGCAGCTGCGCACCGCGGGAGACACCGGCACGCCGGGCGATCTCCTGGGTGCTGGTCTTGGCGAAGCCCAGCTCGACCAGGCAGTCGATCGCGGCGTCGAGCAGCTTCGCCCGAGTGCCCGCGGTGCGTTCGGCCTGGGTCCGGCGCTCGGTAGGCGCTGCGCCGTCGAGCCCTGTGTCGGTAGTCACACTTTGCACAGTAGCGCTAAATCAACAAACAGTCCAGCCTGACTTTAAGTTGGTCGAGATCGGCGGGCGCAGCCGTGCCTGAACGCATCCACCCGCCGGTCCTGGCGCTCCAGAGCCGTGTTTTCAGGTACCGCGCGTTCCGATCTCCGCCAGCACAGCAGCGAACCCGTCCCGCAGATCTCCGACGAAGCCCCGGGGATTCTCGAGCGACGGAAAATGTCCCCCGGACTCGGGTGCGTGCCATCTCGCGATACGCCGGAAGCGGTGCCGAGCCCACGCGCGAGGAGTTTTCTCGATGTCGTGGGGGTAGGTCGTGATCGCCGCCGGAACGTCGACCCGCAGATTCGGGTCCAGCGAGTCGTGGCTCTCGTAGTAGATCCGAGCCGACGATGCTCCGGTGCGGGTCAGCCAGTACAGGGTGACATTGTCCAGAAGCCGGTCCCTCGAGATCGTCTCGAACGGGCTGTCCTCGGTGTCCGTCCACTCCGCGAACTTGTCGAGAATCCAGGCAAGCGGACCGACCGGGGAGTCGACCAGCGAATACCCGACGGTCTGCGGACCGGTGGCCTGCTGCTTCGCGTATGCCGAGCGATGCAGCCGGAAATCTCTCGTATCCTCGGTCCACCGGCGTTCGTCAGCGGTCAGGCCTTCGGTCGTCATCCCCGGCGTTGCCTGCGCGAGCGTGGTGTGAATCCCGAGGACATGCTCCGGGAAGCGGCCGCCGAGGATGGTGGTGACCACGCCTCCCCAGTCGCCGCCATGGGCCAGGAACTTCCCGTACCCGAGCCGTTGCATCAGCTCGACTCACGCGGCCGCGATCTTTTCGGTTCCCCAACCGGTGGCGCTCGGTCTGCCACTGAAACCGAACCCGGGCAGCGATGGGACGACGACGTGGAACGCAGGCGCGCCGGGGTCATCGGGATTCGCCAAAGCGTCCACTACATCGACGAACTCGGCAATACTGCCCGGCCAGCCGTGCGTCATGATCAGCGGAACGGCGTCCACACGCGCGGATCGGCAGTGCATGAAGTGAATTCCCAGGCCGTCGATGATCGTGCGGAACTGACCGACGGCGTCGAGACGGTCTTCGAACTTGTGCCAGTCGTATCCGGTACGCCAATAGCCGAGGACCTCCTGGAGGTCCGCCAGCGGAACGCCCTGGCTCCATCGTCGCCGGCCGGATTCACTCGGGGACACCGTCTCCGGTTCCGGTAGCCGTGCGGCGCTCAGCCGTGAGTGGAGATCGTCCAGGTCCGCGTCCGATGCGCGGAACTCGAACGCGTGCACATCCGTCGAGCTCGGTGTCGTCATGAAATCTCCTTCGATGGAACCGGCTTAGCCAGTTCTACCTTTCGCGGTGACCGATACGCAACCGGCTAAGCTGGTTCGCATGGCTGCAGAGTTCCCCGAGTTCCGACCCGGAAGCGTGCTGAGCACCGCGTTCACCGGGACGTTGACCGAGCGACGCGGCGACCCCGTGGAACGAATTCCGGTTCCTCATCGTTTCGTCGACTGGTTGTCATCGAACGGACTCTCCGTCGATTCCTGCACCTCGGCACAACTGGACCTGGCCGTGGCACTGCGCGAATCGATACACCTCGCCGCGACGGCGGCGGCAGTCCACGAGGCTCTGCCCGCGTCGGCCGTCCAGGTCGTCAACGACCACAGCGTTCGGGGCAATGCGTCGGCGGTCCTGACACCCGAGGGCACACGACGATGGACGTTGAACTCGGAGTCAGCCGTCGAAGACGCCCTGGGCGTCATCGCCGACGACGCCATCGACATCATCTCCGGCGAGCGGGACGGAAAGCTGGCACTGTGCGCATCGCCGACTTGCCGAGCGGCGTTCTTCGACACCAGCCAAAGCCGCAGCCGGAAATGGTGCGACATGAACACCTGCGGAAACCGTCAGAAGAAAGCCCGATTTGCCGCCAACCGACAAAGCATTCCCACTGACCGCCGACGGAGTCGCTCTTCTCCAGGCAACCCGAGCAGCGTCGGTGGCCACCGCACGATCACTCGATGACGCCGACCCGGGGCAACGAACTCCGTCGCGGTTCGGTCGTTGCACTGGAATCACGTGCACCGCAACGGGCGGTGACCGGACTGCTGGGGCTGTCCATCCACCGAATTCGCAATCGACGCAGTTGGTTTGCAGGAAACGACCGTGGGCAATTCTGCGGCCATGCCCCTCGCCTCTCACGGACGCTTCGACTACTCCCCCATCGGCGATCGACCACAGTTCGACTGGCCGGGCGGTGCGCGCCTCGCGGTGTACGTGGCCGTCAATTGCGAGCACTTTCCGTACGACGATGGCGAACCCGGCCTCGGATACACGCCCGCGATGGACCAGCCCAACACCTACAACTGGGGGTGGCGTGAGTACGGCAACCGAGTCGGTGGGTTTCGAATCGCAGAGACGGTGCAGCAGAGCGGCATTCGCCCGACCGTGCTTGTCAACACCGAGGTGTACGAGCATGCCCCGCAATTGATCGAGGCCTTCCGCGCCCTCGACGCCGAGGTCGTCGCGCACGGCCGAACCAACGCCGTACAGCCCAACGATCAGAACGAGGACGACGAACGGCGCTCTATAGACGAGGTCACCTCCGTGATCGAGCGTCACGAGGGTGCCCCGCCTCGGGGTTGGATGAGCCCCGGTGCCAACCCCAGCCGCGTGACCGAGGACCTTCTCGCCGAACGCGGCTACGAGTACACGTTGGACTGGCCCATCGACGATCAGCCGGTGTGGCTGAAGACCCGCGGCGGGCCGTTGCTCAGTGTCCCGTACCCGCACGAGGTGAACGACCTACCGGTGTTCGTCCACCATCACCAGACTGCAACGACGTTCGAGCGCAACATCATCGACAGTTTCGACGAATCGAAAGAGAACGCGGAGCGCCAACCATTGGTGCTCGCGATCTCGCTGCACACCTTCCTCACCGGCCAGCCCTATCGACTTCGACGGTTCCGCGCGGCGCTGCAGCACATGACCGACAACGGCGACGGCGTCTGGTTCACAACACCGGGCGAGATCGCAGCGCACTACCGCAGCCTCGTACCCCCGCCGACGACGGCCGGAGACGAATAGTCGAGTCGGAGGGTCGCAGCTGACGCGTGGTCAGGCTGCGCGGTGTTGTCGTCGGTGGTAGCTGGGCATGGGTTGTCGTGTGGGGTCGATTGATTCGGGTGGGATGGCGTAGGGGTGTCCGTCGTCGCCCATGAGCAGTTGCCAGTGGCCGTGGTGGACGAGGCGGTGGCATTCGCCGCAGACCAGCGCGAGGTTGTTCAGGTCGGTTCTGCCGCCGTGTTCCCAGAACCTCACGTGGTGGGCGTGGCACCACTGTGCGGGGCGGCCGCACATGACGCAGCATCGGTCGCGGATGGTCAGGGCGATGCGTTGGTCGTCGGTGGCGAGTCTGGTGGTGCGCCCGAGCGCGAGCGGGACGCCGTGGTGGTCGACGATCACCGGGGTGAGGTCTGCGTCGCAGGTGAGAAGTTCGGCGAGGGAGCGACTGATCGGGCCGGTCCAGTCGAGGTGGAACGGCCAGTCCGCATCGCCAGTCTCGGGAACGGACTTCTCCCTCGCATCACTACCACCGGCAGCGACACCACCGTCGGTGCTGCGACCGACACGACTCTCGGGAGAGTCACCGGTGCATGAACGGTCGCCGGCACCAGAACTCCCTCTGGCGCGTTGACCGCGGCCCGTGGCTCGATCGGGACCGGCGTCGGTGTCATCGGTTCGTGAACCGTCGCCAACAGCACTCTCGCTGACGCGGCGACCGCCGTCAGCACCGGCGTCGTTATCACCGGATTGGGTAGCGCCGTCGGCACTGTGTTTTGCCGAACCCGTTGCTGCGCCGTCGTTTTGGTTCTCTTCGCGGTCGCTGAGCAGGTCCCGCAGCGGAACGATCAGGTGCACCGACGCCCGCGACCCGCCCGCCGCCCCACGGGTGCCACCGCGTAGGTGCCGGTCGAGAATCCGATCGAGTGCATCGGCCCGCCGCTTCGACGGACTCCGCGGGTCACGTTCCCCACCCGGCCCCGGCCGCGGAGCCGTCAACGGCGACAGGGCGGTGAGCAGTTTCTCGGCGAGGAGCCGGTCGACGTCGCCACCGAGCTGGAAGCGGCCACTGGCCAGCCGGTGAACATCGAACCGGTTCAGACCCGGGTTCTCCGACATCGGCACCGGCGTCGGCCCCGACGGAACAGGTTCGGGCCCAGCAGGTTCGGGCCCTGCATCACCCAAGCCGCCTGCATCACCCGAGCCACCGGTATCTTCCGAACCACCGGCATCGGTTCGGCTCGCTTGTTCCCGCTCCCGTTCTCGTCGCTGCTTCTCGGCCTGCTCGTGCCGAGCTCGGGCGTCCTCCGCCGCGGAATGCGCCAAGGCCTGCGCTCGTGCGGTGACCTGCCCGGCGGTGCCGCGCATCGCGTGCGCGAGCAGTTCCGCGACGACGACGTCGCGGCGCTGCTCGTCGAGGGTGGGGTCGGCGACCACCACGGTGGCGTAGCCGTCGGCGATCGCCGAGGCGTGCGCAGCATGGATCTCACCACCTGCGAGGGCGTCGAGCACGATCGGCCACTGGGTGAGCCACTGCCCGAGTTCCATCTGACGCGCCGCGGATCCGTCGGTGATGCGCACCGACTTCGCGTACCAGCGGGTGACCGTCGAATGCCCGAGTTTCATCGCCAAGCCACGCCGGTCGATCTCGGCGAGCAGTGTCAATCTCGCTGCGGCCAAAGCGTTTTCGTGGGAAGACACGTCGGCGAGCTCGGAGACCAATTCCTGGTCCCCGAGCTCGAACACATCCCCCCATGCCTTCACCCCACGAAAGCTATACCCACCCACCGACAGGTTTCTCGGTGTCTCCGCTACAACGCACGCATGCTGTTGTTCCGTGCGTTGTGGGTGAGCTCGGCCAGGCCGAGTTCTTCGAGGAGCGGCGGCAGGTACATCCCGAACCTGCCGCGGTATCCGTTCCTGAGCCCGTACCAACCGCCGACCGGGTTGTCCTCTGAGCGCCCCCACGCTTCGACCGTGTCAGGAGCAGCCGTCTTCTTCTCGTCCGCGGCACCGAGCAACACCCAGTCGGCGCGGGCGACGAGCCACGCGTGCAGATCCTCGACCGCCTCGATGCGGTATCGCAGGGTCGTCGACCCCACCTGACATACGAGGGCGGGTGGCTCGTGGTCGGGATCGCGGTACATGGTGTATTCGGAAGTACCGGGGGCGGTGGTGAGTGCCCAGGGCTCGGATTTGGTTCCGCTGGTCATGGCCGAGGTCCGTTCCATTGTCGAGAGCGTGCGGCAGGGTCAGTGTGAGCCGACCGGACGGTGAACGCAACCAACTCCCCGCCCCGGACAGGTTCGGAAAACTACGTCACGGAGCGACGGTGCGGTACCGAAGCATCATTTCGTGGTCCTCGTGATCGAGCATGTGGCAGTGCCACATGTAGCCCTGCAGTTCGCTCGATCCACCCATGTCATGACCGCTCATGTCGTGACCGCCGTGGTGCGCAGCCGGTCCCGCGAAGGTGGCGTCGGGGTCGAAGCCGAGTTCGTCGGCCGTCGGGAATCGGACGAGGATCTGCGTGACGGTGCCCGGGTAGGTGTTGACGGTGTCCTTCCACCCGGCTTCCCACGCCGCCGGCGGCACCGATGGACCGGTGAGGAACCTCTCCACCGGCGGAGCCCATCTCGTACCGAATGTCGGCCGAGGGAAGTCGCGTTGGTACGCGGCCAGGTCGATGGGGATGCGTCCCAATGTCCGAAAGTGCGCCAGGTGCAGGTGAATCGGGTGCGGCTCGACCGTCGTGTTGACGATGTTCCACATCTCCACGGTCCCCTGCTCGGGCATCTCGATGTCCGGGTCCGAGTACCGCAGGTTGTTCAAGTTCATCAGCGTCATGTCCAGGTTCAGCCCACCGGACGGCTGGTTGACCGTGACCGTTCGCGTGAACGTGGGGGTCGGCAACGGCGGCAACACATCCGGCTGTCCCTTCCCGCCGCGCAGCAACGACGGCATCCCGCCGCGGAACCCGGCTGCGGACGCGACGCGGAACTGGCAGAACAGTGGCATCGGCACCGCTCCGAGGGACGCGGCCTGCGCCGGTGGCGGCTCGTCGTTGAGCAGCTCGATCAGTGCGCCCGGTTCGACGGCACCGAAGTCGACGAGGATGTCGGCGCGCTCGGCAGGCGCGAGCCGAATGCTGATGGCTTCCACCGGGGCGTCGAGCAATCCACCATCGTTCCCGATGACCCAGAAGCGAAGCCTGTTGGTGAAGAACAGGTTCCACACGCTGTACGACCCGGCGTTGACGACTCGTAGACGGTACATACCCCGGGCGACTTCCATCGTCGGCCAGATCTTGCCATTGACGACGCCGACGTCTCCGGTGCCGCCGCCTTCCCATTTGCCTTGCGGCACGGTGATATTGGAGCGGATGCTCATGCTGCCGTCGGGATTCATGATCTTTTCCTGCAGCACCAGTGGCAGCTCGAACTCACCCGAGGGCAGACCGAGCGCATTGTCGGATGTGCCGGTGTCCCACCGATCACGGACGAGGTTCATGCCGAGCAGGCCCGCATAGACGTTGATGCGCGTCATCGACATGGCGTGGTCGTGGTACCACAGTCCCGCGGCGTCGTTGAGTCCCGGGAAGTTGTGCGTCATCGACTCGCCCGGGCGCACCAGCATCTCGGAGTGCCCGTCGCTCGCCGGTTCGGTGATGCTGCCGTGCAGGTGCAGCGACGTCGGCGTCATCGTGCGGTCCATCTCGCTCATCCCGTGCAGCGAGGTGTCGATGTCCGCGGCGAGCGGGTTACCTGCGGTGGTGTTGGAGTACTTCAGCGTCCAGGGCTGGCCGGTCTGCGACTCGATGGTGGGGCCGAGGTAGTCGCATTCGCCGTATCCGAAGGTGGGCGCGGGCCGTAGATCTGCGTGGAAGGCGTGGGTGGAGCTGTGCGCGTCGAGCGAGATCTCCGTGCCGCCGATCAGCGGCAACCGCGGCAGTTCGTCCCGGAACGGCGTCAGCGGCGGTGAATGGAACAGCAGGGGGCTCTGGCCCCGGAGGAAGTCGTCGGCCAGCGCGCGGCGCGTCGTCGACGCCACCGGGAGGGCGGCAGCACCGGCGGCCACTGCGGCCACGGCCAGCCCTCGCAGGGCGGTTCGTCTGGACACAGAGCCGCTCACCCGGCCACCTCTCTCCTCGTTGTGATTGGGGCCATACTATGTGCCCGTCGGCTCCCGCCGTCACCCCACACTCGGATCGTCCGGCACGTTCCTGCCGGTGGAGGGATCTAATTCGTCATGGCAACTATCACGTTCGAGCGTACGACCAGGCTGTTTCCCGGCTCCGACGCCCCCGCGGTGAACGAGCTCGACCTGCACATCGAGGACGGTGAGTTCCTCGTTCTGGTCGGTCCGTCCGGCTGCGGCAAGTCGACGTCGCTCCGGATGCTCGCGGGGCTCGAAGAGGTCAACTCCGGCCGCATCCTCATCGGCGGCAAGGACGTCACCAACTCCGAACCCAAGGATCGCGACATCGCGATGGTGTTCCAGAACTACGCGCTGTACCCGCACATGACCGTCGCCGAGAACATGGGGTTCGCCCTCAAGCTGGCGAAGGCGAACAAGGAGGACATTCGTACTCGTGTCGAGGAGGCTGCGAAGCTGCTCGACCTGGAGCCGTACCTCGATCGCAAGCCCAAGGCACTCTCGGGCGGCCAACGTCAGCGAGTTGCCATGGGGCGCGCCATCGTTCGCCAACCCCAGGTGTTCCTGATGGACGAGCCGCTGTCCAACCTCGACGCCAAACTTCGGGTGCAGACGCGCACGCAGATCGCTCAGCTGCAGCGCCGGCTCGGGACGACGACGGTGTACGTCACCCACGATCAGGTCGAGGCCATGACGATGGGCGATCGGGTCGCGGTACTCAAAGGTGGTGTGCTGCAACAGTGCGCCACCCCGCGCGAGCTGTACCGAACCCCGGTCAATGCGTTCGTCGCCGGGTTCATGGGCTCGCCGTCGATGAACCTGTTCCGCGCTCCGGTCACCGACGGCGGTGTCCGCCTGGCCGATCAGGTGGTTCCGGTTCCGCGGCAGACTCTCGGGTCGGCCACGGAGGTGATGTTCGGTATTCGGCCCGAGCACATCGAGATTGCCGACAGCGGAATTGCTCTCGAGATCGACGTGGTGGAGGAGCTCGGCTCCGAGGCGTTCGTGTTCGGCCGCGCAGACATCAACGGTAGGACCGAAACCATTGTCGCTCGGGCCGATTGGCGCAGCCCGCCCGAGAAGGGCGATCGCGTTCACGTCCGCATCGACGAGGCCCACGCCCACATCTTCGACGCCTCTGCCGAGGGCCGTCGCCTGAACTGACCACCCCGTCGTGCGCGTCGTGCGTAGCTCCGGCTGTGCACGACGCGCACGAGGTCAGACCAGCAGTTCGGCGATCTGGATGGTGTTCAGAGCGGCACCCTTGCGCAGGTTGTCGCCCGAGACGAACAGTGCGAGTCCGCGGCCGTCGGGAACGCCCGGATCCTGGCGGATACGACCCACCAGAGAGTCGTCCTTGCCTGCGGCCTGAAGCGGCGTCGGCACGTCGACCAACGACACGCCCGGTGCCGATGCGAGCAGTTCGCGGGCACGCTCCACCGAAAGCGGGTTGGCGAACTCGGCGTTGATCGACAGCGAGTGTCCGGTGAACACGGGTACGCGGACGCAGGTGCCGCTGACGAGCAGGTCGGGCAGGCCGAGGATCTTGCGCGATTCGTTGCGCAGTTTCTGGTCCTCGTCGGTTTCGCCGGATCCGTCGTCGACCAGCGCACCGGCCAGCGGCAGGACATTGAAGGCGATGGGCGCGACGTACTTGTTCGGGGCCGGGAAATCGACCGACGAGCCGTCGTGCACCAGCTTCTCGGCGTCACCGATGACGGCGCGGGCCTGGGTGACGAGTTCCTCGACACCGGCGAGTCCGCTACCGGAAACGGCCTGGTAGCTCGAGACGATCAGCCGCTGCAGGCCGGCTTCGTCGTGCAGCACCTTGAGCACCGGCATGGCGGCCATGGTGGTGCAGTTCGGGTTGGCGATGATGCCGCGGGGCGGGTTCTTCGCTGCCTCGGGGTTGACCTCGCTGACCACCAACGGAACATCGGAGTCCTTGCGGAATGCCGACGAGTTGTCGATGACGGTGGCACCAGCTGCGGCGAATCGCGGGGCCTGCTCGCGCGAGAGCGTGGCACCGGCCGAGAACAGCGCGATGTCGATTCCGGTGAGGTCGGCGGTGGACGCGTCCTCGACGATGATCTCCTCGCCGCGGAACGGCAGCTTCTTGCCGGCCGAGCGAGCGGAGGCGAAGAATCGAACGGTGTCGGCGGGGAAGTTGCGCTCCTCCAACAGGGTTCGCATGACGGCACCGACCTGGCCGGTGGCTCCTACGACTGCAACTGTGGTCATCTTCTATCGTCCTGTTCCTGCGTGTACGACCGCTTCTTCGTCGCCACCGAGATCGAAGGCGGCGTGCAGCGCGCGTACTGCTTCGTCGAGCTGAGTGTCGCTGCACAGCACCGAGATACGGATCTCCGAGGTGCTGATCAGGTCGATGTTGATGCCGGCGTCGGCGAGGGCCTCACAGAACGTCGCGGTGACGCCGGGGTGGCTCTTCATGCCGGCACCGACCAGGGAGACCTTGCCGATGTGATCGTCGTAGAGCACCTGCGCGAAGCCGATCTCGGCCTGCAGCTTGGTGAGCTTCTCCACTGCCGTCGGGCCGTCGGCCTTGGGGCAGGTGAAGGTGATGTCGGTCTTGCCGGTGTCGATCTTGGACACGTTCTGCAACACCATGTCGATGTTGATCTCCGAGTCCGCCACGGCGCGAAAGACCTTGGCGGCGTAACCGGGAGTGTCGGGCAAGCCGACGACGGTGACCTTCGCCTCGCTGCGATCGTGTGCGACGCCGGTGAGAATTGCTTCTTCCACTGGAATGTCCTCCATAGATCCGGAGACGATCGTTCCGGGTTTCGTGGTGTACGACGAGCGCACGTGAACGGGAACGTTGTAGCGACGGGCGTATTCGACGCAGCGCAGCATGAGCACCTTCGCGCCGCAGGCAGCCATCTCCAGCATCTCCTCGAACGAGACGGTGTCGAGGTGCCGGGCGTTGGGCACGATCCTCGGATCTGCGGTGAAGATGCCGTCGACGTCGGTGTAGATCTCGCAGACGTCGGCGTTCAGGGCTGCGGCGAGCGCAACGGCGGTGGTGTCCGAACCTCCGCGACCGAGCGTGGTGACGTCCTTGCTGTCCTGGCTGACGCCCTGGAATCCGGCGACGAGCACGATCGAACCCTCGTCGAGGGCGCTGCGCACGCGTCCCGGGGTGACGTCGATGATCTTGGCGTTGCCGTGCACGCTGGTGGTGACGACGCCCGCCTGCGAGCCGGTGAACGACCGGGCCTCGGCACCGAGCGAGTGGATGGCCATCGCGACCAACGCGTTGGAGATGCGTTCACCCGAGGTGAGCAGCATGTCCATCTCGCGGGCCGGCGGGGCCGGGCACACCTGCTGGGCCAGGTCGAGCAGTTCGTCGGTGGTGTCGCCCATGGCCGACACGACCACGACGACGTCGTTGCCTGCCTTCTTGGTCTCGACGATCCGTTCAGCGACGCGTCGGATGCGTTCGGCGGTCCCCACCGACGATCCACCGTACTTCTGGACGATGAGAGCCACGCGTGTTTACCTCCGCTGGATAGCCGACAATCGGGCGATTGTTCCGGGGTTACCCTACCGATCCGGCACCCCGAGCGGTGGCCCGGGTAGCTCCGAGCTGGGACTTTAGGGGGGCTCGCCTGCGGATACGCCTGTCCTAACATTGTCGGGTGACCCTTCCCGAGCATCGCCCGCCGCCACCCCCTCGAGGTCTGCGGGTGCTCTTCGGGCTCCCCGCCGTCGGGCGTCGCTGGCCGGGTGGACTGCGCTCGGCACTGGCGTTCGGCGTCCCCGCGATCGCGGCGTGGGTTCTCGGGTTCCATACCGAGGCCCTACTGGTGGTCTCGGGTAGTTTCGCCGTCATCTACGGCGAGGGCCGCCCCTACCGTTCACGATGGTGGGTCGTCCTGACCGCGGGCGGCGCTCTGGTGGCCTCGGTGTGGCTCGGCGCGACGGCCGGGCAGATGGAGCTCGATCTCGGAAGCACCGGATGGGCGCGGATGATCCCGGTGACCCTGCTCTCGCTCCTCGCTCTCGTCGCGGTCTACGTCATCGCCGCGCTGCGACTCGGACCGCCGGGGGCGTTCTTCTTCGTCCTGGTGTGCGCGGTGTCGTCGTACATTCCCGGAGCCGGCGTCAGCGCCGCTCACGGAGCGGTGTGTGCGGCCGTCGGTGTCGCGTCGGCGCTGGTGGTGTCGATGTCCGGAGTGCTGTGGGATCCACGAGGACCCGAGCGCGAGGCCGTCGGAGCCGCGGTGGGCGCGATCGAGAGATACACGAGTTCGCCGACGGCGTCTGCCGCCGATCGTCATGCGGCGGCGGCGCGTCTGCACGCGGCCTGGGCTGCCGTGTACGACGCGGGTGCCGCACGGTTGTCGTCGAGGCCGGCGCTGGTTCAGAGATTGTTCGACGCGCACCGGGCCTTCGCTGCGACGACGGCCGTGCGGGCGGATCCGGATCGGGCGGTCGACTTCGTATCCGATCAGCTGCCGCTGGCTCGGCCCGGTCTCGGGTATCGATTGCGGCGCTCGCTGCATCGGGATTCTCATGCGGCGTCCACGGCCGTGCGCGTGTTCTGCGCGGCAGCGGCCGCGGGCGGGGTCAGCGTCGCACTGGGCCTGAGCCGACCGGACTGGGCGATCCTCGGTGCCGTCCTGGTGCTGCAGCAGGGTCCCGATCGGGTGCACGGCACCTACCGGGGATTGCAGCGGCTCGGCGGAACCCTTGCCGGCGTCGCCCTGTTCTCGGCCATCTATCTCTCCACGCTGACCGGCCTGGCCGTCATTTTGGTGTTGATGGTGCTGCAGTTCGCGATCGAGGTGTCGGTGGCGCGGAACTACGGGTTGGCCGTCACGTTCATCACCCCGCTCGCTCTGCTGATGGGCACACTGACGCATCCCGGGGCTGTGCTGGCGGACATCGTCGTCGACCGGATCGTGGAGACGACGGTGGGCGTGGCCTTCGCATTCGCGGCGCTGTGGCTGCTGCTCCCCGGGGCATTCCGTCGCACGTTGCTGTGGTCCGACGGCCGAGTTCTGACGCTCGGCACGCATCTGCTGACGGTGTTGCGGACCGAGGACGTGGCCGCGCCGGCAGCTCTCGCCATGCGGCGCGACGTCCAGTTCGAGCTCGTCGGGTCCGCTCTGGCCGGGGCCGAGGCCGCGCACAACGATCGAACCTGGACGCATGGGGTGTGGTCGCAACATGCCGAGGTCGATCGGCTCGGATACGAACTCCTCGCGCACTGCTGGACGATGACCGACGTCGGACGAACGGATGACATCGAACGTTGGCAACGTCGACTCGACGCGGCGGTCACAGAATTCCACTCGTCAACCCTGGGGTAGGCCGTCGGCAGGCGGTAGTACACTCAGCCCATGCTGCGAGCTCTCCTTCTTAACAGCCGCGACGGGGTCTGAGACCAGACTGGCTTCCCGTCGCGGGGTTCGTTGCGCCGGTCGAACACATTGCTCTGATCTGTACGGAGAGACGAAGACCATGTCACCAGCCGACGCATTCACCTCGGGATCTCGCACCATCACCCCGCCCTCGCGGCCCGCTCCCAGCGACCAGCCCGCTTGGAACACCCAGAAGAACTCCTCGATGCCCACCTTCCGTTATCGGCCGTTCGCCGAGGAAGTGGAGCCCATCACCCTCCCCGACCGCACGTGGCCGGACAAGATCATCGACCGGACGCCGCAGTGGTGCGCAGTCGATCTGCGCGACGGCAACCAGGCGCTGATCGATCCGATGAGCCCGGCCCGCAAGCGCCGCATGTTCGACCTGCTGGTGCGCATGGGTTACAAGCAGATCGAGGTCGGCTTCCCGTCTGCCAGTCAGACCGACTTCGATTTCGTCCGCGAGATCATCGAGGACGGCGCGATCCCCGACGACGTCACCATCCAGGTACTCACGCAGTGCCGTCCCGAGCTGATCGAGCGCACGTTCGTCGCATGCGAGGGCGCGCGCAGCGTCATCGTTCACTTCTACAATTCGACGTCGATCCTGCAGCGCCGCGTGGTGTTCCGTGCCGAGCGTGACGTCATCAAGAAGATCGCCACCGACGGTGCCCGTAAGGTGCTCGAAGAAGCAGCCAAGTTCCCCGATACCGACTGGCGCTACGAGTACTCCCCCGAGTCCTACACCGGCACCGAACTCGCCTACGCCAAAGAGGTGTGCGACGCGGTCACCGCGATCATCGATCCCACCCCCGACAAGCCGCTGATCCTGAATCTGCCTGCCACCGTCGAGATGGCGACACCCAACGTCTACGCCGACTCGATCGAGTGGATGAGCCGCAACCTCGACCGTCGCGACAGCATCGTGCTGTCGCTCCACCCGCACAACGACCGCGGAACCGGTGTTGCCGCAGCCGAACTCGGCTACCAGGCCGGTGCTGATCGCATCGAGGGTTGCCTGTTCGGCAACGGTGAGCGCACCGGCAACGTCTGCCTGGTCACGCTCGGGTTGAACCTGTTCACCCGCGGCGTCGATCCGCAGATCGACTTCTCCAACATCGACGAGGTCCGTCGAACGGTGGAGTACTGCAACCAACTTCCCGTCGCCGAGCGCCACCCCTACGGCGGCGACCTGGTCTACACCGCCTTCTCCGGCAGCCACCAGGACGCCATCAACAAGGGCCTGGACGCGATGAAGGTCACTGCGGACGAACTGGGTTCGGACATCGGTGACGTCACCTGGCAGGTTCCGTACCTGCCCGTCGACCCGAAGGACGTCGGTCGCACCTACGAGGCCGTCATCCGTGTCAATTCGCAGTCCGGCAAGGGCGGCGTCGCGTACATCATGAAGTCCGATCACGGACTGAACCTGCCGCGTCGACTGCAGATCGAGTTCTCCCAGGCCGTCCAGCGCATCACCGACGGTGAGGGCGGCGAGGTCTCGCCCAAGGAGATGTGGGACGTCTTCGCCGAGGAGTACCTGACGCCGATCCGTCCGCTCGAGCGCATCAAGCAGTCGGTACAGGCTGCCGAGGTCGACGGCGGAACCGACACGATCACCGCAACGGTCAAGGTCGACGGCGTCGAGCAGGAGATCTCCGGATCCGGCAACGGTCCACTCGCCTCGTTCGTCGATGCGCTGTCGACCATCGGCTACGACGTCAGCGTCCTCGACTACTCCGAGCACGCCATGTCCGCGGGCGACGACGCTCAGGCCGCGGCCTACGTCGAGGCCTCGGTCACCTCACCGTCCGGTGTGGCCACCACGGTCTGGGGCGTCGGCATCGCGACGTCGATCACCACCGCGTCACTGCGCGCCGTGGTCTCGGCCGTGAACCGCGCGCTGAAATAAATCCTCTACTCGACGAAAAGCCGCCCATTCGTTACGAATGGGCGGCTTTTCGCTGTGCTCACAGCGTTCGGTTCCGCGCCTCAGCGCTGCTCGACAGTTCTGGAATGCCTGGCCGCGATGGACACCGCCACAGTGAGGGATGCAATGACGATCATCGCGCCGAGGGTGCGGCCGTATCCGGTCAAGAGCTGATCCACCGCGGCTTCCGACACGTCACTGACGGTTCCTGCGAACACGAATTTGCGCAGTTCGAGGGGCATCGCACTGGTTACCACCGACAGGATCACCGCTGTCCCGACCACAAATCCGCTGGTCTGCAACAGCAGGCGCATGGCGTTGGCGATGCCGAGACGTTCGTCGGGAAGATCACGCATCAGGGCCGTCGCATTCGATGGCATGAACAGACCGGATCCGAATCCTGCGAGCGCGAGCCCCGACAGCACGACAGCGGAATGCATTCGCCCCGTTGTCGACACCAGGAGGATCAGCAGTGCGAACACCGTCAGGATATTTCCGGCGACGGACAGCGACGACGCAGAGATCTTGCGCTGCAACGGCCCGGATCCGAGTGATGCGACAAGCGCGGCGACGGCGACGGGCAGCACCATCAGTCCGGCTTCGAGTGGGCTCACTCCCGACACGGCTTGGAAGTACAGAGCGAACAGCAGCACTATCCCGCTCTGCGAAATCGAGTTCATGAAGGACGCCAGGAGGCCGAACCCGAAAGGCCAGTGTTTGAACAGAGCGACGTCGATGAGCGGGTTGGGAACACGGCGCTCGAACCACAGAAACAGTGGTACCACCACCACGGCCACCGCGAGACCGCCCACCACGAGTGGGTGCGACCAGCCCAACGACGTGGCTTGCGACAGCGCAGCCAGACCACTGGTCAACGCGACGAGAATCATTGCGTTGCCTCGCAGGTCGAGCGAGTAACCCTTCGCACCACCACGGGGCGGAGACTTCAGCGCGATGGCACCCCAGACGAGACAGAGAATCCCGATCGGAACGTTGAACCAGAACACCCAGCGCCATCCCGCTTGCTGCGCGATCAATCCACCCAACGTAGGTCCGCACAACTGCGCGATAGAGAACGACGCGAGGTAGATGCCCATCCCTTCCCCGAGTCTGTGACGAGGAAATGCTGCGGTCACCAGAGCTGCACTGTTGGTGAGCAACATGGCACCTCCCGCCGCCTGCAACACGCGAAAAGCGACGAGCCACCACGCATTCGGAGCAAGACCGCACAAGATGCTGCCGGTGGTATACAGGCCGAGGCCTGTGAGATACATGGTTCGACGGCCGAACATGTCGGCCATTCGTCCGAACGCGACGAGAAGCACGGTGTTGGTCAACAGGTACGCGAGCAAGATCCAGCTGGCCGCCACACTGCTCGCGTCGAAGTGGCGAACGACCGTCGGCAACGCAACGTTGAGTGCGCTGCCTGACATCCCCGAGACCATGCTGGCGAACGCAACCACCGACAGTGTTCTCCACGCGTCGTGCATCACCTGACGCTCCGACCGTGGTTCGGCCTCCGGCCGCGTTGTCGTGCATTCGGTTTCGGACCGAGCCGTCATCGTCTGCGCCCCGAATCCGTTGCCACCGAGTCGAGGCCCGAGTCCAGAAAGACGACCATGGACTCGACCGACGAGTGTGCAGCTTTCAACACGTCCGGGTCCTCGATGTGCCGGTACATGGCGACAACCAGATCCTCGATCTCCGTCGTACCCGAATGCCGAAGAGCGGCAACCTGTTCGATACGTCGTCGTCGGGCGGCAACTCGATGCAGTGCCGCGGCCTCCAGATCTGCGATCACCGGACCGTGCCCTGGCAGTCCGATCACCGATCCACCGCGGCCGATCTCGGCCAACATGCACAGGCTCCCGAGCATGTCCGACAGCAACGCAGGATGAACGACCGGCGAGCCGGCCCCGAGCAGGGTGTCGCCGGTCAGCACCACGTCGTCGTCGGGCAAACTCAGGCACACCGAATCCCGGGTGTGCCCGGGCGTACCCAGGACACGAGCCATGACGCTGCCTGCCAACACAATTCGCTGCCGGTGCTCGATCGGGGTTCGCCCGAACACCGCACGCTGCGCCAGCACCGTTGCCTTCGTTCGCTCGGCGAGCGCGTGCGCGCCGTCTGCGTGGTCGTTGTGCCCGTGCGTCAGCACGATTTCCGTCACCGTCCGACGGCCGGCCGCCGCGACGATCGAATCCAGGTGTCCGCAATCTGCCGGCCCCGGATCGATCACCGCGCACTGCATGGCATCGGGTGAACCGATCAACCATGTATTGGTGCCCTCGAAGGTCCACGCCCCGGCATTGGGAGCCAGCAGTCGCTCGACCCGGGGTGCAACCCGAACGGCGACACCGGGTACAGGTATCGCCCCACTCGACTCAGACATACGCGCCCTCTCTAGAAGCAACTTCTAGAATCGTACTCTCTAATTCGTACGCGGACTGCCGGAACCGACACCACGATCGAACCTGGAAGTCCAAAAAGCCCGGTGCGCGAAGAAATTGCGTACCGGGCTGTGAGGTCGAGATCTAGTCGGAGGCGATCTTCCGAATCAAGCTGCACATGATATCGGCAACGACACCTGCTTGCTTCTTCGTACGACAGTTCAGAATCACCTCGCGGGACGATTCGACGATGATGTCGGTCAACACCCCGACGGTAATTCGTTGCGCACTGTCGTCACCCGGCCCGAGCAGCGCCGAATTCTGCCTGATCCATTCGATGCGATTGTCCCTACGAAGCTTCTCGAAGCCGGGTGGCCCGTCGTTGTCCACGAAGACCAATGCAACGTCGCGGCGCTGCCAACTCCCGTTGAGGAAAGCGCGTGCGCCGACGCAGAACAGATCGAGCGGATCCGTGGTTCCGCCCCTACGCTCGGCGATGACCGACGCCCGGACCTGTTCGAGGTGCGCCGTGTTGTGCCGATCCCACAGCGCGGTGAACAGCTCGGACTTGCCGCCGAAGTGGTGGTACAGGCTGCCCGTACTCGATCCGGCCCGCTCGACGATGTCGGAAATGCTGGCATTGACGAAACCCGCCTCGGCGAACACCTCTTGGGCCGCATCGAGGAGCTTGCGCTGGGTCTCGCCGGTCTTGCTCCACTGCCAGGTCGTCGAACCGGCCCGTTCGGTCATGATCCCCACCAATCCTCTTCGCCTTCGCCCGCCCGAGGGTAAAGCGTAATTCTAGAATTGGAGCCGGGTCAAGCCGAACCTGCTCGCCGCCGTCAGGCCGCCGCAGCGAGGATCAGGGTGGAGCCTGCCGCGAACATTCCACCGTTGCCCTGAACCAAGCTCGTCCGTACGCCTGCTACCTGCGCCGGAGCCGTTCCCCGTAGTTGACGGACCGACTCCATGATGGCGAACATGCCGTACATCCCTGTGTGGGTGTACGACAACCCACCGCCGTTGGTGTTCATCGGCAGCGTGCCACCTGGGGATGTGTGGCCCGCCCGGACGAACTCGCCCGCCTCGCCCCTTCCGACGAAGCCCAGGTCCTCGAGGCCGTACAGGGGCAAGTGCGCGAACGCATCGTAAATCATCAGATGGTCGATATCGGCGGGCGTCATCCGCGCCGCACGGAAAGCGTCGGCAGCCGAATTCTTGAATCCTTTGAACGTGGTGAAATCCTCCATCATCGATATACCCGAGGCTTCGTAGCCCTCACCGGTGCCCAGAACACGAACCGCCGCAACGTCGAGATCCTTCGCCCGTTCCTCGGTGGTCAGCACCAGAGCACCACCACCGTCGGTGACCAAGCAGCACTCGAGGAGGTGGAACGGCCAGGCGATGACCGGAGAATTCTGCACATCGTCGACCGTGATCGGGTCACGAAACTTCGCGCGTGGATTCATCGCAGCCCACTTCCGTTGCGCAACTGCCACATCTGCGAGATGCCGTGCCTGCGTTCCGGTCTCCTTCATGAACCGGAGGAACGGAACGGTGAATCTGCTCGGTGGTCCGGTCACGCCGTAGGGAGCCTCGAACTGTCCGACGACCGATGCCGGATCGGGGGTGTAGCGAGGTGCACCGACCTGTGATCGACCGGATTCACCGTGCGTGATCAGCACGACGGAGCAATGCCCGGCTTCGAGTGCAGCCACTGCGTGCCGAACATGAGTGAGGAACGACGTCCCTCCGACGCTGGTGGTGTCCATCCAGCGTGGTTCGATCCCCAGGCTGTGTGCCACCGAGATCGGCCCCGGCATCGATACGCCCGCGATCCCGTCGACCTCGCTCTTGTCGATTCCACAGTCCTGTAACGCATTACGTGCAGCCTCGGTATGCAGCCTCATCGTCGAGTGGTTCGGCAGAGTTCCGATCTCGTCGGTTTCCGCCGCTCCGACGATGACCACCCCGCCGCTCATGCCGATGCTCCCGCAGGCGCGAACACGGGCACCCACATCTCACCGCGCGGCTCGAACTGCACGGTCACCTCCATATCCAGCGGCAGGTTTTCCGGAAGCGGTTCGACGCCGACGATATTGGTCATCATGCGCGGCCCCTCCTCGAGTTGAACGACGGCTACGACATACGGACCGTCGTTCTCGAACCCCGGCCCGGGTCGATGTTCGATCACGTAGGAGTACAAGGTCGCACGGCCCGAGCAGTCGATCCACTCCACGAGGTCCGAACTGCACACCGGGCAGAAGTCTCGCGGATAGAAGTACACGTGGGCGCAGGCCCGGCAGCGCTGGACGGACAGACGCCCGTCCGCCGCCGCATCCCAGTACGGTCTCGTTTCGGGGGTGGCCGATGGAGCCATCTTCGCCCGTGGTCGCTTGACCCCCGCGGTCTTGCCTCGGATCTCTTCGATCGTTCCGGTCATGATCGGTCGCTCGATTCTGTCGTCGAATTCTTTTGTACTGCAGGAAATGTGCTCAATAGGGAAGGGCTGCGGACGCAGCCGTCCCGATACGGCCAACAGTGTCGTGCAGCGCGCACACCGACACCGACACACCGCCGCTTCGGACGTGGTCGAGGTTCTCGAAGCCGATCCACGGCCCAACCGGGAGACGGCTGCAATAGAGGGTCACGTCTGCGTTGATGTACGCCAATCGGTCCGCCCCCATGTTGGTGAAGGGACTGACCCAATCCGCCGCAGCAGCCAACGTCCCGAACGGGGTGTCCCGGTGGCCCTCGAGCAGCTCGCACGTCTCGCGAAACCAGGAGAAACGACGACCACCGACCGACTGTTCGACGCGTCGGACCTCTCCGAAATGCTTCGGTGCCACCCGAGGCGGTGGGCCGATCGTCTCCGGGGATGGAGCGGCGTAGTACTCGGGTACCCAGGCGACGTCAGGACCGGGCGGGCCGGACCGCAGGATCTGCACGCTCGACAGCGCGACCGGCACATCACCCGACCGCACGGTGACTTCGACAACGATCAACCGCTTGCCCTCGCGACGGATCACGGTGTCGATCGTGAACGGCGACATGGGGATCGGTCTGAACAGATCGGTGGTCATCCGCGCGGGATGCAGATCGGCCCCCATGTGCAGTCGTTCGACCTCGCGTGCCATCAATCCCGACACCAGTCGGCCGTGAACGAGATCCTCGGACCACGGACTGCGCGCATGAGCCCGGGGGACGAATGCGCCGCCGACGGATTCGAAGAAAGCCTCCCCCGCCGAAAGGGATTCGGATCCTCTCGACACGATTTCGTCGGCCTGTGCCGTTGCGTCGATCATCGGATTTCCACCGTTCCCCGGTCGATCACCGTCGTGCCGTCCTCGAGCGAGGTTCGGAAGCGGATCCCGTCGGTGGTATCCCAGATGGAGACCGTGACGTCCTGACCGGGGTACACGGGGTGGGTGAACCGGCCGGCCATCGATCGAAGTCGCGTGGGGTCCGATCCGCACAGTTCGTGCAGCAGCGCCCGTCCGGTGACACCGTAGGTACAGAGTCCGTGCAGGATCGGGCGCGCGAAACCCGCTCTGGCGGCGAACTTCGGGTCCGAGTGCAACGGGTTTCTGTCGCCCGACAGTCGATACAGAAGAGCCTGTTCCGGACGGGTGGAATACGTCACCTGCGAGGCGGGGGCGGTATCGGGCATCGGAGCCGGCGATGCCGACGACCCGCGACGACCACTGCCGCCCTCCCCGCTGATGAACACCGAGGAGCGCGATGTCGCCAGGACTGCACCAGTTTTCGCGTCGAGAGCCTGGGCGTCACTGACCACCAGGGCCCCCGACCCCTTGTCCTCGATCGCTGTCACAGTGGACGTCACGTCGACGCATCCCTCCACCGGGAGGGTCCCGAAGAGTTCGAAGGCCTGTTCTGCGTGGACCAGCTTGGCCGGATCGAAGTCACCGAGTGTTCGGCCAGACGGGGCCTGGGTGGCCAACACGGCGAAGGTCGGAAGCACCAATTGCTCGATGTCGGCGGAATTTTCGGTCGTGAATGCCAGTTCGTCCAGTGCCGAGTCCTGACCTGCCCCCACTCCTACGGCGTACAGGAGCGCGTCTTTCGACGTCCAGGCCTTACGCCTCGGTGAGCTCGGTGTGCCGATGACCCCGTGATCGAGTGCCATCAGGGCACCTGCTCGGGCACGCGCCCGTTCATCGCGGCATTTTCCGCCGCCTCCGACACGAGGCGAGGAATCACCTCACCGAGCTCACCCGGTGCCCACTTGGCACCTTTGTCCATCTCCGGACCGGACTTCCAGCCCTCCGCAACACTTATCCAACCTCCCCGCACGTTGAACACCCGCCCGGTGATGCTTCGCGACTCCTCACTCCCCAGCCAGACCACCAAGGGGGAGATGTTCTCCGGCGCCGCCGCATCGAACTCTCCTGGCTCAGGCACCGAACGTGAGAGGTTACCGTTCAGATTTTCGGTCATTCGGGTCAGCGCGGCCGGCGCGACGGCGTTGACCGTCACGCCGTACCGAGCCAACTCCATCGATGCGATGATGGACAGGCTGGCGATTCCCGCCTTGGCGGCACCGTAGTTACCCTGCCCGATATTGCCGTAGATCCCCGACGACGACGTCGTGTTGATCACCCGTGCGTCCACTACGGATCCGGACTTGTGTTGTGTCTTCCAATGATTCGAGGCGTGACGCAGGGTCAGAAAGGTGCCCCGTAGGTGCACTCTGATGACATCGTCCCATTCTGCGACGGTCATGTTCGTGATCATGCGATCGCGCAGGATCCCGGCATTGTTCACCAGCACGTGCAGGTCCCCGTAGTGCTCGATGGTGCTCTCGATCAGACGTCGTGCGCCGTCGTCGTCGGAGACATCGGACCCGTCCACCCGAGCCTGCCCGCCGGCAGCACGAATCGTTTCCACGACCTCACCTGCCGGCCCCTCGGCGCTTCCTGATCCATCGACCTCCGCACCGATGTCGTTCACCACGACCGACGCACCTTCCCTCGCGAACTCGATTGCGTGAGCTCGGCCGATTCCGCGGCCGGCACCGGTCACCACGACCACGCGGCCGTCGCAAATTCCCGTCATGACACTGCCTCCGTCTCGCTACCTGTCTCCGACCATGTGATCAGCGCATCGAGCGCCTCGCACTCGCCTCCGCGCACCATCAGTGGATTGATCTCCAACGCCTGCAGTCGATCTCCCAGTCGATAGGCGAAGTCGCCGATCTCGGCCACGCACGTCGCGAGCGCGTCGATATCAACCGGTTCGGAACCTCGGGTTCCTCGCAGAAGAGCGATTCCGCGCAGGCTTTCTATCGCATCTCGAACGTCTGCCACGCCCACCGGTAGCACCCGAATCGCCGCGTCCGCCAACACCTCGACCCACACACCGCCCAGACCGACGGCCAGGGTCAGGCCCCACACCGGATCGCGGACCACGCCGACGAGCATCTCCAGGCCGTTCGACGGCCGCTGCGGCTGTATCAGCGCGGCAGTCCCGGTGGCACCTGCATCGGCGAGCGTGGCGAGTACCGAGTTGTAGGCCTCTGCCACATCGTCCGCCGATCGTAGATCGAGGCGAACGCCGCCGATGTCGCTCTTGTGGCCGAGTCCGTCGGCAACCGCCTTGAGGACCACCGGATACCCGTACGCAGCTGCGCGCTCCTGAGCCTCCTCCACGGACCCGACAAGACTCGATGGAACCACCGGTATTCCGTTGCGAGAGAGCAATTCCGAGGACCGATACTCGGTCCAGATCCCAGTCGGCTCGGTGTCGAAGTCTACCGGCACCACAACAGGATCGAGCTCTTCCGGCGTCGCAGACGCGACGGCGCGAAGCGCAGACCACCGAACTGCGTTGCCCAGCGCGGTCAAGCCGTGTTCGATCCCGCCGACTACATGCGGGAATTCGGTTGTGTCGGCGACCGAGCGACCGTACTCGGTCACGTCGGTCAGCACAGTGCTCAGTACCACGGTCGGCACCGCGGTCTCGCGAATGTTGCGAGCGGACTCGCCGTAGGCGGTCATCGTCAGCGATTGATCAGCCGCCGGCACCCGAGGCAGTTCCGAGAGCAGAACTGCGAAGTCCACGTTGGGATCCTGAGCCACCACGGCGAGCGAGCGCCGCATCAACGTGCGATCGATGACAACGTATCCGGTCACGTCGAGTGGGTTCTGCACCGTTGCGAAGGCGGGCACGATCTCACCGAGCCTGGTGGTGGTCTCCTCCGAGAACCCCGGCAGCACCAGCCCTTCGTCTTCCGCACGATCGGCGATGATCTCGGAGGCTCCACCGGACGGCGTCACCACTCCGATTCGTGGCCCCGGTAGTCCACCACCGAGGCTCGCCATGAGACCGGCGGTGGTGATCAGATCTTCGAGTGAACGAACTCGGATGACCCCCATCTGCTCGAAGGCCGCGTCGATAACGGCATTGTCACCCACCAACGCCCCTGTGTGAGCAAGGGCGGCACGGGCACCTAGAACGCTGCGGCCGATTTTCAACGCGACGATCGGCTTGCCGGCGCGCAAGGCGCGCAGAGCAATTCGACGGAATTCGACCGGGTCACGGACGGACTCCAAGAACAATGCAATGACCGAGGTGTTGGGATCGTCGACCAGGTAGTTCATCACGTCGGTGACCGACATCAGGGATTCGTTGCCCATGGCCGTCAGGAAACTGACCCCGACGTTCCGCGACTGGGCAAACTGCAGAACCGAACTCGCCAGCGCACCACTCTGCAGTACGAAGCCGACCGTTCCTTCGATCAGCGGACGACCTATCGGCAGACCGTACGGTGTGATGTTCTCGGCGGCATTGATGAAACCGTTCCCGTTCGGCCCGAGTACGGTCAAACCGCTCGATCGAGCGAAATCTATGATCTCGTCTTCCATCTGTTGCCCTACGGCACCGGTCTCGCCGAAACCCGCCGTGAGGATGACCGCGGCCCGTACACCGTGTTCCACTGCCACGCGCAGGGTCTGCAGCACCACGGTGGTGGGAACCATGACAAAGATCAGGTCCACCACCTCGGGCAGGCCTGCGATCGAGTCGAATGTTCTCTCTCCGTGCACGATCGGGCTGGTGGGGTTGACGAGATAGACGCTTCCCCCGAATCCACTGTCCTTGATGTTCTGGTAGGTGTTGAGCGACCACGGTGATTTGTCCGTGGCTCCGATCAGCGCGATGGACCGGGGTTCGAACAGTGCGCGTAGGTCCATGCCCTGAACTGTCGCTTTGGTCATGAAGAATCCTGCCTTCGTGTGACTACGAGTTGTGAGCCAGCATGTCTGTGGTCAGTGTCCGAAGCCGTCGGAATTGACATATCCCTTGATCAGATTTCGAGCGATCGTCCGACGCTGGATCTCGTCGGTCCCCTCGAAGATCCGTAGCAGGCGCAACTCGCGATACCAGCGCTCGATCGGCAGTTCCTTCGTGTAGCCCATTCCGCCGTGGATCTGCAGTACCCGGTCCACGACGTTGTTGGCCATGATGCTGCCGTGCAACTTCGCCACCGATGAGACGTGGCGCGCGTCGACACCCTGCGAGACCGCCCAGGCCGCCCGTAACGTCAGCAGCTTGGTCGACTCGATCTCCACGTGGGAATCCGCGATCTGCCACTGAATTGCTTGATATTCGGCGATGGGATGGCCCATGGAAACGCGATTCTTGGAATGTTCGATCGCCATGTCCAGCAGCCGCTCGGCCGAGCCGATCGCACGTGCCGGAATCATGTATCGCCCCTGACCGATCCAACTCATGGCCAGATCGAAACCCTTTCCGACCTCACCGAGAACATTGCTCTCGGGTACCCGAACGTCCACGAAGGACAGCGCAGCAGGACCCCATTGACCCATGGTGGGGATGGGAGTCGATGTCCACCCCATGTCGCGGTCGACGATGAAGCACGTGACGCCGCCGTTGGCCCCCTTCTCCTTGTCTGTCACCGCGAAGACCATGACGAAATCGGCTTCGTTACCGCCGGTGATGAAAATTTTCTCGCCGTTGATGACCCAGTCCGATCCGTTCTTGACCGCGCGCGTCTTGATGCTGCGAGCATCGGAGCCGGCACCGGGCTCGGTGATGGCGAAGCAGGATCGGCGTTCACCGGCGATCGTCGGAATCAGGTATCTCTGCTTCTGCTCCTCGTTGGCACCGTAGAGAATGTTGTCGGCCGAGCCACCGAAGGAGAACGGAACGAAAGTGCGGCCGGCTTCAGCAGCCATGATTGCACTCATGACGGGGCCGAGATTTGCACCGCCGTATTCCTCCGGGGTGTTGATTCCCCAGAATCCCGACTTCTTCGCTTTCTCCCGCAATGCTTTGATCTCACCGTCGGGCAACCCGGGTCGACCCTCGCGTTCGTTCCTGAGGACCTCGTTCTCCAGGGGAAAAACTTCCTTTTCGAGGAATGCACGCACCGACTTGCGCATCAATTCTTCTTCTTCGTTCAGGGCGAAATCGACCATGTCCTGACTTCCTTTCGATCGGCGGCGAGGATGCATGCGGCGCATCCAGAATACGATTCTAGAACTGGAATCTAGCAAATCGTGACCGACATGTACCGCCGTTGTCAAGACCCCCATGTCCGGTTCATACCAATTCGGCCGAACCCTTGACAGTCCCGATGTTTTAGAACATCCTTCTAGAAATCGCCTATCACACAGGCACCGACCACCGGTGAAGTCTCGACGGCCAACCCTCCCAGTCGATCTGGGAACGCCGCCTCTTCACCGCCCGACCGGGACGTGGTCCGTTGCATCGAATTGGAGGGTCAATGTCGGCCAGGCCGCTGTTCACCGTCGCAGTCTCGATTCTCACCGTCTGCCTGTTCGGTACCGGTTGCGCGGGAATCGACCAACGCACGTTCGACCCGAACGCGTTGGATCGCGAGGCCGAAGTCGTCTACGGACAGATCGTGGTGCCCAGCAGCCTGGACCCGCATCGCGGAGTCACCGAAAACGACCTACCACTGCTCGCGGTCATCTACGATCGAATCACCGACGTCGACACTGACGGCAACCCGATTCCGATGCTCGCCGAGAGCTGGTCGCTAGACGAGCCCGGCAAGACCTTTACGCTCGTAATGCGCTCGGATGCAACATTTTCCGACGGAACGCCTGTCGACGCACCGGCTGTGAAGGCCAACTTCGATCGGATCCTGACCGACCCGCAATCGACGATCAAGGGACAGATCGCCACGACGATCGGTTCGGTGGACGTCCTGGATTCACGCACCGTTCGCCTCAATCTGGTCGGACCGGGTGGAGCGCTCCCCACGCTGCTCGCTTCTCGTCCGGGAATGCTCGTGTCGCCGGCCGCACTGGCCAACCCGGACCTCGATCAAAACCCCGTCGGTGCCGGAGCATTCACGATGACCCGCTCCATCCCGGGAACCGCGTACTACTTCGAACGCCGCCAGGATTATTGGGATGACGACGCGTACCGATTCAGCAATCTGACCTTTCTGATCCAGCTGGATACCGCTACTCGTATGAACTCGCTGCAGGCAGGCGAGTCCACGATGACCGGTGTCGTGGGCCCGCAGAAGGAAGAGGCCGCGGCCGGCGGACTTCAAGTGTTCACCGCCTCCGGCGCAAGCACCAGCATGGCTCGAATCTCCCTGAACTCCGAACGCAGTGAATTCGCCAAGAAAGAAGTGCGTCAGGCGATGAATCTCGCGATCGATCGTGAGGCGATATCGAGGGTGCTGTATTCGGGCGATTGCATCCCCGGGGCTCAGCCGTATCCGGAAGGATACTTTGCGCACAGTGACGAATTGGACGATTCCGGTTGGTCCTCCTACGACCCCGATCGCGCCCGGGAGCTGCTCAGCGAGGCCGGACTGCCGAACGGGTTCACTTTCACCGCAGCCGTCCCCAGCCTCTCGATCTACCAGAACAATGCGCAGGTCGTTCAACAGAATCTTGCCGACGTCGGCATCGACATGCGGATCGAAGTGATGGATGCGACGCAGGCGAGGGCCAGATTCGTCACCGGCGACGCAGATGCACTGGTCGGGCAGTACGGGGGTGGAACCGACCCCGGCCTCTACGTCCAGTCCGCATACATGCCTGGGGGTGGCGACAACCCAGGCAACCTCTCGACTCCCGAAATGGCCGAGCTGTTCGCCGAAACGGCCCGCTCCACCGACGTCGAGCAACGCTCGGCAGCGTATGCGGAGCTGCTCGCCGAGGCATTCGACATGGGGCCCGCCCAGATCGTTCTCTGCCACTCCGTCACGTCGGTCGCGACGCAGGGAAATCTCGCCAACTACGAGTTCTACAAGACCGGTGGAACCGGCCTTCGCACCCTCGACATCAGCAAGTAGCTGTCCGCCGCGCACGAAGAGAAGGTGATCGAATCGTGTTGATCTTCATGGTCAAACGAATTCTTGCAGCCATTCCTGTCCTGTTCATCGTCACGATACTGAGCTTTTCGATGATTCATCTGATTCCCGGTGATGCGGCGGTGGTCGCGGCCGGGGATGCAGCCACCGCCGAGCAGATCGCAGCCACCAGGGGCCAACTCGGCCTCGACGAGAACATCGTGGTGCAGTACTTCGGCTGGATGGGTAACCTGCTGACCGGCGACCTGGGCACCTCGTTGCTGAGCAGCCACCGCAACATCGATGCGATTCTCGAGGCACTTCCGGTCACGTTGTCGCTGGCATTCGTCGCACTGACCTGGTCACTCGTCGTCGGTGTCCTCGCAGGTGTGTTCGCCGGGCTACGCAGAGGTACCTGGATCGACCGGACACTGACCGGCCTGACGACCCTCGGCATCTCGATGCCGAGCTTCTGGCTCGGCCTGTTGTTCGTGACCTTCTTCTCGCTGCAACTGAGACTGTTCCCCGCCACCGGATACTCCCCGCTCAGCGACGGATTCTTCGCCTGGTTCGCACATCTCGCGCTGCCCGCCTTCGCGCTGGGAACGGTCACCGCCGCCGAGATTGCCCGCCAGGCTCGCGCCGGCGTGATCGACGTCCTCGAGCGGGACTACATCCGGACGGCAACGGCCAAGGGACTCCCGCGGTGGAAGGTTGTCGTCAAACACACCGCCAAGAACGCAGCGATACCGGTCGTCACCGTCTTCGGGCTGCAGGCCGCCGCACTCGTCGGCGGTGCGGTGATCATCGAGCAGGTCTTCGGAATGCCGGGATTGGGTTCGGTGGCGCTCAAGGCGATTCTGGAACGAGACTTCCCCGTCATCCAAGCGTTCGTCGTGGTCATCACGTTGTTCGTGCTGCTGATCAATCTGGCCGTGGACATCTCTTACGCGTACTTCAACCCGAAAGTCAGGCAGGCATGACCATCAGTCGTTCGATACCGCGCGTTGCACCGAGTGTCCGCAGAGCTGTGGGCGCACCGATCGGCGCAGTGCATTCCAATCCCGCACCGCCGTCTCCCGGACGGGTGTTCGTCCGTCGAATCCTCAAGTCCCGCACCAACGTGGCCTGCCTGATCTTTCTCGGACTGCTTGCTGTGGTGGCCGTGGCTGCACCGTGGATCGCACCCTACGATCCTGCTTACCAGAAGTTGGCCTCGGCGTTTCTTCCACTGTTCTCGGATAACCACCTGCTCGGAACCGATCAGCTCGGACGAGACACGCTCAGTCGACTCATCTACGCGACCCAGATATCACTGGTTGCACCACTGATCGCGGTCGGATTCGCTGCTGTCACCGGCTTGCCGCTCGGCCTGCTGGCCGGGTACCTCGGGGGCAAATTCGACTGGATCGCCGGACGGGTGGCCGACGCCCTCATCGCACTGCCTGCTCTGGTTCTCGCGCTCGCGATCATCGCGATCTTCGGACCCGGGTTGACCAACGCCATGCTCGCGGTGGGGGCGGCCACCGCTCCTCGATTGTTTCGCGTCGTCCGTGGTGCTGCGATGAACGTTCGGGAAGAGACCTACATCGAGGCGAGCAAGGTGGTCGGGTGTTCAACGTCGCGAACGGTTCTGGTCCACGTACTGCCCAACGTCAGGTCTCCCCTCTTGGTGCAGCTGACCCTGATGTTGTCCTTGGCACTGCTCGCCGAGGCAGGCCTGAGCTTCCTCGGCCTCGGTGTACAACCACCGACCGCCAGCTGGGGCTCGATGCTGCGCGGCGCATTCGACAACAGATTCCAGAGTCCGTGGATGGTGGTACCACCCGGGCTTGCCATCATGCTCACGATCTTGTCGCTGAACATGCTCGGTGACGGCATTCGCGATGCCGTCGGGCAGGAACGGAGAAAAGCATGACCGCGCTCGACATCAAGGACGAACGGCTCGAGACCGACAGTCTGCTCTCGATACAGGATCTTCAGGTCGAGTTTCGCACCGAGAAGGGCTGGACACCCGTTGTTCTCGGAGGACAGCTCGATCTCGGGCGGGGCGGTACAAGGGCTCTGGTCGGTGAATCGGGTTCGGGCAAAACCGTGACCGCTCTGTCGATTCTGCGCTTGTTGCCGGCGCACAACAGTCGAACTACGCACGGTCGCATCGATTTCTGCGGTGCGGACCTACTACAGAAATCCGAGCGACAGATGCGCGCGATCCGCGGCCGCGAGATCGCGATGATCTTTCAAGAACCGATGACGAGTCTGAATCCGGTCTTCACCGTCGGCGAGCAAATCGCGGAGACCGTGCGGATCCACTTCGGAAAGTCGCGAAAGCAGGCGTGGAACCGTGCCGTAGAAGTGCTGGACCTCGTCGGAATACCCGCTGCAGCCAGACGGGCGAAGGACTACCCACACAGCTTCAGCGGGGGAATGCGGCAGCGAGCGATGATCGCGATGTCGATCGCGTGCGATCCGAAACTTCTCATCGCAGACGAACCCACCACTGCCCTCGACGTCACTGTCCAGGCCGGCATTCTCCAGCTGCTACGCAGACTCCAGGAAGACATGGGCACCGCCGTCCTGCTCGTGACGCACGACCTGGGCGTGGTGGCCGACTTCTGCGATGAGGTCACTGTGATGTATGCGGGTGAACCCGTCGAACTCGCCCACGCCGAGGAACTTTTCACTCGACCACTGCATCCCTACACTGCCGCCCTCCTCGAGTCACTGCCCCAACGTATCGAACCCGGGAACGACCTCATTGCGATTCCTGGAATGGTGCCCAGGCCCGACAACATGCCACCCGGATGCCGGTTCAGTCCACGATGCACCTATTCGGTACCCGGACTGTGCGATTCGGATCATCCGCCGCTCGTTGCGATGGGCGACGAGCGAAGCACCCGGTGCATCCGTGTCGCCGACGGCACCGTGACGACACTGGTACCCGAGATTCCCACCCCACAGGCCGACACGTCAGCGGAGAGAACGACCATGGTCGACTCCGAAAGGAAGGGTCAACTGTGACCACCATCGAAAAGCCCGTGTTGTTGGACGTCGTGGGGCTGTCGAAGTCGTTCGTACGCTCGCGTGACCTTCTCGGTCGTCCACGCGAGACAGTTCAGGCAGTTCGAGACATCAGTCTTGCTGTGAGACAGGGCGAAACGTTGGGGATCGTCGGCGAGTCGGGGTCCGGCAAATCCACTCTGGGCAGGTCCATCCTGCGGCTGGAGAAGCCCGAGAGCGGCAAGATCGTCTACGGCGGCGACGACCTCCTGACACTCGGACGTAGAGCCATGCGCAGGAAACGCCGAGACCTCCAGATGATCTTTCAGGATCCGTTCGCCTCCCTCGATCCCAGCAAGACCGTAGGAACCTCGATTGCCGAGCCGCTTCGGATATACGATCACGCCGATCGGTCCACGTGCGAGGCGAAGGTTGCCGACCTGTTGGCGAAGGTCGGCCTGCGCAACGATTTCGCCGCTCGCTACCCCGCCGAAATGTCCGGTGGGCAACGCCAGAGGGTGGCGATCGCCCGAGCCCTGGCCCTGGATCCCAAGATGATCATTGCGGACGAGGCGGTCTCGGCCCTCGACGTGTCGACGCAGTCCGAGGTGATCAACCTTCTGGTGCACCTGACCGACGAATTCGATCTGACGTGCATCTTCATCTCCCACAATCTCAGCGTTGTTCGGCACATCAGCGATCGAATTGCAGTGATGTACCTCGGCAGAATCGTTGAACTAGGAACCGCAGCAAAGGTGTACGAGCAACCTTCGCATCCTTACACCAAGGCTCTTCTGTCGGCCATCCCGGTTCCCGACCCGGCAATCCAACGTGCGCGCCCAAGAACGATCCTCGAGGGCGACTCTCCCGACCCAGCCCATCCACCCACCGGTTGCGCCTTCGTCTCGAGATGTCCGTACGCGGTGGACCTGTGCCGACAGGTGGAACCGCTGCTCGAGAAGCACGCCGACGGCTCGATGTCCGCGTGCCACCTCGTCGATTCCATGGAACCGCAACCCACTCCGGGGGCTACGAATGGCTACTGATCGGTCGAGCCACCGCCGCGAAACGACAGCGCACTTCGAGGCCGCGTGAGAGAATAATTCTGCCGTCGGGGCACACAATGAAAATGGAAGTTTCGCCATGGACTCTTTCTGGGATTTTCTTTGGCTTCTCATCGTCGGATTCGCGTTCGTTGCGTACCTGATGGTGATGTTCTCGATCATCGGAGACCTCTTCCGTGACCACAAGACATCCGGGGTCGTCAAGGCCCTGTGGGTGTTCTTTCTGATCGTTGCGCCGTTCCTGACCGCGCTGGTCTATCTCATCGTGAACGGCAGCAACATGGCCAAGCGGCAAGTTGCTGCCCTGCAGCACGCCAAGGACCAGCAGGAGGAGTACATCAAGGAAGTGGCCGGGAGGTCGGCGTCGGAAGAGATTGCCCACGCAAAGGTGTTGCTGGACAACGGAACCATCGATCAAGACGAGTTCAGGACGCTGAAGGCCAAAGCCCTGTCCTGAACGTCGCTTCGGCCCTGAACGCGTCGAGCACAGCCGCGATCGCCGGCAGCCGATGGGCGTCGGGTCGCGTCGCGAGCTCGTAGATGCGACCCGCCCGCACACCGGACAGTTCTCGGCGTACCAGTCCCGGATGGACGACGGCATAGCGCGGCATCAACGCGACGCCGTGCCCGGCCGCCACCAACGTCTCGGTGACGCGGAAGTCGTTCACTCGCTGCATCACTCGCGGTTCGACACCGGTGGCGGCGGCCACCGAGAGCAGTACGTCGTCGACCGGGAATCCGCCGCGAACACTGATCCATCGTTCATCGACCAGATCCCGAAGGTCTATCGATTCATGTTGCGCCAGAACATGACCGGGTGGCAACACCAGATCGATGGGCTCACGCATCAGGGTCGTGACCTCGATGCGCGGGCCCGCGGTCGTCGGCGCTCGGTCGTCGCGGTGCGTGAGCACCACGTCGTAATCCGCCAACAGTTCCGGCACCGAGGACGCGGGCAGGTCCTCGTCTCGGGCGTCGATGTCGACGTCCGAGTTCGCCAACCGCGTCAGCAACCCGGGCAGCAGCAGCGCGGCACCGGACGGGAACAGCGCAACTCGGACCCGTCCCCGCGGGGACGCCCGGTATCGATCCATCTCGGCCGCGGCGCGGGCGAGGGCGGCGAACACATCATCGGTCCTGAGCACCAACGCGCGCCCGGCGTCGGTGAGCCGAAGTCGACGCCCGTCGGGTTCGAGGAGCGTCACCCCCGCCTCCTTGACCAGCAGCTTGAGCTGCTGGGACACCGCCGACGGCGTCATGGACAGCGCCTGGGCGACGGCAGCGACGGTCCCCCGGTCTGCGAGTTCTCGAAGGATCCGGAGCCGCTCCACATTCATGTAGTGAATCTTAACTATTACTATGGATATATTCGATTGTGCTGATCATTTGCCGCAGTCACGATGGACGGCATGAGCACCCGCGACCGCCTCCTCGGACTGACCGTCGTCGTACTGTGGGGACTGAACTTTCTCGCCATTCGCGTCGGACTCGATCACTTCCCGCCGTTCTTCTTCGCCGCGCTGCGGTTCCTGGTCATCGCCGTCCCCGTTGTACTGTTCGTTCCCCGCCCCAAGGTGCCTCTGAAGTGGTTGCTGCTCTACGGGTTCGGGTTCGGGTTTCTCCAGTTCGCCTTCCTGTTCGCGGCGATGGCGGCCGGTATGCCCACCGGATTGGCGTCGCTCGTGCTGCAGTCGTCCGCGCCGTTCACGGTCGTTCTCGGCGCAATCCTGCTTCGCGAACACGTCACCCGCAGGCAAGCGATCGGTATCGGAATCGCCGTGCTCGGCATGGTGCTGATCGGGTGGGATCGCGCTCAGAACGCCACCTTGCTCCCGGTGATCCTCACCCTGCTCGCCGGACTCGGTTGGGCATTCGGCAACCTGGGGAATCGACTCGCGAAGTCCGAATCGCCGATGACGCTGATGCTGTGGATGACCGTCGTGCCGCCGGTGCCGATGCTGGCGCTGTCGGCGATGGTCGAGGGTCCGAGCACCGGCTGGCAGGCGTTGGCGGCTTCGTTCGGCCCGCAGGGTTGGCCCGGCCTGGTTGCGTTGGCCTACATCGTGATCCCTGCCACGATCGTCGGCAGCGGCCTGTGGAGCATTCTGATGAGCCGCAACCCTGCTGGACTGGTCGCGCCGTTCTCGCTGCTCGTTCCCGTCGTCGGCATCGCCGGTGCCTGGATCTTCCTGGGCGAGAACCCATCGGTGCTCGCGCTGATCGGTGGCGTGGTCGTCATCGGGGGATGTCTCTGGGGTATGGCCGTCCGGCGGCATGTCGAGGTGCTGGAGAAAGTACCGGTGTGAGGGGCAGGAGTGGAGCCCGCGGAACGACCCGGGGGAGCCGCCGCCGACGTGAAACTGCACGCTCTTCTGTGCCAGACTCGGCGGATGGTTGAAGTGGGTGAGCGCAGACGTATCAGCGCGCGTGGCCGCGTGGCACTGCGTGCGGCGGAGCTGGCGACCTGGGCGTCCCGCAAGGCAGGCCGGGGCAAGGGATCGATGATCGGCGGATTGATCGCACTCAAGATCGACCCGGACATCCTCGGCGGACTGGGCCGAGGTCGACGCACCGTCATCGTCACCGGAACCAACGGCAAGTCCACCACCACCCGAATGACGGCTGCGGCGCTGGCCACCCTCGGTGACGTCGCCACCCAAGCCGACGGCGCGAACATGGACGCCGGCATCGTCGCCGCACTGCACGCCAATTTCGATGCCGAGCTGGCCGCTCTCGAGGTCGACGAACTGCATGTCCCCCATGTGTCCGACGCCGTCGATCCCGCTGCCATCGTGTTGCTCAACCTCAGTCGCGATCAGCTCGACCGCGTGGGCGAGATCAACATGATCGAACGCAAACTGCGCGCAGGCCTGGCCCGGCACCCCGAGACCGTCGTCATCGCCAACTGCGACGACGTCCTCGTCACCTCCGCCGCCTTCGACGCACCGAACGTCGTCTGGGTCGCGGCCGGTGGTGGATGGGCAGGCGACTCGGTCAGCTGCCCGCGCACCGGCGAACCCATCGTGTGGGACGGCGAGCATTGGTACAGCACCGGTAGTGACTTCAAGCGTCCGACGCCGCATTGGTGGCTCGACGACGAGAATCTCTACGGACCCGATGGACTCGTCCTATCGATGACGCTGTCTCTGCCCGGAAAAGCCAACCGCGGCAACGCAGCCCAGGCCGTCGCCGCCGCAGTGACCCTGGGCGCGAGCGCGGAAGATGCCGTCGCGGCCGCGTCGAGCGTCGACGAGGTGGCCGGGCGCTACTCCACCGTCCAGTACGGATCGCATTCCGTCCGAATGCTTCTCGCGAAGAACCCCGCCGGCTGGCAGGAAGCACTGTCGATGATCGATCCCACCTGCGACGGTCTCGTCATCGCCGTCAACGGTCAGGTACCCGACGGCGAAGACCTGTCGTGGCTGTGGGACGTCCGCTTCGAGCACTTCGAGAACGTCGCCGTCGTGGCCGCCGGTGAGCGCGCGACCGACCTCGGGGTGCGTCTGCTGTACGCCGGCTCGCAGCACACCACCATCGCAGATCCGTTGCGGGCCATCGCGTCCTGCCCACCGGGACGCGTCGAAGTGCTGGCCAACTACACCGCGTTCCGCGATCTCGGGCGAGCGCTGGCACGTGAGGTGAAAGATGTCTGAGTCCACCGTTCGCATCGGCCTCGTCCTGCCCGACGTGATGGGCACCTACGGCGACAACGGCAACGCACTCATTCTGCGACAGCGACTGCGGATGCGAGACATCGACGCCGAGGTCGTACAGATCACGTTGAACGACCCGGTTCCCGATTCACTCGACGTGTACACCCTTGGCGGAGCCGAGGATTCGGCCCAACGCCTCGCGACCCGTCACCTCACCCGTTACCCGGGACTGCAGAACGCGGCTGCCCGCGGGGTGCCGGTGCTCGCCATCTGTGCCGCGATCCAGGTCCTCGGTCACTGGTACGAAACCTCCGCCGGTGAACGCGTGGAGGGTATCTCCCTGTTCGACGTGACCACAGCACCGCAGGCAACTCGGTCCATCGGTGAGGTCGTCACCGAGCCTGCACTCGACGGCCTCACTCAGAAGCTCACCGGCTTCGAGAACCATCGCGGCGGAACGACTCTCGGCCTGGATGCATCCCCCTTGGCCAAGGTCACCCACGGTGTGGGCAACGGTGTCGGCGACGGACGCGAAGGCGTCGTGCAAGGGTCCGTGATCGGCACCTACATGCACGGACCGGTACTGGCCCGAAACCCGGAGTTGGCGGACTATCTGCTGGAGCGCGCATTGGGTACGACTCTCGCTCCACTCGAGTTGCCCGAGGTTGCGCAACTCCGCAAGGAGCGGCTCCGGTAGTGCCTGCGGCAGTGGTGCGGTCAAGTGGCCTGGGCGGCACTTAATCGCACCACTGCCGCAGGCACTCACATACGTCGACGTCCGGTCAGAGCGCGGCCCAGCGTCAGTTCATCGGCAAATTCGAGGTCTCCGCCCATCGGCAGGCCGGAGGCGAGGCGGGTAATCGCCAGGCCGGGGAAATCACGCATCATGCGCACCAGGTACGTGGCCGTTGCTTCGCCCTCGGTGTTGGGGTCGGTGGCGATGATGACCTCGGTGACGTCGACACCGTCGTCCTGAGTTCCCACGCGAGTCAACAACTCTCGGATACGCAGCTGATCCGGTCCCACTCCGTTCAGTGGATCGAGCGCCCCACCGAGCACGTGGTAGCGGCCCTTGAACTCTCGCGTACGTTCCACGGCCTGAACATCTTTGGGCTCTTCGACGACGCAGATCATGGATCGGTCACGCCGCGAGTCCGAGCAGATTCGGCACAGCTCCTTGTCCGAGACCGTGCCGCACACGACGCAGAACTGCACACCGTCACGAATGCGCTGCAGCGCGCGCATCAACCGGTCCACCTCGGGAGGTTCGACGCCGAGGAGGTGAAAGGCTATGCGCTGAGCGCTTTTCGGACCGACCCCGGGGAACTTGCCGAGTTCGTCGATCAGATCCTGAACCGGACCTTCGTACACTCTTCTCGCCTAGAAGCCGGGTAGTCCGAGTGAGCCGCCGCCGAGACCACCGGCGAGAGGGCCGAGCTTCTCGCTCGCTACGTTCTGAGCTGCCTTCGACGCATCGGCGATCGCACCGATCACCAGATCCTGCAGAGTCTCGACGTCGTCGGGATCGACGACCTTCGGATCGATGGTCAGGCCGACCACCTCACCGGTTCCCTTGACGGTGGCAACGACGAGTCCGCCGCCCGCCTCGCCGGTCACTTCGGTTTCCGCGATCTCGGCCTGCGCCGCCATCAACTGCTGCTGCATCTGCTGGGCCTGCTGCAGGATCGATGCCATGTCGGGCTGTTCACCGGGTTGCACTGTGCCGTCCTCTCGCGTGGGTCGAACCCCAGCGTAGTCGCACGGCAGTTCACGGGTGCCGCGCCACACAGCTGAGGATGCTTCACAACTGAGACGCCTACCCTATTCGAATGCGTGCAGCGACGAGCCCCGAGGGAAGCCGTTCCCCTCGCGTGCGACGCGTGACACCGGCGAGCATGGCCGAGGCGGGCATTGCGCTGACTCTGCCGAAGGTGTCGGTGAAGTCCGTGGCCGAGAGCCTGGGCGTCTCGATTGTCGCGATCTACAACAACATCGACGATCTGTGCGCCCTCAAGGCCCTCGTGGCGGAGGAGATTCTGCGCCGCTGGTCCCCGCCGCTCCCCGCCGACGACGAATCGATGCACGACGCGTTGCTGACACTCGCCTCCGCGATGCGCGAGTTGGTTCACTCCAACCCCGGGATCGCGGAGTATCTGATCGGCCTGACTCCCAGCTCGATCGATGCTCTTCGTATGGCCGACGCCGTCCAAACGCGCTACCGACTGCGCTACGACCTCACTCCGAAGCAAGCGACCTGGGCCGTCATCACCGTCGTCGAGCACGCTCTGGCCTTGGCGGAGATGGTCTACAACGATGCCCGACGCGATCGTGAGTACGACGACGCGAGCGCGGCGCGCACCGACCTCGACACCCTGCCCGGGGCCTACGACACGGTCGACCGTGGGCCCGACGGGATGTTCCTGTGGTCGATGCGCACCGTCGTGGTCGGGACTCTGGCGCTCATCCAGGCTCCCGACTTCGAGCGGGTCTAGATCAACTCGCGACGCAGGTTCTCCAGCGTCGCGGCCTGGATCTTCTTCAGTCCGAGAGGCGCGAAGGTCTTCTCGAAGAATCCGCCGATTCCGCCTGCACCCTTCCATTCGGTCGTCGTGGTGACCGTGGTGCCTGCGCCTTCCGGGGCGACCGACCAGGTGGTGACCATGGAGGAATTGGCGTCGCGTTCGGTGATGGTCGACCCGGCGACGGTGACGGTCGCGGCCACGTTGCGCACTCGCTTCTCGGTGGCCTGCAAGGTCCACGTGGCCACGGTTCCGTCTCCTTGCCCGCCCTGGACCACCTCGTAGTCGCGGTACTGCTCGGGCAGGATGCGTGGGCGCACCGTCTCGTAGTCGGCGAGCGCGGCGAGCACCCGATCCGGTGTGGCAGCGATGGTGGCGGAACTGGATGCACTGACCTGAGCCACGAAGACGTACTCCTTCTCTAGCGGACGGGATGTGTATCCATCCTGCCTCTCTCCGGGACCACGTTCGACATCGCGCCGACTCATGTGTGATGCGCTTCACAGAACAATTCTGGAGGCGCAAACCACATGCATGACGCAACCATTTGTCCGATTTACTCCGATTCCTCACCCGGATTCGGCAACAGTTGCGTGAAGTTTCACCGGTCGGACGCCGATGCCGGTGGATACCGTGCGGTACGAGATATAGCGTCTGAATGTGGCTTCAGTGAATGCTCTCCTCGGACGACGGCCAGAACCGAGAGAGAGCGGTTACGCAGCGCACCGGTCGGGTGTCGAGCAGCTGCTTCGCAGCTACCGCGCAATTCCGACCGATGCGACGGTGCGTCTGGCGAAGAAGACGTCCAACCTGTTCCGGGCCAGGACGACCACCACCACCCCGGGGCTCGACGTGTCGGGCCTGAGCAAGGTCATCTCCGTCGATCCCGACTCGCGCACAGCCGATGTCGCCGGCATGTGCACGTACGAGGACCTGGTCGACGCGACGCTTCCCTACGGTCTCGCGCCCCTCGTCGTCCCGCAGCTCAAGACGATCACCCTCGGTGGAGCCGTCACCGGACTCGGTATCGAGTCGACGTCGTTTCGTAGTGGACTTCCCCACGAATCGGTACTCGAGATCGACGTACTCACCGGCAGCGGCGAGATCGTCACCGCAACACCGGAGGGCGAACACTCGGATCTCTACTGGGGCTTTCCCAACTCGTACGGCACCCTGGGCTACTCCACTCGACTGCGGATTCAGCTCGAACCCGTGCTGCCGTATGTCGCGTTGCGCCACCTACGATTTCACGATCTCGACACCCTCCAGTCCACGATGGACACCATCGTCGAACAGCGCGAGTACGACGGCATCGAGGTTCAGTACCTCGACGGTGTGGTGTTCAGCGCCGACGAAAGCTACCTCACCCTCGGCGTTCAGACCGACGAACCGGGACCGGTCAGCGACTACACCGGTGCCGACATCTTCTATCGCTCGATCCAGCACGCGTCGGACACACCGAAGACCGACCGCCTCACCGTTCACGACTACCTGTGGCGCTGGGACACCGATTGGTTCTGGTGCTCTCGGGCCTTCGGAACACAGAACCCGAGAATTCGACGCTTCTGGCCACGCAAGTACCGGCGCAGTAGTTTCTACTGGAAGCTCATCGGCTTCGATCGCAAGTACGACATTGCCGATCGACTCGAGAAGCGCAAGGGAAATCCGCCACGCGAACGCGTCGTGCAGGACGTCGAGGTTCCGATCGAACACACCGCCGGCTTCGTGGCGTGGTTCCTCGACAACATCCCGATCGAGCCGTTGTGGTTGTGCCCGTTGCGTCTTCGCGAGCCTGCCGCGCCAGGTGCGAATCCGGCCCGGCCGTGGCCGCTGTATCCACTCGAACCGAAACGCACCTACGTCAACATCGGCTTCTGGTCGTCGGTCCCGATCGTTGCAGGCGAACCCGAGGGTGCCGCTAACCGCGCCATCGAGAAGAAGGTGACCGAGTTCGACGGGCATAAATCGCTGTACTCGGATGCTTACTACACCCAGGATGAATTCGCCGTGCTGTACGGCGGCGAGAGATACACACAGCTCAAGAAGAAATACGATCCCGAATCCCGATTGTTGGATTTGTACTCGAAGGCGGTGCAACGCAGATGACGACGTTCAAGGACTCCGGCAATCGCACGGTGAGCGGTGCCCAGAAGCTCAAGATCTCCGAGATTCTGGAACTGATCTCCGACGGCAACATCCCACTGCGTTTCACCGCATACGACGGCAGCACCGCAGGACCCGAGGACGCGAGAATCGGCCTCAACCTCAAGAGCCCTCGCGGAACCACGTATCTCGCAACCGCTCCCGGCGATCTCGGCATGGCGCGCGCGTACGTCTCGGGTGATCTGGAAGCAACGGGCGTTCATCCGGGCGATCCCTACGAGTTGCTGGCACTGATGGGAGACGAACTGCACTTCCGTCGCCCCTCGGCGATGACACTGACGTCGATCGCCCGTTCGCTCGGCTGGGATGTGTTGCGGCCCATCGCTCCCCCGCCTCAGGAGGCGATTCCGCGGTGGCGTCGCATCGCGGAAGGTCTGCGCCACTCCAAGACTCGCGATGCAGAGGCGATCCACCACCACTACGACGTGTCCAATGCCTTCTACGAGATGGTGCTCGGCCCCTCGATGACCTACACCTGTGCGGCGTTCGAGAGCGCAGATCACTCGTTGGAAGCAGCGCAGGAGAACAAGTACCGTCTGGTGTTCGACAAGCTCGGACTGAAGCCGGGTGATCGTCTGCTCGACATCGGCTGCGGTTGGGGCTCGATGGTGCGCTACGCCGCGCGCAGGGGCGTCAAGGTCATCGGCGTGACGCTCTCTCAGGAGCAGGCGTCGTGGGCACAGAAGGCCATCGCCGACGAGGGTCTCTCCGACCTCGCCGAGGTGCGCTTCTCCGACTATCGCGACGTGCCCGAAACGAATTTCGATGCCGTCTCGTCCATCGGACTGACCGAGCACATCGGCGTGCACAACTACCCGTCGTACTTCGCGTTCATCCAGTCCAAGCTGCGGGACGGAGGCCGACTGCTCAATCACTCGATCACCCGGCCGGACAATCGCGCGCATGCCAAGGCAGGCAGTTTCATCGACCGCTACGTCTTCCCCGACGGCGAGCTCACCGGCTCGGGCCGCATCATCACCGAGATCCAGGACGTCGGACTCGAGGTGCGGCACGAGGAGAACCTGCGCGAGCACTACGCGCTGACCCTCGCCGGATGGTGCCGGAACCTCGTCGAGAACTGGGATGCGTGCGTCGCCGAGGCCGGTGAGGGTACAGCCCGCGTCTGGGGCCTGTACATGGCCGGCTCCCGGTTGGGATTCGAGCGCAATGTGGTTCAGCTGCACCAGGTTCTGGCGGTCAAACTCGGGCCGAAGGGTCAGGCGAACGTTCCCCTGCGGCCGTGGTGGAACGGCTGAGCCCTGTGAGTGGAACTTCGTAGCAGGCTACGAAGTTCCACTCACATGGGAGCTAGCGACCGGTCGCCCGCAGGATGACCCGCGCTGTCTCGGTCGGCTGATCCCAGTGCGGGAAGTGTCCGCATTTCTCGAACCAGTGCAGCGTGGCGTCGGGGAATCGCTCCAGCGCCACCTTCGCCTGGCTGGGCAGCGTCACCTTGTCCTGGCGACCCCAGCCGATGAGCAGCGACCCCTGCAACGTCCCCTTCGGCGCACCGATCTGCTTGGGCCCGTTGATCAAGGCTTTACGTGCGGCGTCCAGCGAGGGTGAGGTCTCGAGGGAGAAGCCTTTGAGCTCCCGCTCGACCAATCCACTCGGCAGCTTCCACGGCGCAGCCGAGAACTGAGCCAGCGCAGCCGTTCTGGTCACCGGGTTGCCGGCCAGGAACGGCACCAGTGGCTGCACGTTCTTCATCAGGGCCAGCGACGCGGTGATCGTGGCTCCGAAGATCTTGACCTGGCGGTCGTTCCAGAACCCACCGGGATCGAGTGCCACCATCGAACCGCGATGGCCGCGGCGACCGAGCTCGACGACCATGCGCGCGCCCATCGAACTACCGACGAGGTCTGCGTCGGACAATCCCTCGTCGTCGAGGTATTCACGCAACGCATCGGTGAGCGTCTCGATCGACACCTCCGACAGAGGCGGAGTCTGCCCGAATCCGGGCAGATCGAGGGCAATGACCTCTCGATGCGCGGCCAGGGCGGGGACGATGGGGTCCCAGTTGCGGTGCGAGGAACCGAGACCGTGCACGAGGACCAGCGGCTTACCGGATCCGGTTCTTGAGTTGTACATGAACTGCCATGTACCCACGGCCGGTGGTTCTACACATTCGGGCTGTAGTGCGAGGGGTCCGAACGACGTTCCACCGGCGGCAGATTCCGCGCAGGCGTGTGCACCAGCGGTGCCGTTCTCCCGATCCGACCCGTGACGCGGTCCCATCCGGCGCGGCCGCGCGGGTGCAGTCGTCGTCGCGGCGGCACCAACCCGAACACGAGGTTCACCGCCTTACCGAACAGCGCGAAACGACTCTCGTCCCGAGCGGACCAGCTGTAGCCGAGCAGCTCACGCACCGGCCGGTCGTAGAGTCCGACGGTGATCCAGACGAACAGCCTCGCCACCGGTCGCCTGAGCGCCGCCCACACTCGTTCGGGCAGCCAGGATGCGTAGGGCGGTGGTCCCAGCTTCGACAGGTCGAGCACACCTCGGGCAGCCATGTTGTCTTCCAGGACGTTTCGGCACATGTGATCCCAATACTTCTGGAACTCGGGCCAGGTTGCGGGTACCGGCCGCATGCTCATGCCGTAGAGCCGGTACCACTGCACATGCTCGTCGAACAGAGTGACCTTCTGCTCCTCGGTCAGGCCGCCCATGAAGTGGTCTGCAGTGAGCACGGTGCCCATGAAGAAGGTGGCGTGTGCCCAGTAGAAGGTGTCGGGATCGAGCGCGTGGTACTTGCGGCCCTTGGCGTCGATTCCCTTGATGTTCGTGTGATATCCGCGGACCTGCAGTGCGGTCTCCTCGGCCCGATCGCCGTCGAACACGACCCCGCCGATGGGATACAACGATCGATACAGGCGCTGCCAGCGCTCGTCGAAGAACGTCGAGTGCTGCTCCACCCCGGCACCGAGGCCTGGGTGCATGTTCTGCATCGACCCTGCCCAGATGCCCTGCAGCATGCCCCGCCAGTCGCCGAAGTACTTCCAGGTGAGTGAGTCGGGACCGAGCGGAACGGGTCGATCGGACTGACTACGCATGTTGTCACACTAGAGTTGACAACATGCGTAGTCAACAGTTGGAGGAACGCAGATCCAAGCGGTACGACGCACTGCTCGCCGCAGGGGTCGAGCTCCTCGGCGCGCCCGACGGACCGGCAGTGAACGTGCGAGCCGTCTGCCGTACCGCCGGGCTGACCGAGCGGTACTTCTACGAGAGCTTCTCCGATCGCGACGCGTTCGTCCGGGCCGTGTACGCCTGGGTGGGATCGAGAGCCCAGAAGACGTTGATCGACGCCGTCGCGACGGCAACCACCCCCGAGGACACCATCGCCGCGCCCGTGCGCGCATTCGTCGAACTGATCATCGACGAACCACGAACGGGACGGGTTCTGCTCATCGCACCGTTGGCCGAGCCTGCGCTCAGCCGACGCGGACTCGACCTGCTGCCGGGCTTCGTCGAACTGGTGCACGCCCAACTGCCCGACTCCGCCGACCGACAGCTGATCGCCGTCGGAACCGTCGGGGCGCTGACTGCCCTGTTCATCGGCTGTCTCGACGGCACGCTCGCCGTCACCGGCGAAGCCCTCGCGGCGCACTGCATTCGGCTTGTTTCCGATGCTGCCGTGCAAGGATGGCACCACCTCTAGCAGAAGGAGTTCTTCCATGTCCGATCTCGACCAGTTGTTCGCCGACGCGCAGGTGGACGTCAAGAAGCTCACGTCCAAGCCGAGCAACGACGACCTCCTGCGCCTGTACTCGCTCTACAAGCAGGGTTCGATCGGTGACGTCTCGGGTAAGCGGCCGGGACGACTGGACATGGTGAACCGTGCGAAGTTCGATGCCTGGGCGAAGCTCGAAGGCACGAGCCAGGATTCGGCGAAGCAGCAGTACGTGGATCTGGTGACCGAACTCCTCGCCGGCTGAGCCGAAGGCTATGGTCGAGTGCGGGGGTAACGCAACGAAGGGACCCGCATGAGACGCACCGACAGCGACGTCGACGAGGCCGAGCTCGATATCGAGAAGCCGAAGACCCATGCCGCAGGTGCCACCGCTGTCGCGGTGTCGATGAAGCGAGCACTCGGGCACATGGGGCCCAAGCGCACCGCGCAGACGCTCCTCAAGCTGAACCAGGCCGAGGGTTTCGACTGCATGAGCTGCGCGTGGCCGGACCCGGATCCGGGCCATCGGCACGCAGCGGAGTTCTGCGAGAACGGAGCCAAGGCCGTTGCCGAGGAGGCGACGACGACCCGGGCAACCCCGGAGTTCTTCGCGCAGCACAGCATTGCCGAGCTCGACGGTCACACTGAGCACTGGCTCGGCCAGCAGGGCCGGATCACGCATCCGATGATCAAGCGGCCCGGTGGCACGCACTACGAACCGATCGAGTGGGACGACGCGTTCCGCCTGATCGGCGACGAGCTGAAGTCACTTGCCAGCCCGGACGAAGCCATCTTCTACACCTCAGGCCGCGCCTCCAACGAGTCCGCGTTCACCTACCAACTGTTCGCCAGGGCATTCGGCACCAACAACATGCCCGACTGCTCCAACATGTGTCACGAGTCGACGTCCATCGCGCTGCAGGAGTCCATCGGTATCGGCAAGGCCAGCGTCACGCTCGACGACGTCCACAACGCCGAGCTGATCATCCTGGCGGGCCAGAACCCCGGCACCAATCACCCGCGTATGCTCTCGGCCCTCGAGCTGGCGAAGCAGAACGGCGCAAAGATTCTGTCCATCAACCCACTTCGCGAAGCGGGTCTGCTCAACTTCAAGAATCCACAGACTCCGCGCGGCATGGTGGGACCGGGAACGGACCTGTCGAATCTGCATCTGCCGATCAAGCTCAACGGCGACCTCGCACTCTTCCAGGCCATCGGCTCGCTGCTGGTGAAGTGGGACGCGCTCGATCACGAGTTCCTCGACACCTACACCGTCGGTTTCGACGCGTGGAAGGCGCACGTCGCCGAGGTCGACTGGGATCTCGTCACCGAGGTGACCGGATTGTCGGTAGCGCAGATCACCGAGGCCGCCGAGATGCTGCGCGACTCCAAGGCCACCGTCTTCTGCTGGGCGATGGGCCTGACGCAGCACCGCAACGCCGTCGCCACCATCAAGGAAGTCACCAATCTCGCGTTCGCGCAAGGCAACATCGGAAAGGCAGGTGCGGGTCTGTTGCCGGTTCGTGGCCACTCGAACGTGCAGGGCGACCGCACGATGGGCATCTGGGAACGCCCTCCGGTGAAGTTTCTCGACGCGATGGCCGCGGAGTTCGACTTCGAGCCGCCGCGCGAGCACGGCTTGGACACCGTCGATTCCATCCGGGCCATGCGCGACGGCAAGGCGCACTTCTTCCTCGGACTCGGCGGAAACTTCGTCCAGGCAACTCCGGACAGTGACGTCACCTTCGAGGCGCTGCGCAAGATGCGGATGACGGTGCAGATCTCCACCAAGATCAACCGTTCGCACCTGGTCTGCGGCGAGACCGCACTGATTCTGCCGACCCTGGGCCGCACCGAGAAGGACGTGCAAGCCAGTGGCGAGCAGTGGATCTCGGTCGAGGACTCCACCTGCTCGGTGCACTCCTCACGCGGACCGCTGAAGCCCGCGAGCGAATTCCTTCGTTCCGAGGTCGCCATCGTCAGCGGTATCGCCGAGGCGACCCTCGGTGACCGATACGGTCTCGACTGGAAGGGTTTCCGCGACGACTACCGCAACATCCGCAAGCACATCTCCCGCGTCGTCGCCGGTTGCGAGGGCTACGAGGTCAATGTTCGACGCCCCGGTGGCTTCGTTCTTCCGCACCCCCCGCGCGACAGTCGGACGTTCGAAACCAAGAGCGGCCGAGGTGAATTCGCGGTCTCACCGATCGACGTGCTGCAGGTTCCGCCGCGCCATCTGATCCTGCAGACGCTGCGCAGCCACGATCAGTTCAACACCACCATCTACGGCCTCAGCGATCGGTACCGCGGCATCGAGAACGGTCGACGCGTCATCTTCGTGCATCGGGAGGACATCTCGTCTCTCGGCTTCCGCAACGGCGACATGGTCGATCTCGTCACCAAGTGGGACGACGACGACGTGGAACGGTGTGCGCCGTCGTTCCGCATCGTCGAGTACGACACCCCGCGTGGGTCGGCTGCTGCGTACTACCCCGAGACCAATCCGCTGATTCCGTTGGATTCGACTGCGCTGCAGAGTAATTGCCCCACCTCGAAGTCTGTGATCATCTCGATGGTTCCGGCGGGGACGGGCGTGCAAGGCACGGTGAACGGTCACCAGGACGACGAGGGATCGGACGAGGGGCACAAGTCGCACCCGCAGCCGCACCACCTCAGCTGAGGCCTCGAGCTAGACCAGCGCCCGGCCCGAGCGCATCCGTCGCCGGACATCGTGCAGTAGAAGGTTGAACGGGAGTGCACGAACGGCGGGCGGCAACATCCGGTTGAGCAGGGACGCGCTGCGCAGAACAAGCGCAAACCGTCTCTGCTTGACCGGATCCCACGGCAGTTCCATCTCGTCTCGGAAACGCTGGGGCAAGAATCCAGTGGTCACGAAACGGAAGAACGGCCCGATCAACGGGTGCAGCACTGCGGGTCGGGCGAACGTTGCCGAGGCAATGCCGTGTAGGTAGCGCCGGATCGTCGGGTCGATGTGAATGTCGTCCAGTGCTGCTTCCCAGTACTTCTCGAACGCCGATCGATCGGTGGGCCACATCTCGGGCGGCATCTGCAGTGTCGATCCGAGTACGTGACACGACCGGTACATCTCGTCTGCGTCGTCCGGATCGAGCGGCCCGTACAAGGCGACATACACATCCTCGAACCCTCGGTAGAGGCACGCCGCGACCCACAGCTGCAGGTTCGGGTCGAAGGCGTTGTACTTCACCGGGCTGTCCGCCGTCGAGCGCACAGCGGCATGAGATCTGTTGGTCGCCTTCCGGTACGCGGCCTTGGTCCGATCGTCTCCCATACCCGCAACCGCCAGGTAGGACAACGTCGTTCGGGTGCGCTTGATCGGGTGCCGGTTGATCTGCCCGGATTCCACGCGGCTTTCGAAAACCCCGTATCCGACGGCGGGATGCCCGAGTTGCATGATGACGTTCGCCGAACCGGCGAGCAGGCCGACGCCGGTCATGGACTTGCGTAGAAGGTCGTTGTCGACAGTCATGACGCAGTCGAGCCCTCCCCTGTCGGCAATCTGAGTACGTGCGTGTTCAGATCAAGCTAGGCGCGGGTGCCGAGCGGTGTCAAGATGTGTTCATGCCCGATTCACCCCGTACCTACGGCGGCGTGGACGGTTCGGCCCGAGTCGCCGACCGTCGACGCATCCTCATCGAGACCGGACTCGATCTGCTCGGAACTGCCAAGCCCGACTTCACGGTTCGAGGGGTGTGCCGCCGGGCCGGCGTCGCGAGCCGCTACTTCTACGAGAGTTTCGCGGACCGGAGTGCGCTCATGGAGGCCGTGTACGACCACGTCGTCGAGGAGGTCGCAGCCATCGCGCTCGACGCGGTCGCCGCAGCACCGAGGGACGCCCGAGAACGGGTACACGCCGGAATTCGTGCGATCGTGCGCGCAGTCGCGGACGACCCCCGCCGTGGGTTCCTCCTGTTCTCCGTCACTGCGGTCGGCGACATCGTGGTGGCGAAACGGGCCGAGTCGACGAAGATGTTCGCCCGTCTGCTCGCCACTCAGGCCACCGAGTTCTACGGCACGACCGGAGACCACGATCTCGATCTGACAACCTATTTCGTCGTCGGCGGATTCGCTCAGGTGCTCACTGCGTGGCTCGGCGGCGAACTCGAGATGGACGAGGAGGCCGTGGTCGTCCGCTGCGCCGAGCTGTTACTGGCCGCATCACCCCGTTAGCCGGGTCACCAGCTCGGCTCCGGAGAGGAAGTGCCGGCACGTCAGGTCACCGACGAGCTCGACGTCTCGCCGCTGGAATGCCTCGATCAACTGTTCGTGATGGCGGACCGCGTGCTCACCCCATTGCCTGTTCGACGCATACAGCCGCGAGGGTGTGTATCTCACGGCACCGAGGAGAAACCAGGCCAGCTTGGTTCCTCCGGCGAATCTGTTGATGTACCTGTGGAATTCGAACTCGCAGGACTCCACCGATTCGAAGTCGGATCGGGCCACGGCGTCACATAATCGATCGTTCACGGCGCGAAGCGCCTCGATCTGTTCGTTCGTGATGTGCTGCGCGGCGCGGCGGGCCAACGCTGCCGCGATCGTGCCCTGCAACCAGAAGATGTCCTCGATGTCGCGTTCGGTCAACTCGTTGACCCGGTAGCCCCGACGCGGCACTAGTTCCACCAGACCTTCACCGCGCAACGCCACCAACGCTTCTCGCACGGGAGTGGCACTGACCCCGAGCTCGCCCGCCGTATCGTCGATGCGCACGAAGGTGCCCGGTGTCAGTACACCCGTGACGATCTGCTGGCGAATACTTGCGGCGACGTCCTCCGAGAGCTGCGGGCGGCGATGCAGCACGACTGCCTAGAGTCCGTACGTCTTGCCGATGATGTCACGCTGAATCTCGTTGGTACCGCCGTAGATCGAGGACACGAGAGTCGTCCGCACATGCTTTTCCATGTCGAATTCGGTGGCGTAACCGTAGCCGCCCATCATCTGCATGCCCTCGAGGGCCACCTTCTTCGCGGTCTCGGTGAGCTTGAGCTTGGCCATCGAGGCTTCTCGCGGGAACAGCTTCGTCGGGTTCTCGTCGACCAACCGAGCCACGTGGTAGACCAGCAGCCGTCCGCATTCGATCTCGGTCGCCAGATCGGCGATGCGATGTCGCAGTGCCTGGAACGTCCCGACGGGCCTGCCGAATTGCTGTCGCTGGGTGACGAAGTCGAGTGTGTCGTCGAACGCTCGTTGCGCAGTGCCGAGCATCATCGCCGCGAGAATGAGACGCTCGATGTTCAGGCCGGTCATCAGCTGCGACCACCCCTGACCTTCCACTCCGACCACCGCGTCCTCGGGCAGCACACAGTCGGTGAAATAGAGGTCGTTGACCTCCTTGCCGCCCATCGTGTCGATGCCGACGATGTTCAGGCCCTCGATATCGGCCGGGACGTCGAACATGGTCAACCCGTCGTGCTTCCCACCGTCTTTGCCGGTGCGTGCCACCAGCAGAATTCGGTCCGCGAAATGTGCGTTGGAACACCAGGTCTTCTGGCCGTTGATCAGCCAGCCGGAGTCGGTCTTCTCGGCGCGGCAGGTCAGATTTCCCACATCAGAGCCGGCTTCGGGCTCGGACATGGAGATCGAGTAGCTTCGGCCGGCGACGATGCCACCGAGAACTGTGTCCTTCTGCGCCGGGGTGCCGAACTTCTCGTAGGCCGCACCGGTGATCAGGGTGGGACCGATGCCGCCGATGGGCGCCATGGCCTTCGCGGACTCTTCGAGCAGAATGCACAGATCGACGGTGCTGCCGCCCGCTCCGCCGTGCTCCTCGGAGATGATCGCGCCCAACCAGCCCAGCTCGGCCATCTTGTCGTAGAGCGCCTGGTTGTGACTGTGCGCGCCGTGCTCGGTGAGCGCGTCCCGCTGCGCCCTGGTGCCGGCCTCTTTCGCGCAGAACGACGCAACCGCCTGCGCGAAGGCGGTCTGTTCCCGAGTGAGATCGATGCTCATGAATTGCTCCTGCACGTCGAGGCAGCGGGGGTTGTCGCAACCGGACACGACGCATAGTGTGTCCTGGACAACATTGAATCACATCAAATATATGTGATGCGATCCGCTGGAGGATAGAGCCCATGACGGACCAGATCGAACGAACGACCGAGAGCAGCTTCGAAAGCCTCGATCCCCGAACGGGTGTCGCACTCGCCACGTATCCGATCGCGGGCCCCGCAGAGGTCGACATCGCCGTCGCTCGAGCCCGGTCGGCCGCACGCTGGTGGGACGTACAGGGCTTCGTCGGACGCAAACGATGGCTGCTGGAATTCAAGTCCGCCATCGCCAGGGACGCCCCGAGCCTCGCCGCCGTCATCGCCGCCGAAACCGGCAAGCCCGACGAGGACTCGCTGCTCGAGGTTATGCTCGGCGTCGAACACCTGGACTGGGCGGCCCGCAACGCCGAGAAGATTCTGCGGCAGCGCAAGGTCGGATCGGGCCTGCTCGCGGTGAACCAGAAGGCCTACGTCGGATACCGACCGTTCGGCGTCGTCGGAGTCATCGGCCCCTGGAACTACCCGCTCTACACACCGATGGGTTCCATCGCGTACGCCCTCGCCGCAGGCAACACCGTCGTATTCAAACCGAGCGAACTGACGCCGGGCGTCGGCACCTGGTTGGCCGAGAAGTGGCAGTCACTGGCCGCTCCGCACCCGGTGTTCCAGACCATCACCGGCGACGGATCCACCGGTACCGCCCTCGTCGAATCCGGCGTGGACAAGATCGCGTTCACCGGCTCCACCGCCACCGCCAAGAAGGTCATGGCAACCTGCGCGAAGTCGCTGACCCCACTCGTCGCCGAGTGCGGCGGCAAGGACGCGATGCTCGTCGACGCAGACGCGGACATTACTGCCGCAGTGGAATTCGCGACGTTCGGGGCGATGGGCAACGCCGGGCAGACCTGCGCAGGCGTCGAACGCATCTACGTCGCGGCTCCGGTGTACGACCGGTTCGTCGGTGAATTCACCGCCGCGGTGAAAGCGCTGAAGCCCGGAGGAACGAAGACCTCGTCCTACGGCCCGATGACACTCGGCAAACAGAGCGAGATCGTGCGAGGCCAGATCGAGGACGCTCTGGCCAAGGGCGGCAAAGCCGTCGTCGGCGGCCTCGAGTCGCTGCACGGGCCGTACATCGACCCGGTGGTTCTCACCGACGTACCCGAGGACTCGACCGCGATCACCGAGGAGACCTTCGGTCCGACCGTGGTGGTCAACAAGGTTCGCGATCTAGACGAGGCCATCGAGCGGGCCAACGCGTCCAAGTACGGACTCGGCGCATCGGTGTTCACCCAGGACGGAGCAGTGGGCAGACGCGCCGCCGAGAAGCTCGATTGTGGTGTCGTGACGGTCAATTCGGTCCTCGGATTCGCCGGCGTTCCGGCGCTGCCGTTCGGCGGCACGGGCGACTCCGGATTCGGCCGCATCCATGGGGCCGACGGCCTGCGCGAGTTCAGCACCGTCAAATCGTTGACCGTGCAAAGTTTCGCAGCTCCGATCAATCTGCTGACGATGAAGCGCAAAGCGCGAAACATGAAGCTCTCCGTGCTGGCACTGAAGCTTCGGCACGGAAGAGGCTGACCATGGACATCACGCCGAAGAAGGGGCGCTTCGGCTGGCTTCGACGCATCGAGGAACTCGACCCGGTGCGGGATTGTCACACCATCCACCGCATCACGGCCGGCTACGAGTTCCCGTGGGACTATCAGCGTTCACTCGAGTTCGCGCTGTTCCGTACCTACTGCGTTCCGACCATCTCGGCACTGTTGGCCGAGACCGGCGAATTCGAGAACCGCCCCCAGAAGCGCTACGACGACACTTCGCTACTGATGGCCGAACTGCTCGAGCACGGATACGACTCCGAGCGGGGGCGTGAATCGCTTCGGACGGTCAACCGAATGCACGGTCGGTACGACATCTCCAACGACGACATGCTCTACGTGTTGACGACGTTCGTCTACGAGCCGATCGAATGGATCGACACCTACGGATGGCGTCGCCTGCACCCCAAGGAACGACTCGCGACGTTCCACTTCTACCGCGAAGTGGGAAAGCGAATGGGGATCAAGAACATTCCCGAGTCGTACACCGAGTTCGCGCAGTTCAAGCTCGACTACGAGGAGCGGACGTTCCGCTTCACCGAGGACAATCGTCGGATCGGCACGTACACCCTGGATCTGTACTGCTCCTGGTACCCCGCTGCACTGACCCCCGCAGTGAAGCAGGGAGTGTTCGCACTGTTGGACGACCGGATGGCCGGTGCCTTCGGGTTCCTGCAGGCTCACCGACGGTCGAGCGGGTGGCCGTGCGGGCTCTGCGCGCCAGGGCCCGCGTCGAGCGGTTCCTACCCAAGCGAACGCGATCTCGGGCCACCGCCGACGCGTCGAACAGGACCTACCCCGGCTATCCCGTCGGCTACCGCCCCCGAGATCTGGGCACCGAAGCATGCCCGTACTCCGCTGTGCCGACTCCGGCCTGAACGCGGAGGGTTCATCCCAGAAGTACCGCCGTCATCGTCTGCTGCACCCGCGCCATTGTTCGGTCGGACCGCTCGAACCGCACCGTCCGACCCACGTCGAAGACCAACCCGAGAGCGGCGTGGATCAGAAATCGTGAGACCACCACGCTCGTGTTCGGCCGGGCCTCGCGCAGCAGCTGCGCCCAGCCGTCGACGTTGTGGCGCTGAATCCGGCGCAGTGTCGCGCGCCGATCGGCCGGTAGATTTCCGATCTCGGCGAAGTACACGGCCACCAGTTCGCCCTGCCGGAAGGTCAATTCGGTGTACAGCCTGGCGAACGTCCGCACCGCGTCGACCGGGGAGTTCGACTGCTCGAGCGCGCCGGCGAGGGTGTCGGTGAGCTGGGCGTTGGCACGATGCAACGCGGCCTCGAGCAGCTCGGCCTTACTGGGGAAGTAGCGGTACACGCTCGAGGCGGTGATGGACGCTGCTGCGCCGATGTCGTCGAGGCCCACCTCGTGGTACCCGTGCAGATAGAACAGCCGAATCGAATGGTGCAGCAACTCTTCCCGTTTCGATGCATGCTCGAGCACACAGTCGCGGTGGGGCGATTCGCTGCCCTGCTGCGGAAGTTCGGTCCGCAGGACCGACCGTGCGGCAGCGAGCATCGACTCCTCGATCTTCTTGGCCGACAATGCCGATCGATGCGCGGTGATGCTGGCGACCACACTGATCGACGCCGTGGCCAGCAGAGCGGCGTCCGCCTCGGACAGATCGGGGCGAAGCTGTCGCAACGGCACCGTCACTCGCTCGTGCACCGTGCGCAACGCTCGCCGTAGGTATTCGCGGTCCGAACCGACGAGATAGCGCCCCTCCCATCGATACAACCCACCGGTGCGGCGATTGTCGATGGTGGTGGCGATGATGGCACCGATGACCGCGTCGATCCGGGAGTGCGGATCCTCCACATCGTCGACGGACGGATCGATGACGGCCGGATCCGTTGCCGCGACCAAGGAGTCGGTCATCCGCATGACGGTGTCGACGAACAGGGAGTACTTGGTCGGGAAGTGCCGGTACAGCGCGGGCCCGGAAATACCGACGGTGGCAGCGATGTCCTCGATTCCGACGGGGTGATAGCCGCGCTCGCTGAAGGCCTCGGCCGCGGCCACCAGAATCTGCGACTTCCGATTCCGTGGCCGACGCCGCGGCTCCGTGGCACTCGTCTCGCTCATCGCCTCACCTCGCCGGTCGTCTCGAGTGCTCATAGTAGCGGGATCGATGCGAATGATCACAAACTTAATGCGTCACTGACCTGCCGAAATGCAGTCAACAGAGTTCCGGACAAAGCGGCCAACACTCTGTAAGCTGCATCACATTCGATCCCCGCTCATACGGCTGACGAGAGGAACCGGCGATGGCCGCTCACCCCAACGAACCCGGATTGTCCAACCGAAACAACTGGAACAACCACGTTCGACGGCACGCCCTCATGCAGCCCGAGGCAGTGGCGCTTCGGTTTCAGGGGCGATCGATCGGCTGGCGCGAACTCGACGACCGCGTCGCGCGGCTCGCGGGCGCGCTGCAGAGCCGCGGAATCGGATTCGGTGACCGGGTATTGATCGTGATGCTCAACCGCCCCGAATATCTCGAGGCGGTCCTGGCGATCAACGCGCTCGGCGCACTCGCCGTCCCGGTGAACTTCCGGATGACTCCGCCGGAGGTGACCTTTCTCGCGCAGAACAGCGGCTCGTCCCTGGTGATCTCCGACGAGACGCTCGCTCCACTGGCCGAAGCAGTTGTAGCGCAGAGTGATTCACTGACCGGAATCATCGTCGCCGGAGACGCGTACGAGGCGCTACTGTCCACCGCCGAACCGGCGGACCCCGTCGACGTGCCGGACGAGGCCCCGGCACTGATCATGTACACCTCGGGCACCACCGGAAGGCCCAAGGGCGCGGTACTCACACACGCGAACATGCAGGCGCAGGCGTTCACCTGTGTCCGGGCGCTGCAGATGAGCGCCACCGACGAGGTCGGCTTCTGCGCGTCACCGATGTTCCACATCGCCGCACTCGGCAGCCTCGCGCCGAGCCTGCTGCTCGGGATTCCCACCGTCGTCCACCCGGTCGGGGCATTCGATCCGGGCACCCTGCTCGACGTACTCGCCGCCGAACGTGTCACCAATCTGTTTCTCGTCCCCGTGCAGTGGCAGGCGATGTGCGCCGAGCAGGCGGCCAACCCGAGAGAACTTGCCCTGCGGGTCATTTCCTGGGGCGCCGCCCCGGCATCGGACACCGTTCTGCGCGCGATGTCGGACACGTTCCCGGGTGCGATGAACGTCGCGGTGTTCGGGCAGACCGAGATGTCGCCCATCACCTGTGTGCTCGACGGCGTCGACGCCCTTCGCAAACTCGGCTCGGTAGGACGCGTCGTCCCGACCGTCGCAGCACGCGTCGTCGACGACGACATGAACGACGTGGCGCAGGGCGAGATCGGCGAAATCGTCTATCGAGGGCCCACATTGATGCGCGAATACTGGGAGAACCCCGACGCGACGGCGGACGCGTTCCACGGCGGCTGGTTCCACTCCGGCGACCTCGTACGCCAGGACGAGGAAGGCTTCGTGTTCGTCGTCGACCGCAAGAAGGACATGATCATCTCCGGCGGTGAGAACATCTACTGCGCCGAAGTCGAGAACGTCCTGTTCTCCCACCCCCGAATCCTCGAGGCCGCAGTGATCGGCCGACCCGACGACAGGTGGGGCGAGGTGCCCGTCGCGGTGGTCGCACTGCACGATTCCCCCGACACCCCCGACCTGACTCTCGACGAGCTTCTCGTGTGGCTCGGCGACCATCTCGCGCGGTTCAAGCACCCCAAGGAATTGGTCGTCGTCGACGCCCTCCCACGCAACGCGAGCGGCAAGGTGGTCAAGGTCGCACTCAGGAAGACCTACTCGCCTGCACCTGCCTGAGAGACCGGAAGGGAGGCGTCGGACATGCCCGGTACACGACGCCCTTCTAGAGCCGACACGGGGCCGAAGTGCTGGTCGGGGCACACCCCGAATCGGATAGGACGTAGCCTGGCTGGGAAGGTTCGGTGGCTCGACCGGAATGACAGCCGTGTTGTTCGGTTAGATTGGAAGAGCCACCAGGCACGATGCAAGAGGGTCGAGACCTGTCAACGAGCGACGGGTCACCACAATCGAGGAGAACAGGCCATGGCTTTACCAGTATTGACACCGGAACAGCGCACCGCGGCGCTGGCCAAGGCGGCCGAGGCACGCACTGCGCGGTCGAAGCTGCTCGCATCCGTCAAGTCCGGCGAACTCAGCGTCGCTGACGTTCTCGCCAAGGCGGAGAACGACGAGATCGTCAAGAAGACCAAGGTGTCCGCCCTGATCAAGGCCCTGCCGGGTGTTGGTTCCGTGCGCGCCGCACAGCTGCTCGAGCAGCTGTCCATCGCCGATACCCGCCGTATCGGTGGCCTCGGCGCAAACCAGCGCGAAGCCCTCCTGGCTGCCGTCGCATCCTGATCGAGACGGGTCGGGCTGCACGCCCGATCCTTCGATAATGCGCTGCCTGCAGGGCTAGCATTTCGACCATGAACGTCGAAGTGACCCTGCTGCCGGGAATCGGAGTGCGAAAGGATTTCGCACTCGCTTCCGGGCGTCGCATAGGCGTCATCACCCGCAAGGACGGCGTGAACGAGTTGATCGTCTCGCGCAAGGACGACCCCGATGCGACGCAGGAATCCATCACGTTGAGCAATGAGGAAGCGGCGGCCCTGGGCAATCTGCTCGGGTCGCCGCAACTCATCGCTCAGCTCGGGGAAGAGCATCGAGACCTCCCCGGAATCAACACCCGTCGGCTTCCCATTCGCGCCGACTCACGGTTCGTCAGCCGCACACTCGGCGACACCGCCATGCGCACCAAAACCGGAGTATCGGTCGTCGCTGTCATGCGCGCCGGTCAGGTTCAACCGTCCCCCACCCCCGACTTCACGCTGGCCGCAGGTGACCTACTGGTCGCCGTCGGTACCGCGGACGGACTGGACGCAGCGGCCAAGTTGCTCGGCAATGCCTGAGATCAGTCGGGGCTGAACAGTGGCCGAGAGCGCACTTGCCCTCACCGAGCTGGGTGCAGTGTTCTTCGTTCTCGGACTACTCGCTCGTCTGGCGGGTCGAATAGGTGTCTCCCCCATCCCGTTCTATCTGCTCGGCGGTCTCGCGTTCGGAAACGGCGGCATCGTCAATCTCAGCGGCATCGACGAGTTCAGCGAGATCGCGAGCGAGATCGGCGTCGTCCTGCTGCTGCTCCTGCTCGGACTCGAATACACCGCCGCCGAACTCGTCACCGGTCTGCGCCGATCCTGGATGGCAGGTCTGGTCGACATCGTGCTGAACTTCGCACCGGGTGCACTGGTCGCGTTTCTGCTCGGCTGGGGCGGAGTCGGAGCGCTGGTGATGGGCGGTGTCACGTACATCTCGTCCTCGGGCATCATCGCCAAGGTCCTCACCGATCTGGGCCGACTGGGAAACCGCGAAACCCCCGTCGTGCTGTCGATTCTGGTGTTCGAAGACCTGGCAATGGCCATCTACCTGCCGATCCTGACCGCAGTCCTGAGCGGGGTGAGCTTCCTCGGCGGACTCGAAGCGCTCGGCATCTCACTGTTCGTCCTCACCGTCGTGCTGGTCGTCGCACTGCGCTACGGCAACCTCGTCTCCGCAGTACTCGACAGCCCCGACCGCGAAGTGGTGCTGCTCAAGGTCCTCGGATCCGCGTTGCTGGTGGCCGGCATCGCGTCGGAACTGCAGGTCTCGGCCGCCGTCGGCGCGTTCCTGCTCGGTATCGCCATCTCCGGATCGACGGCCGACAACGCCACCCGCGTGCTCGAGCCACTGCGCGATCTCTTCGCCGCGATGTTCTTCGTGGTGTTCGGACTCGCCACCGACCCGGCGACCATCCCACCCGTGCTCGGCTGGGCCGTCGTGCTCGCGGTGACCACGACAGCCACGAAGGTCGCGACCGGCTGGTGGGCGGCGGGCCGTCAGGGAATCGGACGACCGGGCCGGTTGCGCACCGGTGCGGCACTGGTGGCGCGCGGCGAGTTCTCCATCGTCATCGCCGGACTGGCCGTGGCCGCAGGCGCGGTGGAGGGCGAACTCGCAGCTCTGGCGACGGCATACGTGCTGCTGATGGCAATCCTGGGGCCCATCGCGGCCCGAGTCGTCGAACCGGTCGCGCAGGTCCTCCTTCGCGCGAAGCCCGCCGTGTGATTGGCTTTCGGAATGGTGGACAAGCGTCGAGCATCGGTTCTGCGCCGACGGCCGCAGCTGTCGGAGGAGGTGGCCAGCCACGTCCGGCACCTCGTCATGTCCGGCGAAGTGAGTCCGGGCGACTTCATCCGACTCGACGAGACCGCCGCAGAACTAGGCGTCAGCGTCACCCCGGTCCGCGAGGCACTGCTGACGCTGCGGGGTGAGGGCATCGTCGAACTCGTCCCGCATCGCGGCTACAAGGTTTCGCCGCTGACGCCGAACGACATCGTCGACATCTTCTGGTTGCAGGGCCAAATCGCTGTCGAACTGGTGCGCCGCGCAGCACCGAAGATCACCGAGGCCGAACTCGCCCGACTCGCCGAACTCACCGCACTGCTGTCCGCGGCCGTCGAGAACGGCAGGCCGGAGGATGTCGAGAACTGCGAGTTCGAGTTCCACCGCGTCCTGAACCGACTCGCCGACTCGGCGAAACTGGCGTGGTTTCTCAACAACGCCACCCGCTACACACCCACCCGCCTCTATGCCACCGATCGTGACTGGGGCCGAGCGGCCGTCCGCAACCACGAGGAACTCATCGAGGCACTCGTTCGAAACGACATCGACGCCGCCTGCGAATTGATGAAGCAACAATTCACAGACGGCGCCGAGAGGTTGATCGCGCATCGCGGGTAGATGCCTTCGGCAGTGGTGCGGTTATGTGCCACCGGGGGCACTCGATCGCACCACTGCCTCGGCACTAGCGCAGCGAGGCAGGAACCTGGAAGCGATCGCCGTACTTCTTCGCCAATTCGTCTGCACGAGTGACGAATCCGGCCTGACCTCCCGGATAGCCGACGACGTACTGGTGCACGCCTCCGGTCCAGGCAGGGAAGCCGATGCCGAAGATCGAGCCGATGTTGGCGTCGGCGGTGGTGTTCAGCACACCCTCGTCGAAGCACTTCTGCGTCTCGATGGCCTCGATGAACAGCATGCGTTCCTTGAGGTCCTCGAACGGGATGTCCGCCGAACCCGACTTGAACGCATCACGCAGTCCGGGCCACAGTCCGGTGCGCTTGCCGTCCTCGTACTCGTAGAAGCCCGCACCCTTGGCCTTCGACGGACGCTCGAACTCGTCGACCATCTTGTCGATGACGGCACCGGCCGGATCCTCGGGAGGAGTCTGACCCGCGGCGATGAGGGCGTCGTAGGTTTCCTTGCGAATCTTCTGCATCAGGTTGAGCGTCAGCTCGTCCGAGAGCTGAAGCGGCGCAGCCGGGTAACCGGCCTGCAGACCGGCCTGCTCGATGGTCGACGGCTCGACGCCCTCGCCCAGCATCGCAATGGCCTCGTTGATGAACGTGCCGATCACACGCGAGGTGAAGAAGCCGCGACTGTCGTTGACGACGATCGGGGTCTTCTTGATGATCTGCACCAGGTCGAATGCCTTGGCCAAGGCCGCATCCGACGTCTTCTCGCCGCGAATGATCTCCACCAGCGGCATCTTGTCGACGGGCGAGAAGAAGTGGATTCCGATGAAGTCTTCCTGACGCTTGATGCCCTGAGCGAGGCTCGTGATGGGCAGCGTCGAGGTGTTGGAACCGAGCAACGCCGTCGGATCGACGAGGTCCTCGATCTCCTGGAACACCTTCTGCTTCAACTCTTCCGACTCGAAGACGGCCTCGATGACGAGGTCTGCGCCTTCGACGTCCTTGGCGTCGGCCGTCGGATGGATCCGCGCGAGCAGAGCGTCCGACTTCTCCTGGGTGGTCTTGCCACGCGAGAGTGCCTTGGCTTCGATGGCCTCGGAGTACGCCTTGCCCTTCTGCGCCGCCTCGAGAGCAACATCCTTGAGCACCACGTCGATTCCGGCCTTGGCGCACACGTACGCGATGCCCGCGCCCATCATGCCTGCGCCGAGAACCGCAACCTTGGTGAAGGTGGTCTTCTCGATGCCGTCGGGACGGGACTTGCCGGCGTTGATTGCCTGCAGATCGAAGAAGAACGCCTGAATCATGTTCTTGGACACCAGGCCGGTGACCAACTCGGTGAAGTACCGCGACTCGATGGTGCACGCGTTGTCGAAGTCGACCTGCGCACCTTCGACCGCCGCCGCGAGAATCGCACGCGGTGCAGGCATCGGAGCGCCCTTGATCTGCTTGCGCAGGTTGGACGGGAATGCGGGCAGGATCTGTGCGAGCTTCGGATTGGACGGCGTGCCGCCGGGGATCTTGTAGCCCTTGACATCCCACGGTGCGACGCCACCCTCGGGGTTGGCCTTGATCCAAGCCTTGGCGGTGGGCACCAATTCGTCGATGCTGCCGACCAACTCGTGAATCAGACCGATCTCGAGCGCCTTCGCCGGACGGAACCGGGTGCCCTGCGCGAGCACGGTCATGAAGCCGGTCTGGATGCCGAGAAGTCGCGTGACGCGGGCGACGCCGCCGCCGCCGGGCAGCAGGCCGAGGGAAACCTCGGGAAGACCGATCTGGACGCCGGGAACGTCGGCCGCGATGCGGTGATGAGTGGCGAGCGCGATCTCGAGTCCGCCGCCGAGTGCTGCGCCGTTGATGGCGGACACGACCGGCCTGCCGAGCTTCTCGATACGACGCAGCTGGCCCTTGACTTCCTGCACCTCGTCGAACACCTGCTGAGCGTCCTCGGGCTTCGCAGCGATGAGCGTGTGCAGATCGCCGCCGGCGAAGAACGTCTTCTTGGCGGAGGTGATCACGACGCCGGTGATGGAGTCGACCTCGGCCTCGAGGCGGTCGACGGTCGCTCCCATCGAATCCTTGTACAGCTGGTTCATCGTGTTGGCGCCCTGGTTGGGGTCGTCCATCGTCAGAACGACGATACCGTCGGCGTCCTGGTCCCACTGAATCATGTTGTCAGACATCGTAATACCTCAGACTCGCTCGATGATGGTGGCGACGCCCATGCCGCCGCCGATGCACAGGGTGATCAAGGCGTACCGGCCGCCGCGACGCTCGAGCTCGTCGAGCACGGTGCCGGTGATCATCGCTCCGGTCGCTCCCAGCGGGTGGCCCATGGCGATGGCACCGCCGTTGACGTTGAGCTTCTCGTTCGGGATGTTCAGATCCTTCTGGAAGCGCAGCACCACGGAGGCGAACGCCTCGTTGAGCTCGAAGAGATCGATGTCGTCGACGGTCAGGCCCGCGGTCGCGAGAACCTTCTTCGACGCCGGAGTGGGTCCGGTCAGCATGATGGTCGTATCGGCACCGCTGGTGGCGGTCGCGACGATGCGCGCCCTCGGAACCAGGTTCAGATCCTTACCGGCCTGCTCGCTGCCGACGAGGACGAGTGCTGCGCCGTCGACGATGCCGGAGCTGTTTCCGCCGGTGTGCACGTGATCGATCTTCTCGACCCAGTGGTACTTCTGCAGCGCCACATCGTCGAATCCGCCCATGGCCGCGATACCGGTGAAGGCCGGGTTCAGCTTGCCGAGCGATTCCACGGTGCTACCCGGACGCATGTGCTCGTCCTGATCGAGGATGAGCAGGCCGTTCTGATCGGTGACCGGAACGACGGACTTGGCGAAGTAGCCACCCGACCACGCTGCGGCGGCGCGCTCCTGCGACTGGACGGCATATGCGTCGACGTCCTCGCGGCTGAACCCCTCGATCGTCGCGATGAGGTCGGCACCGATGCCCTGCGGGGCGAAGTAGGTGTCGTAGTTGGTGACGGGGTCCATGGCCCACGCGCCGCCGTCACTGCCCATCGGCACACGCGACATCGACTCGACGCCACCGGCGATGACGAGCTCGTCCCAGCCCGAGCGCACCTTCTGTGCAGCCAGGTTGACGGCCTCGAGACCGGACGCGCAGAAGCGGTTGAGCTGGAAGCCGCCGACGGTGTCGGGCATCTTCGCTGCGAGCACCGCCGTGCGCGCGATATCGGCACCCTGATCTCCGACGGGTGAGACCACGCCGAGGATGAGGTCGGAGATCCGGTTCTCGTCCATGTCGGGGAACCGTCGACGAAGCTCGTCGATCAGACCGGTCACCAGGGAAATCGGCTTCACCGAATGCAGGGAGCCGTTCTTTCCCTTGCCTCGGGGAGTCCTGATGGCCTCGTAAATGAATGCCTCTGTAGTCACAGCGCGCAGTTCCTTCCAGATACTCGATCTTCTTGCGGTCGCCGTGCCGGCCGACCGCGTCGGTGCGAGGCCATGACAGACCTCAGCTCATGCCACAGTAGGGCGGGCGATGGATCCGGCGTAAGGACCGAAACGAGCGTTGTACATGACCGACGCGAAGGTTCACGTTTGAACGACCTGATCGTGGGACACTCCGATAGATCAGATCTACCGAGCGCGGAAGAAGACCTCCATGGAAACCAACAACGAATTGACCGTGGGCGCTCGCGTCAAAGTACGCATTCACACCACCGGCACCGATGACGAAGCTGCTCAGGACACGTACGAGACCGGGGCGATCGTCGAGGACTTCGGTGTCCAGACACCCGAGACCACCTCCCGGGACTGGGCGGTGGCACGGCGTTGGGCCGTGGCGCTCGACAGTGGACGCCTGGTGTTCGCCGACAACGAGGACCTGACCGTCGGCTGAGTCACCCGTCGATCAGGTCTCCTTGAGCGGTACCGCTCCCAGTTCGCTGACCAGCAGCTCCATCGCGACGGTCTCCGGATCGCGTCGAACCGTCGGATCGGCAGGCTCGGCCGCGGCCTTGAGCAGCTCTTCCTCGTCCTCCGGGGTCTCCGGTGGCGGTGGCCCTACCGGCTCGGGCTCGTCGGGGTAGTCCGGCGCTTCGGGCATCGGAATGTCGTCCGCCCCGACGCCGGCCGAGGATCCATCGCCCGCTGATCCGAACCCGTCCGACGTGGGACGGGAAGCCCCTGCCTGGCTCGGCCTCGAGAACTTCGGCAGCGACGCGGGTTTCGCTGCCGGTTCATCTTTTTTTGCTGATGACTGTTCCGGCGGTGCCGCCGCACCGACCAGGCACACCACCGACCATTCGACCCCGAATACGTCACGCAGAGCGTCGCGAATGACGTCGGCGTTGCGCGGTTCCTCCAGCCGCTTGGCCAGCGGTGCCGAGTCGTGACCGAGCGTGATGGTGCCGTTCTCGACGGTGCGCACCGAGGCACCGGAGAGCATCACCTCGACGGTCCGGCTGCGGTCTCGTACCTTCATGCGCACCTCGGACCACACAGCTCGAACCGCGGCTGCGTCGGGCTCGCTCGACACGGCGGCGGGGGCCGCCACGGGTTCCGGTTCCGACTCGAACACCGGATCCGGCTCGGGGCCGTAATCGTCCTCGGGCTCCGGCGGAAAATCTTCGTGGGAAACCGAGGCAGCGGGGGCCGGTTCCTGTGATGCCGAAACCGGTTCCGGAGTCGGCTCGGGTGTGGGAGCGGGCTCGGGGTTCGGGGCGGGCTCGGGTGTGGGAGCGGGCTCGGGTGTGGGAGCGGGCTCGGGTGTGGGAGCGGGCTCGGGTATCGGGGCCGGCTCGGGTCGTGCAGGCTCCGGTGCCGGTGTGGGAATCGAGGCAGCGGGTGCGGGCACCACTGGAGCAGGTGCCGGTGCGGGCGCTGCCGGCTCTGCGGCCGGTGGACGTTGCGACGGTCGTTGGAACTTGCTCACCGGCGCCGGCCCCGGGGGCGCGGGTTCCTCGGTGGGTTGCAACTGCGGTCGCGTCGGATCTGCGGCTGCCTGCGCCACTGCCGCCTGCTCACCGGCAGGAAGGGTGACGTCCAGGCGGCGCTCGACGCGTTCGAGCCGTTGCAGCACCGCCGATTCCGCGTCGGACGCCGAGGGCAGCAGCATTCGGGCACACATCACTTCGAGCAGCAGACGCGGGGCCGTGGCACCGCGCATCTCGCCGAGGCCCGAGTGAACGATCTCGGCGTACCGAGTCAGTGTCGCCGAACCGAGCAGATCCGCCTCGTCACGCAGTCGCTCGAGGACGTCGCCGGGAACGTCGACCAGACCGCGTTCTCCGGCGTCGGGCACGGCCTTCATCAGGATCAGATCTCGCATGCGATCGAGGAGGTCGATGGCGAAGCGGCGTGGGTCGTGGCCCGCGTCCATCACCTTGTCGACGGTGCCGAACAGTGCGCCGCCGTCGCCCGCGGCCAACGCGTCGACCGCTTCGTCGATCAGTGCGACGTCGGTGACGCCGAGAAGCGAGAGTGCGCGCGGGTACGTGACGCCCTCGGGTCCGGCTCCGGCCAGGAGCTGATCCATGACGCTGAGCGAGTCACGGGGCGAACCTCCGCCGGCGCGGATGACCAGCGGGTAGACCGCATCCTCGACCGGAACCTGTTCCTGGCCACAGATCTTCTCGAGTAGACCGCGCATCGTCGACGGCGCGAGCAGCCGGAACGGGTAGTGGTGGGTACGCGAGCGGATGGTGGGGAGCACCTTCTCGGGCTCGGTGGTGGCGAAGATGAAGACGAGGTGCTCTGGTGGCTCCTCGACGACCTTGAGCAGCGCGTTGAAGCCCGCCGGGGTCACCATGTGTGCCTCGTCGATGATGAAGATGACGTAGCGCGATTCGGCCGGGGCGTACACGGCCTTGTCTCGCAGATCTCGCGCATCGTCGACGCCACCGTGGCTGGCCGCGTCCATCTCGACGACGTCGAAGTTGCCGGGTCCGCCCGGTGCGAGGGCGACGCAGGAGTTGCACACGCCGCAGGGGGTCGACGTCGGACCCTCGGCGCAGTTCAGCGATCGGGCGAGGATGCGCGCCGAGGAGGTCTTTCCGCAGCCACGCGGCCCGGAGAACAGGTACGCGTGGTTGATTCTGTTGCTGTCCAACGCCACGCTGATCGGCTCGGTGACGTGCTCCTGACCGACGACCTCGGCGAACGTCGCGGGACGGTACTTCCGGTAGAGGGCCACGCCCGAAAGGGTACCGGCGACCACGGACACAGTTGCATCGCCGGTCATTGTGGACCGGTGGATACCGCTCTGATGTTCATGATGGCGAAGCTCTCGCGGCTGCCGGTCGATTCCGAGAGCGCGTGCAGCCAGTGGCCGTCCTGCAGCGCATCCGAGATCGCGTGCCGAACGATGGCTCCTCTGGAGTTCTGGTAGTCGATGGAGACGGGTGTCCCGCGCGCTGCGGCGTCGGTCAACAGATCCAGCTCACGCGGCAGCAACCGGCTGTGTGAATCGAGTGCAGACCGCACTCGTGCCTCGTCGACGGTTCCGTCGCCGCCGGCCAGCAGGAGCCGCGCGAGCTCGCGTGGTTCGCGGCGGTGCCGTGGCGGGTGGACGGCACGATGGGTCTCCCGAGTCTCCCCCGTGCGGATTCGAGGCGCGCTGTCGAGTTGGAATTGCCCGGTGTCGGAGTGCCGGACCGGGGAGTATCCGTGCCTGCGAAGCACGGCGATGGTGTCGATGGGCGTGGCCGAACTGACCAGGACGGTGGGAGCGAGGCGCTGGAACTGCAGCACGGCCAGTGACTCGTCGGTTTCGATGTTCGTCAGCAGGACGACGTCCTCGGAGACGATCGCGCACGGGATCCTCCTCACGGCCAGTGCGCCGTAGCTGCGCCAGCAGTCTCGGATCGTGTAGTCCAGTGCCTGAGGGACCTCGGTGTCGGCCATCGCGGTCAACGCATCGATCAACTCCTCGCCGGTGCCGCCGGTGTCGAAGAAGCCCCGGATGGTCGCCGGGGTGAAACGCCAGACCGATGCGACGTCCCTCGACTCGGGCTGCGCGGCCGCGCCGAGTATCGACGCCACCTCGGTACTGGGTGGTCCGGTCACCACCGCCGTGGAATCGGGCAACAGCCGAACGGAGAACGGAACCCACCCGGCCATGTCCTGCAAATGTGCTGTCAGAGCCGCGCGGATCTCGCGAGGGTCGCCGTCTCGACCCGCAGGGAACTCGGTGAGGGTGCGGCACAGATCGGTCGGTGCACCGTCGGCCAGTATCCCGAGTCGACCGGCCTCGAGCCACAGCGCGTGCACGTGACCGGGTCCGGCGCTGGTCGAGACGACCGGGATGTGCCAATCCAGGTACCGGGCAAAATCCTCCGAACCATGCAGAACCGTCGCAGGCGCGTCGGCGTCCTCGTATCGCAGCAGAGCCGTCAGCGCCGTCGCACGCAGGTCCGCTGCCGCCGGGTCGTCGAGCATCTTCTTGAGAACGGGAACGGTCTTCTGGGACGCACGGGGCACTCGGTGGGTGGGCGTGAAGGGCGAACTCCACCATGCCGTCAGCAATGTGGCCGCCTGTTCGGCCCGCGTGCTCGTGGACCATGTCTCGTACGCCGAGGTCAACGCGATTCCGGTCTTCCCGCGTTCGGCCAGCAGTCCGGCTTCGCGGGCCAGCATCAGCATCAACGCTGTGTCGTGTTCGTCGGCGAATCCCAGCCTGCTCGTCAGCGACCGAATCCCCTTGGCACTGACGCCACCGGTCTTCATCGTCGTCAGGCCGTCGGCGTCGATGGCCGTCAGCAACGCCTGCGTGTGTTCGCAGAACTGCAGCAGGGCGATCGAACGTGTGCGCCGCACGTCGTCGTGCGAGAGCACTCGGGTGTCGAATGTCGGCGGCGTGAGTTCGATGGGCAGACGCCACCGCTCCCCTCGCAGGGCGATGCTCACCTCCAACGGCATCTCGACGCGATGCCCGTCGAGGCGATACAACAATCCCCGCTCGAATGCGGCCGCGCCTGCAGTCGGAGGAACATCGAAGATCAGTGACACCGGCTTGCCATCGACGAAGCGGGACAACATCTCTCGCATCTCCTCGGGCCCGCCGTCGAACAGTGCTCGGATACGTTCGGGCGTCATGGCAGTGGCAACGGAGTCCGCGCGCGCCGCTCGCTCGAGCGTCGGGTCGATACCGAGGAGCGCAAGCACAGCCACCCTGTCCTGCTCGACTGCGCAGTGCAGGAACAGCTTTCGCTGCCTGCGGGCCAGTCCGAACGGATGCGAGAACACCCCGGACAGGTCGACAGGTGAGTATTCGGCAGTGCCTGCGCCGAGTGAGGAATTCGGCCAGATCAACCCGTGGGCCGTCAGTGTGGCCAGAGCTGCATCGATGTGTGGTGTCTCGTTGATCGATCCTTCACTCGCCCAGTGCCCGATCTCCGCGCGGCTCAGATCGCCCATCAGCGCGAACAATTCGAGGAGAGCGAGCGCACCGCTGTCGAGTCGACGCGGCAGCATCGACACCCGAGACGGGGCTTCGAGCAACTGTGCGAGCAAGCCGAACGAGCGCGGTGGTGGGTCGGTCGCCACGTCCGGCCGACGGTGCAGCAGATCGGTCAGCGCGTCCTCGTCGAGAGACGCCAGCCAGCCCTCGTACGTCCCGATACTGTCCGTCATCTCGCCCCCCGGTGAAAGTTCTGGTCACTGTAACGACCGGCACCGACAGACTTATTTGTTCTTGGCTGCCGCTTTCGCCGCCTTCTTGAACTCGCGCACCTCGAGCAGCGACTTCTCGTCCACCACGTCGGCGATGGATCGACGCGCTCCGTCGTCGCCGTACGGTCCGGCGGCCTTGCGCCACCCGTCGGGCGTGACGCCCATCTGCTTACCGAGCAGCGCGAGAAAGATGCGGGCCTTCTGATCGCCGTAGCCGGGGAGGGCCTTGAGTCGTTTCAGCACTTCGGCACCGTTGGGATCGTCGCGGGTCCAAATCTCCTGCGGCTTCCCGTCGTAGTTCTCGACCAGGAACGCCGCCAGCCCTTGGATGCGCTTGGCCATCGAACCCGGGAACCGATGGACGGCCGGGGTCTGCGCGCACAGGGCCGCGAATTCCTCGGGGTCGGCGTCGGCGACGGTGTCGACTTTCAGGTCGCCGAGACGGTCGACGAGCTTCTTGGGGCCTGCGAACGCCGACTCCATCGGTACCTGCTGATCGAGCAACATGCCGATCAACAGCGCGAACGGATCCTCGGCGAGCAGTGCATCGGCCTCGGGATCGCCGACGAGGTGCAGTGTGCGAGACATGGCCTCGATCCTGCCACGCGCGTGTACTCGTGCGATCAGGTGATCGACACCAGTTGGGTGATGTCGTCGAAGGGCAGTGGTCCGTCGACGACGGCTCCGACGACGGCGCTGTTGAGGATGATCGATCCGCCGTGGTTGTCGAGGAAGGCGGTGTCGGATGCGTCGCGTCCGGTGGCGATGCGCACCAGGGTCGATCGAGGTGCGAGGCACGTCGCGTCCACCACTCGCCATTGGCCTTCGACGAATGCTTCGGCGACCGCGTGGAAGTCCATGGGATCGCAGCCCGGTGCGTACACCGCGACCAGGCGAGCGGGGACGTTGACCGCACGCAGCAGGGCCACCACGAGGTGGGTGTAGTCGCGGCAGACTCCGGCTCCGGCGAGGAGGGTGTCGACCGCGCCGTCGATGGGGTCGCTGCTGCCCGGGACGTAGCTCAGACGGGCACCGACCCAGGACGAGACCTCCGCGAGCAGCTTCTCCGACGGCGGGTAGGAACCGAATTCCGTTGCCGCGAAACCGAAGAACTTGTCCGCTTCGGAGTATCGACTCGGCCGCAGGTAGAGCGAGAGGTCGTAGTCGGAGACCGGAGCAGGCTCGGTGTTGCCGTAGATGGTTGCCGAATACGACGCCTCGAGCTTGCCGACGTCGGCGTGGATCTTGTGGATGCGGGTGCCGTGAGCGCCGCTGATCTCCTGCGCCTCGATCGGTTGACCGTCGAGTGTGAACGAGAGTGCTTCCCACACATCGGTTCCCGGATGAGGTGCGATTGCGATCTGGAACTCGAGGGTGCTGGCCTCGGTCACGTCGACATCGAGGTACGCAGAGACGTCACGTTTCATCGTGCCGATCCTGCCATCTTCGAGCCGTTCGCGCAGACTATGACTCGTCGGTGGGGCGATCGCCGGTCACCAGGAAGATGACGCGTTTGGCGACCTCGACAGTGTGGTCCGAGTATCGCTCGTAGAAGCGTCCGAGCAGCGTGATGTCCACTGCGGCCGGCACACCGTGCGGCCAATCGGGTGCGGAGGTCAGCATGAACAGGCTGCGGTGCAGCGCGTCCATCTCCTCGTCCTGGATCCGGAGGTCGGCGGCGAGTTCGGCGTCTCGGGTTTCCAGCACGCGTTGGGTGGCCGCTGCCTGGGCGACGGCAACCCGGCCCATCTCCTCGAACACTCCCTCGACCTCGGGCGGAAGTACGTGCGCGGGATGGCGGCGGCGAGCCAACTCTGCGACGTGGACGGCGAGTCCGCCCATCCGCTGTAGGTCGGCGACGATGTTGATCCCGGAGACGACGCGTCGTAGATCGTGGGCGACCGGTGCCTGCAGGGCCAGGAAGCCGAATGCTCCGTGCTCCCACTCGGCGGCGAGGGTATCGATCTCCTCGCGGTATTCGATGGTCTGCTCGGCCATGACGATATCGGCGGTCAGCAGTGCACGGGTGGCGTCGACCATTGCCTTCTCGGCGATTCGCGACATTTCGGACAGGTTCGACGCCAAGGAATCGAGCGTCTCCGTGTAACTGTCCCGCATGTGAAACTCACCCCTACCGACTCGGCCCTCGACGCGGGGCCTGTAGGCCTGTACCCCCAAAGGCATCTTTCTACACCAGGTCGGGGCTGTGGGAGCCTTTGTCGCATGAACATTGTGAAGTCGGTCATGCTGTTCGCGGTTGCGGCCGTGTTCGAGATCGGCGGGGCGTGGCTGGTGTGGCAGGGGGTCCGCGAACATCGCGGATGGCTCTGGGCGGGAGCGGGCGTGATCGCCCTCGGTGCCTACGGTTTCGTGGCGACGCTGCAGCCCGACGCCAATTTCGGTCGGATCCTGGCGGCATACGGCGGTGTGTTCGTTGCGGGATCACTGCTGTGGGCGATGGTGGCCGACGGCTTTCGACCCGATCGCTGGGACATCGCCGGGTCGTCGATCGCACTGATCGGCGTGGCGGTGATCATGTACGGCCCGCGCTGACCCGCGCGGGCCGTACATCGGCAGATCAGCAGTTGGACGGCGCGGGCACTCCGTAGAACCGATCCTTGATCCAGTTCTGCGCCTCGCCGAGACCGAGAAGGTCCGGAATCAGGTGTCCGGCACCGGAACCCGGCACGATTGCGGGTACCTGCGCGGCACTCAGCTGCACGGTGGCACCCTTGCCGCACCAGTCACCGGCCAGCCCGACGGCCTGTCCGTGAGGCACGATGTCGTCGGACGTACCGGACTGGATCAGCACCGGAGCGTTGGGCGTGCGCTCACCGATCTTGTTCTTGGCCAGGATGTCCGCGGCGATGGGCAGCCGGTCCAGTACAACCGAGAGCGGCTCGCCGGTCTTGGTGTACTCGTTGGTGCGGTGCAGCCCGACGTTCAGAATCGTTTCTCCCACACACTGATTCGCCACCAGGTTCAGCATGGCCTTGCCTGCGTCATTGATGTTCTCGTCGACGATCGGCTGCAGACCGGGATCGGAATTGAGCAGACCGTTGAGGGTGTAGCCGATCACGCCGGTCAGGATGGTGCCGTCGACCTGCTCGAGGGTCGCCTTCAGATCCGCCGGGGGTGCGCCCGCATAGGTGCCGACGAGGTCGATCTCCGGTGCGTACTCTCCGGCGATTTCCGCTGCAGCAGCCGCTGCTCCGCCGCCCTGCGAGTAGCCGTACGCCGCGACCGGACCGTCCGCGGAGATCTTGGTGCCCTGCAGGTTCTGCGCTGCGCGGGCGGCGTCGAGCACAGCGTGCGCTTCCGAGGCGCGGTTGACGTAGGTGTGCGCACCGGGAGTGCCGAGGCCCTCGTAGTCGGTGATGACGACGCCGTATCCCTGCGACAGCAGGGAGTATGCGGCGAGTACCTCGTACTCGACCATGAAGCCGAGCGGCGGGGTGTAGGTGATGACGTTGTTGAGCATCTTCGATGGCGCGCACTGATCGCTCTGGCCCTGGGTTCCTGGAGCGAGGACGACGAGCGGACGCGGACCCGGCCCGGTCCACGGTGCGGCAGGATCGATGTAGGTGCCCGTGACGGCATTGGCCGCATCGTTGGAGTCGGTGCTGCGGTACATGATTCGCGTTGCCGCGCCGGGCAGAGGGCCACCGATTCCGGGGACCGACAGAGCGAGATGCGACGGCTCGGACCGGATCACATCACCCGGGGAGCCTGCGGGCAGCGGGCTCGGCGGTACGTAGAAGTCCGATTCGACGGTGGAACCCGTCGACGATCCGGAGCCCGGGGCTGCCGATGCAATCGGATTGATCATACCGATGAGCACCGCGGATACCGCTACTGCCGAAAAAATGACACGCGTCGAACGCAACTCGAATCCCCCAACGTCGATCCCCAGCTCCCGAGTAAGCGGTACATCGGGTAGCACTCAATTCCGTTAGGGACCCTACGTGATCGATCGCACAACGCAAAGGGTTTCGTGACGTGGACCCAGTTCACTCAGCGTCGACGACGATGCATCGCCGTCTTGGCCAAGTCGACCTCGTCGCTGGTGAAGGGACGCCCTGGAAGCGCCGAGCGCGGGACACCGTCGCCCCGCAGACCGTCGAGGAGGACGGTGAAGTAGCGACGCCAGTTGGTCGCATCGACGGCGCTGGAGAATTCGACGCTCGCGCCGATCATGCCGAGCACCGGATAGAAGTCGTTGACCGCGATATCGGACCTCAGCTGCCCGGACGCGAGCGCTCGCTCGACGATCTTCTCGAAGAACGGATCGATACGCGAACGAACCCGAGCGATGCCGCGACAGCCTTCGTCCGAGCCGAGGACGACCTCACCGAGTCCCCTGTCGGAGGACATCCCCTCGCACACCTCGGCCAGGAACTGCACCAGCCCCTCCCACGGATCCTCGGCCTCGAGTGCGCGCTCCGCGGTCGCGAGCATGTCTTCGAGTCGCTGCTCGAAGACGCCGTCGATCAACTCTTCCTTGCAGGAGAACCGTCGGTAGACGGTTCCGACGCCCACTTTGGCGTGGGCAGCGACGTCGTCGAGTGTGATGTCGATTCCGCGTGAGGCGAACAGTTCGCGCGCCGCGTCCACGATGCGTCGACGGTTGCGTTCGGCGTCCGCACGGAGGGGCTTCGCTGCCGATGTGTCGGCTCTCACACTCATTCGATGTCCGTTTCACCCGATAAGCGGAGGACAGTCCTCCACTTCGCTGCTACCTTGTTCTACAACCGGAGGATACACCTCCGCATAGTCGAACCGAGGACACCATGACCACCCTTTCATCGGAGAACGTGGGCGACGCGACATCGACCACGACACCGGCGGACGAACGTGCGCACAGGAATCGATGGCTGATTCTCGCCACGCTCGGCCTGGCCCAGCTCATGGTCGTGCTCGACGCGACCATCGTGAACATCGCACTCCCCGCTGCCCAGCTCGACCTGGGCTTCGACAACGCCGATCGCTCCTGGGTCGTCACCGCATACGCCCTCGCATTCGGCAGCCTGCTGCTGCTCGGCGGACGGCTCAGCGACCTCTTCGGTCGCCGCAACACCTTCCTCATCGGCCTCGTCGGCTTCGCGTTGATGTCGGCGGTGGGCGGCGCGGCCGTCAACTTCGGCATGCTCGTCGCGGCTCGCGCCGGTCAGGGTCTCTTCGGCGCACTACTGGCCCCCGCGGCCCTGTCGTTGTTGGCCACCACCTTCACCGACACCAAGGAACGCGCCAAGGCATTCGGCATCTTCGGTGCCATCGCAGGCGGCGGCGGCGCACTCGGCCTGCTGCTCGGCGGCATGCTCACCGAATGGGCCAACTGGCGCTGGAGCCTGTACGTCAACCTGATCTTCGCTGCACTCGCCTTCGTCGGCGGGTTCCTGTTCCTGGCCAAGCACAAGGTCGACGTCCGGCCGAAGCTCGACATCCCCGGCACCCTGGCGGTCTCGGCCGCACTGTTCTCCATCGTCTACGGCTTCGCACATGCCGAGTCCGACGGCTGGAGCAACTCGGTCACCCTCGGATTCCTCGCCGCTGGTGTCGTTCTGCTCGCGGTATTCGTGACCATCCAGATGCGCGTCGAGCACCCCCTGTTGCCGCTGCGCATCGTCCTCGATCGCACCCGTGCGGGATCGTTCCTGGCCGTATTCGTCACCGGCGCAGGCATGTTCGCGGTATTCCTGTTCCTGACCTACTACCTGCAGAACACCCTGAAGTACACACCCATCACCACCGGATTCGCGTTCATGCCGATGATCGCGTCGCTGATCCTCACCGCGACCCTGTCGACGGCGCTGATCCTCCCCCGCTTCGGGCCGCGCATCCTGATGACGACCGGCCTGATCGTGGCCTCGGTCGGAATGGGACTGCTGACGCAGATCGACATCGACAGCAGCTACGTCACGCACATCCTGCCCGGCCTGGTGATCATGGGCCTCGGACTCGGTGCCACCATGGCACCGGCCATGCAGGGCGCGATCTCGGGCGTCGACCCGGACGACTCCGGCGTCGCATCGGCAACGGTGAACACGATGCAGCAGGTGGGCGGCTCGATCGGCACGGCGCTCCTGAGCACAGTGGCTGCCAACGCCGCCACCAGCTACGTCAGCTCCAACATGGCGACGGCAACCGATGCGGCTCTGCTGCAGGCCAACGCCGAGATCGCCAGCTACACCACCACGTTCTGGTGGGCGTCGGGAATCTTCCTGCTCGGCGCAGTGCTGTCGGCCACGCTGCTGAAGAAGGGACCGCTACCGTCGGCTCCCGAAGGCGCGGTTGTCGTCGGGCACTAGTGCGCTACGCGCAGTGGTGGGGGTTTTTGGGGCCGGGGGGGGCGAAAAACAC
>JAESFR010000070.1_pt1 | contig 182862 bp, 174 predicted proteins | sample 9266191 | NCBI WGS metagenome assembly JAESFR01 (sample SAMN14503063, study PRJNA617104) | algae metagenome | isolation source: Pleurocapsa minor HA4230-MV1 and co-occurring heterotrophs from cement on... | place: USA: Nuuanu Pali Lookout, Hawaii | collected 2009-07-20 | reverse complement strand
CCGCGTGGATCTCCGACAACGGGGCCGCCGGCCGGGGCGAGGATGTCTCGGCTCCGCCGCGTGGCCGGCTTCAGCCGCGCTCGCGGTGGAGCCGGTCAGCCGTGGGCGCCATTGAGGCGCGCGCCGCGGGCGGTTGTCGGAGAATCGCGCGAAAGTCGGACGTTCTGGCACGGGAAACACCGACGACCGCGTGGATCTCCGACAACGGGGCCGCCGGCCGGGGCGAGGATGTCTCGGCTCCGCCGCGTGGCCGGCTTCAGCCGCGCTCGCGGTGGAGCCGGTCAGCCGTGGGCGCCATTGAGGCGCGCGCCGCCGGCGGTTGTCGGAGAATCGCGCGAAAGTCGGACGTTTCAGCACGAGACCGCCGACAAGCGCGTGGATCTCCGACAACGGGGCATCCGCGGGGCGAGGATGTCCCGGCTCTGCCGCAGGCGCGACGGGCCGCTCAGCCGTGGGCGCGACTGACCGGTCAACCGCGGGCGCGGCGGGGGCGGCGGGTGCCGCGTTGGATGTCGGCGACGGTGCTTCCCGTCGTGAACTTCGGTGCGGCGCTCCGCGGAGCGGCAGCGGCCGCGGCGGGTGCACGCCCCGATCGCGACGTCGACCCGGTGGCCGCGCGCTCGCGCGAGGCGTTCCCGCCACGCTCACCCGACGGGCGGCCGCCGCGGGAGCGGCTGCGGCCGCCGCCATTACCACCGCCGTTTCCGCCGGAGCTCGAGGAGCCGCCAGAAGATCCCGTCCGAGCGCGGCCGCCGGCAGCGGCGACCGGTGCGGGCGCCACCCGCGGAGCGACCTCGCCGACCAGTGCGGTCACGACGGAGTCATCCGCCATCACCGTCTCCAGCGGCGCCGTCACGTGAGCCTTTCGCAGCAGATCGCCGACCTCGCGGCGCTGCTCCGGAGTGGCGACGGTGACGACGACACCCTCCGCCCCCGCGCGAGCGGTGCGGCCTGAGCGGTGCAGGTACGCCTTGTGCTCGACCGGCGGGTCGACGTGCACCACGAGCTCGACATCGTCGACGTGGACGCCGCGCGCGGCGACGTCGGTGGCGACGAGCACCCGCACGCCCCCGGCGTCGGTGGCGGTGCCGAAAGCGGCGAGGTTGCGGTGTCGGGCGTTCTGGCCGAGGTTGCCATGCAGATCGACCGCGGGGATGCCCGCGGCGGTCAGCTGCTTGGCGAGCTTCTTCGCCTGGTGCTTCGTGCGGGTGAAGAGGATGCGGCGGCCGTGGCCGGAGGCGAGGTGACGGACGAGCGCGGCTTTGCCGTCGGAGGGCGTGACGAAGACGCGGTGGGTCATGACGCCGGCGGGGACGCTCTCTTCGTCGACCTCGTGACGAACCTCGTTCCGGAGGAAGCGCTTGACCAGGGAGTCGACGCCGCGGTCGAGGGTCGCGCTGAACAGCAGTCGCTGACCGCCCGCCGGGGTGGCGGCGAGGATGCGTGTGACGCCGGGAAGGAACCCGAGGTCGGCCATGTGATCGGCCTCGTCGAGGACGGCGATCTCGACCGCGTCCAGACGGATGACGCCCTGCTTCATTAGGTCTTCGAGGCGGCCGGGGCACGCCACGACGATGTCGACGCCGCGGTTCAGGGCCTGCTCCTGCGGCTTCTGACTCACGCCGCCGAAAATCGTCGTCACGGTGAGGCCGGCGGCCTGCGCGAGCGGGGCGATCGTGGCGGCGATCTGGGTGGCCAGCTCGCGGGTGGGAGCGAGGACGAGGCCGCGCGGGCGGCGAGCCTGACGGGTGCCGCCGGCGAGCCGGGCGACGAGGGGGAGGGCGAAGGCGATCGTCTTGCCACTGCCGGTGCGGCCGCGGCCGAGCACGTCGCGGCCGGCGAGGGAGTCGGGGAGGGTGTCGCGCTGAATGGCGAAGGGCTCGCTCTTGCCGTCCGCGAGGAGGACGGCAGCGAGGTTCTCGGGCACGCCGAGGGAGAGGAAGGAAGACATGAAGGCTTTCGATGAGGCTCCGCGCAGCATCGTGTGCGGGAGCGGGAGGGCGACGGCGCGGGATCGCGCATCGGTTCGCCGTTCGAAGTGGTCTCGACCTCGGGAGGGCCGGGAAGCGTGACGACGACGCAGCGGCGATGAAGATGCCGCAACCCCACCGTAGCAGTGCGCGGCGGTGAAGCCGCTGAATGCGGGAGCGGAGGGCCCCGAGCCCGGGGAGGGGACGCGGCCCGTAGGGTGAAGGCATGCACGGCGAGTACAAGGTTCCCGGCGGAAAGCTGGTCGTGGTCGACCTCGAGGTGCAGGGCGGCCGCATCGCCGACTTCCATCTCGCGGGCGACTTCTTCCTCGAGCCCGACGACGCACTGCCGGCGATCGATGCGGCGGTGAACGGCCTGCCGGTCGAAACGGATGTCGCGGGCGTCGCCGCCGCCGTGCGCTCGGCCCTTCCCGAGGGAGCGCAGCTGCTCGGATTCACACCGGAAGCGGTGGGGACGGCCGTCCGCCGTGCCCTGGTGACCGCACCGGGGTGGCGGGACTTCGACTGGGAGGTCGTGCACGAGCCGCCGGTCTCACCGCGGATGAACCTCGCCCTCGACGAGGTGCTCACCGAGCGCGTCGGCGACGGGCGGCGCCGCCCCACGCTGCGGCTCTGGGAGTGGAACGAGTCGGCCGTCGTCATCGGGTCGTTCCAGTCGTACCGCAACGAGGTCGACCCCGAGGGAGCGCAGCGCCACGGATTCGATGTGGTGCGGCGGATCTCCGGCGGCGGCGCCATGCTCATGGCCGCGAACTCGATCGTCACGTACTCCCTGTACGTGCCGGCCTCGCTCGTGGCGGGGATGACCTTCGCCGACTCGTACGCCTTCCTCGACGACTGGGTGCTCCAGGCTCTGCGCTCGCTCGGCATCGACGCGGTGTATCAGCCGCTCAACGACATCGCCTCCCCGCAGGGGAAGATCGGCGGTGCGGCGCAGAAGCGGCTCGCCAACGGCGGAGTGCTCCACCACGCGACCCTGAGCTACGACATGGACGGCCAGGTGCTCACGGAGGTACTGCGGATCGGCAGGGAGAAGCTGAGCGACAAGGGCACCGCGTCGGCGGCGAAGCGGGTCGACCCGCTTCGACGGCAGACGGGCCTTCCGCGCGAAGCCATCATCGACCGTTTCATCGAGACGTTCACCGCGCTCTACGGGGCGGAGCCCGGCACCATCACCGCCGAGGAGTACGCCGCCGCCGAAGCCCTGGTCGAGAACAAGTTCGCCACCTCCGCCTGGTTGCACCGCGTGCCGTGACATCCGCCCCCTCCCCGCCCGCAGAGTCGCGCGGCTCGGTCACCGTCCATCACGGCGACAACATCGACGTGCTGCGCCGCTTCGCCGACGCGTCGTTCACGCTGATCTACCTCGACCCGCCGTTCAACACCGGCCGGATGCGCGAGCGCGCAGTCGAGCACGCCCGCTCCACCCTCCCCGCCCCCGCCCTTCCCGCCTCCCCTGCGTCCCCGGATTCCGCGAAAGAGCATCTGGGCGCCGAGGATGCGGGGTCCACCCCCGCTCTCGGCGCGCAGAAGCACTCTCGCGGGACGGGGGAGCCCGGGACGGGGCAGCGCGGGACGGCGCCTCGCGGGACGGCGCGGCAGGACACGGCGCGGCAGGACACCGCGCGGCAGGAGACGGCGCGGCGGGAGGCGGCGCCGGGCGCCGGGGCGGGGGGCGTCGTGCGGCGTGGGTTCCACGGCCGGGAGTACGAGCGGCTGCGGGGCGACCTCCGCACCTACGACGACCGCTTCGACGACTACTGGGGGTTCCTCGAGCCCCGCCTGGAGGAGGCGTGGCGCCTTCTGGCGGCCGACGGCACGCTGTACCTCCACCTCGACTTCCGCGAGGCGCACTACGCCAAAGTCCTGATGGACGCGCTCTTCGGCCGCGACAAGTTCCTCAACGAGCTCATCTGGGCCTACGACTACGGCGCGAAGACTCGGCGACGGTGGCCGACCAAGCACGACACGATCCTGGTGTACGTGAAGAACCCCGATCGGTACTGGTTCGATTCCGACGCGGTGGATCGTGAGCCTTACATGGCTCCCGGCCTCGTCACGCCCGAGAAGGCCGAGCGCGGCAAGCTCCCCACCGACGTGTGGTGGCACACCATCGTGCCGACGACCGGACGGGAGAAGACCGGCTACCCGACGCAGAAGCCCGAAGGCATCCTCCGCCGCATCATCCAGGCTTCCAGCCGCCCCGGCGACCACGTCCTCGACTTCTTCGCCGGCAGCGGCACCACCGGCGCCGTCGCCCAGGCCCTCGGGCGCCATGCCGTGCTCGTCGACGACAATCCTGCCGCCATCGAGGTGATGCGCCGGCGGATGCCGACGGCGTCGGTCGTGTCGGACGAGCTCGGATCCGCCGAGGAGACTCCGGTGCCGGTGGTGGAAGCGCTCCCGTAGGCTGGAGCCCGTGCGTTATGGACTCTTCATCCCCCAGGGCTGGCGTCATGATCTCGTGGGCATCGAGCCCGTCGACCAGTGGCGGGTGATGCGCGAACTCGCGCAGCATGCCGATCGCGGTCCGTGGGAGTCGCTGTGGGTGTACGACCACTTCCACACCGTGCCGATCCCGAGCGACGAGGCGACGCACGAGGCCTGGACGCTGATGGCCTCCTTCGCGGCCGTCACCGATCGGATTCGGCTCGGGCAGATGTGCACCTGCATGGGGTACCGCAACCCCGCGTACCTGGCGAAGGTCGCCGCGACCGTTGACATCGTCTCGGGCGGACGCACCGAGATGGGGATCGGCGGCGGCTGGTACGAGCACGAGTGGCGCGCGTACGGCTACGGTTTCCCGAAGATCGGCGATCGCCTCGGCATGCTCGACGAGGGGGTGCAGATCATGCGCCAGGCGTGGACCACCGGCACCGCCACGCTGCACGGCCGCCACTACGACGTCGACGGCGCGATCGTGCGGCCGCAGCCGCTGCAGGAGAACGGCATTCCGCTGTGGATCGCGGGCGGCGGCGAGAAGGTCACCCTGAGGATCGCGGCGCAGTACGCGCAGTACACCAACTGGTCGAGCGATCCGGAGGAGTTCACGCACAAGGACCAGATCCTCCGCGGCCACGCGGCCGACGTCGGGCGCGACGAGTCGGAGATCGTGCGGTCGGCGAACTTCAACACCGTGATCGGTGAGAACGAGGCGGATGTCGCGGCACGCCTCGAGCGGATCGAGCAGCGTGTCGCGCCGTACCTCGGCGACCGCACGGCGGGCTTCATGGCGGAGTACCACTCCGATCGCGGGCTCGTCGGAACGCCGGCGCAGGTGATCGAGAAGCTCGCGCGGCTGCGCGAGCGCGGCCTCGGGTACGCCATCCACTATTTCCCCGAGCACGCCTACGACCGCTCCGGCGTCGGCCTCTTCGAGCGCGAGGTCATCCCGGCGCTCCGCTGACTTCTCCCCCGCCCTCGGGCGTGACGGGTTCTCGGAGACACCCGCGCTGACGCCGCCTCCGCGGCGTGCATCGCTCGGCAGGCGGCGGATCCATGCGCGAACGGCGCCCGCTGGGCGCGTCAGAGAAGCGCGCCGACGCTCGCGAATCCGTCGGCGACGACATCCGGCTGCGAGGACGGCCCCCCGAAGACGCGGGTGGCTCGGGATGTCTCCGCCCACGCCGGCCACCCTGGATCGCCGTCCCGGATGAGCCCGACGGCAGACCCGTGAACGGCGGCGGCGAGCGACCGCGGCGGAGCGTCTCCCGCGATCGCCGCGACGCCGTCGAGGTCGAGCACGTCGAACCAGAACGGCACATCGAGGCAGTGCAGCGCCCAGTGACGGGTCGGCGAGACCCAGGAGAACGCGTACACCCAGGTCGGGGCCGGCCCCCCGTCGCGCGCGTTCGCTGCGCGAACGACCGTCGAGCGGAACACCACGTCGCTGACATACCGGCCGACGACCGCCGCCCCGCCTTTGCGTCGCTGCGGGCGGTTCTCCGCGAGGTACGCGGCGGCGACCTCTCGCGGCACGTCGAGCCGATGCAGCAGGATCGCGGGCGGGATGAATCGGAGCGCCCGCTTCAGCGGGTCGGCGACCATCGTGAACTCGTCATCGGTCGCCCCCACGACGAGCCGCTTGTCGGCGCCCACACCGGCGGCGAGCGACTCGATCGTCGGGCGGGGGAGGAGGTCGCCATCCACCACGGGTCCCCACGGGAGCCCCCGCTCCAGGATGTCGATGACGGGTGCCAGCCGATCGGTGGACGCCGGCTCACCGGCATCCGACTGCAGCGCCATCAGCCGCTCCTCGGCAACCGACCGGAAACCGTCGAGCGTGGGCGTGACGCCCGCGAGGGCCGCCAGCCGAGCGCCGCGCTCTCGCGCGAGCGCGGCCGGCACGTCACCGAGCGCGGGTGACATCGCCCACGCGGCGTGGAAGAGGTGCTGTGCGGCGGGCATCCCGAGGAGCGTGAGCACCGCGCCGCCGCCCGCCGACTGCCCGGCGATGGTGACGCGGTCGGGGTCGCCGCCGAACGCGCGGATGTTCTCCTGCACCCACTCGAGCGCCGCCAGCCAGTCGCGGACGCCGCGATTGCTCGGCGCGCCCTCGATGTGTCCGAAGCCGTCGAAGCCGAGGCGGTAGGAGATCGTCACAGTGACCACGCCGTCGCGGGTGAACGCGCGTCCGTCGTACCACGGGCTCGCAGGCGAGCCCGAGGTGAACCCGCCGCCGTGGATGTACACGAGAACCGGCAGCGAGGCCGCCTCATCGCCCGGGCGCGCCGTGAAGACGTTGACGTTGAGGGTGGCATCCCCCGGCACGGACGGCTCGGGGATGAGTGTGATGCCGGTATCGCCGCGCTGCGCGGTCGCCCCGTAGCGGGTGGCGTCGCGGATACCGTCCCAGGGTGGGACGGGCACGGGCGCTGCGAAGCGCCGTTCGCCCACGGGCGCCTCGGCGAAGGGGATGCCGAGGAACGCCGCCGAAGCGCCCACGGGTCCGGGCTCGCTGCGCCAGAACCCGCGGACGCGACCGCCCGTCAGCGCGACGACGGCGTCGTGAGGTGATGGCATCGGGATCCTCCTGGAACGAGCATGCCAGCCCGGTGGCACGAGTCCCGCATCCCCTGCGCCCCGGCGGCGGGGAAGGAGGGCGGAGGACCTTCCCGCTCAGCTGCGAAGCCTCCCGATCAGCTTCGGAGGAAGTCGAGCAGCACCTCGTTGATCTCGTCGCCGTTCGTCCACAGCATCCCGTGCGGGGCTCCTTCGATTTCGACGTAGGTCGCGCTCGGAAGGAGGTCGCGGAACCGGCGACCGGTGGCGTCGATCGGCAGGATGTTGTCGGCCGTGCCGTGCACGATGAGTGTCGGCACGTCGATGGCCGGGATGTCGCCGCGGAAGTCGGTCGGCCAGGTGAGCGGTGCCGCGGCGAGTGCGGCGTTGCCGGCGCGGCTCGCCGTGAGTGCGCTCGCGTCGACGGCCTCCTGGGAGATCCTCGAGCCGAGGTTCTCGTCGAGGTTGTAGAAGTCGCGGAGGAAGCCCGTGATGAAGGCGTAGCGGTCGGCGCGGACTGAGGCGGCGACGCCGTCGAAGAAGTCCTGCGGAGCGGCGCCCTCGGGGTTGTCGTCGGTCTTCAGCAGGTACGGCTCGAGCGAGCCGAGGAAGATCGCCTTGGCGATGCGCTCGCTGCCGTAGCGGGAGAGGTAGCGCGCGATCTCCCCGGTTCCCATCGAGAAGCCGACGAGCACCGCGTTCGAGAGGTCGAGGCGGGTGAGGAGTGCGTCGAGGTCGGAGGCGAAGGTGTCGTAGTCGATCCCGCGGCTCACCTTGCTCGAGGCGCCGAAGCCCCGCCGGTCATACGAGATGACGCGGTAGCCCGCCTCGAGGAGCGCCGCCTGCTGCTTGCCCCACGACTCGCCATCGAGAGGGAAGCCGTGGATCAGGACGACCGGCTGCCCGGATCCCTGATCGGTGTAGAAGAGCTGGATGTCGGCGGAGTTCTCCACTCCGACGGTGACGTAGGCCATGCGAGTTTCCCAACTGTCGGTCACGGCACCGCTGCGGCACCGCTCTGTCAGCGTAGGGGCGCGGATGACTCCCGGGCAGGTCTTGCGGGCGCGAGCTGTCAGCGGTAGCGCGTGGTCAGCTGTCGCGGCGCGCGCCGTCGGCGGCGGTCACCGGGAAGATCACGGGTTCGGTGTACCCGTTCCGCGCGAAGGCCGCGGCGACGGCATCCGTCACCTCGGTCACCTTCTCCTTCGCCACGAGCGCGATCGCCGCGCCGCCGAAGCCGCCGCCCGTCATCCGCGCGCCGACCGCCCCTGCGGCGACGGCGGTCTCCACCGCGGTGTCGAGCTCGGGCACCGAGATCTCGAAGTCGTCGCGCATGGAGGCGTGAGAGGCGAGGAGGAGGTCGCCGATGGCGCGGGGGCCGCTCTCGCGGAGGGTCGCCACGGTGTCGAGAACCCGCTGATTCTCGGTGACGACATGGCGGACCCGCCGGAAGGTCACGTCGTCGAGGTGCGCCTCGGCGCGGGGAAGGTCGTCGACCGACAGGTCTCGCAGCGACGCCACGCCGAGAGCGTCTGCGCCCGCCTCGCACGAGCGGCGGCGCTCGCCGTAGCCGCCGGTGGCGTGGGAGTGCTCGACCCGGGTGTCGATCACGAGCAGCTCGAGGCCCGCGGCGGCGAAACCGAGGTCCACGATCTCGACGTCGAGGCTTCGGCAGTCGAGCAGGATGGCTGCATCGGCACGGCCCAGGATCGAGGCCATCTGGTCCATGATCCCCGTCGGCGCGCCGACGGCTTCGTTCTCGGCGCGGCGCCCGGCGCGGGCCAGGGCGGGTCGGTCGAGCCCCAGCGCCCAGAGGTCGTTGAGCGCGACGGCGACGGCGCCTTCGATGGCGGCCGACGACGACAGTCCCGCGCCGACGGGGACGTCGGAGGAGATTCCGATGTCGAATCCGGTGGGGGAAGCTCCGGGGGCGGCCTCCTGCAGCGCCCAGGCGACCCCGAGCGGGTAGCGCGCCCAGCTGGCGACCTCCCCGCGCCGCTCGGGGAACAGGTCGGAAAGGTCGTCGAGTGCGACCTCCACGGGCTCATCGGCGAAGGTGGAGACGACACGGATGACGCGGTCGTCGCGGCGGGCGACGGCGGCGTACGTGCGGTGCGGGATGGCGAGGGGGAGGACGAACCCGTCGTTGTAGTCGGTGTGCTCGCCGATCAGATTGACGCGACCGGCCGAGGACCAGACGCCCACCGGGGTGGAGGCGGTGAGGCCGGCGAGCGCCGCCAGGGCGGCGGCCTGCGGACCGACGGACGGCCCACTGTCGGGATTCACCACGTCGGGATTCACGGTGTCGCGATTCACCATGTCGGGATTCACCATGTCGGGATTCACCATGTCGGGATTCACCATGTCGGAATTCACAGAGTCACCTCGGGAACGGAATGGACGGCTTCGCGGATGCGTGCGGCGGCGGTCTCGGGAGGGATGTCGCCGATCCAGGCGCCCATCGCCGCCTCGGAGCCGGCGAGGAACTTGAGCTTGTCGGCCGCGCGCCGGGGCGAGGTCAGCTGCAGGTGGAGTCGCGCGCTGTCACGCGCGACGCGCACCGGTGCCTGGTGCCACGCGGCGATGTAGGGGGTGGGGGAGTCGTACAGCGCGTCGATGCCGCGGAGCAGCCGCAGGTACAGCGGCGCGAGTTCGTCGCGCTCGGCGGCGGTGGTCTCGGCGAAATCGGCGACGTGCCGGTGGGGGACGAGGTGGACCTCGATCGGCCAGCGGGCCGCGAAGGGCACGAAGGCGGTCCAGTGCTCGCCGCGGAGGATGACCCGCTCCGACGCCTGCTCGCTCTCGAGGATGCGGGCGAAGAGGTCGGGCCCGACGGCCTCGATCGAGTGCAGGAGGCGCTGCGTCCGCGGGGTGATGTAGGGGTAGGCGTAGATCTGGCCGTGCGGGTGGGGGAGGGTGACTCCGATCGCCTGTCCGCGGTTCTCGAACGGGAAGACCTGCTCGATCCCGGGGAGGGCCGACAGGGCGGCGGTGCGGTCGGCCCACGCCTCGATGACGGTGCGGGCCCGCGTCACGGACAGGGTTCCGAACGAGCCCTCGTGCTCGGGGCTGAAGCAGACGACCTCGCAGCGTCCGACAGATGTACGGGTGCGGCTGATGCCGAGCTCGGCGAGATCGTCGAGGCCGCGCGGGGCGTCGGTCGCGGCCGGAGCGTCGCCGGTGGCCTCCGCGAGAGCCGGCCCGAACGACGGCGAGCGGTTCTCGAACACCGCGACGTCGTAGCGAGAGGGGATCTCCGAGGGGTTCGTCGCCGTTTGCGGCGCGAGGGGATCGAGCTCGGCCGGCGGGAGGAAGGCTCGGTTCTGACGTGCCGCGGCGATCGACACCCAGTCGCCCGTGAGGATGTCGAGCCGCATCGTCGCCGTCTCAGGCCGGGGGTCGAGCGCACGGGCGTCGATCGCCCGCTCGGGTCCGAGGGTCGTGTCGGGGTCGTCGTAGTAGAGCAGCTCGCGACCGTCGGCGAGGTGGTCGCGGCGGCGGATGACTCCTGCGCCGAGCGTCGCGGTGTCGCGGGGCCCGAACTCCTGCATGTTCACGTCAACACGATAGCCCGATAGCCGTGGTAACGTCAACATCGATCCGGATGCGGGAGTTCGGGCCGGGACGGCCTAGCGGGGGAAGGGGCAGGGATGCGACGGGTGTCGATGGCGGATGTCGCAGCCGCGGCCGGGGTTTCCGGCCAGACCGTTTCCCGGGTGGTCAACGCCAGTCCCCGGGTGAATCCCGCGACGCGGGCCCGTGTCGAGTCGGCAATGCAGCGCCTCGGGTACCGCCCCCACCGCGCGGCGCGCGCTCTTCGCACCGGCCGAACCCAGACCATCGGTCTCGTCGTGGCCACGCTCGCCACCGTGGGGAACTCCCGCATGCTGCAGGCCGTCACCGCCGCGGCGGCGGAGCGCGGCTACGGCCTCACCGTCGCCACAGCATCCGGCCCGGAATCCGCCGGCGACGCCTTCGCGCGCCTTCACGATCAGGGCGTGGACGGGGCGATCGTGCTCAACGAGGCGACCCCCTTCGCCGCAGCGGTCCCCGCCGCCGCGGGGTTCGAGCTCGTCCTCGTCGACGCGCCGACCGACCGACTCGCCACCGGCGTGCACATCGTGCAGACCGATCACTTCGCCGGCGCCCAGGCGGCGACATCCCTCCTCCTCGCGCTCGGGCACCGTCACGTCGGGCACCTCGCCGGACCCACCGACTCCTTCGCCGCCGCTGAGCGCGAACGGGGCTGGCGTTCCGCGCTCGCCGACGCGGGCCTCCCCGCGTCGCCGCCCGTGCGTGGCGACTGGAGCGCCGCCTCGGGGCACACCGCCGCCGAGCTGCTGATCGCGGGGCCGGCCGACTCACCCACCGCGGTCTTCGCCGCGAACGACCAGATGGCGCTCGGCGCACTTCGCGCCTTCGCCGAGGCGGGGCGGGCGATCCCCCACGACCTGAGCGTGGTGGGCTTCGACGACGTCGCCGATGCCGCCGACTACCGCCCGCCGCTCACGACGGTGCGCCAGGACTTCGACCGCCTCGGCCGCCGCGCCGTCGAGGTGCTCATCGACGGCGTCGAGCGGAGCGAACCCGCGGCGGCGCCCATCCTCGACCTCATCCCGACCGCGCTCGTCGACCGCGCGAGCACGGCGCCCCCGCCGCAGACGTGAGCCGGAGTCGCCCGGCCAGCCTGCGGCGCGCCGCATGGCGCTGGAGGAAGCACCATGATGTCGGCCTTGGGCGGCTTTTGCCGGTCTCGAACCCGCACGATTCCGACACGACGCTACGGAGCTGCACCCCCACCCGGCAGCGAACCGAACGTGTCGGGATGCTGCAGGTTCGCCTCGCGCAAAAGCCGACGAATCCCGACACCGCCCGAGAACGACTCGTGGGTGACAGCCGTGGCCTTTGGAGAGGACACGCGGCCCGATCAGCCTGCGGCGCGCCGCGCCTCCCAGCCCGTCCGGACCATCTCGTCGACGCTGTAACGCATCTTCCAATCGAGGTCGCGGGCCGCGAGCTCGCCCGAGGCGACGATCCGGTCGGGGTCGCCGGCGCGACGCGGCCCGATCTCGGGGGTGAAGTCGATGCCGGTGACGCGGGCCATCGCGTCCATGATCTCGCGCACCGACAGCCCGTCGCCCGAACCGAGGTTGTACGCGGGCTCGAGGGCGTCGCCGGCGGCGAGTCGCTTCGCGGCCACCGCGTGCGCGGCGGCGATGTCGGCCACGTGGACGTAGTCCCGCACGTTCGTCCCGTCGGGGGTGTCGTAGTCCTCGCCGTTGATCCGGGGGGTGCGCCCCTCGATGAGCGCCTCGAACACGAGCGGGAAGAGATTGTGCGGCGAGGTGTCGTAGATCGAGGTGTCCCCCGACCCCACCACGTTGAAGTACCGCAGCGACGTGTGCCGGAGCGGCTTCGGCGACTCCGCCGTCGCCACCGCCTGGTCGCGGATCAGCCACTCACCGATGAGCTTCGACTCCCCGTACGGGCTCGCCGGCCGCTTCGGCAGGTCTTCGGTGACGAGCGGCACGTCGGGGGTGCCGTACACGGCGGCGCTCGACGAGAACACCAGATTCGCCACGTCAGCCGCCGCCATGGCCTCGAGGACGATGCGCGTTCCCTCGACGTTCTGGGCGTAGGTGTGAAGGGGGCGCTTGACCGACACGCCCGCGTACTTGAAGCCGGCGACGTGGATGACTCCTTCCACGTCGTTTTCGCGCAGTGTCCGCTCCACCAGCGCTTGATCGAGGATGCTCCCTCGGACGAACGGCACCCCCTCCGGCACGAAGCCGGGGTGGCCGCTCGAGAGGTCGTCGATCACCACGGGGGGAAGCCCCGCATCGGCGAGGGCGCGGACGATGTGGGCGCCGATGTAGCCGGCTCCGCCGGTGACAAGCCAAGACATGGCTCTATCCTGCCTCACGCCTCTCGCGCGTCTTCGTCCGCGCCGCGTCGTGCCGCCCAGCGCGCCGCCTGCTGCAGGAGCGTCCGGTGCGAGGCGGCGTCGAAGGAGCGGGCGTCGTGCCCGAGCGCCGAGACCACCACGCGCGCGGGTGCCATGTCGCGCACCCAGACGAGCGGATGTCTCTGCCCTCCCTCTTCGTGAACCGCCAGCACCTGTACATCGAGGTCGATGTCGAGGTCGGCGTATCGCTCGTCCCAGAGGGTGAACGACTCGATCCCCGCGGTGACCGGGTGATCGGGGTCGATCACCTCCACCCGGGCATCGGAGATCTCGGGGTGCCAGGACAGTTCGGGCATCCAGCCGCCCGCGATCGTGCGGCGCCAGGTCGGGTAGTCGCGGAGGCTCGACACCGCCGCGTGGACGGCGAGGATCCCGGTACCGGCCGCGAGAGCTTCGTCCAGCCCGGTGGCAGCCCCCTCCGCTGCGAAGCGCTGACCCTCGACGCTTCGCCACGGGTCACCGGCATTGACCACGAGGAGGTCGGCGCCGGCGAGCCGGGTGAGCGCGCGGTCGACGTCTTCGTCGATGTCGACGCTCCAGCCGTCGGCGGAGAGGATGTCGGCGAGCGCCCGGGAGGTGTCGGGGAAGGGATGCCACGGGTCGGCGTAACGTCCGCCGCCGGAGGCGATGAGGGCATGAGGCATCGGGCCAGGGTAGAACGCCGGGCGCCTCGCACGGCGAGGGTTGACGCGGAGCGCCGGTGCCCGAGAGCGACTGCGGCCTCCCGCCCCCACGGGAGGCCGCAGTCGTCGTCTACGCGGGGCGGCTCAGGATGACGCTGATGGCGCGCGCCGCGACATCCGCCGTGTCGGTGTTGCCGTGGTCGAGGGCGACCACGCGGGTTCCCATCGCGCGCAGCGCCTCGATCTCCCCTGCCGCCGGGCCGCCGGCACCGGAGAGCCCCGCGCCGAGGATGAGGCCGCGCGGGCGCTGACCCCGCAGGGACTGCACGAGCTTGCGCTCGCGGTCGTCGTCGCCGCCGGTCTCGGCGACGGTGACGATGAGCCCGGCCGACTCGGCCTCGTGGGCGATGGCGCGGGTGAGAGCGCCGAAGGACGGGTCGGTCATGTCTCGCACGATGAGCGCCGTCACCGCCGACGTGCCGCGCGCGGTGGCCTGGGCGGCGAGATTAGCGGTGTAGCCGAGCTTCTCCGCGGCGGCTTCGACGCGCACGCGATAGCTCTCGGCGACCTTTCGGGTCGATCCGTTCAGTACGCGCGATGCAGTCGCCAACGATACGCCCGCTTCTCGGGCCACATCGTGGAGAGTAGCTGCGCCTCGGGCAGGCGCGACGCTCTCGGTCACAAGGCAGAGTCTATTCCGGAAACCCTCGACGCGCGCGGGGAATTTCTGTAGGATCGCGCGCCGTCCGGCAGGCCCTCGGGACTCAGGCGCCGAGCGCCGCGGTGACGACCGCGCGGGCCTCCTCCTGCACCTGACGGAGGTGGTCCTCGCCGCGGAGCGACTCGGCGTAGAGCTTGTAGACGTCCTCGGTGCCGGAGGGGCGCGCGGCGAACCACGCGTCGGCGGTCTGCACCTTCAGGCCCCCGATCGCCGCGCCGTTGCCGGGCGCGTGCGACAGCTTCGCCGTGATGGGCTCGCCGGCCAGCTCGGTCGCAGTGACCGCCTCGGGCGCGAGCTTCGCGAGCGCGGCCTTCTGCTCCGGCGTCGCCGGGGCATCGACCCGCTGGTACGCCGACGCCCCGAACTCCGCCTCGAGCTCGGCGTAGCGCTGCGACGGCGTCTTGCCGGTCACCGCGAGGATCTCGGCCGCCAGAAGACACAGGAGGATGCCGTCCTTGTCGGTCGTCCATACCGTGCCGTCCTTGCGGAGGAACGACGCACCCGCCGACTCTTCGCCGCCGAACGCGACCGAGCCGTCGAGGAGGCCGGGGACGAACCACTTGAACCCGACCGGCACCTCGTACAGCGACCGCCCGAGCCCCGCGACGACCCTGTCGATGATCATCGACGATACGAGGGTCTTTCCCACGGCGGCGCCCGACGGCCAGTTCTCGCGGTGGGAGAAGAGGTAGTCGATGGCGACGGCGAGGTAGTGATTGGGGTTCATCAGGCCCGCATCGGGGGTGACGATGCCGTGACGGTCGGCGTCGGCGTCGTTGCCGGTGAGGATGTCGTAGTCGGCCCGCTTCGCCACGAGGGAGGCCATCGCCGACGGCGACGACGGGTCCATCCGGATCTTCTCGTCCCAGTCGAGCGTCATGAACTTCCACGTGGGATCGACGTCGGGGTTCACCACGGTGAGGTCGAGCTCGTACATCTCGGCGATCCGCGCCCAGTACTCCACCGACGCGCCACCGAGCGGATCGGCGCCGATGCGCACTCCCGCCGAACGGATGACGTCGATGTCGATGATGGTGACGAGGTCGCGGACGTAGGTCTCACGGAAGTCGTAGGTGCCGAGCGTGTCGGCGTCGAGATCGCTGAAGGGGGTGCGTGCCACGCCCGCGAGCCCCGCGGCGATGAGCTCGTTCGCGCGCGCGGCGATCCAGCCGGTGGCGTCGGTGTCGGCCGGCCCGCCGTTCGGCGGGTTGTACTTGAAGCCGCCGTCGGCGGGCGGATTGTGGCTCGGGGTGACGACGATGCCGTCGGCGCGGCCGGAGTCATCCGCATTCTTCCCCCGGTTGTAGGTGAGGATCGCGTGGCTGAGCGCGGGGGTCGGCACCCACGAGTCGCGCGCGTCGACCCGCACGTCGATGCCGTTGGCGACCAGCACCTCGATCGCGCTCCGCTCGGCCGGCCGCGACAGGCCGTGCGTGTCGCGGCCGAGGAAAAGCGGCCCCCCGATGCCCTGAGCCCGTCGGTAGTCGACGATCGCCTGGGTCGTGGCGAGGATGTGATCTTCGTTGAAGCTCGTGGTCAGTGACGAGCCGCGGTGTCCGCTCGTGCCGAACGCCACCCGCTGCGCCGGCACCGACGGGTCGGGTTTGCGGTCGTAGTAGGCGGCGATGAGGTCGTCGATGTCGATGAGATCGGATGCCTCGGCGGGCTGTCCTGCGCGCGTCATGCCCCCAGTCTGCCCCGTGACGCCGCGCCCGCACAGCGCTCGCCGCCACGGATCGCCTCTGCTATGCCTCGGGTGCGGAGGTGGCGAGGACGAGCGCGTCGAGCACGACGTGCAAGGCGGGGGAGTCCGCCTGCGAGCGGCGGTGGACCGCGACGACGTCGCGCGTGGAGGCGGGGTCGACCGTGGGGATCGCGACGAGGTCGGGGCCGAGGGCGCCGCGGCCGAGCCGGGGCACCAGCGCGACGGCCAAACCGGCGCGGACGAGCTCGAGGTGATTGTGGAACTCCATCGACTCGTAGCCGATGCGCGGCGCGTTCGGCACGCCGTCGAAGAGGCGGCGCAGCCACTGCCGGCAGATCGTCGCGTCGAAGGTGGCCACCCACGTCTCGGCGGCGAGGTCGGCGGGGCGGAGGACGTCGCGACCGGCGAGCGGATGGCCGCGGCGGAGGATCACCTCGGCGACGTCGGTGAACAGCGGCGTGGTGATGAGGTGATCGGGCATGCTGAGTGCCACGCCGCCCCAGCGGTGCGCGACACCCAGATCACGCTGACCCGAGGCGACCAGCGCGATCGTCTCCCAGGGTTCGCTCTCGCGGATCGGCACCCGAAGACCCGGATGCCGCTCGGCGAGTTCGGCGAGGACGGGGGCGACGAGACCGCGCACCACGGTCGAGAACGCGGCGATGCGCACCTCCCCGGTGATGCCGGTGTCGTCGCGGGCGGCGACGTGGAGGTCGGCGTGCAGCCGTTCGAGGTCGGCGAGGATCGGTGTCGACTCGACGACCAGCCGGGTACCGGCATCGGTCAGCACCACTCCGCGGCCCACGCGCTCGAGCAGGGCGACGCCGGTGTCGCGCTCCAGGCGCTTCACCTGCTGAGAGATCGCCGACGGCGTGTAGCCGAGGGCGCTTGCGGCCGCCGCCACACTGCCGTGAGTCGCCACCGCCCGGAGCGACACGACGGCGCCGAGGTCGATCATGAAGCGATGCTACCGAGTCGGCGGGAGAAAGCATTGCTTGTCGTTCATCGCCATCATCGCTGGACTGAGGGGCGTGAGTCGACGCGACATGATCCTCGCCGCGGGTGTGGCATCCCTCTGGGGATTCAACTTCCTCGTGATCGATTGGGGGATGACCGGCATTCCGCCGCTGTTGTTCGTTGCCATCCGGTTCCTCGTCGTCGCCGCCTTCGTCGTCGTCGTCCCGCGGCCGGCGGCTTCGTGGCGGACGGTCGTCGGCGTCGGTCTCTTCATGAGCCTCGGCCAGTTCGGTCTCCTCTACACGTCGCTGGCGCTCGGGCTCAGCCCGGGACTGGCCGCCCTCCTCCTGCAGGCGCAGGCGGTGCTCACCGTGATCCTGGCCGCCGGCGTGCTTCGCGAGCGCCCGACGACCGCACAGGTGGGGGGCGTCGCCCTCGGCGTCGCGGGACTCGCCGTCGTCGCCGTCGGGCGCGGCGGCGAGGCGCCGGCCGTGGCAGTCGCATTGGCGCTCGCCGCCGCGCTCTCGTGGGCAGTGGGCAATGTCATCGCCCGCCGCGCCGGGGTCGTGAACGGCCCGGGGCGGCTCGGCACCCTCTCCCTCACGGTGTGGTCCGCTCTCGTGGTGCCGGTCCCGGCCGTCGCGCTCTCGCTGCTCTGGGACGGCCCCGCGTCGATCGCGGCGGGCATGGCCTCGCTCAGCTGGCAGTCGGTGGTCTCGACCCTGTACACCGCGCTCCTGGCCACCCTCGTCGGCTACGCGATCTTCAACGCCCTGCTGGCACGGAATCCCTCCGCGTCGGTCGTGCCGTGGGTCCTTCTCGCACCCGTCGTGGCCATGCTCTCGGCCGCGCTCCTCCTCGGTCAGGTCCCGACCCTCGGCGAGGCTGTCGGCGGCGCCGTGATGATCGCCGGAGTGCTCGTCGCATCGCTCCCGGCGAAGCCTCGGCGAACCCTCCGTCGAGGTCGCACGGCGACGACATCCCGACGGCGTTCGGCCGCTGAGGGGGCGCGACTAGGCTGATCGCCGTGACGCCCGAGTCCGAGAACCCGCCCGCCCGCCGCACGTACAGCTTCCTCGGACCCGCCGGAACCTTCACCGAGGCGGCGCTGGCGCAGGTACCGGAGGCGCGGGGTCAGATCTGGCGGCCGGTCCACAACGTCGGCGAAGCGCTCGCCGACGTGGTCGCCGGGCGCTCCCACGCCGCCATGGTCGCGATCGAGAATTCGGTCGACGGAGGCGTGTCCACCGCTCAGGACGCCCTCGCGACGGTGCCGGGTCTCCGCATCGTCGGCGAGTACCTCGTACCGGTCGACTTCGTCCTCGTCGCCCGCCCCGGGACCCGCCTCGACGACGTGCGGCTCGTCTCCGCGCATCCGGTCGCCTACGCCCAGTGTCTGCAGTGGCTGACCCGGACCCTTCCGGCGCACGCGCACATCCCGGCATCCAGCAATGTGGCGAGCGCCGTCGGACTCCTCGACGGCACGAGCGATGCGGATGCGGCGATCGCGCCGCCCGGAATCCTCGACCACCACCCGCTCGACCTCCTCGCCGAGCAGATCGGTGACAACCTCAACGCGGTGACGCGGTTCGTTCTCGTCGCGCGGACGGTGGCGCCTCCAGCGCCGACGGGGGCCGACAAGACCTCCCTCATCGTGGAGCTCCCCGACGACCGGCCGGGAGCGCTCCTGGAGATGCTGGAGCAGTTCGCCACGCGCGGGATCAACCTGTCGCTCCTGGCATCCCGGCCGATCGGTGACGAACTGGGCCGCTACCGGTTCGTGATCGACGCCGACGGCCACGTCCACGACGAGCGGATGGCCGACGCGCTGCTCGGCCTCCGGCGTTTCAGCCCGAGGGTCATCTTCTTGGGCTCCTACCCCCGCGCCGACCGCGCGGTGGTGCGCTATCCCGACCGCTACTCCGACGACATCTTCGTCGAGGCGCGGGACTGGCTGCGCGGAATCCTCAGCGGCGAGCCCGAGGCCTGACCTGCCGGGCGGGCGGCGGCTCTACACTGGCGTCGTGACGCACGCGGAGGGCTCGCCCGCTCCTGGAACCCGGCGTCCGGGTCGGGTGAGATTGCCGCGCGTCGCGATGACCGACGGGGATGCGCGGGTCACCACCTTCGAGCTGTTCTTCGACCTCGTCTACGTCTTCGCCTTCACGCAGGTGTCGCGTCTGATGGCCGAGACCCACAGTGCCAACGGCATCGCGCAGGCTCTGGTCATCCTCGCCCTGCTGTGGTGGACGTGGGTGGGATACGCGTGGCTGGCGAACCGGATCCCCGCGGATCAACCGTTCCTGCGCACGGGGATGACCGTCGCCATGATCGCGGTCTTCGTCGCGGCACTGTCCATCCCCGAGGCCTTCGACGACTTCGACGGCGGGCTGTACGGGCCGCTGGTGTTCGCTTTCGCCTACGTGGTCGTGCGCGGCGTCCACCTGCTGCTGTTCTTCGCCACCGCGGGCGACGACGCCGAGCTTCGACGACAGCTGACGCTGTGGGCGCTCATCGCCGTTCTCCCCGCCTTCGCCGCCCTCATTGCCGGCGCCCTCATCGGCGGGGAGGCCCAGATCTGGATCTGGGCGCTCGCGATCGTGTTCGAGGGCCTCGGGACCCGGGCCCTGTCGCCCGGGGGCGGCGGGTGGCGCATCAACTCCGTTGCTCACTGGTCCGAGCGTCACGGGCTCATCGTCATCCTCGCGCTCGGTGAATCGATCGTGGCGGTCGGGGTCGGCGTCGCGCGTGAACCGGTCTCGATTCCGATCCTCCTCGGCACCGCGACATCCATCGTCATCTCGGTGCTGCTGTGGTGGTCGTACTTCCGGAGGCTCGCGCGAGTGGGAGAGCATCGGCTCGCTCAGTTGTCCGGCGGAGCGCTCGTGAAGCTCGCCCGCGATGCGTACTCCTACGTGCACTTCGTCATCGTGGCCGGCATCGTGCTCGCCGCCCTCGGTGTCGAGGATGCGATGGCTCACATCTCCGACGTCGAGCCGCTCGGGTGGTTCGGTGCGACCGCGCTCGGCTCCGGCGTCGCCCTCTTCGCAGCCGGAACCGTGTGGTTCGCCGTGCTCGTCGGTGAACGCCGTCCGATCTTCCGCGGAATCGAAGCGGTCGTCGCAGTGGCGTCCATCCCGCTTCTCGCGACGATCCCGCCCGCGGCGGCGATCACGACCACGGCGGTGCTCATGGGCGTCGTTGCGGTGATCGAAGCCCAGCTCCATGCCCGGGTGGAGAGGCGCGAGGCGGCCGAGAGTCAGGCCGAGTCGACGTCGGCGTGACGCCGGTACGTCGCGATCACCCGGGTGAGGTATCGCGAGATGACCTCCTGCTCCTCGGCGGAGAAGTCGTCCAACTCGCGATCGACGTCGTGGATCATCGGGATGATCATGCCGAGGGCCCGCTTGCGGGAGGACGCGGTGGGGACCACGAGCACGCCGCGCCGATCGGTGGGGTGAGGCTCTCGCGTCACGTGGCCCAGGGCGACCAGGCGGTCGACCGCGATCGTGGTGGACGCGGTGGAGATCCCGAGGCGTTTGGCGAGTTCGCTCGGACCGAGCGGACCCGACATGAGCAGGTGCTCCATCGCCTCGAGGTCGGTCGGGTTCACCGTCAGCTCGCGACGTAGGCGCTCCTCGAAGAGTTCCGTGACGTCGAGGACCTCGCGCAGAAGCGTCGTCGGTTCGCGCAGCGAGGCGCCCGCCACGGCTTCTCGGGTGGCGGCCGGGGCGGAGACATCCGACTCAGGCACCCTCCCATCATAACTTGCGCTAGTCTGCCTTGTATCTAGTTTTCCTAATTATCTGGAGCCACCATGTCGACCCTGCTGCGCTTCCTCACATCCGCGAGAACCTCATGGATCGTGCTGGTCCTGGCGGCCGCCGCCGCGGCCGCGCTGTTCACCTTCGGCGCCGGGGAGGAGGCCGACGGCGCACCCTCGGTCGGTCTCCCGGACTCCGCCGAATCGGTGCAGGTGGATGACCTCCTCGAGGAGTTCCCGAGCGCCGACGCGACCTCGGCGTTCCTCGTCTTCGAATCCGAGGAGGGCGAGCTCTCCGCCGAGGCCCAGGAGGCGATCTCCGCCAAGGTCTTCGGCGACCTCGTCGAGTTCACGCCGGACGGGTTCGTGCCGCCCGCCCAGCTTTCCGACGACGGCCGCGTCGCGCTCGTCGTGGTGCCGTTGGAGCCCGAGACCGACATCGCCGCGCAGGCGGAGCGCGCCGATGAGATCCGCGAGGCCGCGCCGGCCGATCTCGACGGTGTGCGGGTCTACCTCACCGGTCCCGAGGGTTTCGAGGTCGACCTCGCGGCGGTCTTCTCGGGCGCGAACGTCTCGCTCCTGCTCACCACCGTGATCGTGGTGGCCATCCTGCTGCTCGTGACCTATCGCAGTCCCTGGCTCTGGCTCGTGCCGCTGACCGTCATCGGGGTGGCCGACGTCCTCGCCGGGATCGTCGCCCGCAACGTCGCAGCGGCGGTGGGCGTTCAGCTGGATGCCTCGATCACGGGCATCCTCTCCGTCCTCGTCTTCGGCGCCGGAACGAACTACGCCCTTCTCCTCATCGCCCGGTACCGCGATGAGCTGCGGCTTCACGAAGACCGGCGCGAGGCGATGCGCCGCGCGGTCCGGGGCGCGGGCCCGGCGATCATCGCGAGCGGCTCGACCGTGGCTTTGGCGCTGGCAACCCTGCTCTTCGCCGAACTCGCGGGCAACCGCGCGCTCGGGCTCGCCTGCGCCGTCGGCATCGTCGTGGCGATGATCTTCGCGCTCATCGTGCTTCCCGCCGCCCTGGTCCTGTTCGGGCGCGGGCTGTTCTGGCCGTATGTCCCGCGGTATGGATCGCGCGAATCGATCTCGCGGAGTCCCTGGGGCAAGCTCGGTCGCGCGGTGTCGCGTCGTCCGGCCCTCGTCGCCGTCACCGGGTTCGTCGTTCTGGGCGCTCTCGCTTCGGGGTTCTTCTTCGTGCAGACCGGTCTGTCGCAGAACGACCGGTTCCTCGACGAGCCCGAGGCGGTGGTGGGGCAGGAGGTCCTCGCCGACGCCTTCTCGGCCGGCGCGACCTCGCCTGCCGCCGTCGTCATCGCCCGCGCCGATGCGGAAGCCGCCGTCGAGCGCCTCACCGGGATCGACGGCGTCGACAGCGCGGCGATCGTGGAGGAGAACGACGACCTCACCCGGATCGACGTGACCCTCGACGCCGGCGCCGAAACGCCTGAGGCCTATGCCGCGGTGACCGAGATGCGGGCGGCGCTCGACGACGTCGGTGCCGGCGACGGCCTCGTCGGCGGGCTCGACGCCCAGTCGCTCGACCTGGCCGACGCTCAGGCGCGGGATCAGGCCTTGGTCATCCCCCTGATCCTCGTGCTCGTCTTCATCGTGCTGGTGATCCTGCTGCGGGCTCTGATCGCCCCGCTGCTGCTCCTGGTGGCGGTCGTGGTGAGCTTCTTCTCCGCGGTCGGCGCGAGCTGGTGGCTCTTCCAGACCCCGCTGTTCGGCTTCCCCGCGATCGACTCGAACGTGCTGCTGTTCAGCTTCCTGTTCCTCGTCGCCCTCGGGGTGGACTACAGCATCTTCCTCGTCACGCGTGCGAAGGAGGAGGCCGACCGCCTCGGCATCACGCAGGGCATGATCCGGGCGCTCGCCGCCACCGGCGCCGTCATCACCGGTGCGGGCATCCTGCTCGCGGCGGTGTTCGCGGTGCTCGGCGTGCTGCCCCTCATCACCCTCACCCAGATCGGCGTCATCGTGTGCATCGGCGTCCTCATCGACACCCTCCTCGTGCGGACGGTGATCGTGCCGGCGCTGACCTTCCTCCTCCGCGACCGCGTGTGGTGGCCACGGAAGCCGAAGCTCACCGACGCCGAAGCGGCCGCGCGCGGCGCGGACGCGTTCGCCGACCCGCTGCAGGCGGCGGCCGCCTCAGCGGCGGGCGCGCATGCGGAGGAGACCGACCCTCGGGCCGAGCCGGTTCCGGCGGGCGCGCCCCGCTGAGCGGCCGCGCTCCTGCGGAGATCTGCGCTCCTGCGGTCCGGGCCTCATGGTACGGACCGCAGGACTGCAGATCTCCGCGATGGCGAAGGGGCACGAGTGCCCCGGCGTCGACAGCAGGGCCGACGGATGTCGCGTCAGCGCGTCCTCGCGCTCAGCGAAGCGCGGGTGCCGGCTCGGCGGCTCGCGCCGCCATGGCCTCCGCGAGGAGGGTGAGGCTCTGCGCACGGCCGAGCGCGGCGTCCGCTTCTTCCTCGGCGAACGAGCCGGCGATCGGCGAGACCATGATCTCGTCGACCCCCGTCCTCACGGCGAGGTCGGCGAGGCCGGCGGCGACCTCGTCGCCGGTCCCGACGAACCACGTCGCGCGCGCGGCCGCCATGATCTGGTCGGCCATGACGCCGAGGGGCGGCGCGGAGCGCGCCACCTCGATGCTCTCGAGTGGCACGAGGGGCTGGTTGGTGCGGAGGCGCACCATCATCCGCAGCTGCGGCAGGGCCCGCGCCTCGGCTTCGTCGGTCGTCGGGGCGGCGACGACGTTCGCCGTGACGAAGGTGCGCGGCTCGGGGTGCGCCTCGGAGGGGCGGTACTGCGACCGGTACAGGTCGAGCGCCCGCTCGAGGCCCGCTCCCGAGAAGTGGTTCGCGAAGACGTAGGGGAGGCCCATCGACGCGGCGAGCTGCGCCGAGTAGTCGCTCGATCCGAGCAGCCACACCTCCGGCGCGGAGCGCGCCACCGGCGTCGCGCGCACGTCGTACGTGCCGCCGGAGGCAAACTGCAGCGACGCGCCTTCGGGCGAGACGAGGGCCAGGATGTCGCGGACGTGGTCGGGGAACCGTTCGACGTCGCTCGTGGTTCCCGAGGTTCGCAGGAGCTGGGTGATGACCGGGTCGCTTCCCGGCGCGCGGCCGATTCCGAGATCGACCCTCCCGGGCGCGATGGCCTCCAGCGCGGCGAACTGCTCGGCCACGACGAGGGGGGAGTGGTTGGGGAGCATCACCCCGCCGGACCCGACACGGATGCGCGAGGTGCGCGCCGCGGCGGCAGCCGCGAGCACCGGCGGGGTCGTCGAGGCGACGGCCGGCATGTTGTGGTGCTCGGCGAACCAGTAGCGGGCGTAGCCGAGGCGCTCGGCGGTCTCGACGAGGGCGAGGGATGCCGCGACGGCGTCCGCACTCGTCTGATCCGCCCGCACCGGCACCAGGTCGAGGACCGACAGGGTGATGCTCATGAGTCTCCGATCAGGGGAGGCGGTTGGCGCGGGCGAGGTTCTCGCGCATCTCCTCGGCCGTCTGGCGCTGGCCGTAGCCCGGGCGGTCGCGCTCGAGGCGCCACGACTCGTTGAGCGGACCGGCGTTGACGGTGTCGAAGCCGAGCTTGTCGTAGAGGTCGGTGATGACCTCGATCGCCTCGGGGAAGTCACTCGCGGTGCCCAGGGCGCGGCGGTTCGGGGTGCCGGCGGGGGAGCCGTCGGTGGTGATCTGCGCCGAGTAGATGTTGTTGAACGCCTTCACGACCTTCGATGTCGGGAGGTGGTCCTGCAGCAGCTGCGAGGTCGTCGTCTCGCCGCGATCGAGGGCCTCGATGTGGCCGTCGCGCTCGAAATAGTAGTTGTTCGTGTCGAGGACGACCTTGCCGGCGAGGGGCTCGACGGGAACGTCACCGATGGCCTTCAGCGGTACTGTGACGACGGCGATGTCCGCCGCCTCGGCGGCCTCGGCCGCGGTGGCGGCCCGCAGCTTCGGTCCGACCTCGGCCACGAGGTCCTGCAGGGTCTCGGGGCCGCGGGAGTTGGCGATGACGACGTCGTATCCGATGCCGGTGAAGGCGCGGGCGAGCTGGCTGCCGATGTGTCCGGCGCCGATGATTCCGATGGTGGTCATGCTTCGGGCCAACCCGGCCCGGACGCGAGGCATTCCCGCGGCCGCCACACTCAGCCGCGCTTGACCTTCTCGTACGCCGCCAGGGCCGCCGCGCGCGACGCCTTCAGGTCGACGATCGGCTCCGGCGCCTCACCCGAGGCGTGCTCCGGCGCCCAGCGTCGGATGTACTCGCGTCTCGGGTCGAACTTCTCGGCTTGCAGCTCGGGATTGAACACGCGGAAATACGGAGCGGCGTCGGCGCCGGACCCGGCGACCCACTGCCAGCTGAACGCGTTGTTCGCGGCATCCGCGTCGACCAGGGTGTCCCAGAACCACTCCTCGCCGAGCCGCCAGTCGATGAGGAGATTCTTGATGAGGAACGATGCGGTCACCATGCGCACGCGATTGTGCATCCAGCCCGAGACCCACAGCTCCTTCATCCCGGCGTCCACGAGCGCGATCCCCGTCTCGCCGCGCTGCCACGCACGAAGCCTGTCGTCATCCAGCGGCGGCCACGGGAACGCGTCGAACTCCCGCCGCAGGTTCACCGTCGCGAGATCGGGGTGGTGGAAGAGGGTATGCCAGGCGAACTCGCGCCAGCCGAGCTCGGAGAGGAACCGTCGCGGCTCCCCCGCCTCCACCGCGGCGTGCCAGATCTGGTACGGGCTCAGTTCCCCCCACCGCAGTCGGGGCGACAGCATCGAGGTGGCGCCGGTCGCGGGTTCGTCACGGCTCCGGTCGTAGCCCGACAGGTCGGTGTCGATGAACTGTGCCAGCCGCTGCCTCGCCGCCGCCTCACCGGGCACCCAGCGCTCGCGGAAGCCCGCCGCCCAGTCGGGCCGCGTGGGAAGGAGGTTCCAGTCGTCGAGTGCCTCGGTCTCCGCCGTCCCGTCGAAGCCGACCAGCTTCCGCGGCTCGGCCAGGGGTGCCCGCGGCGCGGGAAGCGCCAGGCAGGCGCGCCAGAAGGGGCTGAAGACGGCGAAAGGTGTTCCCCCTCCCGTCTTCACTGTCCACGGTTCGAACAGCACCGACGCCGCGAACGACTCCACCGTCACCCCGGCCTCGCGCAACGACGTCTTCAGGCGGGCGTCGATGTCGCGTTCGGGCTGGGAGTACCGCCGGTTCCAGAAGACCGCGCCGGCCCCGACCTCGGCCACGAGCGCCGGGAGGACGTCGGATGCCGCGCCCCGGCGCAGCACGAGAGGCGCCCCCTTCTCACCCAGGACGTCCGACAGCGACGCGAGCGAGTGGTGCAGCCACCACCGAGCGGCGCCCCCGAGGGGCCGGATGCCCGACGACTCCTCGTCGAGGAGGTAGAGCGCGATCACCGGCTCGCCGCGGTCGATGGCGGCGCGCAGCGCCGGGTGGTCGGCGAGGCGGAGGTCGTCGCGGAACCAGACGATCGAGGGCGAAGCCATAGTCCTATCCTGGCCGCGCCGTCGGGGGAAGGGCCCGGATCAGGCGGAGCCCGAAGCAGCTGATCGCTCGCGCACCCACGTCCCTGCGCGCGCGATCGCCTCACCGGCCTCGGGAAAGACGCCCACCCAGATCGGCCAGACGTGCTGCATGCCGTCGCCCACGACGAGGCTTCCATCCGAGGAGGTCGCTGCGAGCCGCCGGGCGTCGTCGAGAAGGATCTCATCGCTCCCCGCGAAGGCCAGCAGGGGCGGAAGCGCTCGATTCGGCGCGAAGACGGGCGAGAGCCGGGGATCGGCCGCGTCATGTCGGCCGGCGTACCACCCGGCCATCTCGAGGAGACTCTCGCGGGTGCATTCGATGTCCACGGCGGCGTTCTCGGCCATCGTCGCACCCGAGCAGGTGAGGTCACCCCAGGGGGAGAAGAGCACGACGCCCGCTGGGTCCTCTGCCGCGCCGACGGCAGCCGCAAGGCCGCCCCCCGACGAATCCCCGGCGATGAAACGGGGCAGATCCGCCGGCAGGGCCTGGAACGCGCGCCGCGCGTCGTCGAACGCCGCGGGGAACGGATGCTCGGGCGCGAGGCGGTAGTCGGCGACGAGCACCTCGGCACGGGCAGCGAGCGCGAGGTGACCCGCCGTCTTCCGACGCGAGGCAGGCGACCCAAGCATGTATCCGCCGCCGAAGAGATAGAGCACTCGGGCGTGGACGGGGCCGGCCGACGGACGGACGAGCAACCCGAGCGGATGCGACGCGACAACCACTGCCTCCGGCTCTGTCGTCGCGTCTTCGGCATGCTCACCCGCCGCGCGTCGTGCCGCGATGGGAAGGGAAACCTGCTGCGGCGCGGCGGCCATCGCCGCCCAGAAGGCGCGAGCCTCGGGGGATGCGGTCATGCCGACACCGTAGGGGTCGCCCGCCGTCGACGCTAGAGGCCCTCGACCTCGTGCCCGCGCGGGAGCGCGATCAGAAGCGCACCGGGATCCAGTCGCACGCGCACGTGCGTCGCCTCGCCGAACTCGTCGCCGTCGAGCTGCACCGGGTGCGCCTCCGTGGTCGCAAGGTCGACGCCGATTCCGCGCGAGTAGCGGACGGAGTTGTCTTTCGTGCGCAGCGCCATCACCCGCCGTCCGGCCCGGAAGCGGCGGAGGAAGCTGTTGTCCCATGCCACACGTCGCCAGACGAACATCCACCCGAGAACGCCCTTGGGCTGGATGAGCACGATGTCGAGGTTGCCGTCGGCGACGGATGCCTCGGGGATGAGCTCGAGCCCGGCGGGAAGCGACCCGCAGTTGGCGAACAGCACGCTCTGCACGCGGGCGGCGTGGATCCGCCGCTCGGGCAGCTGGTACATCACCCGGAACGCCTTCGCGGCGGGAAGCGATCGCGCGACGCCGTCCACGTAGGCCACCCAGCCCACCGACTTCTTCAGCTTCGGGTTGGTGTTGGCGATCATCGCCGCATCGAGGCCCATCCCTCCCATGACGACGAAGGCGTGCTCGTCGATCTGGCCGTCGGGCCGGCGAAGCCGCGCGAAGCCGACATCTACGGCCAGGGAATCCCCGTCGAACGTCGCCCGCACCATCTCCTCGGGGTCGGTCAGGGGAAGGGCGAGGTTTCGTGCCAGGAGGTTTCCCGTGCCGCTCGGCACGATCGTGAGGGGGACCCCTGAGCCGCTCATCGCCTCGGCGACCGCGCGCACCGTGCCGTCGCCGCCGGCGACCAGCACGGCGGTCACACCTTCCTTGAGGGCCTCGCGGGTCACGTCGTCGCCGAGATCGTCGACCGTCGTCTCGTAGAAGAGCGGCTCCGACCACCCGGCGTCGGCCGACGCGCGTTCGACGAGCGCGCGCAGCGCGTCGGCATCAACCTTGATGGGGTTGTAGACCAGGGCCGCCTTGGGGCTCGGGCGCTCGGCCTCGTCCCGCAGGGGCTCGGGCTCGCCCTCCGCCGAGACGCGGCGAGCTTCGCCCTCCTCGCCGTCGGTCGTGTCGGGCTCGACGTCGTCGGGCTCGCGGATGACGTCGTCGGGCCCCGCGGCTTCTTCGGGGTCGGGCGCCTGCTCGTCGACCGTCGTCGAGTCGGGGCCGTCCTCCTTCGCGGCGACGGCCTCGGCCTGCGCGGCGAGCTCGGCGTCTGCGGCCTTCAGCTCCTCGGTGTCGGGGCCGTCGGCGTAGATGGCATCGGAGGGATGCGGCGGGTCGGCCTCGTCCTCGGGCTCTGACCCTTCGACGGGCTCCTCCGGGCGCGTCTGGTCACCCGTGTCATCCTGTCCCCCGGCCATGGCGTCCAGCCTAGGTGTCCGAACGTCCTGCGCCGTACCCGGCCTCGCTTTTGAACCGGGCCCGGCGAAGGCGCGAGACTGCCCGAAAAGCGTTGCTTGACCACCGGCGAGCTCGCACACACCACACTCCTGGCAGATCCGTGCGTTGCTCGCTGCCGCACCTTCATATGGGGGGGATCATTCACGGAAGTCGGGCCGACTGGGTGCGCGGACCAGACATCCGGGATCAGGTTGCCGTTCCGATCGGCGTGGTCGCCTCGTGGAGACGCGACCGGCGGCCTTACGAGATCAAGCGCAGGAACTCGCGCCGAGTGGTGTCGATATGTGCCTTCATCATGTCCGCCGCGAGGGCGGAGTCACCCGCCGCGATCGCGCGCGACACCTCCTCGTGAGCGTCCAGGCTCGAATCGATCAAGAAGTCGAAGGGCATGAGATCGGTGGAGGTGAAGACGAACACCCGCGCCTCCTCGACCGCTGATGCCAGGACGCGATTGCCGCTGGCCTGGGCGACTGCGAGATGGAAGCGGGTGTCGGCGTGACGGGCGTCGTCCTTCGTTCGGGCACCGCGCATCTCGGCCTGAGCGGCCTCGATCTCGAGGAGGTCCGACTCCTCCCGACGCTGCGCGGCCAGTGCCGCCGCTCCGCATTCGATGACGGCCCGATACTCGATGTGCTCGAGAATCTCCGGGACGCGTCGCTGAAGATCCTGTCGGACGAGGTTGGCGTCGATCGCGCTCTCCTGGATGAAGGCGCCTCCTTGAGAACCGCGCTTCACCACGACCTGACCGCTGCCTTCCAGCACCCGGATCGCTTGCCGCACCGTCTCCCTGGAAACGCCGAGTTGCTGAGCTAGGTGGCGCTCGGCCGGGAGCCGCTCGCCAGGTCGGATTCGGCCGAGAGACAGCTCCCGGCGAATGGCATCGACCACAGCCTGGTATCCCGCGACGGATCGCACGGTCGCCGCCGACACGTTCGCTTCAGTTCCGGTCATCCGGTTCCCGCTGTCTCCTAGAGGGGAAGGCCCGGTCGATCCGTACCGATCACTTGCCTCCCTGCGAAGAAGTCAAGCACGTCGGCGTCGCCGTGACCCCCGATGCCGCTGTCGCCGAAGAAGCTCTGGGCAGACTGGTCCGCCATGTCGAGCACGCTGGTCCCGTTGATCTTGACCTCTCCAGCCGTCAATCGACGTCCGAAGGATGCCGCGGCGTCCTCGTCCTCACCGAAGATGTAACCGGCCAAGCCCACGGGGCCCTCCTCGGCTCGCATGACAGCTTCATCGTCGGAGTCGACCGGCTCGACGGTGATGAGAGGGCCGAACAGTTCTCCAGGAGCCGTCAATCGCTCGCCGGCGACGACCGTCGGCGGAAAGAAGCTTCCACGCTCGGGGACAGGCGGTCTCGCCCCGACGTCACCACCCTGTTGAACGAGTTCTGCCGTCTGCCGCTCGAGATCACGGCGGCGGCCGGCGAAGGCGACCGGACCCAGCTGCGTGTCCTCGGCGAGACTCGCACCGATGCGCACCGCTGCGAATCGGTCGCGAAGCTCGTCCACGAGTTCGGCGAAGACCGGGCGGGCAGCCAGGACGCGGCGCGGCGCCTCGCACCACTGCCCGGAAAGCTTCAGCGCACCGGACGCGATGGCGAAGGCGGCACGGGCGGCGTCGGCGTCGGCGCGCACGACAGCAGGGTTGTTCGACCCCAACTCCAGTCTCAGCCGAGCGAATCGGGGTGCGGCCGTCGCTGCGATCCGCCTTCCGGTTTCGGTCGAGCCCGTCATGGCGATCGCCCGGATCCGGGTGTCTGCGACCAGCGCGGCGCCGACGTCCGCGCCACCGAGGACCAGACCCGCCGCGCCGTCAGGCAACCCTGCCTCGTACAGCGCGGCCACCACCACCTCGGCGCTCCACGGCGACGCCGGCGACGGCTTGAGGATCGCTGCGGCGCCCGCGGCAAGCGCGTAAGCGAGCTTCTTGACGGCCATCGCCGATGGCGCATTCCACGGCGCTATCAGAGCTGTCGGCCCCCACGCCAACCTCCGGAGCACGACGTTGCGCTCCAGCGGTCGATCTCGCATCGCGGCGTCCGCGTGCGCCACGGCGGTACGGACGGTGTCCCCGTTCGCGGCGGCGAACAGCCGCGTGACCGAGATCGGCACGCCGCTGTTGAGCGCGTCCAGACGGGCGATCTCCTCCACGCGCTCGTCGAGCAGGTCGGCCCAGCGCAGCAGCACCGATGCGCGCTCCGAGATGGCGCGCGCTTGCCACACCTCCGACCGGTGCGCCTCATCAGCCGCCTCGACGGCGCGGGCTACCTGCTCGAGGTTGCTGGAGCGATTCTCGGCTAGTTCGTCTCCGGTGTTCGGATCGATCAACGGCCCCGCGCCGATCGGGCTCGGCTCCGACGTGCCGCCCACCCAGGTGGACAGGCGCGGAAAAGAGGACTCAGACACGGTCGAAGTACCGCTTGAGATCCCAGTCGCTGACCGTGGATTGGTAGACCCGCCACTCGTGCTCCCACAGCAGACGATGATGATCGATCAGCTCTGGCTCAAGGATCTCGCCGATGAAGGTCGAGGCCGCGAAAAGTCGGGTCGCCTCCTGGAAGTCGGTCGGCATGGCTCGGTCAGGGGGCACGTCGTACGCGTTACCGGCGGTGGGTTCGGGAGGTGCGGCCGCAGCGCCTATGCCCGCCCGGACGGACGCCAGAAGCCCGGAGAGCGTCAGGTAGGGATTGGTGTCGGCACCGGGCAGACGCATCTCGAACCGGAGGTCCTGCGGGCGGTGACCGACGACGCGGATACTGGTGGTGCGATTGTCGAAGCCCCAGGTACGGCCGTGCCCGGCGACATCCTCGGAACTGCTCCGGCGCCAGGCGTTGATCGTCGGCGCGTACCAGGCCATCAGCGCGGGAGCGTGCTCGAGCGCACCCGCGATGGCGGACCGCATCGTCGTGGACAGGTGATGCGGTGCGTCCTGGTCCCAGAAGACTGGCCGACCATCCCCATCGACGAGCGACACGTGCACGTGGCACGACGACCCCGGCTGATCGTTCAGCGGCCGAGCCATGAAGGTGGCCGACATGCCCTCGCGAGCTGCCGAATCGCGGACGGCGAGTTTGTACAGCGCGTGCCGGTCGGCCATCTCGGGTGCGCGCCCGTAAACGAACGTCATCTCCCACTGCCCGGTGCCCCACTCGCTCTGAGCGGCCTCAACCCGGATGCCGCTCGCGCGGAGGTCCCCCCGCAGCCGCTGGAAGAACGGCTCGTAGAGGTTGCCTTCGTGAATCATGAAGTCGGCGGGGATCTGGGTGGTCGGATCGAGGTCGCGGAAGCCGGCCGCCCGTAGCTCGCGCGGGTCGTTGCGGAAAAGGTAGAACTCCAGTTCCGTGCCTACCAACGGAGTAAGACCCGACGCCTCGATCTTCGCGATCTCACGCTTGAGCAGAACGCGGGGCGAGATCGGAGCCGGCTCACTGGTGTTCGGATCGTACGGATCCGCCAGGCAGACCGCCACCCCATCAAGCCACGCGGCCGGACGCAGGGTGCCCATATCGGGCCGAAGCGTCACGTCGGGAACCCCGTTGTGCATGCCGCACAGCGGGAAGACGTTCCGTGCGATCAGTTCGAGTCCTTGCTCGAGATCCCACGCATACACGCATGTGCAGATGTCCACGCCGCGCTCGACGACCGAGCCGAAACCCTCGACCGGCACGCGGCGACCGACGAGTCTGCCCTGCAGGTCGGGGGTCGCGACGATGACGGTCCGGAAGCCGTCTTCCTCGAGGCGCTCCCAGTCGAGGCTGACATCGGTCATCGCGTCAGCCATCCGCCATCGACCGGCAGCTGAATGCCGTTGATCCACGAGGCCTCGTCGCTGAGGAGCCACGACACGGCCGATGCGATGTCGGCCGGCTGTCCTACTCGGGGCACGAGCAGCCGTTGCTTCATGAAGGCCATCCCCTCCTCGCTCGTCACGCCGTCGTAGTCGAAGAAGTCTGTCGCGATCGGACCCGGAGCAACGCAATTGACCCGGATCTTCTTCGGGGCGAGCTCGACGGCCATGGCCTTGGTGAGCATGGGAACGCCGGCCTTACTGGCGTTGTAGTGGGGTTGCGCCTTTCCGGTGCTGGTCACCACCACGAGCGCTTCCACCGTGGAAAGGTTGACGATCGCCCCGCCGCCGGACGCCGCGATGAGCTTCGACGCCTCCTGAGCGACAAGGAATTGACCCTTGAGGTTCACGTCGAAGACGAAATCCCAGGCGTCCTCGGTCAACGTCTCGAACGAGTGGGTGGTGACGACTCCGGCGTTGTTGACCAACAGGTGCAGCGCGCCCCACTCCTGCTCCACCATCGCCACACTCGCGGCGACGCTCGGTCGATCTCGGACATCGACGCGCCCGGCGAGGGCCTGTCCACCTCCCTCGGTGATCAGAGCGACCGTCTCCTCGGCTGCGGCAAGGTCCACGTCGGTGACCATCACCCGCGCACCCTCCGACGCGATGCGCCGCGCCGTCTCTCGTCCGATCCCTGATCCGGCTCCGGTGATGAACAGATTGCGTCCGGCGTGGCGTGCGGTGCTCATGCTGCTCCTCTCAGTTCTTCGCTGCTGATGTCGCGGTCGGCGCATCGGACGAGCCATTCGAAGATCGGATCGGCCCCGAAGGTCTCAGGATGCCACTGCACTCCGAGAAGGCGACGCTCCGGGTCCTCTATCGCCTCGACCACGCGATCGCGCGCGTGCCCGACGACGCGGAGTCCGTCCCCGGGAACGTTGACGGCTTGATGGTGGAAGCTGTTCGTGCGCACCACGTCGCCGTAGATGGCGTTGAGGATGGTGCCCGACTCGATCACCACATCGTGCACGCGATGGGCGCGCGGATAGGCGTACGAGCCGTGCGATTCCCCGACGCCGGCCTCGAGATGTTGTACGAGGGTGCCGCCGAGAGCGACGTTCATGGCTTGCATCCCGCGGCAGACGCCGAGCACCGGGAGGCCCCGGGCGATGCTCGCATGGATGAGCGCGATCTCGAACGCGTCGCGTACAGGATCGAACGGGCCGGCAAATGCTGCGGGGGCCTCTCCGTACAGACGCGGATCGACGTCCTCACCGCCCGCGAGGACGAGCCCGTCCAGCCGGTCGACGAGCGCGTCGGGCGAGGCCTGAAGCGGAAGGTGAACCGGAACCCCGCCCGCCGACACGACCGAGCTCGCGTACTCACTGAAGTAGATGTCCATCGGCGCGTCGGCGAATCCCACCGGCGCTCCGATCAGGCCTCCGGCGCCCCGTCGGCCGGTCACTCCGATCAGGGGCGGGCGTCCGGACGCCCTCACGCCTCCGCCTCGACCGCGTCGAATTGTCCGACGACCCCTCGGTAGATGTCGGGCCTCGTTGCGCGAAGGACGAGCGCATGCGCCACCCCGAGGACGATCGCGGCGACGACGACTCCGGCGAGCACGATGCTGAGCGTTCCCCAGACAGGAGTTCCCTCTTCGTCCACGTCGCCGACGAGGAGGGGGAAGTTGACGAAGATCAGAACGGCCGAAACGGCGAGGCCCGCGAATCCGAGCAGGGGAGCGATCCAGACCCGCCAGGGGCTTCGCACTTCGCGTGTCCGCGCGAAGTAGGCGACGACGGCCAAACAGGTGGCCGCCATGAGGATGATGATGGCCAGTGTCCCGATGCCGGCGAACCAGGTGAAGATCGAGATCGGCGAGACCCCGACGAGGATGAGGAGAAGGGTGACGATAGCGACGGTGGCTATCTGGACGACGGTCGCTCGGTGGGGCGAACCCTGTATCGGGTGCACCCGCCCGACCGAGTAGGGAAGGAGACGGGCATTCGCCATCGCATGGTGGTACCGCGCCAGCACGTTGTGGAGAGCCAGCACGCACGCGAACATGCTGCCCAGGAACAGCACGGCGATGACGACCTCGCCAACGACGCCCAGATATCGGCCTGTGACTCGGGCAAGGAAGGTCGTGGGGTCGGCACCCGCCTCATCGAAGACATTCGCCTCGCCTACCCCGAGGATCAGTGCCCAGGCCACGAAGGCGTAGAACACGCCGATGATGAGCGCGGCGGCGTATGTGGCGCGCGGGATCGTGCGTTCCGGGTCGCGTGCCTCATCACGGAAGACCACCGTCGATTCGAAGCCGATGAAGCTCGCTATCGCGAACATGAGGCCGAGAGCGGGCGACCCCGACAGGATCTGCTGGAGGAGGAAGCTCGACCCGGTGACGCCGTCGGCCCCGCCGGTCGCGAGGATGACCAACCCGAGGACGATGGCGATGCCCATCTCGAGCGCGAGGAGCACGAACAGGACCTTGGAGCTCAGTTCGATGTGGCGATATCCGAGCACGCCCACGATGGCCATGGCCGCGAATGTGAACGCCCACCACGGGATTTCGGGGCCGCCGAGGATGACGATGTCCTGCGAGATGGTCGCTCCGAGATAGGAGAAGACGGAGATCTGCACCGTCGAGTAACAGACGACGGCCAACCACGCCGAGGCGACACCCGGCGCCGTTCCCAAACCGCGGGTGATGAATGTGAAGAACGACGCCGACTTCGGCACGAACGGCGCCATCGTGGTCAACCCCACCGCGAACAGAAGGAGGATCCCCGCCGCTACGAGAAACATGACCGGAAAGCCGAGTCCGTTCCCGATGAGTATGCCGATGGGAACGATGCCGCCGACGACCGTCAGCGGAGCGGCGGCGGCGATGACCATGAACGCGATCGCAATGGGCCCGAGCCCGCCCCGGAGTCGGCGCTCGGAATCGAGTTCGGGTTGATGAGTCGACGTTGACATCACGGCTCCTTCCAAGGTTCTTTGGTCCTCTTTATAGACCATTGACCCCATCACGTCTATGGCGTGGCACTCGCCGGTTTGCACCCGTAGGGCGACGGCGACGGCATAGCAGCACCGGTATCGCATTGGCTCGCCCTGTGCGACGGAGAGCTCGGTCCGGCGGGCGCCGGCCTGTCCAGCGCCGCCGCCGGTCGTTTTCGCGCTGACTACACTCGAACCGTGATCGATCCCGTGCTCCTCCGCGACAATCCCGAGCTGGTCAAGCGCTCGCAGGAGGCGCGGGGGGAGTCGCCCGATACCGTCGACGCCGCGCTGGAGGCAGATCGCGCCCGCCGCGCGGCCATCACCGCGTTCGAAGAGCTGCGCGCGGCGCAGAACGCGCACGGCAAGCGCGTCGCTCAGGCGCCGAAGGACGAGAAGGCGGCCCTCGTCGCCGAGGCGAAGGAGCTCAGCGAGAAGGTCAAGGCCGCCCAGCACGCCGTCACCGCCGCCGAAGAGGCCGCCGACGCCGTCTTCGCCCGCATCGAGAACATCGTCATCGACGGGGTTCCCGCCGGCGGCGAAGACGACTTCGTCACCCTCCGCACCCACGGCGAGCAGCCCACTTTCGACTTCACCCCCCGCGACCACCTCGCACTCGGCGAGCTCCTCGGCGCCATCGACATGGAGCGCGGCACGAAGGTGTCGGGAAGCAGGTTCTACTTCCTCACCGGCATCGGCGCGCGGCTCGAGCTCGCGCTCATGACCCTCGCCCTCGACCGGGCGCTGCAGGCCGGATTCATCCCGCTCGTGCCTCCGACCCTCGTTCGCCCCGAGGTGATGCGGGGCACCGGATTCCTCGGCCAGCACGCCGACGAGGTCTACCACCTCGAAGACGACGACCTCTACCTCGTCGGCACGAGCGAGGTTCCCCTCGCCGGCTACCACATGGACGAGATCCTCGATCTCTCCGCCGGACCCAAGCGCTACGCGGGGTGGTCGACCTGCTACCGCCGCGAGGCGGGCTCGTACGGCAAAGACACGCGCGGCATCATCCGCGTGCACCAGTTCAACAAGCTCGAGATGTTCGTCTACACGACCGTGGACGAGGCCGAGTCCGAGCACCTGCGCCTCGCCGAGATGCAGGAGCGGATGCTGCAAGACCTCGGCCTTTCGTACCGGGTCATCGACGTCGCCGCCGGCGACCTGGGTTCGAGCGCCGCGCGCAAGTACGACATCGAGGCGTGGGTGCCGACCCAGAACGCCTACCGCGAGCTGACCTCGACATCGAACTGCACCACCTATCAGGCCCGCCGACTGGGCATCCGTCACCGGCTCTCCGCCGACGAGGGCGGCAAGACGCAGTTCGTGGCGACCCTCAACGGCACCCTCGCGACCACCCGCTGGATCGTCGCACTCCTCGAAACCCACCAGCGCGCGGATGGCTCGGTGTGGGTACCCGAGGTGCTGCGGCCCTACCTCGGCGGCCTCGAGATCATCGAGCCGGTGTCATGAGCGAGCGGTTGCCCGAGGCGGGCGACGTCGACCTCGTCGAGCAGGAGGATGCCGCCGACCTCGTCGAAGACCTCGCCGAAGAGGCCGAGTCGCCCGGGGGCACGCAGCGCCTCCTCATCGTTCTCGACATCGATGGCACCGTGCTCCTCGAAGACGAGACGCTGAGCCCGGGGGTGGTCGAGGCGGTCGCGCACGCGGGCGACGCCGGCCACGAGGTCATGATCGCCACCGGTCGCAGCTGGGAGTCCACCCGCGGCGTGCTCCGGGTACTCGAGATCGCGCCCGAGTACGTCGTGTGCTCGAACGGGGCGGTGATCCTCAAGCTCGTCGACGCCGACGAGGTGCGATACGAGCGGTGGCACATCGAGACCTTCGATGCGTCGGAAGTGCTCGGAATGCTCCGCGAGCACCTGCCACACGCCCGCTACATGGTTGAGCTCCCCGACGGCAGCCGGCTCTTCACCGAGCCCCTGGACGACTGGAACCTCGCCGGGGCGCGCCGGGTGACATTCGAGGAGCTCGTCGCCGAGCCCGTCTGCCGCGTGGTCGTCGTCTCGCCCGGCGAGAGCGAGGACGACTTCATCGAACTGGTCGAGCGCGTGGGCCTCAACGAGGTCTCGTATGCCGTCGGGTGGACCGCGTGGCTGGATGTCGCACCGCAAGGCGTCGACAAGGGCTCGGCGCTCGAGCGGGTGCGGCTCGAGCTCGGGATCGACCCATCCCGCGTCCTGGTGATCGGCGATGGACGCAACGACCTCGGCATGTTCCAGTGGGCGCTCGAGCACGGCGGCCGCGCTGTCGCGATGGAGCAGGGCCCCGAGGAGGTGCGGCTCGCCGCAGGCGAGATCACCGGCACCGTGCAGGCCGGCGGGGTCGCTGACATCCTTCGAACCCTGTAGCCCCGCGCGCCTTTCGTCGCCGGGTTGCCTGCGCGCCGTTCGTGCTCGCTTACTCGCCGAGAAACCAGTTCTCCGCCGAGACCTGTGTGCACAGCGGGGTGTTTCGGCCCGGAAGTGGTTTCTCAAGGCGAGGGACGGATGATGTGGGCGGCGGGATCGCTACCGCGCGCCTTTCAGGGCTCTGCCAGGAGGCGTGGGAAGAATGAGGCGTTGGCGCCGTCGACTAGACTCGACGCCGATTCGAGCGGATGTCTCCCAGGCATCCGATCGGGAGGGTTGTCCGAGCGGCCGATGGACCTGGTCTTGAAAACCAGTGGGCAGCAATGTCCCGTGGGTTCGAATCCCACACCCTCCGCTTCCTATCCCTGAGGACCCGAGTGAGTCAGACGAGCAGACCCGGTGCGCGCGGGCGCCGAACGGTGGCCCGGCACGGCCGGTTGCGCTCGCCGCATCCGTTCGCCTCCCTCATGAAGGTGCTCGGGATCGTCGTCGCCGTCGTGCTCGTCTCCGGCCTCGGGATCGGGGCGTACGCGTACTACGACCTGACATCGAGCTTCGCCTCCGACGCCGTCGAGCTCGAGGGGCAGGGGTCGGTGCCGCCCGACATCGGAGCGATCGAAGGCGGCGTGAATCTGCTTCTCGTGGGAACCGACGAGTGCGAGCCGGAGTACGCGTCGTATTTCGGTGCCCGGTGCACCGGTCCGGAGGCATCCGGTCAGCTCAATGACGTGAACATGTTGCTGCACATCTCCGACAACCCGCGGCGGGTGACGGTGATCTCTTTCCCCCGAGATCTCATGATCCCGATCCCGTCGTGCACCCGTGAGGACGGCAGCGAGACCGGTGGGTCGAGCTTCGAGCAGATCAACGCGGCGTGGAGCTACGGCGGGTTGAACTGCGTGGTGAAGACCGTGTCGCAGCTCAGCGGCATGAACATCCCGTTCGCCGCGAAGGTCAGCTTCGGCAACGTGATCAACATCACCGACGCCATCGGCGGGGTCGACGTGTGCATCGGCAACGGCGGGATCCGTGACCGCAACACCGGGATCGATTGGGAGGCGGGTCCGCGCACGGTGCAGGGCATCGAGGCTCTGCAGTTCCTTCGCACCCGATACGGGTTGGCGGACGGCAGCGACTTGGCGCGCATCAGCAATCAGCAGCAGTACATGTCTTCGCTCGCCCGCAAGCTCGTCAGCGAAGAGGTGCTCTCGAACCCGTCGACGTTGCTCCGGCTTGCGACCACGGCCGTCGACAACATCACCCCCAGCCGAAGCCTCACGAACCCGACCACGATCGTGCAGATCGCGCTCGCCGTTCGTGACGTGCCGTTCGATGAGATCGTCTTCGTGCGTTACCCGGTCGTCGCCGACCCCTACGACGCCAACCGCGTTGTTCCCGACGAAGAGGCGGCAGAGCAGCTGTGGGCGGCCCTCGAGGCGAATCAGCCGCTCCAGTTGACGAGCGACCCCAACCTCAGCGGCGGCGTCATCACCGCTGATCCTGCGCCGACGGAGACGCCGGTCGAGGGGGAGCCCTCCACTGAACCGGTCGAGCCGACCGAGGGTGCCGACCCTGCGACTCCGGCCCCGACCGAGACGGCGGTGGCATTGCCCGAGTCGGTGCAGGGTCAGACCGCGGCCCAGGAGACCTGCTCGGCCGGGAACCTGGCCGGCTGACCTCCATCGTTTCGGCGGGCGAGACCGCAGCGGTTATGATGGCTGAGCGTGTCCGGGTTCCGGCCTGGATGCCTGGAGACGTCGCATAGTCAGGCCTAGTGCACCACCCTGCTAAGGTGGAGTCCCCTTACGGGGACCGAGGGTTCAAATCCCTCCGTCTCCGCCAAGAAATCCACCGCGCCGGCAGCTCCTCACGGGGCGGGGGACTGCGCCTTCTCATCCGGGTCGTTCGGCGTCCAGCCGAGCCACCCGTTGTCGGTTTGCGCGACGGTCCAGTCGTCACAGGCGTACACGCGGTCGATCGAGAACGCGTCTGGAGCGCCGTCGATCTCGAGGGTCGGCGCCGACTGGCGGTTCGTCTCCGCGCACTTCGCCGGGTCCAGTTCTTCGACGCTGACCACAAGGAGGGTCGCGGTGTCATCCCGCGTCGACCAGCGTGCTGTGATGTCGGTGGCCCCTGCGGGCAACCATGGAGCGGAGTGATCCCAGGCCGAGTCGAGCTCGACAGCGTTGGAGAAGCTCTCCGTCGACACCTCGTTGACGAGGTCGGCAGCCGTCGAACAGCCCGTCAGGGCAACGAGGGAGATTCCGGCGAGGGCGGAGATGCGAAGTGCGCGGCTGCGGAGGTCGGTTGTGGTCATGGTCCCATCGTGAGCAATGGCCGCACGGGAAGCATCAGCCCGGAGTCGCTCGTCGATCATCCTCGGGGATGACTCGCGACGCGCATCCCGCGCCTCTATCATCGGCGGCATGGGTCAGATTCGGATCATCGAGATGCCCGGCATCGGCAAGCGGTACGACATGGGGGCCAGTCGCGCGCCGCAGCGCGTATCGGTCATCGCGCACAAGGACGGCCGCCGTGAGATCTACTCGTTCGAGGGTGCGTCGACAGATCCCACATCGGTCATCGAGCTCACCGCCGAGCAAGCCCGCCTTCTGGGGGCAGTCCTCAGCGGAACGTACGTGACCGATTGACCCCATGGTGACGGTCCACCTCAGCGAGCCGCTGCAGATCCCGGGCGTGAACGTCGTCGGCACGCCCTTCGGCATCCCGGTGAACGAACTCATCGCGGTCGGGGCGCTCCTGCTGGTGGCCGCCCTTCTCGCGCGGGTCGGTCGGCGCTTCGGCCTGCCCACGATCCCCTTCTTCATGGCGACGGGCATCCTCCTCGGCCCCGGAACTCCCGGTCCGGTGATCATCGACGACCCCGCGGTCATCGAGTTCCTCGCCACGATGGGCCTCGTCTTCCTGCTCTTCCACCTCGGCGTGGAGTTCCCGCTCGAGCAGGTCCGAGCGAGCGGCGGGCGCCTGGTCCTCGCAGCCTTCACCTACATCGGCCTCAATGTCAGTGGCGGGATCGTCTTCGGACTGTTCCTCGGATGGGGCGTGGGCGAGGCCCTCGTGATCGGGGGTGCTCTCGGGATCTCCAGCTCGGCGATCGTCACCAAACTTTTGATCGAGCTTCGACGACTCACCAACGCCGAGACGCCATTGATCCTGGGGATCATCGTCGTCGAAGACCTGTTCCTCGCGCTCTATCTCTCGCTCCTCACTCCGATCCTCGGGGACGCGGAGTCGCCGCTCGCCCTCGCCCTCGACATCGGAACGAGCTTCCTGTTTCTGCTCGTGCTCCTTGTCGTCGCACGCTTCGGCGGGCGCGTGATCGCGGCCATCATCCGGAGTCGTGAGGAAGAACTCCTCACCATCGGCGTGGTGGGCCTGGTCTTCTTGGTGGCTGGGACCTCCGCCGAGCTGGGAGTGTCTGACGCCATCGGCGCTCTCATGATCGGGCTCGTCGTGTCACGGACGTCCCTGAAGGAGCAGGTCGAGCGCGTCGTGCTACCCCTCCGGGATGTCTTCGCAGCGGTGTTCTTCATCGCCTTCGGTCTCACCATCGACGTCCGGGAGCTCGGCGGCGTTCTCCTTCCCGCGCTGCTGGCGGTCCTGCTCACACTGACGTTGAACGTGGTCGCCGGCATCATCGCGGCTCGGATGTACCGGCTGAACCAGCGCGCCGCGGCGAACATCAGCCTGACTTTGCTCGGTCGAGGTGAGTTCTCCCTCATCCTCGCGTCCCTCGCGATCGCAGCGGGCTTGGACGAGAGGATCGGCCCGTTCGTCGCCCTCTATCTCCTCATCCTCGCGATCCTCAGCCCCCTCGCGGCGTCCCGTTCGTACTTGCTGGCCAGGATCCTGCCCGACCGCCTCTTCCGAGGGAACTTCACGTACGTTCGAGAGCTGACGACGTCAGCGGAATGCTCCCATCGCGACTCCATCCGCGTGTCGGAACCTGACGGCCCCCTCGAGTGCCGGCGGTGCGCAGAAGACGGCTTGGAGTGGGTGCACTTGAGGCTGTGCACCAGCTGCGGCAACGTCGCCTGCTGCGACGACTCGCCGGGGCGCCATGCGACCGAGCATTACACCCAGGACGGGCATCCGATCATCGCGTCCGCAGAGCCGGGGGAGACGTGGCGATTCTGCTACGTGGATGAGCTGTTGTTGCCGGATTCCGCCACGGGTACTTCCGACCCGCTCCTTTCCGACGATCCGCCTCGGTGAGATCGCAGGATGCCTGGCCGTGATCCCGCGCCGGCCGGCTGATCGTCTCCCGGCAACCCGCACGCGGGTCTCGCTGCGGGCACGAGTCGCGCGGCGCCTTCAGGAGCGGGGCGTGCGGTGTGGTCGGTCGTCGTCGCGGCGCGCCCGGCGCCCGGGGCCACCGGTATCGAGGCGCAGCTCGATGAGTCGGCCCGAGATGCGGGTGCTTTCGAGCCGGTCGAGCGTCGTGCGCGAAAGGTCGGCGGGGAGCTCGACGAGGGAGAAGTCCGGCCGGATCTGGATCGCGCCGAAGTCGTCGCGCTTCAGGCCGCCCTCGTTGGCGAGTGCTCCGACGATCTGGCGGGGCTCGACGCGGTGGCGTTTGCCGACGGCGATGCGATAGGTCGCCATCCCGTCGCGGGGCGTGCGAGGACGCCGCTCGTCGCCGTCGCGATCGCGGTCGAAGCGGGCCGGTCGTTCGCCACGGTCGCGGTCGCCACGCTCACGGCGCGGCGGCTCCGGGTCGGGCTCGAGCAGCAACGGTGACTCGCCCTGGGCAACCACCGCGAGGGCGGCAGCGACATCCACTTCGGGGACGTCGTGGTGCCGCACGTAATGGGCGACGATGTCGCGGAACCGCTCGATGCGCTCCGCCTCGCCGAGCGCAGCGGTGATGCGGTCGTCGAACCGCGCGAGGCGCGTGACGTTGACCTCGTCGACGCTCGGCAGCGGGATCTCGGTGAGCTGTTGGCGCGTCGCGCGCTCGATCGCGCGCACGAGCCCGCGTTCGCGCGGCGTGACGAAGCTGATCGCGTCACCGGAGCGCCCGGCCCTCCCGGTGCGGCCGATGCGGTGCACGTATGACTCGGTGTCGGTGGGGATGTCGAAGTTGACGACGTGCGAGATGCGCTCGACGTCCAGTCCACGGGCGGCGACGTCGGTCGCAACGAGGATGTCGAGCTTCCCCGACTTGAGCTGGTTGATGGTCTTCTCGCGGACGGGCTGTGCCACGTCGCCGTTGATCGCGGCCGCCGAGTATCCCCGCGCCCGCAGCTTCTCGGCGATCTCCTCCGTCACGCTCTTCGTGCGACCGAAGACGATCATGCCGTCGAAGTTCTCGGTCTCGAGAATGCGGGTGAGCGCATCCATCTTCTGCTGGAACGACACGATGAGGTAGCGCTGCGTGATCGTCGACGACGTCGTCGTCTTGGTCTTGATGGTGATCTCTTCGGGGTCGTGCAGGTACTGCTGCGAGATACGCCGGATCGCCGCCGGCATCGTCGCCGAGAAGAGCGCCACCTGCTTCGTGTCGGGTGTGTCGGCGAGGATCGTCTCGACGTCTTCGGCGAAGCCCATCTTGAGCATCTCGTCGGCCTCATCGAGCACGAGGTACTTCAGGTCGGTCAGGTCGAGCGTGCCCTTGTCGAGGTGGTCCATGATGCGTCCGGGCGTTCCGACGACGACGTGCACGCCCCGGCGGAGGGCCGACAGCTGCACGCCGTAGCCCTGACCGCCGTAGACAGGGAGCACGTGCACACCGCGCCGATGGGACGCGTACTTCTCGAACGCCTCGCACACCTGGAGCGCGAGCTCACGGGTCGGGGCCAGCACGAGCGCCTGCGGCGTATTCTGCGAGAGGTCGAGTCGATCGAGGATCGGCAGGGCGAACGCCGCCGTCTTGCCCGTGCCGGTTTGCGCCAAACCGACCACGTCCCGCCCCGCCAGAAGGGTCGGGATCGTTGCCGCCTGGATCGCCGACGGCGTCTCGTACCCGACGTCGCGCAGCGCCGCGAGCACCGCATCACCCAGTCCCAGGTCGGCGAAGGTCATCGTGGCGGACCCCTGCGGAGCCGCTTCCTCGATCGGTGCATCGGACGTGGTCACGCTTCAGAGTAATGCGCGCTCCGTGCGCGGCGACAGGCCGGGTCGGGCGCGCTGCCGACCCGCAGGTCCACTCTGCTGACTCCTCGCCGCCGCCTTCGGTGCATCGAGGACGCGTGATGTCCGGTATCCCTCCTACCGTGAAGGAAATTCGCGACAGTGCTCGCGATGGGAGTGGGGACGTCATGGATTGGAAGATCGAGCTGATCTTCGTTCCCGTGTCGGATGTGGACCGGGCAAAAGCCTTCTACACCGGCATCGGGTTTCACGCCGATCACGACGCGGAGCCGTACGAAGGTCTGCGGTTCGTGCAACTGACACCGCCGGGGTCTGCGTGCTCGATCGCCATCGGCACCGGACTCGGCAGCAGAATCGAGCCGGGAGGCCTCGACAACATCCAGGTGGTGGTGGCGGATGCGGATGACGCCCTCGCGCAGCTCCGCGCAGCTGGTGTCGACGCGGACGGCGTCGACGAACAGGACTGGGGTCGCTTCGTGACGTTCGACGATCCCGACGGCAACCGCTGGACTTTGCAGCAGCTGCCCGCGCGCGACTGACCGGGTGGCACCCTCGACTGCGGGGTCCGACCGCCGGTTCGCAGAACGCGGTGACCTCGGAAGACCCTGCTCGTCGAGTCCACGCGGTGCCGGGTGGCGCCCGGCAGAGTTCCCCGGATGTCCGCCGTCGCGATGAGTCGAGGCGTCGCCGGTGCACCCGGCGCTCCTGGCGGGGCATCAGGGATTGCGGCTTCGCCGTTCCGCGAGGGGATCGTCGGCGCGCCGACGGCGAAGGAGCATCGCCAGCTGGTCGTGGCCCTGGCTGGAGAAGGCGTAGAAGACGGGCAGAAGCAGGAAGATGACCGACGCCACCAGCGGGTGGATGAGGACGCCCGCGACTCCGGCGGCGAGGTACAGGATCACTCCGACGAGCGCACGGGGACGCTCGCGTGCGAAGTAGCGGTCGTCGACCTCGTCCGTGACGAGCTCGGGATGGCGAGCGAGGTAGGAGAAGAAGAGCAGCCAGGAAAGGCACAGCAGTGCGCACACGAGCGCGTAGTGCGCCACAGCCACCTTCTGGTCTTCGAGGTTCCCGGTCCGTGCGGTCTCGGCGATGACGGCGGTCGGCCACGGGACCAGCGCCAGCGTCGCAAGGATCCCGAAGTTCCACCAGAGAAGCCCCACATCGGTTACGCGTATCCGCAGGAACGCCGCCTTGTGATTCATCCAGATCACCGCGAGATATGCATAGGACGCCGCGTACGCGAGGTAGGTCGGCCACTCGCCGAGCAGGCCGGCGAGAAGGTCTCCCGGTTCGGAATCGGGCGGCTGCAGCTCCAGGGCGAGGATGGTGATGACGATCGCGATGACGGCGTCGCTGAAGGCGACTGCGCGCCCTGGGTCCGACCGCGTCGACACGTCTCCTCTCGATCGTTGGCGATGCGCATGATGGTCTTGCAAGGTCCTCATCCTCCTGTCGATCGGACGGATGTGACCCGCGAACGGGGCGGAATCCGGCCGCGCCCCGTCCGCGGGCTCCGGGGGCCGTGGGTCAAGAACCCGCCGACGAGAATTGCGGATGCAGCACGACCTTGGTCCAGCCGTCATCGCGGTTGTCGAAGTGCTCGTACGCGTCGGGTGCGTCCTCGAGACCCAGTTCGTGGCTGACGATCCACGAGGGCGTCGCCTTGCCGCCGGCGATGAGGTCGCGCAGCTGCCGGTTGTAGCGCTTCACGGGCGCCTGGCCGCTGCCGAGCTTCAGGCCTCGGAACCAGAACTCTCCGAAGTCGAAGGCGACCTTTCCCTGCTGCGCCAGTTCGGTGGGTGCGCCCGGATCCTCGGGGATGAACACTCCCACCACTCCGATCTTGCCCGTGAAGCGGACCGACCTGACCAGGCGGTTCAGCGTGAGATTCGGGTCTTCGTTCCCGTCCGGGTCGTGGGCCTGGTATCCGACGCATTCGCAGCCGTTGTCCGCCCCCAGCCCCATCGTCATCTCGTTGACCGCTTCGACAGGGTCGACTGCAGAGTCATCGATGGCGATCGCGCCGATCTCCTCGATCTTCCGAAGACGATCGGGGTGGCGATCGACCACCATGACCTTGCTCGCGCCCTTGATGATGGCCGAGTATGCCGCCATGGCGCCCACCGGCCCTGCGCCGTAGATCACCGTCTGGTCGCCGGGCTTGACGCCCGCCATCTCGGTCGCGTGGTAGCCGGTCGGGAAGATGTCGGCGAGCATCACGTAGTCCGTCTGCTTCTCCTCCGCATCCTCCCCCAGTCGCAGACAGTTGAAGTCGCCCCACGGGACGCGCAGGAACTCGGCCTGACCGCCGGCCCAGGGGCCCATGTCGGCGAAGCCGTACGCAGCTCCCGCCAACTGGGGGTCGGGCTGAGCGGTGAGGCAGTAGTTCGTGTAGCCGCGCTCGCAGTTCTTGCAATGGCCACAAGCGACGTTGAAGGGGAGGACCACGTAGTCGCCGACCCGCACTTTGTCGACGCCGTCTCCGACCTCGATCACCTCTCCCATGTTCTCGTGGCCGAACCAGCGGCCGGTCTCGAAATCGGTTCTCCCCTCGTACATGTGCAGGTCGGACCCGCAGATGTTCGTGGTCGTGATGCGGACGAGGACGTCGGTCGGTCGCTCGATGCGGGCGTCAGGCACGTCCTTCACGCTGACTTGACGAGGTCCGTCGTAGACGACAGCTTTCATGATGTTCACCTTCCGTACTGAGATGGATCTGTCGATGTGTTCCGCAGGGGTGTGCGGCGATCAGGGCTGGAAGACGGCTCGCACGCACCCGTCCTTCTTCTCCTTGAACATCTCGTAGCCCGCCGGTGCTTCTTCCAGCGGCATGATGTGCGTCGCCAGATGCTCGGTGATGAGCTCGTCACGCGACATCCGTTCCAGCAGCATCGGGATGTACCGGTGGCCGTGCTGCTGCGCCGAGCGCAAGGTGAGGCCCTTGTTCATGAGCGGGCCGAGCGGGAACTTGTCCACGAACCCACCGAAGACCCCCAGGACGAAAACGCTTCCGCCCTTCCGCGCGGCGAAGATCGCCTCTCGCACAGCCGTGGGGCGATCGGTCTGCAGCCGCAGCTGCTGCTTGATCTGGTCGTAGGCGAAATCGATCCGGTCGCTGTGCGCTTCCATGCCGACGGCTTCGATGCAGACGTCGGGGCCGCGCCCTCCGGTGAGCTCCCGCAGCTCGGGGAGCACGTCGCTCGTCTCGTAGTTCATCGTCTCGGCACCCACGATGTCCGAGACCTGCGTGAGACGCTCCGGATAGCGATCGATGACGATGACCCGTTCCGCGCCCAGCAGGAGAGACGCACGCGCCGCCATCTGCCCCACGCCGCCCGCACCCCAGACCGCGACGGTGTCGCCGGGCTGCACCCCGCCGAGGTCCGCGCCCATCCACCCCGTCGGGGCGGCGTCGGAGGCGAACAGCGCGCGCTCGTTGCTCACGCCCTCGGGGACGGTGAAGGCGCCCTGGTCGGCGTACGGGACGCGGATGTATTCCGCGTGGCTCCCCGCCCACCCTCCGAGGGCGTGCGAATAGCCGTAGCACCCGCCCGGCGCCTGGCCCCACAGCATCTCCGGGATGCCCGCGTTGGGATTGCCGTTGTCGCACAGCGAGTACAGGTCGTTCCGGCAATACCAGCATTTCCCGCAGCTGATGAACGAGCAGACGACGACCCGGTCGCCGACCCTGTGCTTCGTCACCGCGGATCCGGTCTCGACGACCTCGCCAAGGAATTCGTGCCCCAGCACGTCTCCCGCCCGCATCGTCGGGACGTATCCGCCGAGCAGGTGCAGATCGGAACCGCACGTCGTGGTCAGGATGACGCGGACGATGACATCGTGGGAGTTGAGGATCGCCGGGTCGTCGACGTTCTCGACCTCGAGCTTGTTCACTCCGGTCCAGCACAGAGCCCTCACAGCACACCCTCGCCCTTCGCATCGTCCTCCGCCTTGTCGACCAGGGCGCCCAAGGGGGTGGGCGGGCGGTGTCCATGAGGCCGCGGCTTCGCTCGCAGCACCTCACCCGTCTCGATCACCTGCTTCGCATCGCGCAGGGCGGCACGCAGTGCCTGTTCGGGATCGTCGTCACCGAGGACGGCCGTGACATCGGCGCCCTCGCGGATACGGGCGTGCACCTCGAACCCCTTGTCGCCCGGTGCCGTCTGCGTCCGGATCTCCAAAAGGTCGGCCAGGCGCTGCAGCGGCGCCGGATAGGATCCGGGCGCGAACCGCCCGGCGTCGCCGAGCACCGTCACCGACTTCCACCCTTCGGGGTGCCGGCCGTCGCCTTCCGACTCTTCTCGCTGTCGAACCAGGGACCTGGCCACCAGGCCTGCTGCCACACCGACCGCGCCTACCGCGACCGTCGTCTTCACGCCCATGTCTTCTCCTCGCGTCGATCATCGGAACCGGCGAGGGGCCCTCATCGTCTGTTACCGGGTGGGGGATTCCCGAGGGCCTTCCCAGACGCACTCCCCAGGAGGACAATCGCGCGCGCCTCCGCGAGGCGCGGGCGGGGCCTGGGCGGATCGAGAGCGGCTCAGCGATCAGGACGCGTCGATGTGCAGCAGCGCCTCTTCGATCTCCGCCGCCCACTCGTCGGGCCGATGCCTGCCTGCGAGCTCGAGGGCGAGAGTGAGATCGGCCCGGGCGTCCTATGACCGCCCCGAGCCCCGCAATGCGAAGCCTCGGCCTCCCAATGGAGCGCCGCCGCCACGACACTCACGGAAGCTTCATCTCCCGCAGCTCACGGCGCGAGGTGATGCTGAGCTTGCGGAAGATGTTGCGCAGATGGGCCTCGACTGTCCGCGAGCTCAGGAAGAGTTGGGCGGCGACCTCGCGCGATGTGGCTCCCGTCGCCACCAGACGGGCGATCTGTATCTCGCTCGCGGTGAGGACGTCGGTGGGTTCGGCGTTCCGCCTACGCGGATTCTCGCCGGTGGCGCGAAGTTCGCGCGCGGCACGCTCTGCGAACGTCACCGCCCCCATCCCAACGAACAGGTTGTGGGCGGTACGGAGCTCTGTGCGGGCGTCCTGCCGACGGCCTTCCCGGCGGAGCCACTCGCCGTACAGGAGATGGGCGCGCGCGAGGTCCGTCGCGACACGACATCTCTCGAGATGCTCGATCGCATCTCGGTAGAGCTCACCCGCGCGATCCCCGGTGCTGAGCAGAGCCCGTGACCGCGCTTCGAGACCGAGGGCCCAGGATGTCCCACTGGCACCGGCTCGCGAGCTGAGCTGGGCCATGGCTGCCGCGGCGCGCTCGAATTGACCGGCTCGCGAGGCCGCCTCGACGAGCTCCGGTAACGCCAGACTGATGCTCGTCAGCTGGTCCGCTTGGCACGCGCGTGCTGAGGCGTCGCTTGCCCCCTGGTAATTTCCCTGTCCGTTGCGAAGGACCGCGAGCGCGTAGTCGGCCATCGACGCCTCGACACTGCGCCCGCCGCTGTCAACGATCGCCTTATGGAGCTCTACCGTCTCCTCCTGCTGACCATGCCAGGCAGCCAGGAAGAGCTGGGCGTAGCGAAGGGGTGCGGCCCCTGTCGCCTGCGTGATGGCCGCGGCTTCGGTGGCCACCTCCGTGGCGCGACCGAACTCGCCCGTGAGGACAAGTGTGGAGGACAGGCTCACGAGTGCAGAAGGAAGCGCAGCGAACGCGCCGGCGTCACGCGCGACTCGGACGTTCCGCTCGTCCAGCAGGCGGATCAGACCGTCCTCGAAGAGCGCGGCGGCGGCGCGACTGGCGAGCCAGAGCCACCGGTCGCTGCCTCCCCGATCGGCGCGGTGGGGGCGCGGGTCTTCGCGGCAGAATGCCTCGAGTGCCAGACGCAGGAGAGGAACACTTGCCTCGTACCCTCCCGTGAACATGCTCACCAGGCCGTCCAGAAGGAGATCCGCTGGTTGCGGCGGACTCGGAGGCGGGGGAGCTGCGCGAGCGGCGTCCGCAACGCTGGAAAGTCGGCGACCGTAGTCGTGGCCACCGATGAGGGTGGCTGCTTCGATGGCGTCGAGATAGGTTTCGCGGGAGAGTCTGGGGTTCAGGGGTGCCAGCTGTCGTGCCGCGGCGAGCGCCATCGCCGGTACGTCGTCGCGACGGGTGAGGTGAAACGCGATGCGCACTCGTAGAAGTTCCATCCGGGCACTGTCCAAGTCGTTCAACGACCCTTGACCCGCGACGTCGAGGAGGCCGAGCGCTGCCTCCGAGGCTCCGGCGACGTGTTTGGCGTAGGCGGCTTCGAGCGCACGCTTTGCGCGGTGCGCCGGCTCCGACGTCAGTCGGGTCGCTTGTTCGAGGAAGGCCGCTGCGGCGGCCAGCCCGCCCCTTGCGCGCGCTCGGTCCGCGGAGCGTTCGAGTTCCGCGGCGACTTCTGCATCGGTGCCCTCCACCGCGTGCGCGCGGTGCCAGGCGCGCCGGTCTGGGTCGGCCCGTACGTCGGTGACCTCTGCCAGCGCGCGGTGGGCCCGACGGCGCTCAGCGGGTGTCGCGGCCCGATACACCGCGGACCTCACGAGCGGATGCCGGAATCGCACCCGCGCGTCGATCTCCAGCAACCCGGCCGCTTCCGCTGCGTCGACGGCGTCTCTCGTGATCCCCAGCCGCTCCGCTCCCTGCCATACGAGGGTCGCATCCCCGGTCGGGTCAGCGGCGGCGACGAGGAGCAGCATCTGCGAGTCCGCGGGGAGGTCCGCAGATCGTCGGGTGAAGCTTCTCTCCACGCGGAGAGGCACGTTTGTGACATCAGGAAGCTCGAACCCACCGGCCAGCTGCGATGCTCCAGAACTCAACGGCAACTCGAGCAGCGCCAGAGGATTGCCGCGGGACTCGGCGATGATCCGTTCCCGTACTCTTTCGTCCACCGCAGTGCCGAGTGCCGAGACGAGCAACGATCTGGCGTTCGTATCGTCGATGCCGACGAGGCGGAGTTCGGGAAGTCCGGCAAAGGTGGAAAGGTCACTCTCGCCGTCGCTACCCGATGGGTCGCGGCAGGCGAAGACGAGCGCGATCCGTTCCGCCGACAGACGTCGCGCCACGAAAGCCAGAATCTGGGAGGACGCTTCATCCAACCATTGCGCGTCGTCGACAAGACACAGCAACGGTCTCCTACCGGACGCATCGGCTAGGAGGTTCAGAGCCGCCAGCCCCACCAGGAAGCGATCCGGTGCCATGCCGCTCCGCAGTCCGAGCGCGACGCCGAGCGCTGATCGCTGCGGATCGGGGAGCGCGTCGATGCGCTCCAGGAGAGGAGAGCAAAGCTGATGAAGACCGGCGAAAGCGAAGTGCGACTCCGATTCGACGCCCGTCGCCGCCTCTACCTGAAACCCCGATCTCTTCGCCAGGGCGCGGGCGTACTCGAGCAGGGCGGTCTTACCGATACCAGCCTCGCCACGGAGGAGAAGGGTCCCGCTGCGTCCGGCTCGCGCCTGCACGACCAGCGCGTCGACCGCTTCTTGTTCCGCGCGCCGACCCAGGAGACCCACTCGTCCTGTTCCCTCCCATTCGGGAGGCGCCGCTGGTGGAAAGGAAGCTCCCGTCAGCCACTGCCCCGACCTAGCCGTGTTCCAAGAACAAGGTTAGGGGAGGGCCGGAGAGAAGCGGCGGCGAGGGGGCACGAGGATGACCCGAACACGGCTGCCGCGGCGTCGATGACGGCCTCCCGGCCGCTACGCGGACGGCTTCTGCGTGCAGCGCGGTGGGATCGAGTTGCGGGAACGGTGTGAGGGAAACCGCGCAGCGTCGTCAGGCCGCTACGAGGGAAGCCGCACGACGCAAGACGTCTCGTTGCGCCGGGCGGTACAGCTCGGCTACAACGGTTGCGACAGACGATTGAACGGTGGAGAGCGCGGATTCCGGTGTCCTCCAGTGCCCGCCCTGAGCCGAAAGCTCCCATGCGACCCGATCGAGAAGGTCGTCCGAAGCCTCGGAAGGCAGCTCGTAGAACTGCCTTCGTGCCCGGGCCGACTCGTTCGCCACTCGAGCGAGGAGAGCCGACTGCTCAGCGGGCTGGTAGAGGCGGGTGAGGATCTGAAGGAGTGATCGGTCCGCCTCGGACAGGTCGGCCACCACTGCCTCGAAACCGCGGGGCGTCTCGGGCGGCGCGTTCTCGCGAAGGATCGCGGCGACGTCGGAGCGTGCACGCTGGAGCCGCTCGATGTCTGCCGCGAGTGCGTTATCGACCGCGTGGAGGGCTGTGGGTCCGGAGAGCTCGAGTTCTGGTACGTATGACAGGGGCACCCCGAGCTCGGCCAGTCTGCGTAGCCGGATCAGCGCGAGGAGATGCTCCACGCGGTAGTGCTTGTAGCCGTTGTATCCGCGAGCGGGGACAGGAAGCAGACCCACCGCGTGATAGTGGCGAACAGTGTTCACGGTGGTGCCGGCAAGATCAGCGAGTTCCCGTGTACTCCATGCCATGACGTTCTCCTCCAACCGGTCAACGCTCGCGCTCCGGCCGGTCCGGGCGCGCCATAGGCCCCTTCTGCCTCGTACCTTCTCAGCGAAGGCGTCCATTCGGCGTCGGTGACGTATACGTACATCCGCCACCTGTCTCGCAGACGAACGCCGTACGGCGCTGCCGAGCCGACAGCAGGCGGGCTCGTGGAGTGGACCGTCCTGCTTGACCCGGTGGCAGGAACACGGTTTTCACTGTCCGGACATTGTTGATCCGCTGCCCACCAGAAAGTGACGCCGCCATGTCCTCCACTCCCTACGAGGGAATCCAGGATTTCGTCGGGGGACTGCCCGAACTGGTGCAACCTCTCATCGTCGCCGTCCTCGGGATGATCCCCTACATCGAAGGCGAGGGCGCCGCAGCGATCGGCATCATCGTCGGCATCAATCCGGTCATCGCGGCCATCGCTGCTGCCGCGGGCAACATCCTCAGTGTCATCCTCGTCGTGCTCCTGAGCTCGCGAGTACGTGAATCCGTCGTCGCGCGGCGGGAAAGAAGCGGCGCCGGAGGTGTCGCTGCGGTCGCCGTCCTCGACTCCGGAAGCGACACCGCAGGGGAGGGGAGGCCCACGCGGCGATCCAAAGGGAGGAAGCGTCTGGGTGCGTGGCTGGTGCGTTTCGGCGTCCCTGGGGCAAGCATCCTCGCGCCGCTGGCTCTCCCGACGCAGTTCACCGCAGCGTTCTTCGTCGCGTCCGGGGTACGTAAGGGGTGGGTCATCCTGTGGCAGGTGGTCGCGATCGTGTTGTGGACAGGATTCGTCGCTGCCGCCGCACTCGGACTCGTGACCGTCCTGGGGTGGGCGTGATGAGGTGGCCACCACGGTCCAACGGGTTGAGAACGGCTCCATCGCATCGGCCATCCTGTGTGCGACCGCCGCCATGAAGCGGCGGGGTGGCTCCGGTGCGCGGCCTTCCTCGCCTTCGACCGTTCGGCCCCCGGCGACCGCCGCCGGCGGTGAGGGCACGGCTCGGCGACAGGCTGACGACCTGTTAGGCATCCCTCGGCGGCGGTTAACGCCGTCGCGGACCGCACATCGCAAGGAGGACGGGTGGCTGTTCGGTACGTGAGCGACCTCGCGCGCGCGAATTGGAGCTCCTTCCTTTCCGGCGCCGCGGGATTCGTCGCGGTGCTGGTCTTCCTTTCGGCGCGTGGGGAGGATGCCCGGCCGGACACCGCGACGGTCCTCATCGCCTTCTACCTCGTCGCCTGGCCCGTCTTCGTCGCCAGCTACCTCCTCTGGACGCACCTCGTGTATGTCCGACAGGGCCCGCGCGGGCTCAACGCGACATCGCAGCGGGAGCGTCGGTCGCTCCGGCGGTGGTGGGTCCGGTTCTTCGGTTTCGGCGGCGCGACCAGTTGGGCGCTTATCGGCGCGGTCATCGCGGTCGCCTTGACCATCGTCGTCGCGCAGAATCCGCTGTTCCGCGACAACGGGATCGTCGTGCTGCTGGGCCTCCTGACCGTTGCGAGTTCTTGGGCTCTGATGGCCTATTCCTTCGCGCTCGAGTATCTGCGACTGGCAACCGACCCCGACGGACCAGACCCCCACATCGAGTTGAGTATCGAGGGAGACGCCCGCTTCACCGATTACCTCACCCTGGCGATCCTCGTCTCCACGATGGCGGCGACGGTGTCGGCCACGATACGGTCGCGGCGCGCCTGGACACTCATACGCATCAACGTCCTCTTCGCCTTCACCTTCAACTCGGTCATCGTGGCCATGATGGTTTCCCTGCTCTTCGGCGGGTTGTCGAGCGGCTCTTGAGTCGGTCAGGGCCGGGGACGGCGCCGGGAGCCGTTCGCGGCCGACGCGGACACGAAGGTCCTTGACTGTGTTCCTGGAACAGACGGTGGGGCTGTTTCCGATGCCCGTGACGATGCGGGCACGCAACAACCCACAGATCGAGCAGGAGGCAGAGACGCGAATGACGAATATCACCGGATTTCCAGGCCGTTCAGCCGACCCGACCGCCGAGGGCGCCAGCGATTCCAGCGGAGTAGTCCACGACCGGCCGTTCGGCGTCCACGTGCGCATGGCGCGGTGGAAGTCGTTGCTCGTCATCTTCGCTGTACCGGTGCTGCTCCTCGTAGTGCAGATTCTCGTGTTCCAGGTCGTCGTCCTGATCGAGGGCCCGGCAGATCCTCAGATGCCGGCCCTGACGCCGCTCACGATCCTCGCGACCGGCATCAGCACGGCCATCACCGCACTGCTGGCGATCATGCTGATGGCACGTCTGGCCAAGATGTCGTGGAGGAGCATCTTCCGGCATGATCGCTCCTTTGACTGGCGACGCGTCGGGCTGTACCTCGCGGTGTCAGCGGCGCTCGTCACGCTCACCCTTCTGATCGGCGCTCTCGTCGCACCCGACGCGCTCGGTTGGGGGACCATCGAGATCGGAACGACCACCCTCGTCATCATCGTCATCACCCTTGTCGCGATTCCGCTGCAGTCAGCAGGCGAGGAGATCGCGTTCCGAGGTGTCATCGCGCCGGCGGCCGGTTCCTGGTTCCGCAACGTTCGCCTTGCCGCTGTGTTCGCCATCGTGGTTTCGGCCGCCACGTTCGCTCTGGTGCACGTGTCCGTCGACCCCTGGTTCGTCGGTTACCTCTTCGTCTTCTCCGCCAGCACGGTCGCTCTGGGCCTGATCAGCGGCGGGCTCGAAGCTGCCATGGCGTTCCACGTGTCGAACAACGTCGTCGCGGGCATCTTCAACGCCCTGCTCGCGGGCAACGAGCCCACAACGGTCGACCGACAAACCGATTCGGGGGGCGGCCCGACATACCTCATCCTGATGGCGATGAACGTCGTCGTCGTCGCGGCCGTCTGGGCAATCGAACGCCGCAACCGCAGAGCCCGCGGCGCCTGACGCGGTGCCGAGAAGACCGATCGCCATCCTGCACCTTGTGGAGCAGATCCGCGACGTCCTCGTTGCCTACATATGACCGCTCCGAAGAGGATGCCGCGCGCGAGGTGCTGCAGGGCGATCGGCTGTACCGCGACGGGATGAGCCGATCGATGGTGCTGAGAGCCGAGTGCGGGCAGGATGATCGCGACGGGAAGGAGAGCTGCCCGTGAGGTTCGCGCTGCACGTGCCGAACTTCGGTGCCTTCGGCGAGGTCGACGCGCTCGTCGATGTGGCCGTGCTCGCCGAGGACGCCGGGTGGGACGGCGTGTTCCTGTGGGACCACGTCCTGTTCGCCGAGCCCGACCGCAACCCGCACGCAGACGTGTGGGTGGCCCTGACGGCGATGAGCGCCGCCACTCGCCGCGTGCTTCTCGGCCCGCTCGTGACGCCGCTGGCCCGGCGGCTCCCGGGGGAGCTCGCGCGGCAGACTGCTTCTCTGCAGCGGTTCTCCGGAGGCAGGCTCGTCCTGGGGGTGGGTCTCGGCGCTCCGGTCGAGTGGGACTTCCGATTCTTCGGTCATCCGGTCGATCCTCGTGAGCGGGCGGAGCGGCTCGACGAAGCACTCGAGGTGCTCCGCGGGCTGTGGAGTGGCAGACGCTTCAGTCACTCAGGCCGCTACTACCGCCTGGAGCCGATGACGTTCCTGCCGGCGCCGGAGCCGCCCGTGCCGGTGTGGGTGGGTGGCGGAGTCAACGCGCGTGGTCCGCTCGCCCGGGCCGCCCGCCATGACGGTTTCGTGCCGTTCGGACAGGTCGCACCCGCGGAGCTGCGGCGGGCGCTACAGCGCATCGGGAGGGAGCCCGCGCCCGACTTCGCTGTGGTCGTCTCCGGGACGACCGACGGCTCTCCGGCTGCAACAGACCGCGAGGTTGCGCCGTTCCGGGACATCGCCACGTGGTGGCTGGAAGACCTCAGCCCGCTTCGCCTCGGCATGGGGTGGGAGCAGTTCGGTGACCCGTGGGATGTGGACCGACTGCGTGCGCGTGTACGCGCCGGCCCACCCCTCCTCGACTGATGGCGAGACCCTCGCCGCCTGCGCACTCCAGCTGACCCGGCGGTCCGGCCAGCGGGCTCCGCAAACGTTTTGGTCTACAGTGGCAAGCAGATCCATACCCGGGAGGGGCGATGTCACGGGGGAGCGCTGCAGGAAAGTCGGTGGGTATCGAAGACGTCGCTCGCGCAGCCTCGGTCTCCATCACCACTGTTTCGCATGCCCTGAACGGTCGTGGCCAAGTCGCCTCGTCGACCCGTGATCGCGTCCGCCGGGTCGCGGATGAGCTGGGGTATCGCCCCAATCGTTTCGCGAGCGCGCTTCGCGGGCAGCGGTCGCAGATCCTCGGGTTCGTCTCGGATGACATCGCGACCACTCCGTTCGCCACAAGGGTGGTGCTCGGCGCACAGGATGCGGCAGCGGAGCACGGCCAGTTGCTGGTCGTCGTGAACAGCAACAGCGACCGCGCCATCGAGTCTCGGCAGATCTCGGGTCTGCTGACCGCTCAGGTGGATGCCGTGGTGTACGCCCGCATGTTCCATCAGGGTGCGTCGCTGCTGCCGAGGGAACTCGACGGCATCCCAACCGCCCTCGTCGACACCACGGACGAGCGTGGTGTCATCCCATCGGTCGCGCCGGATGAAGAGCAGATCGGGCGGCTGGCGACCGAGACCCTGTTGGCCGCCGGCCATACGAGAATCGCCCATCTCACCGTCTCCGGCGTGGGCCGCGGAAGTGTCGGCCGACTCGCCGGATACACGGCGGTGATGCGCGCAGCGGGATTTGAGCCGCGGGTGTTCGCCGGCGGCGACCCCGGCACCTCGGCCGCCGGCCGCGCTGCCTTCGCCGCGATGCTGGAAGCCGGCGCGCGAGATGTGACCGCCGTCTTCGCGTTCAACGACCCGATGGCGATGGGCGTCTATCAAGGCGCCATCCGTGCGGGCATATCGATCCCCGAGGACCTGTCCGTCGTCGGGGTCGATGATTTCGAACCGGTCGCTGCAGCGCTTCTTCCCGGTCTCACGACCGTGTCGTTGCCGCACTACGAGATGGGTCGCTGGGGCGTCCGGACGGCATTGGCGCTGATGGAGGCGACAGAGCCTTCGGATCTCCCCCTGGAAACACGGATGCCGGGGGCGCTCATCACTCGACAGTCCGTCGCTCCTCCTCGCTCACGGCTGCACCTGGCGCCGTAGCGGCCGGACGCGGATCCCCGGTCCCGTGAGCTCCCACTCGTCGCCGAGGGGTGCTGACGGTGCGGCGAACAGGCCGGCATCGGACACGATCTCGACGATCGGTCCGTCGATGATGATGCGGATGTCCCCTTCCCACGGAACGCGATACTCGCCGTCCCCCACCTGCACCAACAAGTCCTGACCTCGTCGCCGAGCGGACAGCGGCACCCCGCCGTCGCTGCTGATCTGAAGGATCGCCCCCGCTGATTGCGGCCACAGGATGTCGGCGGCGCTTCCGCCTGCGGCATCGTCGCGGTGATACCTCTCCAGATCGGGGTGCGGCGAGAGGGAGAGCGTATCGCCGTGGAGGGTCATCCGATACGGGATCGAGTGCGCGCCGGCCCAGTCGGGACCGGCGATTCCGCGAAGCCAGAACATCAAGCAGGCCCGGCCGTCGCGGTCGCGGAAGGCTGTTGCTGCGTACGGCGAAGGGCCGTAGGTCAGGCGCCGCCACGGACCGGGCTCGAACACACCGTCGGCGAGGCGTCCGACCGAGTAGAGGACGTCGTACAGGACGTCGGCGTCCCACACCGAGACGATGAGGACGTGACGCCCGTCGATGTCGATGATTTGGGGGCATTCCCACATGGACCCGCTCCAGACGGGTTCGGTGACACTGGTGCTCCGGGAGGCGACGATGCCGCCTTCGTGCCACACGATGCCGTCCGGCGAGGAGAAGCCGACGGCAGCCGCCGTTCCGCCTGCGAGCGCGGCACCCACGATCATCCGCCACGTGTCGCCCTCTGGCAGAACCACCGGGTCACGGAAGGCGCGGGCGTGGATGCCTGGCGGCGCCTCGGCGACCACCGGACCCTTGTCCCACCGGATCCAGTCGGGATCGCTGGTGGTCGCCGAGCGGATACGTCCGAGGGCCGGGGAGGACTCGGAGACCGACGTGTACAGGATGCGCGGAGACCCGTCGGCGGTGATCGAAAGGGAACCCGACCAGATTCCGTCATCCCCCTCGCCCGGCATCAGCGCCGTCGGGGCCTCGACGAAGGAGACGAGGTCGTCGCCGATGGCGTGACCCCACGAACAGCCGAGCCCCCACGTCGTCGATCCCGGGACGTACTGGAAGAACAGGTGATACCTGCTTCCGGAGAAGGTCAGGCCGTGGGGATCGTTGATCCAGCCGGTGCCGGTGAAGTGGAACTGCGGTCGCATGAGGCTACTCCGATGTGGGACCGGCCTGACGCGGCGCATCGTTACTGCGTCGTTACCAAAAACGTTTTGTGGCGGTCGTTAGGGATCAATATAGTCGCCCTATAAAACGTTTTGGGGAATCCGATTCCCCGACGAGAGGAGAAGTGATGAGGCTTCGATACCGAACCATCGGTGTGTCGGCGGGGTTGATCGCTGCCACCGCGCTCGCGGGCTGCACGGGCGGGGGCGCCGAGGGCGGCGGTGGCGGCGACGGCGAAGCCGTCACGATCATGGGCGCGTTCACCGACGCCCAGGCGGCTGCCTTCCAGGCGGACCTGGACACGTGGTCCGAAACATCGGGGATCACGGTCACCTACGACGGCAACACCGACTTCCAGACCGCGGTGGTCGCCCGGGCCACCGCCGGAAATCCGCCCGACATCGCGATCTACCCTCAGCCCGGGGTACTGAAGAGCCAGACTCAGGCGCTGTATCCGCTGGAGGACCTCGGCATCGACGTCGAGGCCATCACGGCGGACGAGGCGAATGGGCTGGGAACGATCGCGCAGGTCGATGGCCAGACCTTCGGGCTCCCCTACTCGATCAATGTCAAGTCGCTCGTCTGGTACAACCCGGCCGCATTCGAGGCGGCGGATCTGGAGATCCCCACCACCGATGCCGAGTTGACAGCGCTGCAGCAGCAGATCATCGAGGAGGGCCTGGGTTACCCCTGGTGCGTCGGGCTGGAGTCGGGCGCCGGCACGGGCTGGCCGGCGACCGATTGGCTCGAAGAGTACGTGCTTCGCTTCGGTGGGCTCGACGAGTACAACGCGTGGATCGCCGGGGATGTCCTGTTCGACAGTCCTCTGGTAACTCAAGCCGGTGACAAGGTCGCTGAGGAACTCCTCGCGCCCGAAAAGGTCAACGGCGGCGGACCAGGAGCAGCGACCACCTCATTCCAGACCGCCGGGAACCAGCTGTTCGTCTCCGGCAAAGAGAACGGCCAGTGCTTCATGATGCGCCAGGGCTCGTTCATCGCGGACTTCTTCCCCGACGACATCAAGGCGCAGATCGCCGACGGCGATCTGTCGAACATCAACTTCTTCCAGCTGCCTTCCCCCGAGGGCACGGACGTGGCGATGCTCGGCGGCGGCGACCTCGTGGGCGCCTTCACCAACTCCGACGCAGTGAAAGAGGTCGTGGAGTACCTCGTGGGCAAGGACTTCGGGACCAACGGATACGCCAGCCAGGCGATCTTCCTCTCGCCGCACAACGACTTCGACACCTCGAACTACACCACCGAGTTCCAGAAGAACGCGCAGGAGCTCCTGAGGAACAGCACCTTGTTCGGCTTCGACGCGTCAGACCAGATGCCCGGCGAAGTGGGAGCCGGCACCGAGTGGAGCGAGCTGACCAGCTGGTTCGCGGGCCAGAAGACGATGCAGCAAGCGTTCCAGGACATCGACGCGTCCTGGCCCCGATAGCACTCACCACGACTGTGGGGCGTCGGTTCATCGCCGCCGCCCCACAGCCGCCCTCCACCCTCACAAAGACGTCAGGCGGTTTCGATGGCCATCTTCAGCGCACTCCTCTCCGTGGTCCTGGGCCTCGGTGTCTCCTTCTTGATCTTCTGGCTCCTGAATTTCCTGGTCGAGAAGACGCACGACAAGACCAAGGCCCGCCTGCTGCCGTACGTCTTCCTGCTGCCGGTGATCGTCCTCGTCGCGGTCTTCCTGCTGTACCCGGCTCTTCGCACCCTCGTGGAAAGCTTCATGCGGCAGAGTCAGCGACGCGGCGAGGGCGCCGCGTTCGTGGGCTTCGACAACTACATCTCGCTGTTCACCGATCCGAACTTCCTGAGCGTCCTCATCAACAACCTGCTGTGGGTGCTGGTGGTGCCGGCGGCGACCGTCCTGATCGGGCTCCTGGTCGCCATCCTCACCGACCGGCTGGGGAAGCGTCGTGAGCAGTCCTTCAAGGCGATGATCTTCGTCCCCATGGCCATCAGCGGCGTGGCTGCCGCGGTGACCTGGCGGTTCATCTACTTCTACGCGCCGCCCGGGAACCCGCAGATCTATCTGCTGAACGCCCTCTGGACCGGCCTGACCGGCAACGACCCTGTGCCCTGGCTCACTTTCGATGCTGCCCGCGTGAACAGCTTCCTGCTGATGTTCATCGTCATCTGGTTGCAGGTCGGGTTCGCCATGGTGCTCCTCTCCGCCGCGATCAAGGGCGTGCCGGAGGAGACGATCGAGGCGGCGCGCCTGGACGGCGCCAGCGAGCGGCGCACCTTCTTCCTGGTTATCGTGCCCCAGATCCGGGGGACGGTGCTCGCGGTCTTCGTCACGATCACGATCTTCGTGATGAAGAGCTTCGACATCATCTACGCGATGACCGGCGGTCAGTACAACACCAGCGTCCTCGTCGTCGAGTTCTACTCCCAGCTGTTCAGCTTCCAGAACCCCGGCAAGGCAGCGGCCGTCGTCATCGTGCTGATGATCGCCGTCGCACCACTGATCGTCTACCAGATCCGCAGCTACAAGGCGCAGGAGGAACTCCGATGACATTCGTTCCGACACCGGTCGTCGACGAAGACGCCGGCACACGCGAGATCGTCGATACGGGCAAACCGAAGCGCTACAACCGAGACGGCACCGAGAAGGCGAAGCCGCGCGTCCTCATCAGCATCCTCATGGGGATCATCGCCGTCGCGTGGCTGTTCCCGCTTCTGGGGCTCCTCGTCACGAGCTTCCGCAGCAAGGCCGATGTCGATGCCAGCGGCTGGTGGACGATCTTCCTCAACCCCTTCGGGCAGGACTGGACCTTCCAGGCTTTCCGTGACGCCTGGACCGCTCTCGACGCCGGCACGACCTTCTGGAACTCCGTCGCGGTCACGGTGCCCGCGACCGTGCTCCCGGTGATGATCGCAGCGATGGCCGCGTACGCGTTCACGTTCTTCAGCTTCCGCGGGAAGGAGATCTACTTCGCCGTCATCCTCGGACTCATGGTCGTGCCGATCCAGATCGCGGTCATCCCGATCCTGCAGCTGTTCGTCTGGTTCGGCGACGCCACCGGCATTCAGATCATCGGTCAGTACCAGGCGGCTTGGATCGTCCACGCGACGTTCGCCATGCCGCTGGCCATCTACATCCTCCGCAACTACATGCAGACGCTACCGAATTCCCTCATCGAAGCGGCCCGGGTCGACGGCGCCAGCCACTTCCAGATCTTCTGGAGACTCATCGTCCCGATGTCGGTACCGGCGCTCGCGTCATTCGCGATCTTCCAGTTCCTCTGGGTGTGGAACGACTTCTTCGTTGCGTACCTCTTCATCCAGAGCGGCCCGAATCAAGTGCTCACTCAGGGGTTGTACACGCTCCTGGGTCAGTACGGACAGGGTTGGCAGCGGGTGGCGGCCGGTTCGTTCATCACACTGGTCGTGCCACTGGTGATCTTCTTCGCACTGCAGCGGTTCTTCGTCCGCGGACTGACGGCGGGGTCGGTCAAGTAGACGAACCCTGACCCGAACGAACGGATCCGGGCCGGGCGACCTGATCAATCGCTCACGGTCCGCTTTTCCGGTCCCTGCAGCAGCTGTGCAGTGCGCTCCCGGATCTCCCACGCGGCGAACTCCGAGTCGGCGATCTCCGGCATCAGACCCAGTTCGACGGTGACGGTCACCAGCGGAACCCCGGCCCCGACGACCATGCGGACGGCGGAGTGGCGTCCGTCCACGAGCGCAGGGAACTCGACCATCTCGGTGGCGTGGGATGCGGTCAGCTGCAGCGTGTAGTGGAGGAGGGCGTCGGCGACATCGTCCGTGGTGGTCATGCGACTGCCGTTGACGAGCACGTCTTTCATGGAACCCTCCGGACGTCGTGGGCACCTATTTTGCTGACTGCTGCGTCCACCCCGGACCGCCTTGACGGAGAGAAAGGCGCCCGGTATACCGCCCGGCCCGGTCTACATCCATGCGTATCGACGGGCCGCGGTTGCCGTTGGCCAGGGCGGCGAGGCGTGCGCGCTTGACCGGCGGTAGACTGAGGGGACGGCACCAGGACCCAGCGCCTCCTCATGATGACCAATTGGGCGGAGACTCTGTGGGTATCGCGTTGCCGGGTGATGATCGACACGACTTCGTGAGCGCCATCGCCGAATTGGCCGGGGCCGCCGGGCACGGTGAGCTGTGCGGTCCGTTCCAGCGCGTGGTCGGCGCATCGGGGGCTGTGATCTCGACGCTGGGTCACCCGTTGGGAAGCCAGACGGTGTGCGCCACCGACTCCGTGGCGGCGCGGATCGACGAGATCCAGATCGACCTGGGGGAGGGCCCCTGCTGGGAGGCTCTGAGGAGTCGGCGTCCGGTATTGCTCTCCGATTTTCGACGCGTCGGTGGCGAGAAATGGCCCGGGGCTCGAAGCGCCCTGGGGCAGTTGAACATCCAGTCGCTGCACGCTTTCCCGCTCTTCGTGGGCCGGCTCGACGTCGGGTGCGTCGACCTCTACTCGTATTCACCGCGGGTTTTCACGTCGGTGGAGGTGGAGGATGTCGCTACGCTGGCGGCCCTCGCCGCCCGGCACGTGCTGCGGCGAGCGCTCGACGACCTCGCGGCGATCGACGACGGGATAGCGGATGGGCGGCATTCGAGACGGGAGCTGCACCAAGCGTCCGGAATGGTGGCCGCCCAGTTGAGGATCACCGCCGACGACGCCGCACTGGTCATCCGAGCTCACGCGTACGCGGCCTCGCGACCGGTGATGGACGTCGCTGCGGACGTGATCGCCCGCCGCACGAGTTTCGAACAATAGCGCGCCGCGGCGATCTAGACTCGGCCACATGAGGACGCGCGAGGACCACCTGCTGCAGACGGTCGCAGCACTGGCGGACTCGCTGGTCACGGATTTCGACGTCATCGATCTGCTGCAACTTCTCGTCGACGAAAGCACCGCCCTGTTCGACGCGTCGGCGGCAGGCATCCTGCTGCTGAGTCCTCGTGGCGAGCTCGAGGTGATCGTCTCCAGCAACGACAGGAGCGAGTTCGTCGGGCTGATGCAGCTCCGCGCCGGTGACGGCCCATGCGTCGATGCGGTGACAACAGGCCGGGTGGTCTCCGTGCCCGACCTGGCGATGTCGGCGGATCAGTGGCCGGCATTCGCCGCTGACGCTCGCAAGTCCGGGTACGCGGCCGTCCACGCCATTCCGATGCGTCTGCGACAGTCGACGATCGGATCCTTGAACCTCTTCCGCGACCACACCGGTGACCTGAACGCGCCCGACGCCGCTGCCGCGCAGACCCTCGCCGACATCGCCACGATCAGCATCCTCCAGCAGCGACTCGTCGAGGAATCGACGATCGCCAGAGATCAACTTCAGCGCGCGCTCGACAGCCGGGTGATCATCGAACAGGCCAAGGGGTACTTGGCGCAGACGCACGGCATCGACATGGATGCGGCGTTCCAGCAGCTCCGCGCCCACGCCCGCTCCACTCAGTCACGCCTCGCCGATGTCGCCGGTGAAGTCGTCGCCGGCCGTCTCCTTCTCTGACGTTCCTCGCAACTACGCATCTCCCCGGGTGGGCGTCGCATGCGGGGCCGGCCCTTGCCGATGGCCGCCCGACGACGTAGCGTGAGCCTTGTAGTTGTCCCCAGTCCCTGGTCGACTCCACGTCACTCTTTCGACGGGAGCCTCTCATGGGGACATTTCAGTACGGCGCCGGACGATCCGCCTGTGACATCGACGATCGGGTGCTCCTGCACCTGCAGATCGTCATCACCACCAAGCTCCGCCGCGGGGAACACTTCCTCTTCCGCTGCGGCACGCTGGACCACCCGTGCAGGACCACGTACTGGCTCTCCCCGACGATCCCGATCCGGTTCGTCTACGCCACCGCCGGGCGCCTCCGCGTGAACCCGGAGTGGCTCGACGCCATGACGGGAACGACGGAGACGAACGCCGGGCTGCGCGCGATGCCGGAGCCCGCATCCACCGTTCGCCGCGTCGTCCCCGCGAAGCGGGACCTGGTCGGGGTGAGTGGCTGATGTCCGCTCTCTCACCGACCGTCTCGTCGCCCGCATCCCGCGTCCGCACCACCGGCGCGAGCGACTTCACCGATCTGGCGGCACGGATTCGAGACAGCGGGCTCCTCCGCCGACGCTACGGCTACTACTGGGCGAAGCTCACCCTCCTGCCGCTCGCTCTCGTCGCCGCGATCGTGGTGTTCGTACTGATCGGGGATACCTGGTGGCAGCTGTTCACTGCCGTCGCCTTTGCGATCCTGTTCACGCAGATCGCGTTCCTGGGCCACGACGCGGCCCACCGCCAGATCTTCGTCTCCGGCCGCTGGAACGACTGGGCCAGCCTCATCATCGGAGACCTGCTCGTGGGGATGAGCTACGGGTGGTGGCGCCACAAGCACACCCGCCACCACGCCAATCCGAACAAAGAGGGCGCCGATCCCGACATCGAGCTCCCCGTCATCACCTTCACGTCCGCCCAGGCCGAGCGGCGCCGGAACCCGGTGATGCGATGGATGATGAGCAATCAAGGCGCCTTCTTCTTCCCGCTGCTCCTGCTGGAAGGCGTCGCCCTTCACGTGACCAGCATCAGCCGCGTGCTCGCCCGAGAGCCCGTGAATCGGCGGTGGGTCGAGATCGCGTTCCTCACCGTCCGTCTCGGCGGGTTCGTCGCCTTGGTGTTCCTGGTTCTCTCGCCCGGTATCGCCGCGGTGTTCCTCGCCATCCAGCTCGGACTCTTCGGGTTCTACATGGGCGCTTCGTTCGCCCCCAACCACAAGGGAATGGCTATCCTGCCGGCCACCGCGAAGATCGATTTCCTGCGGCGCCAGACCCTCACCAGCAGGAACATCCGCGGCAATCGGTTCGTCGACACCCTCATGGGCGGGCTCAACTATCAGATAGAACACCACCTCTTCCCGAGCATGCCCCGCCCGCACCTCCGTCACGCCGCCCGCATCGTCCGCGCCCACTGCCGACGTCTCGGCGTCCCGTACACCGAGACCGGCCTCTTCGCCTCCTACGCCATCGTCCTGCGGTACATCAACCACGCAGGCCTCGGTCAGCGCGACCCCTTCGATTGCCCACTCATCGCGGAGCGCCGCAGCCTCTGACACGGTCGACACCCACGACCGCCCAGGTGCGATGTCGGCGAGCGACGCGTCCGATGCAGCGCCTGCCGCGGGCCCGAATGTGTCTTGGAATGACACCGGATGAACCAGTGTGACACCACGTGAACGGCGGTGACTCGGGCGCGTGACGCCACCCCCCGCCCCGACTCCATACTCGGTTCACCCGAGTCAGGAGTCCCTCGATGTCCTCAACCCCGCCCGTCGCGACGGCACCGGCCGTGTCGCTCGCCGGACGCCACGTGCCTCGGCTGGGTTTCGGTGGCCTTCACCTGGCCGGGCCCGACGGGTGGGGCGCACCCGCCGATAAGGAGTCTGCGATAGCCCTCGTTCGCGGAGCCGTCGAGGCGGGCATCCGCTACATCGATACCGCCGACAGCCTGGGGCCCGATGTCAGCGAGGCCGTCCTCGCTGAGGCGCTCGGTCCCTTCCGAGACGACCTGGTCATCGCGACCAAGGCGGGGATGACCCGCACCGGCCCGCGGGGATGGGGCGTCCTGGGTCATCCGGCATACCTCACTCAGCAGGCCCACGCCTCCGCCCTCCGCCTCGGGCTCGACCCGATTCCGCTCTTCTACCTGCACCGCGTCGACCCCGCCTACCCGCTCGCCGACCAGGTCGGTGCTCTCGCCGACCTGCGCCGGGCAGGGGTCATCGAGCACGTCGGGCTCAGCGCCGTCTCAACCGCGCAGCTCATCGAGGCGGATTCGATTTTGCCCGTCGCCGCCGTGCAGAACCACTAAAACGTCGTCTCCCGCGAATCCGACGACGTCCTCGCTCATGCGTCAGGGCGCGGCATCCCCTTCGTGGCGTACTGGACTCTCGGTCGAGGGCGGGACCTGCTCCACCGAGCCGAGGTGGGCGGTCTCGCTCACGAACTCGGTGTCTCCCCGGCTGCCCTGCTCATCGCGTGGGTCGTCGGCCGGTCGCCCGTGACGCTACCGCTCGCCGGCACCCGCAGCCTGACGCACCTCCGCGAGAACCTGGCCAGCCTGTCGGTCGAGCTCCCCGCACATGCCCTCGCCCGCCTCGATGCGCTGTCCGAGCGTGTCGAGGCGCTGCCTCCCCTTTCCCACTGACCCGACTCGCACACCCACAGCACCCACAGCACCCACAGGAGAACCATGAGACACCGCCTCGCCGTCGCCGCCATCATCCCAGCGGCCCTGCTGCTCGCCTCGTGCGCGAGCGGCGTCGCCGCAAATACGCCGACGGATGACCCAGCGAATCGCTTCGTGTACCTCAGCGATCTCGAGCCGACCTGCTTCGACACCGCCGCCTACAAGAACCTCGCCAACTACAACGTCATCCGCCAGATCGTCGACCCCCTCCTCTTCCAGGACACGGACGGCAACTTCTTCCCCGGCCTCGCCACCGGGTGGGAGTCGAACGACGAGGGCACCGTGTGGACCTTCACCCTCCGCGACGACGTCACCTTCCACGACGGCGAGCAACTCACAGCCGATGCGGTCCAAGCCAGCTTCGCCCGATTCGTCGCAGAGGGGTCGACCCTCAGCGCGCCCCGGTGGTACGGGTCGTCACGGGCGGTCGACGAACTCACGTGGGAGTTGACGCTCGCGCAGCCGACCGCGAACATCCTGCAGCAGCTCTCCAACCCCGATTACCCGATCCTCTCGCTCGCCTCTCTCGAAGAGTTCGATGACGGCGATCGCTGCGCCGACCCCCGCGCCTTGGTGGGGACGGGTCCGTTCATCCCCGTCGAGTACGACCAGGGCGCGAAGCTGGTTCTCGAGCGCAACGAGGACTACGACTGGGGTCCCGAATTCGCCGACCACACCGGGCCCGCCTACCTCAGCGAGGTGGAGATCCAGTTCGTGCCGGAGGCGCAGGTGAGGATCGGCGCCCTCACGAGCGGTGCCGCAGACGCCATCGCCAGCCTTCCGCCGCTGAATGCCGACGAGGTCGAGGAGGCCGGCTTCGCGCTCGCCAGCGCGCCGGCGACGGGCGTGCCCTTCGTCGCGCCCCTGAACACGACGGATGGCCCGACCGCCGACATCCGCGTGCGGGAGGCGCTGCGCGCGGCGGTCGACTGGGACACCCTCGTCCAGACGATCTACCAGGGCCGCTACGACCGGGCATGGACACCGCTCGCGCCGACGACCGCGCCTGCGGGCTCGTACAACGCCGAGATCGAGGGAAGCTACGAGTACGACCGCGATGCGGCGATCGCCCTCCTCGCCGAGGCCGGCTACACCGAGACCGACGACCAGGGCTTCGTGGCGAAGGACGGCGAGCGCCTCACGCTCCGGTGGATCACCGATGCCAGCGACATCAGAGACCAGCGCGACATCGTCGCCGAGGCGGTACAGGCGCAGGCTCGTGAAGCGGGGATCGAGATCACGATCGAGCAGCTCGACACGTCGGCCTATCTCGAGCGTGTCGCGTCGAGCGACTACGAGATCGTTGCGGAGTCGTGGGGACAGTCGGATGCCGCCGTCTTCGGCTCCGTCACGAATCCTCGGGGCCTCGCGCCGAACGGCATCAACTACTCCCGCTACGCCGACGACGACCTCGCGGCCTGGGTTCCCGAAGCAGCGAGCTCGGCCGACCCCGAGCGTCGAGCCGAGCTCTACCGCGCCATTCAGGAACGCGTGAACGAGCAGGTGTCGATCATCCCGATCTACATCCAGTCGTTCCTCGTCGCCGCGAAGGAGTCGGTGTCGGGAATCGCCTTCGACCCGGTCGGGTACCCGACGACCTTCTACGACGTGAAGGTCGACGGCTGACTCGCGTGTCCTCGCTCGACGGCCGGTGGATGTCGCTGTCGGGCGGGGGCGACGGGATGACGTACCAGTCGCAGAAAGGAAGGAGGGGATGACATGACCGACACGCTGACCGAGCCGGCCGTGGCCGGCGAGGCGCCCGGCCTCCCGCGCGAACGTCGCGGGCTCGTCGTGGGTTTCGTGGGACGCCGGGCCATCGACGTCGTGCTGGTGATGCTCGCGGCGGCGACGCTGTCGTTCCTCACCCTCCAGCTCATGCCCGGCGATCCCGTCGACACGCTGTTGCGCGGGACATTCGAGATCACACCCGAGATGCGCGAAGACGTGGCGTCGGCCTACGGTCTCGATGAACCCGTCGTCGTTCAGTACCTGCAGTACCTCGGCGGCCTCATCGTCGGCGACTGGGGCATCAGTTATCAGCAGCGACAGCCGGTGACTGAGATCATCGCCGCGGCCCTCCCTCCGACGGCGGCTCTCGCTGCTGTCGCAATGCTGCTCGCGGTGGTCTTCGCCGTGACCGGTGCGCTGGTCTCGGCCGGGCGCGGCCGCGTCGCGCGCTTCGCCGCCCAGACGCTCGAGCTGCTCGCGATCTCGGTGCCGTCGTTCTGGATCGGATTGATCCTGCTGAGCGCCTTCGCGTTCGCCATCCCGCTTTTCCCCTCGACGGGGGCGGAGGGATTCTCGTCGCTGGTGCTTCCGGCGCTGACGCTGTCGCTGCCTGTGGCGGGAGTGCTCGGCCAGATCCTGCGCGAACGGCTGGACGAAGCGCTCGATCAGCCGCATGCGCTGACCGCCCGAACGCGAGGCGCCGGCGAGGCGCGCGTGCGCGTCCGGCACGGGCTTCGTCACTCGGTGATTCCCGCGCTCACCGTGTCGGGCGCGATCGTCGGCTCGCTGCTCGTCGGCACCACGGTCATCGAGACTCTCTTCTCGCGCCCCGGCGTCGGCCGTGTGCTTCTGACGGCCGTGATGTCGAAGGACGCCCCGGTCATCATGGGCGTCGTCGTGTTCGCCGCACTCGTGTTCCTCGTCGTCAACACCGTCGTCGACCTGCTCGTGCTCGTCATCGACCCGCGCATCCGCGAGAACGGGACGGTGTGACGTGGTGACCCTCGACGCAGCGTTGCCGTCTCGCCCGATCCGGCTGGTGCGCACCCCCGTGCCGGTCGGGCTGTCTATCGCGAGCCTCACCCTCGGCGTCCTCGTCGTGATGGCCCTCGCGCCGGCGCTGTTCACCTCTGTCGACCCGCTACGCACCGACCCGCTCGCGGCCTTCCAGCCTCCGAGCGCCGAGCACTGGTTCGGTACCGATCAGCTCGGGCGCGACCAGTTCGCGCGGGTGGTCTACGGCGCACAGCTCAGCCTGGGGATGGGATTCGGCGCCACGCTCGTCGGCCTCACCGCCGGGCTCCTACTCGGCCTCGTCGCCGGCCTCTCGCGCGGCTGGGTGGACCGCGTGCTGTCGCGGGGCATCGACATCCTTTACGCCTTCCCCGAGATGCTCCTCGCGATCATCGCGATCGCCGTGCTCGGCACCGGGTTCTCGACGCTACTGCTTGCGATCGGCATCGGCTCCATCCCGAGCTACGCCCGCGTCCTCCGCGCTCAGGTGGTCCAGGTGGCAAGGTCGGGGTTCGCCGAGTCGGCTGTGGCGCTCGGACAGCCGGCGCCCGTGATCGCGCTTCGCCACATCCTTCCCAACGCGGTGGGTCCGGCGCTCGTGCTCGCGACGATCGGAGTGGGGACGGCGATCATCTTCGGCTCCGGGCTGAGCTTCGTGGGGCTGGGTGCGCAACCGCCCACCCCCGAGTGGGGGCTGATGCTCTCCGACAGCCGGAACTACCTCACCCTCGCACCGTGGCTCGCTCTCTGGCCCGGCATGTTCCTCGCCGCCACCGTGATCTCGGTCACGGTCATCGGACGCTGGCTGCAGCGGCGATTCGTCAGTCCACTCGGAGGCCCCCTGTGACCGATACGCTCGCCCGGCCCGGCACGCCCGAGGAGGGACTGCGAATCCCTCCCGTCGGGTCGCGCTCGGTGGTGGAACCACTCCTGTCGGTGCGGGACCTCTCCGTCGACTTCATCGGTCGTCGGCAGGCCGTGCCGGCTGTCCGCGGTGTCTCGTTCGACATCCTCGCCGGCGAGTGCGTGGCCCTCGTCGGCGAATCCGGTTCGGGGAAGTCGGTGACGGCCCGCTCGCTTCTGGGGCTCGCAGGGCCGGATGCCACGGTGCGTGCGCAGCGCCTCGCGTGGGGCGACACCGACCTGCGCACGCTGACCGAGGGGCAGTGGCGACGGCTTCGGGGCCGGGAGATCGCGCTGGTACTGCAGGACGCGCTGACATCGCTCGATCCGCTGCGGCGGGTCGGAGCCGAAGTGGCCGAGCCGCTCGAGCTCCACCGGGTCGTCGAGCCCCCGCTGCGGACGGCACGGGTCGATGAGCTGCTCACTGCGGTCGGCGTGCCGCAGCCGCGGGTTCGCGCTCGACAGTATCCGCACGAACTATCCGGGGGCCTCCGCCAGCGTGCCCTCATCGCCTCGGCCATCGCCGCCAGGCCGCAGCTCATCGTCGCCGACGAGCCGACGACCGCGCTCGATGTGACCGTGCAGGCGCAGGTGCTCGAGCTTCTCGCGGAGCTCAAGCGGGCGGGAACGGCCCTCCTGCTCATCAGCCACGATCTGGCCGTGGTCGCCCAGATCGCCGACCGGGTGCTCGTGCTCAAGGACGGACTCGTTGTGGAGCAAGGGCGCGCGCACGACGTGCTCACCGATCCGCGGGACGCCTACACCCGTCGACTGCTCGCCGCGGTTCCCGGCCCCGACTCGCGCGGCGCTCGGCTGTCGAGTGAAGAGCCTGCGACGTCAGGCGCCGGGACGACGCACGCCAGACGGAACCGCGTCGGCCCGCCACCCACCGACGAGACGCTCCTGCGGGCTGAGAACCTCCACAAGTCGTATCGCGCGCCGGGTGGCGACCGCATCGTCGCGCTCGCGGGCGTCTCGTTCGAACTTCGGCGCCACGAGATCCTCGGTCTCGTCGGCGAGTCCGGTTCGGGCAAGTCCACCGCCGCCAAGGCCGCGCTGGGGCTCACCGACATCGACGCCGGCCGGATCTTCTTCCTCGGTGAGCCGTGGTCGGGCGTGCCGGAGTCGCGTCGGCGGTTGCGCCGGCCCCGCATCCAGTTGGTGTCGCAGGATCCGCTGAGCTCGTTCGACCCCCGGCACCGCGTCGGTGCCATCATCGCCGAAGCGCTCCAGCGCACCGCGGTGCCCCGCGCGGAGCGCCCGGCGAGAATCGTGGAGTTGCTCGCCGGCGTCGGTCTGCCGGCGGATGCGGCATCCCGCCGACCCTCGTCGCTCTCGGGCGGACAGCGTCAGCGGGTCGCCATGGCCCGGGCGCTCGCGACGCGACCGGATGTCATCGTGTGCGACGAAGCCGTCTCCGCCCTCGACGTCTCGGTCCAGGCGCAGGTGCTCGATCTGCTCGCCGACCTCCGCGACCGCACCGGTGTCGCGCTGCTGTTCATCTCGCACGACCTCGGGGTCATTCACCACATCGCCGACCGGGTGCTCGTGATGAAGGACGGGCATGTGGTGGAACGCGGCGACGTGCACGAGGTCTTCACCGCCCCCCAGCACCCCTACACCCGGCGACTGTTGGCGTCGCTGCCGTCTCTGCCACCCCGCCGGCACCTCGAAAGGACCCCGTGATGCCCCGCATCGACCTCTTCTACTACGGCGACACCTCACCCGGGCAGCCGGCGGCAGAGTTGTACCGGGACATCGAGGAGCAGGTCGTCCTCGGCGACCAGCTCGGCTACAACGGGGTATGGGTGACCGAGCATCACCTCCACATGCGTGGCGAGATCCCCGATCCGCTCCTGTTCCTCGCCCGGCTGAGCGGCACCACCGGCCGCATCCGCCTCGGCACCTCGATCGTGTGCGCGCCCTTCTATCACCCGATCCGCCTCGCCGAGTCGGCGCTGCTGCTCGACGCGGTCTCGGGTGGCCGGCTCGATCTCGGCGTGGGCTCCGGAGTCGGCGACGATCGATTCCTCGCGGTGTGGGGGGTGAGGCGAGCGGATGCCTCGGCGAGAGCCGCCGAGGTGTTCGAGATTCTGCGCCAGGCGATCGACCTCGGTCGCGTCGACTTCCACGGCGAGTTCTACGATTTCGACGACGTCGTCGTCTCGCCGCCCGCCGAACGGCCGGCGCGGGATCTGATCTGGGCCGCGGCCGGACGCAACGCCCTCCCGCTGGCACGCGCCCACGGTTATCGGCTGATGATCCCGAGGCCGCTGCCTCTCGAGGAGCGCCTCCGCGTCAACCGCGAGTACCGCGAGGCGACCGGCGCGACCGGTGAGGTCATCCACCTGCGAAGCGGTCTCGTCGGCCCTACGCGCGACGAAGCCCGCCGCGACGCCGTGGAGTTCCTGCGCGAGTACGCCCGCATCTATTTGAAGATCGAGTGGGCGGGAGGGCCCGACAGCGAGCAGTTCGACGAGGTCGCCGAGCGACTGAGCTTCGCGGTGGGAACTGCCGGCGACGTCGCGGCGAAGATCTGGGACTGGACCGAGCAGTTCGGGGGAACCGAGCAGACGGCGATCCAGTTCCAGGGCCCGGGCGTCGCCCACCGCACCGTGCTGCGCGCCATCGAGTTGTTCGCTGCCGAGCTTCCCTCCCTGCAGGCGGATGCCTCCTCCCTTCGTAGCCGCTCCGCCACCGACCGCACCGCTCCCGACCGCACCGCTCCCGACCGCACCGCCATCGACCTCGCCGCCTCCGCCTGAGCCGGCTCCGACACAGGAGAACGCCATGTCCCGCCCGCTTCCGCGTACGCATCAGCCGGCCGCTGCCGACACCGAACCCCACCTGCGTCTCGGCTTCCTCACTCATCTCGACCACACTGACGACCTGGATGTCGTGTACGCCGAGAACCTCGAGCTGATCAGCACGCTCGAGCAGCTCGACTACGACAGCGCGTGGGTCGCTACACGGCACTTCCACGCGGGGTGGGCCAACCTCCCGAGCCCCTTCGCCTTCTTGGGGGCTGCCGCTGCGCTCACCGCCCGCATCACCCTCGGGACGGCCGTGGTGCCGATCATCGTCGACGACCCGGTGCGACTGGCCGAAGAGGTGTCGGTGCTCGATCACCTCGCGCGGGGGCGAATCCAGCTCGGACTCGGCAAGGGTGTGCCGTCGTCGGGCTATCACGTCTTCGCACGATGGGGTCACGAGCGCGACAACGACTATCTGAGTAAAGTCGAGCAGCTCCACTGGGCTCTTCAGGGATCGCAGGTGCCCGACTCCGACGCGACCATCCACCCACCGAACGAGGATCTCCGCGGTCGCATTTACCACGGCACCTCGACGTGGTCGACGATCCGGCGCGCAGCGCAACTCGGTGACGGGTTCGTCCTGGAGCGGTTCGGACATGGTGACGAGCGCACGCCCGAGAACCGCAGGCTTTTCCTCGGACGCCAGGCGGACTCGATCCTCGAGTACCGCTCGGAGTTCGAGCGCACCTGGGGGTCGTCCCGCACGCCGCACGTCGTGCTCTCGCGCTCGTCGTGGCCGGCCGAGTCGACCGAACTGGCTCTGGCCGAAGTCACTGCGGCGACGCGGGAGTGGAACGCGTTCTCGCGTCGCGTAGGTAGGCTGCCCGAGGGACTCTCAGCGGCCGATGAATTGACCGCCGACAACGTCGTGTGGGGCAACGTCGACGACATCGTCGCCGACCTCGTGGCCGATCCGTCGTTCGGGTTGTCGGACGAGCTCGTGCTGGGCCTGCACCCGGGCCGATTCACGCTGGCGGAGGCGATCGACAAAGCGTTGATCCTTCGCAATGAGGTCTACCCGCTTCTCGACGAGGAATGGCGGAAAGCGCGCGCGGGGCTTTCTTCGCGCGTCGCCGAGTACGACGCGCAGCGCGCGACAGTGACCGCCTGACCGGGGCGAACGATCGGAAAGGGAGCAACATGGGCGTCAGTGAGACCGCACCTATCGACGCCGACCGCCGGGAGGCGCGCTGGCGGGCGGTGTCTGCCGAGCACGGAATCGCCGCGCTTCGGTACACCCATTGGCTCGGCGAGGAGGCGCGCCCGTATGAGGGCGCGCCGGGGGTGTGGTCCCTCGAGGACGGACGGGCCGTCGGCCGAGGCCTGCAGGCCGACGCGCCGCATGCGCCGTTCGATGTCGTCGCGCTCGGGCCCGGCGATGTTGTCGACAGTGGTCGCATCCGGTTGACGGTCATCCACCGCGGCGGCGCGCTCGCCCTGCGGGTCTTCGACCCCGATCATCCTGGGCGGACCCGCCTGCGCGGCATCCGTTCCTTCCCGTACGACCCCCGCTGGACCTTCCGCGCCACCTTCGAGCCTGCTGCCGACGGCGCGACCCGGGTCGTGCGCAGCGTCGACGGCTCCGAGCGGGACGAGCCCGCCGTGGGTTCCGTCGTCTTCGCCCTCGACGGGGCGGACGTGCGACTGACGGTGTCACGCGGCGCCGGCGGCTTGAGCGCAGTCATCGCCGACGCGACGAGCGGCGTCGACGCCTATCGGTTCCGGTTCCTTCCCATCGACGCCCCTGGCCCGGACGGCAGGGCGATCGTCGACTTCAACCGCGCCTATCTTCCGCCGTGCGCGTTCAGCGACCAATACGTCTGTCCGCTCCCTCCGCCGGAGAACCGCCTCGATGTCCGCATCGAAGCGGGGGAGCGACTCACCGAACTCGCTCTTTGAGCTCGCTGCGAATGCTCGACGCATGCCTCTCCTGATCACCCCGTCGGAGCTCGCTACCGAGCTCGCCTCGGGTCGCGGGGTGCGGCTGCTCGACGTCCGGTGGCGGTTGAACCTCCCCGAGGGACGGCCGGCATACCTTGCCGGTCACCTTCCCGGAGCGGTCTACGTCGACCTGGAGAGGTAGCTCGCTCGACCGAGGCATCCCGAGATCGGACGCTACCCGCTTCCGCGACACGAGGAACTCCAGTCGCATGCTCGACGCTGGGGCATCGGCGAGGGCGACCTCGTCGTGGCCTACGACGACAACGACGCCGTCTCGGCCGCGCGAGCATGGTGGCTGCTGCACGGTCGAGAGGTCGACGTGCGTGTGCTCGATGGAGGTCTCCGTGCCTGGGTCGCTGCAGGTCTGCCGGTTCAGCGCGGCGACATCCTGCCGCGCGAAGGGCGGATCACCCTCGCCGAGCGCGATCCGGGCACCGCCACGATCGACGATGCGGCCCGTGCACCGAACGACGGTTTCCTCATCGACGTGCGGTCTCCCGACCACTACCGGGGGTTGACCGCCCGCGCCGATCATCTGTCAGGCCATATCCCCGGTGCCGTGAACATCCCGACCGTCGCGCATATCGGTCAGAACGGAAGGCTCCGGTCGCCGGAGGAGATCCGCGCCACGATCCTCGGGGCATCCGTCGATCCCGACGCGCCGATCGTCCTCTACTGCGGTACCGGGATCGCCTCCGCCCACTCGGCTCTGGCCTTCGCACGGGCGGGTGTCACCACCCGCATCTACGTCGGGTCGTGGAGTCAGTGGAGCTTCTCGGCCACGAGACCGATCGCGGTCGGACCCACGCCCTGGAGCGCCGTCCGAGGGTGGTAACGAGCGGGCACCTGTCGGGGTGACCCGTCATGAGTTGTCGTGTTACGGCTGAAGTTGCGGCGCGATGGGAAAGGAGTCATCGTCGGGGAAGCAGGATGACGGGTGGGAAGCACTTCGTGAGGTGCGAGCACACCGATCCTGTGCGGCTTTTCCTGGGCCTCCTGCCCGCCCCGACCCTGATGGATCTCCTATGCGCCTTGTCTCCTCGATCTCGCACCGGCCGGCGGAGCACGCCGAGAGCGGCGCGGGCGCTGTCGAGGCGCCCGTGGCACTGAGGTTCACCCTTCACCGAACGCGCTTCGACGAGGATTACGTGCCCCCTGTCAGCACGCGCCTGACGACCAACTACGCCAATCTCGCGCGGGGCGAGAACCGACGCGAGAACCTCCGGAACGCTTTCGCGATGATCGACGCGCGGCTGAACGACCTGGCGCGCTGGGACAACCCCGACGGCGACCGCTACTCCATCGAACTCGACATCGTCTCCATCCGCCTCCAGATCGACGGCGCCGACGACACCGCCGACTTCCCGCTGATCGAGATGCTGCAGTCGAATGTCGTCGACCACGCGCGCGGGCGGCGCATCACGGGCATCCTCGGCAACAACCTGTCGTCGTACGTGCGCGACTACGACTTCAGCATCCTGCTGCCGAGCAGGTCCGGTGGCGCAGCGGACGCCGGAGTGCCGGAGGACTTCGGACAGTTGCACGGACACCTCTTCCAGGAGGCGATCGAGTCCGCCGCCTACGCCCGCGAGTCCGACACGCCTCCCGTCATCTGCCTCAGCGTGTCGAGCACGAAGAGCTACCAGCGCACCGAGAATCGCCACCCGATTCTGGGTGTGGAGTATCGGCAGGACGAGTACTCGCTCACCGACGAGTACTTCCGGAAGATGGGCATGCAGGTGCGCTATTTCCTGCCGCCCGGCGGCGTCGCGCCGCTCGCCTTCTACTTCCGCGGAGATCTGCTCGACGACTACTCCACCCTGCAGCTCATCGCGACGGTCAGCACCATGGAGACGTTCCAGAAGATCTACCGGCCCGAGATCTACAACGCCAATTCGGCTGCGGCGGCGCACTACCGGCCGACTCTTCACCATGCGGACTACTCCACGACGAGGATCGAGTACGACAGAGACGAACGCGCCCGCCTCGCCGTGGAACAGGGACGGTTCGCGGAGGAGGTCCTCATCCGGCCCCACGGCGCGCGTCTGCAGCAGTGGTCCGGCCTCCAGTCGACGAGACGCAGCCAGCGGCAGGAGTCGTGGTCGTGACGAAGCTGCTCCCCACATCGACGGCCGGAAGTCTTCCCAAACCGTCCTGGTTGTCGCAGCCGGAAACCCTGTGGTCGCCGTGGAAACTCACCGGGGACGAGCTGGCGGAGGGGAAGCGGGACGCCCTTCGCCTGTCCTTGGCGGACCAGCAGGAGGCGGGCCTCGATATCGTGGGCGACGGCGAGCAGACGCGTCAGCACTTCGTGACCACCTTCATCGAGAATCTCCGCGGCGTCGACTTCGACAATCGCGCCGTCGTCCGGATCCGCGATCGGTACGATGCGGCCGTTCCGCGGGTCGTCGGTGACGTCAGCCGCAGCGGCCCGGTCTTCGTCGATGACGCCCGCTTCCTTCGTCAGCACACCGATCGCCCGATCAAATGGGCACTGCCCGGGCCGATGACCATGGTCGACACCCTCTTCGACGCCCACTACGGCAGTCGTGAGCGGCTCGCGTGGGAGTTCGCCGGCATCCTCAATCAGGAAGCCAGGGAACTCGCCGCCGCAGGCGTCGACATCGTCCAGTTCGACGAGCCCGCCTTCAACGTCTTCTTCGACGAGGCGAACGACTGGGGGATCGCCGCCCTGGAACGCGCCGCAGAAGGGCTGACCAGTGAGAGCGCCGTCCACATCTGTTACGGCTACGGCATCGAGGCGAACACCACCTGGAAGAAGTCCCTGGGGTCGGAGTGGCGTCAGTACGAACGGACGATTCCGAACCTGCAGCGCTCGAGCATCGACATCCTGTCGCTGGAATGTCACAACTCGCGGGTGCCGATGGATCTGCTCGAACTCGCACGAGGCAAGAAGGTGATGGTCGGAGCGATCGATGTGGCGACCACCGCCATCGAGACGCCGGACGAGGTCGCCGCCACGCTTCGGGAGGCGCTCCGATTCGTCGATTCCGACAAGCTGTATCCCTCGACGAACTGCGGGATGGCGCCGCTTCCCTCCGACGTCGCCCGGCGCAAGCTCGCGGCACTCTGCGCGGGCGCCGAGATCGTCCGTGCGGAGGTCGCGGCTTCGGCCCGTGGACCTCTCCGGCAGTCGGGCAGCCACGTCGGCTGATGCCTGGCACCGACGGCACCGGCGCGCACCCCTTCGACCTGCTCGAGCGGTCACGGCTCGACCGTGCCGAGAGCCGCAAGTGGAGCCTGCACCCCGGGTCGATCGGCGCCTGGGTCGCGGAGATGGATTTCGGTGTCGCGCCGCCCGTCTCCCGCGCATTGCATCGCGCCGTCGACGAGGGCACCCTGGGGTACCTCTCCCCACCGCTCGCCGCGGACCTCGGCGAAGCCACCGCCGGCTGGATGAACCTCGAGTACGGGTGGGATGTCGACCCGGACCGGGTTCATCCGGTGTCGGATGTCATGGCGGCGCTGGGCGTCGCCGTGACGGAGTACGCCCCCGCAGGGTCGCCGGTCATCGTTCCGACGCCGGCGTACATGCCCTTCCTCACGTATCTCCCCACCCTCGGTCACCCCGTCATCGAGGTGCCCGGCTCGGTGTCCGACGGGCGGTGGCAGCATGACCTCGACCGCATCGACGACGCCTTCGCCGCCGGCGCGCGAACCCTCGTGCTCTGCAATCCTCACAATCCGACGGGAACGGTCTTCACCCGCGCCGAGCTCGCCGTCCTCGCCGACGTCGTCGAACGCCACGGGGGGCGCGTCTTCGCCGACGAGATCCACGCCCCGCTGCGCTACGACGGGGTCCCCCACATCCCCTACGCCTCAGTGTCGGACGCCACGGCGGCCCATACCGTCACGGGAACGAGCGCGTCGAAGGGCTGGAATCTCGCGGGTCTGAAGACGGCGCAGCTGATCACGTCCAACGATGCCGACCAAGCGGCGTACCGGCGATTCGGATTCGCGGTGCAGCACGGCGCGGCAACGCTCGGTGTGGTGGCGTCGATCGCCGCCTACCGCGAGGGTCGGCCCTGGCTGTCGGAGGTGGTGAGGTATCTCGATCTCGAACGTCGCGACCTCGCCGGGCTGCTCGGGGAGCATCTGCCGGAAGCTCGGTACCAGATCCCTCAGGCGACCTACATCGCGTGGATCGACACCGCGGCCCTCGACCTTCCGGGTCCTCCGGCAGCATTCTTCCGAGAGCACGCGGGTGTCGTGCTGACGGAGGGCGCGCTCCTCGGGCGCGGGTACGACAGCTTCGTCAGGATGGTTTTCGCTACCCCGCGACCCGTCCTCGCCAATGCCGTCGAGCGACTGGGCCACGCAGTACGGCACCTCCGAGCGTGATGTCGGCTGCCGGCTCTCCTTCTTCCCGTAACCGACCCGGGCAGCGGATGAGATGGTCCCTTTATTGATACCATCAATGAATGAGCGGATCGCCTCTCGACACCGTCGCCCTGGGCGTTACCGCTCCGGACGAGAGCGCGCAGACACCGGCCACTCCCGCGGAGCGCCTAGGTGCGCGGATCCGGCACGTGCGACATGACCGGTCGCTGACCCTGGTTCAACTCGCCGAGCTGTCCGGGCTGTCGCAGCCCTTCCTCAGCCAAGTCGAGACGGGGCGCGCCCGCCCGAGCTTCGCCTCCATCGACAAGATCGCACGCGCACTCGGGACGAGTCAGCTCGAGCTGTTCGCAGCCCTCGCCGATGCTCCCGACGCATCCTCGATCGACGGAGTCGACCACGAGAGGCCGAGGACTGCGGGCCCGTTCTCCGAAGGGTCGGTGAGCGTGCTCGCCCCGGACGCCCGGGCCTTCACGCCGGTGGAGTTCGCCGCCGACAACCGAGATTTCGGTGAGTATTTCATCCACGACGAGGAGGAGTTCGTCTACGTGATCGAAGGCGCCGTCGACGTCGACCTGGGCGGTCGCCTGCTCCGCCGCAGCGCGGGAGGATTCTTCTTCTCATCCGCGCAGACGCCTCATCGCTGGCGGTCCGCCGACGGAGCGCGCTACCGCGTGCTCGTCGTGAAAGAGAAGATCGGGGCACCCGGAGTGGCCGACTGATGCGCCGGTCCGCCCGCCTCCTCGGGTGGCTGCGATGAGGAGTCAGCCGCTCGAATTCGACACGGTGGTGAGCGCCTGCTCTCTCATCGCCGAAGACGCCCTCCGCATCGATCTCGTCCGCTCGGATGGTCAGCAGCTTCCTTCGTGGTCGCCGGGTTCGCACGTAGATGTGCTGCTTCCCACCGGTGTGGAACGGCAGTACTCGCTGTGTGGACAGCCAGGTGCGCGAAGCTGGACCATCGTGGTTCTCAGAGAGGACGCCGGCCGCGGGGGATCGGTGTGGCTTCACGCGAGCGTGAGGGTCGGCATGGGTCTGCGGGTGCGCGGCCCGTCGAACCACTTCGAGATCGAGCCGGCGCCGCGATACCGGTTCATCGCCGCCGGCATCGGCATCACCGCGATCCTTCCGATGGTGCGCGCCGTTGCGGGGACAGCGGCGCAGTGGCGGCTGGACTACGCGGTGAGCTCGGCCAGACGGATGGCCTTCCGGAGCGAGGTCGAATCGCTGGGTGCGGACAGGGTGACGCAGTACGTGAGCGACCATGGCTCCCGGCTGTCCGTCGATTCGCTCCGGCCGGAGGCCGGAGAACTGATCTACGCGTGTGGTCCGGCGCGGCTCCTGGATGCTCTGGCAGCTCGATCGCGTGCGTGGAGCACGGATGCCCTCCGCCTCGAACGCTTCGAGCCGGTCGAGGCGGGCGACCCGGTCCGGTCGGCTTCGTTCACGGTCGACCTGACGCTTTCGGGCGGCACCTACGAGGTGGCATCCGGCCAGAGCATCTTGGACGTCGTCGAGCAGGCGGGGGTGTTCGTGCTGTCCTCGTGCCGGGAAGGCACCTGCGGCACCTGCGAGACGGTGGTGCTCGACGGCACCGTCGACCATCGCGACTCCATCCTCACCGAGTCCGAGCGACGAGCGAATGACCGCATGATGATCTGCGTCTCGCGCGCCTCGTCCCCCTCGCTGACCCTCGAGCTGTGACGGCTCGCTACCCGGGCAGCAGATCCACGAGCCATCCTCCGTGATCGCGACGGTAGTGCGCTCGGCGTCCCGCCGTCGTCGCCGACCCTTCCCAGATGGTGATCGAGTCGGGCACGATCGCGTAGCCCACCCACGTCTTCGGCGGCCGGAGTTCGGCCTCCCGGTGGTCGAAAGCCGCCCACGCTCTCTCCCGCTCCGCGCGTGCGGCGCGAGCGAGGTCGGGGGTGTTCAACCAGGCGAGAATCTGAAGGTAGCGGGAGCGGCGCGCGTAAGCCCGGCGGTCTTCCTCCGCCGACGTGCGGCGCACCGGCCCACGCAGCACGACCTGTCGAGCGTGGTCGGGCCAGAACAACAGCAGCGCAGCAGAAGGTTCGCCCGTGAGTTCTCGCACCTTGGCGCTCGTCGCATCCGTGTGGAAGGCCGCCTTTCCTCCGGCGAAGGATGACAGCAGGACCGTTCGCGCATTGGGGACGCCCTCGGCGTCGACGGTCGCCAGTGTGGCCGTCGGTCGAATCGGATCGTCGTCGCCCGGCAGCCAGGATCCGAGGGCGGCGACGGGGTCGGGGGGAATCCGGTCGTCCTGAACCGGTCGGTCGGCGTCGACCGGCTCGGTCCCGATGCCGCGCGTACCCACATCAACCCGCCTTTCCCGCTGCTGCGCCGAGGGACCGGCGCCCGAGCGCTCGGCCGAGCTCGGCCACGATCGCCGCCTCGTCGCCGTGCACCAGCCGGTGATCCCTGACCACGACGTTTCCGTTCACCACGACGTGTCGAGGTCGTCGGCCGGGATTGGCCCACAGCAATCCGGCTACCGGGTCGGCAACACCGGCGTCGGCCACCCCCGATACGTCCCACACGGCGATATCGGCGGCCGCGCCGACCTGGAGTGTGCCGAGTTCCGGCCGGCCGAGTCCCCGAGCGGAGCCGAGGGTCGCGGCCTCCAAGACCATCCGCGCATCCAGCTGCGGGCCGACCAGCGCCGAGACCTGCATCGCCAACCGCGCGTCGGCGAGGAGGTGCCCCGCATCGTTGCTCCCACCGCCACTCGTACCCAGCCCGACGATCACCCCCGCGTCCCTGAGAAGGCGCACCGGCGCAACCCCCCAGCCCATCGCGACATCGCACGCGGGCGCGTGGGTGGCCGTCGCACCCCGGTCGGCGAGCAATCGGATCTCGGCGGGCGTCACGTCGCACAGGTGCGCCAGTGTGACATCCGGCGCGAGCCAGCCCCATCGATCGAGCAGTTCGATCGGGCGAGCGCCGTATCGGCGTTCCGCCCGCTCGACGTCGATCGACTCGTTGGCCTGCGTCCGGCGGCGCAAGCCGCGCTGGGCCGCCACCTCGGCGACGAGACGGAAGGTCTCCTCGCCGTCACTGTGGACGCCCGCGGGTCCGGCGGCCACCTGGATCAGGCCGTCCGCACTGATGCCCCCGTGGTCCGGCGCGAGCGCCTGCGCGATGGCATCGACACTCCTCGCGACGTGTTCGGCCCCACGCTGTCCAACAGGGCCACCTGCCGAGCCGCGTACGAAGACGAGCCGGATGCCGAGCTCCCGCGCGGCCGCTGCGACGGCGTGAGCGATGTCGACGCCGGCGGTGTCGGTCGGCCAGGTGAGGTGGTGGTCGGCCACGGTGGTGACACCCGACAGCAAGGCCTCGGCGATGGCGACGCGGGCGATGGCGCCGACCGTCTCCGGCGTGAGACCGACCTCGGCGTAGGCTTCGGCCATTCTCGACAGCCAGGCCGACATCGCCACGCCGCGGGTACCGCTGAGGGTTCGGAAGCCGGCCTGGAAGAGGTGGTGATGAGCGTTGACGAGGCCGGGAGTGACGACGCAGCCGGTCGCATCCAGCATCGGGGCGCGGAGGTCGGCACTCGCCTCGCCGATTCGGTGGCCGTTGACGGCGAGCTCGTGCGGTTTCTCGCCGGACACGGCATCCCACGTGGCGACGGCTCTCGATATCCGCAGTGTTGTCGGCACTCATCCTCGCTTCCGCATCTTGACCCTGCGCTCATTGTCTCTACCAATATTGGTCGGGTCAATAGTAGGCTCTAGGGATCCGTCCCGCGAAGAGAGGACCATCGATGACCTCCACCAGCGTGTCCGAGCTGGCGGCCGCCTTGGTCGCCCTCCTGGGCGAGCGCGGCATCAGCACCGATCCCGACACCCGCGCTCGCGCCTCCGTCGACGGATGCCGGATGTCTCCGATCATCGCTGCCAAGCTCCCCCTGGGGCTCGCGGACCTGGTCGCCTATCCGACGACCGCGCACGAGATCGCCGAGGTGGTGGCGCTCGCCGTCCAGCACGGGGTGCCGGTCACACCGCGAGGGAAGGGGACGGGCAACTACGGACAGGGAATTCCCCTCCATGGCGGCCTGGTGCTGGACACCACTCGCGCACGCTCCATCGTCGAGGTTGGCGACGGGTACATCACCGCCGACGCAGGCGCGGTGATCGCTCAGATGGAGAGCGCCGCCTGGGCGGCCGGTCAGCAGCTCCTCCTCTACCCCTCCACCGCCCAGAGCACGATCGGAGGATTCCTCTCCGGCGGCTCGGGGGGCACGGGCTCCATCGTCCACGGCACCATCAGCGGGGGGCCCTTCGTCCTCTCCCTCGACGTCGCCTACGCAACCGGCGACCCGGCTCTCGCCCACGTGACGGGAGATGATGCCCAGGCGCACCTGCACAACTTCGGCACGGCCGGGGTGATCGCTCGCGCCACCGTCGCCCTGGAGCCGTTGCAGGCCTGGCGCGCCTTCTATGCCAGCTTCCCGGGCTTCTCCGGCGCACGCGACGCGCTCCGCGAGCTCGCCACGCTGGCGCCGACCCCGCGCCTCGTCTCGGCCGATCCGGCCCCCCTGGCCCAGGCTCTCCCGGCAGATCCCGCGATTCCGAACGGGCGCGCGAGCCTGCGGGCGATCCTCGACGACGCGGCCGTCGAGGACGCCGCCGCCGTCGTCAGCGCTCACGGCGGGCGCGTCGAGGACGTGCGGGAAGGCGCTCAGGCAGTCATGAAGATGAGCATGATCTCCTACAACCACCCGATCGAGTGGCTGCAGCGCGCCCACCCCGCCACGTACTTCCACGTCGAAGTCGGCGGTGACGGTCTCGTCGATCGGTTCGACGACGTGGCGGCGATCTACCCGGGATCGCTTCTCCATCTCGAGGCGCAGCGTGGGCGGCCGGTCGGCATGCTGGCCGGGGTGTACAGCGACGAGCGAACGGTGCTCGACGGACTCGACGCGCTGGAGGCACTGGGAGTGAGTACGCACAATCCGCACCAGTGGTACGTCGATGTCGCGGTCGAACGGACGCGTGCGCTGAAGGCCGAGACCGACCCGATGTCGCTCCTCAACCCCGGGAAGCTTCCGCCGGCCGAAGAAGCGACGGCGACCAGCAATCCACTGATGTCGGCGGGCCAGAAGCCGTGACGCGCCGACTCGAGCACCTCTCGGGGCCTGCGGTTGGCGCGCACCTCTCCGCGCGTTCGGTGCTCGTGATGCCCACCGGGGCGATCGAGCACCACGGGCCGCATCTCCCCTTGGCCACCGACGCGATCATGGCGCAAGCCGTCGCAGAGGCCGCGGTGCGCGTCGCGGGGGAGCGCGGAATCGACACGTGGCTGCTTCCCCCGCTCACGTACGGCAGCTCGGCCGAGCACACCTGGGCCGCCGGCACCCTCTCGCTGTCGGACCAGACGGTGCTGAACGTGCTGCGCGATCTCGGTGCCTGCCTCGCGCGCACCCCGGCGCGGAAGATCGTCTTCCTCAACGGCCACGGCGGGAACGTCGCCGTGCTGAAGATCGCCCTCCGAGACCTCCGGCGGCTGTTCGGACTGCAGACCTTCTTCACCACGTTCGACGTGCCGCCCGGCGACGGGCGCGAAGGTCCGGACGAACAGGGGATGGGAATTCACGGCGGGTACAGCGAGACCAGCCTGATGCTTCATCTGCGGCCCGATCTGGTCGACCTCTCCCAGACGTCCCGCCACGTCCCGGAGAGCCTGGCGAGCCACCCGCGCATCGGCTTCACGGGCACACCGGTGATCTTCGGATGGCTGAGCGATGACTTCGACGGGTCGGGTGTCATCGGCGACCCCACGGGTGCCGATCCCCGCCGAGGCGCTGTCCTCTTCGATCGGGCGGTGGAGGATGCGGCGCTGGCGCTGGCCGAGATCGCGGAGTTCGATCCTCGCGTCCCGTCATCGTCCGAGGTGACCGCATGACCTGGAGCGCCTATCAGGGCGAGATCTACCGTCGGGGACGGGAGGAGCACGCGCTTCCGCCCTGGGCCTGCAACATGCTCGAACTCGAGCGCCATGCCATCGATACGCTCGAACCGGCCGCGCGCGGGTACATCGCCGCGAGCGCCGGCGACGGTCGCACCGCGCGCGCGAACCGAGCAGCGTTCGAGGACTGGGCGATCGTGCCTCGGATGCTGCGCGGTGTGGGCGACCCCGACACCCGCACGACCATCGCGGGGAGACCGCTTCCGGCGCCCCTCGCCCTCGCTCCGGTGGGCGTCCAGAGCCTCGCGCATCCCGATGCGGAGCCTGCGACGGCACGAGCGGCCGAGCGCACCGGCATCCCCTATTGCCATTCGCAGGCGGCGACCGTCTCCTTCGAGGATATCGCCGGCGCCGCACCCGGCGCCGAGCGGTGGACGCAGCTGTACTGGGTGAGGGATCCCGAGACCGTCGACTCGCTCCTTTCGCGGGCCGCGGCATCCGGCTTCACCGCGCTCATGCTGACGGTGGACACCCCGGTGCTCGGATGGCGGCCGACCGACCTCGATCGAGCCTTCCTCCCCTTCTCGCAGGGCATCGGCATCGCCAACTACACCAGTGACGCCGGGTACATGGCCAGAGCGCGAGAGGCGATCACCGACGCCGACGCGGACACCGCCCCCCGCTACTGGGAGCGCGTCTTCCCCCATGCCAGGCTCGACTGGGCCGAGGCGGCGACCCTCCGCGCCCAGTGGGACGGACCGCTGTTCATCAAGGGCATCCTGCACCCCGAAGATGCACAGCGGGCACGGGAGAGCGGCTTCGACGGCATCGTCGTCTCCAATCACGGCGGTCGTCAGATCGACTCGGCGACCGCCGCTCTTCGCGCGCTCCCCGGCATCAGATCCGCCGTCGGCCCGGAGGTTCCGGTTCTCTTCGACAGCGGACTGCGCACCGGTGCCGACCTCTTCACCGCAATCGCGCTGGGAGCGGACGCCGGGATGCTGGGCCGCGCATTCCTGTACGGACTCGCCCTCGGTGGTCAGGCCGGCGTGGAGCACGTCATCCGATCCGTCCTGGCCGAATTCGAGCTCATCATGATGCTCGCGGGCGCGCGCACCGTGGCCGACATCACGCCCGACCTGCTCACCGCGACCGGCGGATCCGCGCCGATCGGAGCATCGGCATGAGCGTCGCTCGGGTCGGCACCGCCGTCCGGTCGGTGCTCGGTGCCCGGCTCCGCGACGGACGCGCCGTCGATGTGCGCATCGACGGCGACCGCATCGCGGCCATCGAGCCGGCCTCGGGGAGGCAACCCTCCGATGCCTCCGAATTCGAAATGACGGGGAGCCTCCTCTTGGAGGCGCCGGCCGAGCCGCACGCGCACCTCGACAAGGCGGGGTCGGCGACCCTCATCGATTCGGCCGGCCCGGGCCTCGAGGGCGCCGTCAGCTCGTGGCTGGAGATCGCCGAGACCGCCACGATCGACGAGTTCGCTGATCGGGCGAGAACGCAGCTGCGGCGGTACCTGCGGGCAGGGACGACGGCGGTCCGCTCGCACGTCGACATCCTCTCGGGGCCGGAGCCGCTTCGCGGTGTCGAGGCGCTCGTTCGGGTGCGTGAGGAGTACCGCGGCCTGATCGACCTCCAGCTCGTGGCGCTCGCCGAGCAGTCGATCGCTCTGGAACACATCGAGCAGGCCCTCGACCTCGGGGTCGATCTCGTCGGGGGAGCTCCCCACCGGGCACCGGATCCGCGCGACGACCTCGACCGACTTCTCGACCTCGCCGAGCGGCGCGACATCGGCGTGGACATGCACACCGACGAGGCCCTCACCGGCGCGGTCACGCTCCTCCACCTCGCCGAGCGCGTGCGGGACTGGCCCGCCGGTCGCCTCCGAGCCGCGGGGCACTGCGTAAGGTTGGGCACCCTCGATGCTGCGGAACGTGATCGCGTCGTCGCCGCGACGGTCGAGGCCGGTATCGCAGTGATCGCCCTTCCGCAGACGAACCTGTACCTCCAGGGGTGGGATGATCCCGTCGCCACCCCGCGCGGAATCACCGCGGTCCGCGCTCTGCTCTCGGCGGGCGGGGTGGTCGCCGGGGGAGGGGACAACGTGCGCGATCCCTTCAATCCGCTCGGGCGAGGGGATGCCCTCGAAGCGGCAGCCCTCCTCGTCGCCGCCGCCCACGTGACCGTGGACGAGGCGTATGACGCCGTGTCAGTCGGTGCCCGACGCGCGATGGGGCTTCCCGCGGACGGCATCCGTGTCGGCGCCCCCGCCGAACTGATGGTCGTCCGCGGCGACTCCCTGAGCGAGGTCATCGCCGAAGGCTCGGAGCACCGCACGGTCATCCGCGCCGGGCGGCTCGTCGCCTTCACGACGGTCGACTCCGCTGTCGTGGACCCCCGCCTCGGGTAGCCCCGGCGGCGGTCCGAGCGGCGGGAACGGCGGGGGAGCCGGGGGCCGCTCGAGGTGCAACGCCGCCCGCAGCGTCTCTTCGAGGGGCGCGAGAACGGCGAGCATGTTCCTCAGCTCCTCCTCCGGCATCCCGGCGAACAGCTGCGCCATCTTCTCCTCGTGACGCGGGATGAGTTCTGCCGCGCGTTCCGATCCGAGGGGCGTGCACGAGATGTCGACGACCCGATGGTCGTCGGGGCGGCGTTCTCGCTGCAGGAGACCGTCGGCGACCAGGCCGTCGACGAGCCTCGTCACCGCCCGAGGGGTGACGTCGAGGATGGCAGCCGCCCGCGACATGGATATCCGGCCTTCGCGCCACACGATCGCCATGAGCACCACCCGCGGGCTCGTCAACCCCCAGTCGGCGTCGATCTCGGAATCGAGCCACCGCCGATACAGGCGGGTGACCGCGGCGAGCAGGCGGCTCGCGATCGGAGCCAGGAGCTCGTCGGGGACGCCGCGCTGCCACCCCGGGGAAGGAACGTCCATCCTCCGATCTTGCCCTGGCGGCGAGCCGCATAGGGTCCGCATAGCTTCGCCTCAGGTCCGACATAGCCGCGCACGCCAGCATTCGTTTACCGCGGTAAGTACCGCTGAACGAAGGAGTGTGACATGGACGAAGCACCGGCCGCGCAGGTGGGCGCGAAAGCCCCCAGACGCCGGCGGACGGCGATCATCATCGCCGTGCTGATCGTGATCGGAATCGTGGCCCTGGTGATCGGATTCATCGGGCGACCGACGGCCGCGGCGAGCGGGGCATCGCTGACCGCGCAAGCGCAGCTCGGCGAGGTCGAGGTATCGGTGAGTGCCAGCGGCCCGCTCGTGTACGAAGCGGTGTATGCGATCGGTCCCGAGACGGATCCTGTGATCGTCGAGGAAGCGGGCGCAGCGACCGGTACCGGGATCGCGTCGCGCGGCTACACCACCTCCGCCGTCGACGTCGCCCCCGGCGACACCGTCGCCGCAGGCGAAACCGTCGCCACCGTCACGGACGCCGACGACGAGTCGGTGTCGGTGACGACACCGGTCGCCGGCACAGTGCTGACGGTGCCCGCCCGAGCGGGAACGGATGCCGCGACTGTGGCCACCGTCGGAGCCGGTGAGACGGTGGTGTCGTTGCAGATCTCCGAGTACGACGTGACCGACCTCGCCGTCGATCAGGAGGTAGAGCTCGAGTTGCTCGCCACCGGCGACACCTTCGCCGGGTCGGTGCGCTCGGTGAGCCCGACGGCACAGGACGTCGAAGGCATCCAGCGCTACACCGTCCTCATCTCCTCCGACGAACTGCCCGAAGATGCGCGGCCCGGAATGACGGTGTCGGCGACGATCATCGTCGATGCCGTCACCGATGTCATCACCGTGCCGTCGGCGGCCGTGACGACCCTCGGCGACCTCAGCACCGTGCAGGTGGTCACCGGTGACGGCGCGACAGAGCTCCGCACCGTCGAGGTCGGGCTCGAGGGCAACAGCACGGTGGAGATCACCTCGGGGCTCGATGCCGGGGAAGAGGTCGTCGTCGGCACCGACGGGGAGATTCCCAGCGACACGGGCGTGCCCTTCGGCCCGGGCGGGTTCGGTGCGCCGTGAGCGGCGGGAAGCCGGGACATCCGGTTCTCGAACTGACCGGGGTGCGCCGTGAGTACCTCACCGGCAACACCACCACGGTCGCCCTCGACGGTGTCGACCTGCGGGTGGACGACGGTGAGTTCGTCGCGATCGTCGGACCGTCCGGCTCAGGGAAGTCGACGCTCATGAATCTGATCGGGTGCCTCGACCGGCCATCCTCAGGGCGACTGCGCATCGCCGGGCACGACGTCGCCGATCTCGACGACGACCAGGTCACGAGCCTTCGCGGTCAGGCGATCGGTTTCGTCTTCCAGGCGTTCAACCTGCTGCCGCGGACCTCGGCGCTCGACAACGTCGCGGCGCCTCTGCTGTACCAGGGGGTCCGGCGAGCGGATGCCCGCCGGCGCGCTGAGGCGGCGCTGCGTTCGCTCGGACTCGGCGAGCGCCTCTCGCACGACCGCACCGAGCTGTCGGGCGGCCAGCAGCAGCGGGTGGCGATCGCACGGGCCCTCGTCACCGATCCCGCGATCGTGCTCGCCGACGAACCGACCGGCGCCCTGGATTCCGTCTCGGGGGCGCACGTCCTGCAACTCCTCAGCGACCTCCACACCCAGGGAAGGACCATCGTGCTCATCACCCATGACCCAGATGTCGCCGCTGCCGCCGGCCGCGTGGTGCGGCTGAAGGACGGCCGCATCGCCTCGGACGAGCGGCAGCAGCCGGTGTCTGCGGCCGCCCCGGTCACCGGAGCCGTCCGATGAACGCCGCGACGATCGCCTCGCTCGCCATCGGGCGGATCCTGGCGACGAAGACCCGCTCGTTCCTGACGATGCTCGGCGTCATCATCGGGGTCGCCTCCCTCGTGGCGTTGACCTCGCTGGCATCCGGAGCGACATCCGGCATCAACGACTCCCTCTCCTCCCTCGGTGCGCAGCAGGTCACCGTCAGCGCATCGCAACCGGATGCCCTCGACGAATCCGACGCGGCCGCCATCGAGGAGCTGTCCGACGTCTCATTGGTCTCCGTCTCGACCAGCGGGCAAGGAGCCGCGGTCTTCAACGGGACGGAGGCTGCGGTCTCGCTCTCGGGAGTCGACGATGCCTATGCGGAGAGCTCGGGGATCACGATGGCCGTCGGCTCCTTCCTGCCCTCCAACCGCAGCGACCGCTCGGTCGTGCTGTCGGCGACCGCGGCGAACGATCTCGGTGTGGTCGAGGACGACATCGGCGCCACGGTGCGCCTCGACGGCGTTACCTTCACCCTCGTGGGAGTGGCGGAAGACGCCGGAGGGTTCGGGGTGGGAGGGACGGCCTATGTCGGTCTCGACGCCTCGCGGTCGCTCTTCGCCGCCGCGCCCTACGTCTCCAGCATCACGGTGACCGCTGCGAGCGAGGAGGTCGTCACCGAGGTGCAGTCCGCCGTCGACACGGTGCTCCGGGATCGAGCCGGGCTGAGCGCCGACGACGACGCCGCCTTCACGGTGACCAATCAGTCGTCGCTGCTCGACACGCTCGACAGCGTTCAGCAGACGCTGTCGCTGCTCCTCATCGGCATCGCATCGATCAGTCTCGTCGTCGGCGGGATCGGGATCATGAACATCATGCTCGTCTCGGTCCGCGAGCGGACCCGTGAAATCGGGGTTCGGCGGGCGATCGGGGCGAAGCGGGGCACGATCCTCATCCAGTTCCTCCTCGAGGCTGTCGTCCTGTCCCTCCTCGGCGGAGTGATCGGGCTCATCGTCGGCATCGGCGTCTCCGCGATCATCGCCGCGGTCGCGGGATGGGCCTTCACCATCAGCACGACCACCCTCCTCATCGCGCTCGGTTTCAGCGCCCTCGTGGGGATCGTGTTCGGGGTGTGGCCCGCCCGGACCGCGTCTCGCCTGCAGCCCGTCGACGCGCTCCGCTTCGAATGACCCCCGACCCGATAACGAAAGGCACTCCCGTGACCGGAACAACCACCGCTCCCGCACCGAACAACCGGACGACCCCCGGCTCCCCCGCGGAACTCCGCATCCCGCCTGCGCGGACCCGCGCCGTCAGCCTCGGCGTGGTGATCGCTCTCGTCTTCGCCTCCCTCGGCGTCGGGTTCGCCGTCGGCAGGTGGACGGCGCCGGCCGCAGCACCCGCCGGCTTCCCCGCCGAGTTCCCGGGCGGCGGCTTCCCCGGCGGCGGGTTCCCCGGAGGCGGAGAGTTCCCCGGCACCGGCGAGTTCCCCGGGTTCCCTGGTGCCCCGGGCGAGCAACCGGATCAGTAGACGCCGGTGCAGCGGAGGCGCGGCACCATCGGCGGAGCACTCAGTCCCCGCCGGTGGTGCCCCCGCCCCGCTCCACATCGGGCAGATGCACCCCGCGGTGCAATTCGAACGCCCGGGCGTGGGTGTGGGCACCCGGCGCATCGGAGATCGCGCGATCGGCCGTGAAGAGCCGGATGATGTGGGCAAGCTCACGCGGATGACTGAAGTTGATCGCGTGCGCCGCCCCCTCGAGCACGACCAGCAGGATGTGGTTGTCCTCGCGAGCGGCGATCTCGCGGACGCGGTCGAAGTGCGGGATGAGGGGATCCCGCGTGCCGATCACCGCGAGCGTCGGGACGTTCAGCGCGAGGAGCCGATCCAGGGAGGGGAACTGCGTCAGGGCGCGGAACAGCCGGAACGTGCTGGGCACGCCGAACCGGAGGTAGTCGGGAGTGGCCACCGTGATCATCTTCCGTGGCTCACGTCCCCCATCCCGGGCGAGCTGCGTCATCGCGCGGCGGAGGGGCTGGTTGTAGAGTCCGCCGGCAGGCGAGACGAGCACGGCGCGGTCGATGCGGTCGGGAAAACGGTAGGCGAACTCGACGATGACCGGACACCCCATGGAGTTGCCGACGAGGCTGGCGCGGTCGATGCCTTTTGCGTCGAGGAAGCGGACCGCCGCCTCGGCGAGATCGGGGATGTCGAGACGAGCGCCGAGTCGCCCGCTTCGGCCGAAGCCGGGAAGGTCGGGCACCAGGGTGTGGAAATCGTCGCGGAGCAGCTCGGCCGTCGGCAGCAGGTACCGTCCCGACAGGCCGAAGCCGTGCAGGTGCACCATGTGAGGAGGATCGAGGCGAACGGGCGACTCCCGGTAGAAGACCGGGACCCCGTCGATGACGATCCAGCGCTCGGCCAGCGCCGAGGAAGGCCGGCGAGGCGTCCGCCGGGCGATGTGCCGGTTCGGGTCCGGGGGTGCGGCGCGCTTCTTCACGACATCCTCAATTCAGGGCCGAGGTGAGACGGGCGAGGCCGTCGAGGAAGGTCGCTCGCCCCGGCTCGCGGCGCCACTGATCGAGCGTCAACTCTTTCCCTGCGTCGCGGTAGCGCTGCTCGATCGTTCGCATCGCCTCGACGAACCCGCGGTCGTGCACGAACAGGGAGACCTCCATGTTGAGACTGAACGAGCGGATGTCCATGTTGCTCGACCCGATGACGGCGACGTCGTCGTCGATCGAGAAGTGCTTCGCGTGCAGGATGAAGGGCGCCGGGTAGAGGAAGATCCGCACCCCCGCCTCCAGGAGCGCGCTGTAGTAGGAGCGCTGCGCGTGGTAGACCAGGCCCTGATCCCCGATCTCCGAGACGAACAGCTGCACGTCGAGTCCCCGATGACAGGCCCCGGTGATGGCGTACACCATCGCCTCATCGGGGACGAAGTAAGGGCTCGTGATGATGACGCGCTCCGTTGCCCCGTAGATGAGCGACAGGAAGAGGTTCAGGTTGTTCTCGGTGGGATACCCGGGGCCGCTTGGAACCACCTGCGCGTCGACGGTTCCGCCCTCGCCCGCCGAGAGCGCAGCGACGGGAACGGCTTCCGCAGTGAGGTCCTCGCCGGTTTCGATCAGCCAGTCCGTGAGGAAGACGCTGTTGAGTTCAGCAGCAGCGGGGCCGTCGACGCGGACGACGAGTTCCTGCCACTGCAGGCCCCGTTTCTGATTCTTCGCAGAGTCGTAGCTGCGATCGATGAGATTCTGCGATCCGGTGAATCCGACGAGGCCGTCGACGACGACGATCTTGCGATGGTTGCGGAGGTCGGGCCGCTGGTAGCGGCCGCGAAGGGGCTCCACGGGCAGCATCCATGACCACTGGACTCCCATGCGGTCCAGCTCGGCGAAGGTCTTGTCGGAGTCGTGGATGCGACGGGATGCCACCTGATCTGCCAGCAGCCGCACCGTGACCCCGCGGCGCACGGCGGCGTCCATCGCGGCGAAGAAGTCGCGCGTGGTGTCATCCCAGCCGACGATGAAGAACTCGACGTGGACGAAGCGCTGGGCGCGATCGATCGCGGCCGTCATCGCCGCGATCGAGCCGACGTAGTCATCCATCAGCTCGAGCCGGTTCCCGACGACCAGCGGGAGGCCGGTCAGCGCCTCGTTCATCCCGACGACGCGCTGCAGCCAGCGCGGGCGGGTCGACAGATCGGCGCGGACGGCGGCATGTCGCGATCGAGCACGCAGGGTCTCGGTGATCCTGTCCTGCGCGTCGCGTCGTCGCTCGGGGAGGCGCGCGCTGCCGATGAGGAGGAAGAGCAGGATCCCGATGAGCGGGAGGGCGATGATGAGGAGGAGCCAGGCCATCGCCGCCGTCGGCTTCCGGCCGCGGGGAATCACGATCAGGGCGATGACGTCGATGACGACGATGGCGCACACCGTGACAAGTCCTGCGATGCCGAGCCCGCTTGCCAGATCCATGCGGCGAGGGTAGAGCTCGCGAGAAGCCGGCGCATCGTGCGATCCGCATGACGCGTTCCTGCGCGGAGGGGCGGTGGGCTTCTGCCGGAGTTCATGCGATCCGTGTGACGCGTGCCGTCGGAGGACCGCATACGCTCGCCGCGGGCTATCCAACAGCGTCGAGAGCGAGGACGACCATGTCGGCATCCGAGGCCAATCGGCCGATCCACGGCGGTCCGGCGTTTCGAACGCACATCGATCCGTTCACCTTCCCCGCGGAGTCCTTGGCGCCGGACGACGTCTACGAGCTCCTTCACACCGGTCTCATGCTCGACGGCCGCGAGACGCTCAACCTCGCCTCCTTCGTCACCACGTGGATGGAGCCGCAGGCGGAGAAGCTCATCGCCGATTCCCTGCGGAAGAATCACATCGACCACGAGGAGTACCCCGCCGCGTCGCTGATGGAAGAGGCGTGCGTCCACATGCTCGGCGACCTCTTCCACGCCCCCGACCCCGCGGAGGTCGTGGGCGTCGCCACGATCGGCTCCTCCGAGGCCATCATGCTCGGACTCCTCGCGCATAAACGCAGCTGGCGCGACGCGCGCCGGGCGGCGGGGCTTCCGGCCGACCGGCCCAACGTGGTCTACGGGGCGGAGACCCACGTGGTGTGGGACAAGTTCGCCGACTACTTCGACGTCGAGATGCGGAAGATCCCGATGCAGCCCGATCGATTCGTGATCAACGCGGATGACGTCGAGGCTCACGTGGACGAGAACACGATCGCCGTCGGAGTCGTGCTGGGCACCACCCATATCGGCGAAGCCGATCCGATCGCCGAGATCAACGACCGGCTCGTGCAGATCAAGGCCGACAAGGGGTGGGACATCCCGATCCACGTCGACGGCGCAAGCGGTGCCTTCATCGCTCCGTTCGCACATCCGGATCTTCTCTTCGACTTCCGTCTCGAGCAGGTGGCGTCGATCAACGCCTCGGGGCACAAGTACGGCCTGGTGTACCCGGGAGTCGGATGGCTCGTCTTCCGCGACCGATCGAAGCTGCCCGAGAACCTCGTGTTCAGCGTGAACTACCTCGGTGGCGCGCAGCCGACGTACACGTTCAACTTCTCCCGCGGCTCGGCGATGATCCAAGCCCAGCTCTACAACTTCCTGCGACTCGGACGCCCGGGATACACGTCGATCGTGGCCAACATGCTCGACAACGCCCGCCACCTCAACGAGCAACTCGTCGAGAGCGGGTGGTTCGACATCCTGAATCCGGGTTTGTCGGAGCCGGTGGTGACCTTCCGGCTCAAGGGGAGCCCCGGATTCACCGTCTACCACCTGTCTGCGCGGCTGAGGGAGAAGGGGTGGATCGTGCCCGCCTACAGCCTTCCGCCCAACGCCGACGACATCGACCTCCTGCGCATCGTCGTACGGCTGGACCTCAGTCGCCAGATGATCGACGTGCTGCTCCGCGACATCGAAGACGCCTGCACGCACCTTGCGGCCGAGAAGCCGGGTGATCGGAAGAGCTCGAGCCCCGACCTGTGGACCGCCCCGGCTCTCGCCGCAGCCCACCAGAAGCACCGCACCGGACAGCGTCGAGCGTGAGGTGTCTCAAAGATCGGAAGCCCGCCGGCTGGGGCTCGACGTTCCGCCCGGTTGGCGCATCGACGGCGCGGACGGTGTCGGGAGCCTGACCACGAGGGCGGTCGTCACCCGCCCCGACGGCACCCGGATCGACTGGAGCGCGCGGCGGCATCGCAAGGGGCTCGCCCCTGCCACGTCCGAGGCGAGGCCGGCTCGGCGATCCCGCAACCTCGTGCGGGGCGCGACCCCGTCGAGCTGGTGGATCGGCTCGCTCTTCGCGGGCGGCTCCATCTGCTTCGCCCTCGGGTCGCTGCCGCTCTTCTTCACTGCCGTGAGCGCCGACCTCGTGGGGTGGGTGTTCTTCGTAGGCTCGCTCTTCTTCACCAGCGCCGCGTATCTGCAGTTCCGCGAGAGCGTCGCCGCGCCCGACACCGTCGATCCGGCATCCCCCCGTCGTCGAGGGCTCGGAAGCCTCATCGGGTGGCGGCCCCGGAGCCTCGGCTGGTGGGCGGGCGCCGTGCAGCTCGCCGGTACCGTCCTGTTCAACATCAGCACGTTCGGCGCGACCCGGCAGGATCTCGCCCTGGATCAGGAGAAGCACCTCATCTGGGTGCCGGACCTCTGGGGGTCGGTCTGCTTCCTCATCGCCAGCGCCGTGGCGTACGTCGAGGTGTGCCCGCGCCTCTGGCGCCGCCCACACGGCGATGTCGGCTGGTACATCACCATGCTCAATCTCCTCGGCTCGGTCGCCTTCGGTGCGGCAGCGGTCGCGGCCCGCTACCTGCCCACCACCGGAGAGCCCGCCAACATCGCGTTGGTCAACGCGGGAACGTTCGTCGGCGCGGTGTGCTTCTTCGTAGGCGCACTGCTCCTGCCCGTCGAGTCCGGCGGGCAGGAGCGAGCCCTCACGCCTGGCGGCGGGCCTTCAGCTCGTGACCGTGAACGGTGAGCGCGTAGATGACGAGCACGTCGAGGGCCAGCAAAATCAGCGACAGCCACGGCTGCGCCGCGATGAGGGTGAGCTGCCCGATGGCGTTGAGCGCGACCAGGATGATCGCCACGACGCGCGCCCAGGTGGCGCCGCTCAGCAGGGCCAGAGCGACCAGGATCAGCAGGAGGCCCGAGATGAGGTGCCACCAGCCCCAGCCCTCGATGTCGAACGAGAAGAGTCCGGCGTCGGCGAGGAAGTAGGCGGTATCCGGCCCGATGAGGGCCTGCAGACCATGGAGGGCGTCGAGGATGCCGCCGATGAGGAGCACGATGGCGGCGAAGACGCCCCATCCCACCCATCCGGTGACAGAGGTGTCGTTGGTGGACATGGCGAGGTTCCCTTTCGTCGAGGTGGTGTCCGTGTCGGGGGGCCTTGTGGCCGTCAGCGGCGGCGGTCTCGCCGGTCCTGGCGCCGCTCCTGGCGGCGGTCGACTCCGTTGGAGACGACCTTGGCCGTGCCGACGACAGCTGCGGTGCGCACAACGGGCCGGCCGATCATGCCGACGCGCCCGACGCGTCCGATTCCGATGGGCATCGTCATACTCCTTCGTTGGTCATCGATGCGATGAGTGCCTGCGACGGGATTCTGCCGGAGGCGATGAGCTGGCCGCCGGTGCGGCGGAGCGCGGCGGCGAAAGGTCCCGCCCAGGCGTTCTCCCACACGAGCACCGCCGCGCTGCTGCCCGGCTCCATGGCGGCGCTGATGTCGAGCAGGTCCTGCTCGGCGAGCACTTCGGCGAGAGCGGCCTCGAGGACGCCCAGCTCGCCGAGCTCCTCGACGCTGTCGAGGTCTTCGATCTCCTCCACCTCGATCGACCCGTCCTCCGCCTTGTGGAGGAACGTCAGATCGAGGATGCGGATGGTTCCGCTCGATACCAGCGCCACCAGCTCGGCGGCCGCATCGCCGGTGAACCGCGCCTCGCGTGCCGGGAACTCGACCACGATGTAGTCGATGGGCCCCAGTTCGTCATCCCTCTCGATCCCCACACTCGGATCGGTCATGTCCACTCCTTCCCCGCGGAGCTCCGCCGCGTGCGGTGCCCGATGGGACCCATGCAACTCCCGCAGCCCCGGCAAGTCGTCACGCGAATCGCATGAACCGCTCCGCTGCCGAGCGACGTCAGATGAGGACGGGGAAGGTCACCAGGATCGCGATCCCGATCGCCGCCACGACGACTCCCACCCCCAACAGGAACCTCCCGCTCCAGGGGGTGCGGCTGCGCTCGGAGACCGCGACGAAGAAGAGCACGAGCGCGAACAGCACTGTCAGGAGGGCGTAGTTGTCTCCGCGCTGATTGCTCACCAGAGCCGCAGCGAACTTCTCGTCGGCCGACCGCGAGAGCTCTTCGACATCCGTCTGCCCCGGCGGGACGTACGACTCCTCTGCGAACGGTGATCGGAGCGCCTCCCCACCGCTCTGCCAGTCTTCGAAAGCGACCGCGAACTCCGGGGTGAAGCGGGCCTCGACATAGTCGGCGAGGGCGACGTCTCCGGTGGCGCGGGCTTCTATCCAGAGCTCGTAGATCGCAAGGTCCACCGCCCGGGCGTCTCTGACCGCGCTCGCCGCGTCGGCCGCCTGGATCCGGGCGGCCGACGCCTGACTGAACTGGATGGACATCTGTCCGCCCCACTTCGACGACTCGAAGCCGCACCATGCCGTGAGGATCGCGGTGATCGAGAGGACGACCACGGCGAGGATCTCCCGCCCCCGGCTCTCCGGCGCGGTCGTGCTCGCTTCGGCCGGGGGCGCGTCGTTCTCCGAAGACGTCTCGGACACGGACAGGCCCGATTCAGTGTTGAGCCGCGTAGGCGATGTGCACGTCGTCGATGCGGCCGTCGAACGGGAAGGGCATCTTGTCGGCGTACGCTCGCGACACCGCACCGCCGTAGGCCCGACCGATGTCGAGGCAGTCGTTGGCTGAGAACAGCAGCGGGGCGCTGACCGGCACGGTGCCGGACGCCACCTCTGCGCCGTCGACGTGGATGACCACCTGGAGGGGCCCTCCGGGACGGGGTTCGAGGTACGAGGTCGTGATCTCGATCGTGTGGTCGCCCGCCGTCAACGCTGCAGGAGCGGAGATGAGGGTGCGCTGGATCAGGAATAGGTTGTACTCGTACGTCAGGATCCCGTCCACGAGATAGCAGGTGAGGCCGCCTCCCGCGCCGCCCAGCTTGTAGAGGACGCCGTTGGCACCATCCGACGTGCTGACCCGCATCGTCACGGTGTTCGGACGGTTGCCCAGCGCCGGGGCGCAGAATTCCGGCACCCGCACCGTGTCGCCGTCCATGTGCCATTCGGTGTAGGGCGGGCTGATGCGATCTTCGGGATGCATGACCGGCACCCACAGTCCGCCTCCGATCGGCAGAGCGTCATTGCGAGCCGCCTCGATGGCGAAGAGCTCCTTCAGCTCGGCGAGCTTCTCGGGGTGCTCCGTCGCCAGGTCGTGGGCCTGGCTCCAGTCCTCGTCCAGGTGATAGAGCTCCCAGGTGTCAGCGTCGGGCGTCCACGTATGGATGCCCGGCGGGATCCCCGGGACCCACGGCAGACGGGGACCGGTGGCCGATGCCATCCAGCCGTCGGAGTAGATGGCGCGGCTGCCCATGATCTCGAAGTACTGCGTGCGGCGTCGGCCAGGGGCGTCCGGTCGGTCGATCGCGTACGTCATGCTGATGCCGTCGATCGGGTCCTGGTGGATGCCGTTGACCAGTTCCGGGTGGGAGATGCCGAGGATGTCGTAGACCGTGGGAACCACGTCCACCACGTGGTGGAACTGCGTACGCGGCTCCGGGTCCGGGGCGATGTGTCCGGGCCAGCTGATCACCAACGGGTTGCGCGTGCCGCCGAGGTGGGAGGCGAGGAGCTTCATCCCCTTGTACGGGCTGGATCCCGCCCACGCCCACGCCGCGTGGTACTGATTATCGGTCACGGGCGTGCCCAGGACGTCGAGCCCGCCGAGCTCGTCGAGAGCGGCGATGTGCTGATCGACCGTCGTGGGGATGCCGTTCTGCGCCAGCAGTTCGCTGATGGTGCCGTTCTGACCTTCGCCGGAGGAGCCGTTGTCTCCCCAGATGTACACGACGATGGTGTCGTCGGCGTATCCCAGGCGATCCAGCTCGTCGAGGAGCCGACCGGCCTGCACGTCGGCATGCTCGCCGAATCCCGCGGCGATCTCCATCAGACGCGTCTGGAAGGCGCGCTGACTCTCGGGGATGTCGTCCCACGCGGGCATCTGAGGATCCCGCGCGGTGAGTTCGGCGTCCTCGGGGACCCACCCTGCGGCCTTCGCTCCCTCGAACGCCCGCTCGCGGTAGACATCCCAGCCGTCGTCGAAGGCGCCGGCGTACTTGTCCGCCCACTCCTTCATGATGTGGTGCGGTCCGTGAAGAGCCCCGGTCGCCCAGTACATGAAGAAGGGCTTCTCAGGGGCGAGCGCGCGGTGGTCGCGGAGCCAGCTGATCGCATCGTCGGCGATGTCTTCGCTCAGGTGATACCCCTCTTCCGGTGACTTCGGGGGGAGGACCGACGTCGTGTTGCGCACCAGATTCGGCTCGTACTGCGAGGCTTCTCCCGCGAGGAATCCGTAGAAGTACTCGAATCCGTACCCCGTCGGCCAGCGGTCGAAGGGCCCGGCCTTCGTGGTCTCCTCGGCTGGCGTGTTGTGCCATTTGCCCCACGCCGCGGTGGCGTAGCCGTACTGCCGGAGGACTTCGGCCATCGTGGCGCTGCTCTTCGGGATGTGTCCGGAGTAGCCGTCCCAGTCGTTGGCGAGCTCGGCGATCTGTCCGTTCCCGACGCGATGGTGGTTCCGCCCGGTGAGAAGCGACGCGCGGGTAGGGGAGCACATCGCCGTGGTGTGGAAGCGATTGAATCCGACACCCGCAGCGCGGACCCGGTCGAGCGTCGTGGTGGTGATCGCTCCGCCGAAGGTGGAGGGGAGCGCAGGCCCCGCATCATCGATGAGGATGACGAGGATGTTGGGCGCGTCGGGGCCGAGGTGTCGCTCGGGAGGTCGCGGGGAGTACGTCGACTCGGCGATCGTACGACCCGCCACGCTGCCCGAAGCAGGCGGCGGGAAGGGCAACATGCGCGCCGGTGGCAGGGGCGTCCCGGCGGTTTCTGCGTGGTCGTTCATGCTCTCTTCCCGATCTCCTGCCGTCACTGCAGCAGCTTCGCCTTCGCGCTCTCGAACTCCGCCTCGCTGAGCACGCCCTGGTTCTTCAGTTCGGCCAGCCGCTGCAGCTGATCCACCATGCTGTCGCCGCCCGGCTGGCCCATCGGGGCCGCGGGGGCTGCCGGGGCGTACTCCGGCGGAGGCGAAGCCGCGACCATCGCCGCTGCCTGCTGCTGGACCTCGTACTCGTGCTCTGCCTGCTGCGCCTGCGCTCGTTCGTTCTGTCGTCGCGCGACTCGCCCGCTGACTGCTGTCGCGGTACCGGCGACGACCGCGGTCCGCGCCGCCATCCCGAGAAGCCCGGGGCGTCCCATCCGTCCGAAGGGCATGTCAACCCACCTCCTGCTCTTGTCCGACTCGTGCGGCTTCCTGTGCCACCAGATTCACGACCGGGGCGGGAATGCGGATGGAGTCCACCACGGCGCCGCCGGCTTCGAAGAGGCGAGACGCGAGCTTCTTGGCCCACAGCAGCTCGACGACGAGCAGGAGGGCCGAGGCGCCGGCCGGCAGCATGGCGCCGAGCTCCTCGACATCCTCATCCGACACCAGCCCGCTCGCCGCCAGATCGACGGGTCCGTCGCCGACGTCGGCGACCTCGGTGAAGCTCACCACGTCCGACTCGTCCTTGGTGATGTGCACCAGATCGATGAGGCGGATGGTGCCGGCGTCGCTCAGTTCCTGGAGAGCGTCGAAGACCGGACCACTCGGGCGGTCACCGGTGAATTCCGCAAGCACGAGCTCGACTGGCCCGAACTGCTCGTCATCCATGTCGTGTCCTCCTATACCCGGCTCAAGGCCTTGGCCTTGAGCGAATCGAACTCGGCCTGTGTGATGGTTCCGGCGGCGAGCAGGCTCTGGGCGCGCTCGATCTCGCCGGTCGGCGACGCCGCCCCGGCGACCGAGCGGATGTAGCTGGCGTTCGCCTGCTCGACCTGGCTCGCGCGGAGCGCTTCGCGCTCGGCCATCGACCGCCCGCGCGTGATCAGGTAGATGAGCGCTCCGAGGAAGGGGAGGAGGACGAGAAGGATGACCCACCCGGCCTTGCCCCAGCCGTTGATCGTGTGATCTCTGAAGACGTCGATGAGGATCCAGATGTAGATCCAGATGCAGGCGATCGTGAGCCAGATCCAGAGGAAGAGGAGGAGATAGTCGAGGAAGTCCATATTCCGGTGCGGCCTTCGCATCAGGGCCCCGCGAGTCGAGACCGTCACCGCGAAGCTAGGCGCGGAGGCGCGTCAGCGGCATCACGCAGATCAGGTGAACCCGATCCGGGCGCGAAGGGCTTCACTAAGACCGAACCCCGCATGCATTCCGCGGAACGGACATCACCGGACGAGGCGTTCAGGAGGGACGAAGGTGGACTACTCCGATCACCTGCGCCGGCTCACGATTGACGGCGACGTCAATGACGCCGACGATGCGGCGGACCTCGACGGACGGACGCTGTCACTGATCCGGCTGGGCGCGCTCGTCTGCGTCGCGGCGGCGGAGAGCTCGATCCGAAAAGAGGTCGACAGCGCCGTGGCGGCCGGCGCGTCACCCGCGCAGATCGTCGCCGTTCTCGACGCCATCGCGCCGGTCGTCGGGCGGCCCCGGATCGTCAAGGCCGCGCCCAAGGTGGCCGTCGCGCTGGGCGCCGACCTCGACCTCCTCGGCAGCGACTTCGACCTGTGAGGACGGTCAGCCGCCGAGGAAGCCGATCTCGCGGGCTCGATCGACGGCGTCGCTGCGGGTGGTGACGCCGAGTTTGCGGTAGATCGAACCGACCTCGGAACTGACCGTGTTGCGCGAGATGAACAGTCGCTTGCCGATCTCTGCGATCGTCAAATGCGTCTGGAGGTAGGGCAGGAGTCGCATCTCCGCAGGGGTCAACGGGATGCTGGCGGTCTCCGCGATGGAGTGATCGAGGTGCGTGCGGAACCTCTGTATCTCCTCGGCGAGGAGGCCCACGTGAGGGCGGCGGGCGAGGAGCTCATCGATCTCGTGCATGAGGTGCATCGCCGCCGCCCGATCACCGAGTCCGACGAAGACACGGGCGATGTTCAGTCGCGCCCGCATCGCCAGGTAGGGGAGGACGTGGGTGCAGTGCACGCGAGCGACCATGGCCCGTGCGAGCAGCCGGTCGGCCACCTCGACATCGCCTCTCGTGAGGGCGAGCCGGGCGGCAGTCGCGAGCGCCAGGGTCGTGGTCGGATACCCCTCCATGTGGTTGTCGTCGATGGCACGAAGAGCCGCCCGTGAGTGGGTCTCCGCATCGGGCCAGGCGCTGTGATTGATCGCCAGCAGCGCGAGCTCCGCCTCACTGAGGAGGACCGAATCGGCGTTCCCGGCCTCGGCAGCACACGCCGACGCGAGAAGGAAGGCATTCCGGGCTCCCGCTTCGTCGCCGACCAGGAGCAGGGCGGAGCCCAGCAGGTGGAGCGCCTGGTCGCGCCACGGACTCCACTCCGGTTCGGCGTCGACGGCGAATCGCGCATCGGCCAGCGCCCGCTCCGGTCCGTCGACGCACATGGCCGCCCGGATCATCGCGCGCGCGGATTCGAAGGAGAGGATGTCTTCGGCGGGCGCGTCGCCGACGTCCATCCGCTCCAGAACTCCCGCCCACCGTTCCGAGTCGGGCGACTTCCCCTGCAGGATGGCCGTCCACGCGGCGATGACGGCGAGCGCCGGGGAGGCTTCGATGAGGGGAGCGCCCAGCCCGCTGAGCCAGCGTTCCACGACCGCGATGTCGCCGTGCTGGTACGTCTCGATGGCGAGATCGGCCACGAGAGCGCCGGCAGGATCGACCTCTCCCGCGGCCAGCAGGTGTTCGACCGCCTGATCGGCCATCCCTTCCCGATGCAGCCACCTCGCGGCCCGCGCATGCAAGGCGGGGATGACCGCGCAGTCGCGACGCCGGAGCTCGGCCAGCAGGAACTCGCGGAACAGCGCGTGATAGCGGAACCAGCGTCCGGTCCTGTCGAGCGGTACCAGGAAGAGATTGGCGGCGTGGACCTGACGCAGCATCGACCATGAATCCGTGCGCTCGAGCATCTCGTCGCAGAGATCGCCGGAGAGCTGCTCGAGGATCGCGGTGCGGCGGAGGAACTCCTGCAGATCCTCGGGGAGGGCGCGGACGCACTCGCGGTAGAGGTAATCGCTCAACAGGCGTTCGTCGCCGGTGACGGCTCCGACCGGGGCGCCTGCCTTCGCCGCCAACGCGCAGAGGGAAAGCCCTGCCGCCCATCCCTCGCAGCGCTCGACGGCGATGTCGATCTCCTCGTCGCGCACGCGCACGTGATGCTGGAGGAAGATCTCGCGCGCTTCCTCCCCCTCCAGCCGGAGGTCTTCCGTCGACACCTCGAACGTCGGCAGATCGATGCGCAACCGGGCGAAGTACGGCTGCTCGCTCCGGCTTGCGAGGACGATCTGCGACCCCTGGGGCACGCCGTGCAGCACCACCTCGAGGACGTCTTCGCATTCGGGCTTCGACGCCGTATGCGCGTCGTCGACGAAGAGTACGAACGGCTCGGTGGTGCGGGAGAGCGCCTGTGCGAGCACGGGTGCCGAGCGCCCGAGGATGGACGCGCCGACGCCCTTCATGTCCGGCATCACGGCAGCAGCCTCCGGCGAGAAGGCGGCGCTCGCCGTGGCGAGCAGCGTCAGCAGCGACGACGCGTCGTCGTCGAACCGGTCGACCGTCGCCCACCCCACTCTGCGGTCCTCCGAGGCGGCCCACTCCGCCAGAAGCGTGGACTTGCCGTATCCGGCGGGGGCCGAGATGCCCACCACGCGGCTCCCGCTCCTGCGCGCACGATCGATGAGGGCGCGGCGGCTCACCCCACCTCCGCGGTGCGAGCGGATCGCCACCTTGCCCTCAAGGAGGCTCTCGCTCTGACTGCGGCCTGGTGGAGCGACGGGCGAGGCCGACTCCAGCACGTTTGCATCCTAGATGGGAGGGGCTTTCCCAACAATGGACAACCCACGGACAGGGGGATCGCTTCGGGGAATCACGTGAATCGAGTGACGACCCCGGGGTCGCTCCTCGACAGGGTGGGAGAGCCGCGCCCCGCGGCCGGGGAGGCCACCATGCAACGACCTCTGGTCGGATTGACGCGACGCAACGCTCCGAGGGAGGTTCTCGCCGGAGTGACCCTCCTCGCGATCGCCGTGCCCCTCAGCATCGGCTACGCCCAGATCGCAGGACTCCCACCGACCGCCGGCTTGTACGCGCTGGTCCTTCCCACCATCGTGTATGCCCTGACGGTCTCCTCGCGCCAACTCGTCGCCTCACCCGATGCGGCGGCTGCCGCGCTGGTCGCCTCGTCCATCGGCGGGCTCGCCGTCGCCGGCTCCGCCGATTACGCCGCCCTGGCGATGGCGCAGGCGATCATCAGCGGCATCCTCTTCCTCCTGCTGGCAGCGTTCCGGCTGGGCTTCCTCGCGAGCTTCCTGTCCAAGCCGATCCTCGTCGGATTCGTCGCCGGGCTGGCACTGGACATCATGGTGAGCCAGGTCGCGAAGATGCTCGGGGTCCGCATCGAGTCCGGTGCCGAGTTCGTCGACAAGACCGGTCAGCTCGTGATCGGTCTGACCGGCGCGAACCCGTGGTCGATCCTCATCGCAGCGGGGGCGCTCCTCGTCCTCCTCCTCGGGCGTCGGCTCCTGCGGCCCGTGCCGTGGGCGCTCGTCGTCCTCGTTCTCGCCACCGTCGTCACGGTTCTCGCAGACCTACCGGCCCGCGGCGTCGATGTCCTCGGCGACGTGCCCGCCGGCCCGCCCCGATTCACCTGGCCGATGCTCGACCTGACGACCTGGCTCGCCCTCGTTCCGTCGGCGATCGCCCTGACGATGGTCGCCACTGCGGAGGGTCTCCTGGTTTCGCGCGCCTACGGGCAGCGGCGGAACTACCCCACCGAACCGAATCGCGACCTCCTGGCTTTCGGGCTCGCCAACATCGGTGCGGGCGCGCAGGGGAGCTTCGCGGTCGGTTCATCGACCTCGCGGACCGCGGCGATGGACCAGGCCGGGTCACGCACCCAGCTGCCGTCGCTGGTCATGGCGGCGGGGGTGCTGCTCCTGCTCATCTTCGGAACCGCGCTGCTCGCCGACATCCCGTCGCCCGCCATCGGCGCCATCGTCGCTGTCGCCATTCTGCCGCTTCTCGGGATCCGGGAGTTCCGCCGCCTCTGGCGCCTTGACAAGTTCGAGTTCGCCGTCGCGGCGGCGTGCTTCCTCGTCACACTGTTCGTCGGATCGATCGCGGGCATCATCGTGGCGTTCGTCCTCGCCCTCATCAACCTTGCACGACGGGCGGCCAACCCCGCCATCGACGTCCTCGCCGCCAACGACGACCCCGCAGAATCGCTCCTCGACGACGCCCCGGTCGGGACGGTGACCGCGCCGGGAGTCATCGTCGTGCGGCTGGCGGCACCGCTGTTCTTCGCCAACGGCGACGTCTTCACCCGCGCGGTCCAGCGTGCCATCCGCGCGGTGCCGGAAGGGGCTGTCTTCCATCTCGTCATCGACATGGAGGCGGTGACCGATGCCGACGTCACCGCCGCCGACTCCTTCGCGGCCCTCCGGGATTGGTCGACGGCCAGGGGCATCCGCATCTCCTTCAGTCGCCTGCGCCCGGCTCTCGTTCCTCGCCTGCGGCGACTGGGGATCCTCGGCGAGGAGAACGTGTACGACACGAACCGCGCGGCCGCGGCGGCCCTCGGTGCGGGTGATGCTCCGACGGGGCCTGGCAGGATGGGGCCGAGCGAAGGGGGCGGAACCTCGTGACCGCAGCCGAAGACATGGTGCCGGTCGCCGGCGGTGTGCTGCTGATGGGATCCGACGACTTCTATCCCGATGAGCGGCCGGTTCACCGCCGCGTCGTCGCCGACTTCGCCATCGACCGCTACCCGGTCACGAATCGCCGCTTCGCGGACTTCATCGCCGCCACCGGCTACGTCACGGTCGCCGAGCGCCCACTCGATCCCGCGCAGTTCCCCGGTGCCGACCCCGCCGACCTGGTCCCGGGCGGAATGGTCTTCGTCCCCACCGCCGGTCCGGTCGACCTGAGCGACTGGCGTCAGTGGTGGCGCTGGGTTCCCGGGGCGAGCTGGCGCCACCCGGAGGGCCCGGAGTCGGGAATCGACGATCGCATGGATCACCCTGTCGTCCAGGTCGCGTACGAGGATGCCCGCGCATACGCGTCGTGGACGGGCGTCCGCTTGCCGACCGAGGCCGAGTTCGAGTACGCCGCTCGCGGCGGGCATCGAGGTCGCGCCTTCGCCTGGGGCGATGAGCCCTTCCCGTCGGGACGCGCGATGTCGAACACCTGGCTCGGCCGTTTTCCATACCTTCACACCGGGCCCTTCGGGGCGGGGACGGCGCCGGTAGGGTCGTTCCCCGCCAACGACTACGGGCTCTACGACATGATCGGCAACGTCTGGGAGTGGACGAGCGATCTCTACACGGCCCGGCATATCGATCCGTCCCTCACTCCGCCGCACCGGCAGGAGCGCCCCAACCTGCTCATCGCCGCGGGACCCGCAGAGACGCGGCGCACCCTGAAAGGCGGCTCCTACCTCTGCGCCCCGGAATACTGCCTGCGCTTCCGTCCGGCGGCGCGCTCGCCGCAGTCCGAAGACACCTCGACGACTCACATCGGCTTCCGCTGCGCCGCGTGAGCTCGGTCTCAGAGTCGGGTGAGCCCGTTGCCGACCGCGACCACCCCGACCATGAGGAGCACCACCGCGCTGATCACGCGGGCGTGCCGGTGAAGCCACCCCTTCGCCTGGATCAACCGTGGCTCCATGCGCCCCGGTGAGGCCATCGTCATGACGATCGGGACGGCGATCGTCGAGCCCGCCAGGACGGTGTAGATCGCGACGACGATCATCGCGTGGCCCAGGGTCAGCGGCGCACCGCGGATGACCAGTCCGGCGGCGCACGCGAGGAGAAGCGCCTTGGGGCGGAGGTTCAGAACGACGGCGACGGCGAACGACGACCACGGGCCGAGCGCGTCGACCCGTCCCAGCCATCCGCGCGCTTCGTTCTGACGTCTGGCACGTGCCCGAAGGGTGAGGATGCCGCCGGCGACGAGTGCGCCACCGACGAGCACCTCGGTGACTCCGAGAGCGACACTGGTGCCGCTCTCCGAGGGTTGGGGCAGAAGCCGAGCGCCCAGCGCGCAGACGCTCACCACGGCGGCGATGCCGACGAGCCAGCCCACCAGGAAAGGGATGGCGGCCTGAGCGCGACGCGGTGACAGCAGGATGATGAGCATCGCCGTGATGGGAACGCTGCTCACTGCGGTGGCTGCGGCGATGGGAAGGAGTTGGCCGATCGCGGCGAGCATCACCACTCCCGGCACGGGAACGGGGGAGTCACGTCTTGGCGTTCTGCCGTGGCACGACCACCTCGCGGATGATCAGCAGGATCGACGCCATCACGGGCAGCGCCACGAGGACCCCGAGCACTCCCATCAGCGACCCCCCTACCAGAGCGCCGATGAGAACCAGCGCGGCGGGAATGGAGATCGCGCGATTCATGATCCGCGGAGTGAGGACGTACGACTCGATCTGGATGTAGACGAGGTAGGCGATGGCGAAGATGAGCGCCTGAGTGGGACTGGAGAAGAGCGCGACCACCGATCCGAGCACCAGGAAGATCAGCGACCCGAACAACGGGATCAGCGTCACCACGAAGGCGATGACCGCCATGAGGGCGGGGAAGGGAAGGCCGATGGCGAGATGCAGCAGGAACACCGCCGCGGCGTTGAAGACGGAGAGAATCGCCGACCCGATGAGCGAAGAGCCGACGGCAGCGGTGATGCGCTCGGTGAAGCTCTGGATGCGAGCACGATTACGGGCCGGCGCCAGAAGGTAGAACGCCGACTTGATGGTCGGCAGCGACGCCAGGAAGTAGAGGGTGAGTGCCACGACCACGAACGCGGCCGACACGAAGCTCGCCAGCCCCACTCCGACGGCCAGCACCCCGCCGCCGATCGCGAGCACGGTGTCGGGGTCGCCGAAGAAGCTGTTGAGCTGCTGCAGCCCGGAGTCGACGCCGGCGCGGGCGTGGTCGCCCAACCCTCGGTACCAGTCCGTCTCCGGGATGTTGCTCAGCCACGGGGGAATCGCCTGGACCAGTTCGACGACCTGCCCGATGACGAGCGGCAGCACGAAGACCCCGAATCCCACGACCAGGAGCGCGAAAGCGCCGAAGACGATCGCGATGGCGGCGCCGCGCGGCATCCGCCTTTCCATACGGAGGACGATGGGGTCGAGGGCGACGGCCAGGAACATCGCCAGCACGATGTACACCAGGATCGTCGAGATGGAGCCGAGGGCCGCACCGAGGACGATGGCGCCGAGGACGCCCAGGGCCCCGAGGAATCCGAGCGTCAGCGGATGGTCGATCACCGTTCGCCGACGCGCTGGCGCGACCTGTTCAACCGCCTCAGGAATGGTCATGCTTGACGCTAGGTCGACGCCCGGATCTCGGGCATCATGCGATGTGCGCGATTCGGCGCAGGGCGCGGACGGCCGAGAATAGGGCCATGGTCGACGCCGACGAGAAAGACGCGCTGGCTGCGCGTATCCGCGAGCTCGAAGCTGCCAATGAAAGACTGCGGAGCGAGCGGGCGGCGACACCGCCGTCGGCCTCCCACCGATGGCGGTCGATCGTCTCCGCCGTTCTGATCGTCGTGGCGACACTCCTCGTCCCCCTTTCGATCGTGACGGCGTGGGCGCGCATCCAGCTCATCGACGAAGAGTCCTTCGTCGGGACGATGGCGCCACTCGTGGACGACCCCGCCGTCCAGGCGATGATCGTCGACGAGACCATGCAGGCCATCCAGGCTCAGGTCGATTTCCGTCAGCTCACCGCCGACGTGTTCGATGGCATCGCCGACCTGGGGCTCCCGCCCCGGGCGGAGTCGGCACTGCAGCTGCTCGAAGTTCCGGCGGCGAACGGCCTCGAGGGCCTGACCAACACGGCCGTCACGCGCCTCGTCGAATCCGATGCCTTCTCGGATGTCTGGACGACCCTGACCCGCGCGACCCACCGCGCTCTCGCCGCAGCCGCCACCTCCGATGGTGGTGGCTTGGTCGTGCGGACAGCTGACGGTGTGGGCATCCAGATCGGCGTGCTCGTCGAGCGGGTCAAGCAGAACCTCATCGACCAGGGCGTCGGAGTGGCGCAGCTCATCCCGTCGGTCGACCGGGTCGTGATCCTCGGCGATGGGCAGAATCTCGACACCGTCCGGATGGCGTACGCGCTGGCCACGGTGCTGGGGTGGTGGCTTCCCGTCGTGACGCTCCTCCTCTTCGGCGCCGGCATCGTCGTGGCGCGGAGGCGGAGCACGGCGATCGTCGGCTCCGGAGTCGGGCTTGCGATTGGAGCGGTGCTTCTGGCGGCGACGTTCGCGATCGGTGACTCCGCTGTCCGGGGGGTGGCTGCCGAGCGAGACCTTTCTCCCGACGGGCTCGACGTCATCTACCAGCAGCTCGTCGGAGCGATGAACCAGTCGGCGATCGTGCTCGCTCTGCTCGGTGTGTTCATCGCGTTCCTCGGATGGACCCTCGGAGCATCCCGGGGAGCGGTCGGACTCCGCCGAACGGTGAGCGGCGTCAACGCGTCCCTGCGCCGAGGTCTTGCCGCCCGCGGGTTCGACACCGGGGGTCCCGGTCGATGGCTCGCGCGCCAGCGCGTGCTCGTGCGGGTCGTCATCGCGGTGCTCGCCGTCGTCTGGCTCTTCGCGCTGCGGCCGCTGACGGTCGGCGCGGTCGTGCTCGTGCTCGTCACGGCGGTCGCGGTCGCGTGGGTGCTGGAACTCCTGCAGCAAAGGAACGACGGCGAGGAGCGGGAATCCGGGTCCTCCCACACGGAGGAGATCAGTGCGCCGGCGGAGCCGGAGCCGGACTCACTCGCACCCACGCATGCCCGTGGGCCGGAAGCGTGATGCCCGACGTCAGGTCCACGCCCGCTCCGGTGACGAGATCGGTGGCGTCAGGCGCGAACCCGCCGAGGGTCACCGCATCGACGTGGGCGGGTTCGTCGCCGACGTTTGCGAGCACGAGGATCCGCTCCGCGACGGCACCGAGCCCGGGCCGCTGATAGCCGAGCACCGCCGGGAGGTGCGTGTGGAACGGGATGAGGGCGTTTCCGGCGAACTCCGGCGTCGCCTGCCTCACGGCGATGAGGCGCATGAGCCGCTGGAAAACACGACCCGCCGGGACATCCGACCTCGTTCGGTGCTCGTAACCGGTCGCCGGGCGGGCGGGCCGGTTCACCCAGCGTGAGTCACCGGCCGTATCGGGGTCATCGGTATACGAGTAGTCGTTGAGCTGCGCGACCTCGTCGCCGAGGTAGAGAAGGGGGATGCCGCCGGTCGACAGCGCGATCGCGTGAGCGAGGATGACCCGGTCCTCCCCTCCCTCATCACCGGCCTCGATGCCGGCGAGCGATGCCGTCGTTCCGGCGACGCGGGCGTCTCCGGTCTTCGGGTTCTCCTGGAAGGGCACTCCCCGGGCGAATGAGCCGGGGAAGCGGCCGTTGTAGAAGTCATTGAGGAATCGTCGGTGCGCGTACCCGTCGATGCCGAGTGTCGCGGCGTCTTCGTCGGCGAACGTCCACCCGATGTCGTCGTGGCTGCGGACGTAGTTGACCCACGCGGTGCCGGCCGGGAGCGCGTGCCGATGATCGAGGGCATGCTGCAGGAGGCGGGCGTCGCGGGTGGCGAGCGCCTCCCAGGTGAGGGCCATCTGCAGCGGGTTGTACGACAGCTGGCACTCATCGGGCGAGATGTACTCGATGACCTCATCGGGGTGGACGATGGCCTCGGACTTGAACAGCACCGCCGGTGCCGCGATGCGGAGCAGGGCGTTGAAGGCCTGAAGGAGCAGATGCGCCTCGGGGAGCGACTCGCAGGGGGTACCCAGCTGCTTCCAGATGAAGGCCACTGCGTCCATCCGCAGCACCTCGACACCTTGGTTCGCGAGGAACAGCATTTCTCCGGCCATCGCCCCGAACACCGCGGGGTTGGCGTAGTTGAGGTCCCATTGGAAGTGGTGGAACGTCGCCCAGATCCAGCGGCCGTCGCGCAGCGGGACGAACGCCCCCGGGTGGTCGTCGGGGAAGATCTCCCGCACGGTCTGCTCATACGCGTCGGGCATCGTCCGGTCGGGGAAGATCAGGTAGAACTCCTCGAAGCCGGCCTCGCCGGCGATCGCCTTCCGCGCCCACTCGTGCTCGTTGGAGGTGTGGTTGAAGATGAAGTCCACCACCAGGGAGATGCCCGCGAGGCGGAGGTCGGCGGCGAGAGCGGCAAGCTCGTCCATCGTTCCGAGCGACGGATTGACGCGGCGATAACTCGACACCGCGTAGCCGCCGTCGCTGTTGCCCTCGGGGGCCTCGAACAACGGCATGAGGTGCAGATAGGTCAACCCGAGCTCTTGGAAGTACGGGATCTGCTCCCGGATCCCCGCCAACCCACCCGCGTAGCGGTCGACGTAGCAGACGCCGCCGAGCATGCGTTGCGACTCGAACCACGTGTCATCCCGCTCCCGCTCGGCATCCCGCGCACGCAGCTCGAGCGGACGGCTCTGCCATGACCGCGCGGCCACCGTCACGATGTCGGTAAGCGCCTCACGAGCGTCGGTTCGATCGCCGTAGAGTCGCTCGAAAAGGCTGTGCAGGCGCGGGAAGTGGGTGGCGAACCGCCGGGTGAAAGCGTCATCGAGCGGCCCCACCGAGCGTTGCACCTTCTCCAGTGCGGAGACCGCGTCCGCGTCAGCCGTTCCGAGCTTCGTCATGATCGCGCCCGCCTTCCCGCGGTCGGCGTCGACCGCGCGCTGTCAGATCGTTGCTCGTTCGATCGTAGGGGCGACCGTCGCGCGCCGCGGTTACGCTCTCGATATGGCGGCAGAGAACGTGTACCACAACGCCGTGACCGGCGCGACAGCGAACCCCCTCATGCCTCATCCCGACGAGATCGATGAAACGTTTGCGGACGCCGCGAATAGGGCGCTCGCTGCGGCCGTCGAGCTGGCGCGGACGCTGGTCGGAGCGCATCAAGCTGCCGCCGCCGTGATCGTCGACGGCGACTGGTCGACCATTCGCAAGTACTTCTCGCTGTCGGAGAAGTACGCAGCCTGGGCGCACTACGCCACACCGGCGACCGGATACGGCTCGCACGCGTGGCTTCTGCGCACCAAGCAGACCGTCAGACTCACCCAGGCGGAGCTGGAAGCTCACCCCGAATGGAAGGGCTTCGGTTACGAATCATCCGCTCATCCACCGATGCGCGGATGGCTCGCCACTCCGATCGTCGACAGCGCAGGGACCGCGTGGGGTCTTCTTCAGGTCTCCGACCGGGTCGAGGGTGATTTCGACGAGCGCGACGAGCGCGAGCTCGTGCGGCTCGCAGGATTCCTCTCGCTGGCGCTCGAGGCACTCTGGGATCTCCGAAACGCGCGCAAGGGCGCGGGCGGAATGGCCGGCCCCCAGTGAGCCCACTGCCACCCCGAGGATTCAGATGAGCGATCAGCCGACCACCCCGACCGCGGGTCGTTCGTCACGGCCCTGGTCGGAGCATGCGGTGGCGCCGATCGCGTGGTTTCTCCGCTCGCCGTGGCGATACCTCGGCCTCCTCATCGTCGTGGTCCTCGTGCAGTGGAGCCTCTTCCGCGCGGACTCCGTGTTCGAGCAGATCTCGGGGTATCCCACCCTCGATACCCAGAACGATCTGACCGTTGCCGAAGCGGTCGCTCAGATCCGGACGTACTCGTCCGAAGCGGTGTCGGTGTACGAGCTCTTCGCCGTGATCGACTACGCCTTTCCGCTCGCGGCCAGTCTTCTCCTCAGCGCGACAGTGCTCTTCCTCGTCCGGTGGGCCAACCGCCGGACATCCTGGAACGTACCGCCGGCCATCGCGCTGATCTGCATGCTCCCCACCCTGTTCGACTATGCGGAGAACATCGGATTGGCCGTTGCCGTGGCAGCGGGCGGCTCCGAACCCGCCCTCAGCTTCGGTATCGCGATGAAGGCGGGGAAGCTGGCCTCTCTCGGCCTGGCGAGCGTCACAGTGGCCGGAACCGCTCTCTATGCGCTGGTCGTGGGCGTGACACGCGGTGGGATGTCGCGCCGCCGCCGCATCGGGGGATCCCGGTGATGCCCACGGAGGTGCAGACCTTCCGCCGTGCTTTCTCGCGGCTTGATGGGCTCACCGGGTGGTCAGATACACCCAGTACAGAGCGATCGCTCCGGTGATGACGGTGATCAGCGCGCCGCCGAGCGGCGGCGCGATTCGCCACCACCCCCGGGATGAGAGGACGACCGACCACCCCCACGCCCCGAGGAAGAGCAGGATGTCGAAGACCAGGAAGCCGTAGATCGCCACTCGGGTACCCGGCGCATCGCAGGCGTCGACGGCACAGTCGACGAGCCAGTAGTCGGCGTAGAAGACTGCCGTGGCGAAGGCGGCCGCGAGGACGAAGTGCAGACCCACCGCGAGCAGTGCCGCGATGCCCTCCCAATCGTCCGTCTTCGACGGACGGCGGAGCCAGGGCGCAGTCATCGTCTCGTCGTTCCCCCGTCCAAATCCCGCTCGCTGCCGAGCAGGAAGTCGCATCTTTCGCGCAACGCCACTCTCAGGCATGCGCGAGCCCGCGCGAGACATCGACACGGACGTCAGGACGAAGCGGGCGCGGCGATCATGAGTCGCTCTGCGTGGTCGTCCCGCACCGCCAGGAAGGGATCGAGCAGTTCGGGGCGTGCTCCGGCCTCACGGAGCCGGGCGCCGACGGCGCGTCGGGCCCGTGCATAGGGCGTCGGCGAGTCGCGCATGAGCGACTCCCGGTTCGCGTGCTCGAGCAGAGCGGAGTATTCGAAGGCGGCCTGATCTTCGTCTTCGAGTCGTGGAAGTTCCCCCTGCTCGCGCGCGAGCCGCAGTGACGCGGCGAGGTACCCTTCCCATTCGTGCAGCGCCTGTGCGACGGCATCGCGGACCGCGCCGGGCTTGGTGTCGAAGTCGACGGCAGCGGCGGCGAAGAAACAGCCGCCGGGGAAAGCCCGGTCTCTCGAGTAAGCGATCCAGCCGTCGATGAGATGCAGAATCCTCTCGGTGCCGCGCGGTAGGAGGCGCGCCGGCGACACGACCAGGGCGACGAACGTCTCGCGCGCGGCTGCCACGGTCGCGAGCTGGAGGCGCTCCCTCGTACCGAACAGGGTCGTGAGATTGCTCTTGCTCACGGATGCTGCGTCAGCGATCCGGCCGATGGAGAGCTGGTCGAGTCCCTCTACGGATGCGAGATCGGCGGCGGCCGAGAGGACGAGTCGCCGCGAAGCGTCGCCTCGGGCGCGACGGCCGTCTCGCGTCATCCCATCCATCGTCACTTCTCCCTTGCCTCTTCCCAGTCTACGCAAGGTGTGGCAATCTATACGCACGATCGTCCGTATTTATCGAGGAGTGCCATGTCGCGCGCCGCCGCCATCCCTTTGCTCACCCAGGTCGCCGCTGTGCGCATCGCCGACCGCGTATCGCCTGCTGCTGCCGCCCGGCTGGCGTACCCGCTGTTTCGTCGTGTCGGACCCCGACTGGGAATCCGGGCGGAGCAGCAGGCGGTTCACGACGCGGCTCGCCGCCGCACGCTTTCGGTACGGGGACGAGACGTCGTGACCTACGAGTGGGGAGCCGGGTCGGAGACCGTCCTTCTCGTCCACGGCTGGCGGGGGCGCGCCGCCCAGTTCGCGCCGCTCGTGCGCGAGCTCCGGTCGGAGGGCTACCGGGTGGTGGCCTTCGACGCGCCGGCGAACGGCGACTCCCGCGGTCGCCGCACCGACGTTCGTGATTGGCTCGCCGCGATCGCCGGCCTTCACACCAGGGAGGGCCGCTTCCACAGCATCGTCGGCCACTCCTTCGGCGCGATGGCTGCCCTGGCCGCCGTGAAGGAGGGGGTGAGTGCGGGGAGCGTGGTGTCGCTCGCGGGAGTGAGCGACGCGCGGTACCTGGTCACGGGATTCGGCGAGCGGATCGGCCTGAGCCGGGAGGCGATGGATGCCCTCGCCGCGACCTTCGCCGAGAACGTGTTCGGAGTCCCCGATCCCTGGCCTCGCTTCGATGGGGCAGCGACCCCCTTGCCCGACGGCACGGCGCTCCTCGTCATCCACGACAGCGACGACAACCGGCGCCCACCCTGCTCCCTCGAAGGAGGACATCATGACGCCACCCGCCGTCGTCTTCGACGACGTCTCCAAGACCTTCCGCTCCCGCGACCGCGAGGTCACCGCGCTCGACCACGTGAGCCTCACCGTCGAGACCGGCGACATCTACAGCATCGTCGGCTATTCCGGCGCCGGGAAGTCGACCCTCCTGCGGACGGTGAATGCGCTGGAGAAGCCCACCTCCGGCCGCGTCGTGGTCGACGGCCGCGAGGTCTCCTCTCTCTCCGGACGGGAGCTGTACCGGGCACGCCGGGGCATCGGCATGATCTTCCAGCAGTTCAATCTGCTCGCGTCGCGCTCGGTGTACAAGAACATCGCGTATCCGCTGACGCTCGCGGGTCTGGGGAAGGAGGCGATCCTCGACCGTGTCGACGAGCTGCTGAATTTCGTCGGGCTCGCCGACAAGGCGTTCGCCTATCCGTCACAGCTCTCCGGTGGCCAGAAGCAGCGCGTCGGCATCGCTCGCGCGCTCGCCACCCGCCCGCGGATCCTGATCGCCGACGAAGCCACGAGCGCACTCGATCCCGAAACCACGGGGGAGGTGCTGGAGCTGCTGCGTCGCACGAACGCCGAGTACGGCGTGACGATCCTCCTGGTCACCCACGAGATCGACGTGGTCCGAGAGATCGCCGGCAAGATCGCGGTCATGGACGCCGGCCGCGTGGTGGAGCACGGGAGTGTCTACGACGTGTTCTCGGCGCCGCAGAGTCACACGGCCCAGCGGTTCGTGGCATCGGTGCTCCGGCTGGATCCGTCGCCCGAAGCGCTGGCTCAGATCCGCGCGATTCATCCGGGGCGACTGGTGCAACTCGAGGTCGTCGATCGCGACACGAATCATCCGTTCCTGTCAGAGGTCGCGCGTCATCACGGCGTGGACGTCAACGTCGTCTACGGCGGAATCGACGAGCTGCAGGGGCGCCTGTTCGGCAGCCTCACCGTCGAGCTTCTCGGCGACGACTGGGCCGTCGACGCAGCGATCGCCGATCTCCGGGCGACCACCCGCGTGACGGAATTGGATGAACGGAGGGTCGTTCATGCGTGAGTTCGACCTCGAGTCCTTCATCCCGCGCTTTCTGAAGGCGCTCGCCGACACCGCCGTGATGGTGGGGGTGTCGTTCGTGGTCGCGGGGATCATCGGCGTGCTTCTCGCGCTGTGGCTGTACGCCTCACGACCCGGGAACCTCCTTGAGAACCGGTACGTCTACGCGACGATCAACGTCATCATCAACCTGATCCGCCCCGTTCCGTTCCTCATCGTCGCGATCGCGGTCGTGGGTCTCACCCGGCTGATCTTCGGCACGGGCCTCGGTCCCCTGGCGGCGACCCTGCCGCTCACGATCGTCGCCAGCGTCGCCATCGCCCGCGTGGTGGAATCGAACCTCGTCGCCGTGTCGGCGGGGGCGGTCGAGGCGGGCTCGGCGATGGGAGCGAGCCCCCTTCGGATTCTCTTCACGGTCGTCATCCCCGAGGCCCTCGGTCCGATCACCCTCGGCCTGACCTACATCCTGGTCGCCCTCGTCGACGCCAGCGCCGTCGCCGGAGCGCTCGGCGCCGGCGGTCTCGGCTACCTCGCGCTCAACTACGGCTGGGCCCGCTTCGACTACACCGTCATCATCCTGGTCGTCGTGACCCTCGTCGTGGTCGTGCAGGCCCTGCAGGCGATCGGCAACCTCATCGCGAGAAAGGTCATGCATTGACCGGATCCACTCCGCCTCCGCGCCACATGGTGCTGACGGCGTTCCTCATGCCCACCGGGTACTTCCAGGGCGCGTGGCGGAAGCCCGGCTCGCGCGCCGAGGAGATCGGTTCGGTGGACTACATCGCCGATCTCGCCGGCATCGCGGAACGCGCCAAGCTCGACGCGGTGTTCTTCGGCGACGTCGTCTCGGCCGACACCGTCCTCGACGGGAACATCAACTCCACGGGCCTCTACGAACCGCTGACGACACTCGCGGCCATCGCCGCTCGCACGAGTCGCATCGGTCTCATCGGCACGATCTCGACGACGTTCTCGTTGCCGTTCGTCACCGCCCGGCAGCTCTCGGGGCTCGACTCGCTCAGCGGCGGCCGCGCGGGGTGGAACATCGTCACCTCGTGGATCGGCAACGAGAATTTCGGCCTCGATGAGCTGCCGCCGGCGGCGGAGCGATACCGCCGCGCCCGCGAGTTCGTCGACGTCGCGGTAAAGCTCTGGGACAGCTGGCAGGATGACGCGGTCGTCGTCGATCGCGAGCGCGGCGTCTGGGCCGACCCGAGCCGGATCCACCCGATCGACCACCACGGCGAGTTCTACTCGGTGCGCGGTCCGCTCAATGTGCCGCGCTCGCCGCAGGGGCATCCGATCCTGGTCCAGGCGGGTTCGTCGGCCGACGGGATCGACCTCGGGGCCTCGGTCGCCGAAGTGATCTACACGGCTCAGCCTTGGAAGCACAAGGCGATCGCGTTCCGCGAACATTTTCGGAACGTCGCCCGCTCGAAGGGGCGGAACCCCGACCACGTCAAGATCCTCCCCGGGATCGTCCCGATCGTGGCCGAGACCGACGCGGAGGCGCAGGCGCTCGCCGATGACCTCAACCGACTCATCGACTTCGATCTCGGGAAGAGGCAGCTCGCCGACCAGCTCAAACTGGAGCTCCGTGACGTCGGCCTCGACCAGCGGGTCCCGGTCGACCGGTTCCCTCAAGACCCCGAGAAGGGGAGCCGCTACGAGATCTTCCGGCGACTGTCCACCGATGACGGCCTGACTCTCCGACAGCTGATCGTCGAGAGCTACCGCTCGGGCGCGCATCTGTCGGTGATCGGCTCACCGGCCACGATCGCCGAGGTGATGATCGACTGGTTCGACAGTGGTGCCTGCGACGGCTTCAGCCTCAACGCGCCCGACATGCCCGATGGTCTCGAGCGGATCTGCACGCTGCTCGTGCCCGAACTGCGGCGGAGAGGGTACTTCCGCGACGAGTACTCCGGTGAGACGCTTCGCGACCACCTCGGCCTGCCGCGACCGGCGTCGACCGCCGGACGGACCGACCGTTCCTCGACGGCCGAGCTCAGCGTGCCAAGAGGTCGTGGGTGAGGTCCTTTTCGTCCTCCTCCGACAGCGAGGTCTGAAGGACAGTGCCGTTGTAAGGGGCGAGCGCGGCCACGAACTTGTGCTCCGGCAGCTCCGTCGCGTCTTCGTCGAGCGGCCGCCGGATGCGGGATGAGATCGCCTTCCGGGATGACGCGCCGCGGCGTGTCGCACCTCCCAGGGGCGGATCTCCTCCCGGGTGCGGCAGCAGAGTGCTGGCCGCGGCCCTAACGTACGGGTATGACGACCCACATCCCGCCCGAGCTCTCCGCCCGGATCAGCGCGCTCGAGGCGCAGATGTTCCACCTCTATCAGGTGCTCGACGTCACCATGCCTTCGCCTGACGACAGCACCGCCGACGCCCTTCCCGAGGAGGCGCGCGAGCTGGCGCGAGCGGGGCAACGAAATGAGGCGATCCGTCGAGCGCTGGTGCTGCTCGGGATCTCGCTCCAGGACGCGATGCTGCGCGTCGACGGGTACCTGCGAACGCTTGGGCGGTGACGGGTGAGGCGGCGGCCGCGTGTCACCCTTTCCTTTCTCGCCGCGTTCGGGATGAGATCCGCGGCTGGGATGGCCCGGAGGGCGCGTTTCTCGTCCCGAATGCGGATCTCATCCGGTGTGCGCGGCCGAGCCATCCGGCGGGTTCACTTCGGAGGATCCGTCTCGCGGAGGGTCCGCTCCCACGCCTCGTCGATCGGCGTCGCCCGAAGGCCGAACTCCCGCGTGATCGCCGAACTGTCGACGACGAACGGACCGCGGAACTCGTACGCCATCTCGACGAGCTCCCGCACGGTGGGGTTGATCACACCCAGCGCGCGAAGCGCGAACACGGGGATCGTCGTGACCCGCGCCGTGGTTCCCGCCACCGCGGCCAAGGCCTCCACCATCTGCCGGCTGGTGCGCGGATTCGGGTCGTTCGGCAGGTGCCACGCCCGGCCGAGCGCGCGATCGTCGGTCCCCAGTACTGCCAGCCCCTCGCCGATGTCGGGGATGAACGTGTACGAGTGCACCGTGTCTGGGCTGTCGAACAGGGCGGCGCGCTTTCCCCTGCGGACCGCCGAGACGACGGGGTCCCCGATCGGTGAGGCGTTTCCTGCCCCCGGTCCGTAGTAATCCGACGCCCGTCCGCTCGTCACTGCGACGCGGCCGGCCCGGTGGGCCTCCCACAACTCGTCGGCCATGCGCTTGCGAACCCGGCCCTTGCGGGTGTGCGGATTTTCGGGGCTGGTCTCGGTGAGGACCTCGCCGTGCGGATCGCCGTACGAATAGACGTTGTCCATGCTGACGTAGCGGGCCCCGACGCGCTCCGCCGCCGCGAGCACCCCGCGCTGGAGGAGCGGGAACTCGGACTCCCACTCGTGGTACTCGGGGTTCAGGGTCTGGTAGACCGCGTCGGCTTCGCTCGCGGCACGGGTTGCGAAGCCCGCGTCGCGTGCGTCTCCGGCGACCACGTCGACGCGCTCGCCGAGGGGGGAGCGACCCGACCGATTCACCATCCGCACCCGGAGCCCCCGGCGAAGGAGCGCTTCTGCCGTTGCGCGGCCGATCGGGCCGGTGCCGAAGACCACGTGGACACCGGTGCCGCCACTCATCGCGTCACCCCCACGGTCCGACTCTCGCCCCGCCGCTCGTCGCGTGAGGAGGGGACTCGAGCCAGAAGCATCAGCACGACGCCACTCAGCAACGTGGCAGCGAGGGCGCCGGTCGCCCCGAAGACGGCGAACTGCCGGTCGACTCCCACTCCCGCGAGGGTCGTCACGCTCCACCCGATCGCCCAGATCGCCGCCGAGGCCGGCACCCACACCAGGCGCGTCCCGCCGAGTCGCCGGGGGAGTGCCAGCGACTGCAGCGCCCCCACGATGAGGCCGGTCACGGCGCCCACGACCGCGAGCGCAGGGAGGGTGGTGGCGTAACCGACGGCGGATGCCCCGAGGGCGAGGCCGATCGACACGCCGACGGTCGTGGCAGCCGTCCACCGGAGGAACGGAAGTCTCCGCCAGGAGGCGAGAGCTTGCGCGGCGCCGACCGCCACGCCGACGATCGCTCCGCCGGCGACAGCCGCCAGCGGGTCGTCGACACGACCCACGGCGAACGTGGCGATCAAGCCGCCGAGAGGAAACGCTGCGAAGGACGCTCCCCATGTGAGGCCGCGCAGCAGTGGCTTGTCGCCCGCGTGCATGGATTGTTCGGACGATCTCATGACTCGGCTCCTATCTCTGAACACCGTTCGGTGTAAGATCACTGTACGGTGTTCATAGTTAGAGCGCAACAAGGAGCAGCAATGCCGGGACCACAACGACGACTGGACGAGCGGCGCATCGTCGATGAGGCGTTCCTCGTCCTCCAGCAGGCGGGCATCGACGGACTCAGCGTCCGGTCCGTCACTTCGCGGCTCCACATCAGCGCCGCGGCCTTCTATACGTACTTCCCGGGAAAGCAGCAGCTCCTTCGGGCGATGGTCGAGCAGGTCTTCCACGACATCGACCCTCGGACCGCACTCGCAGAACACACGTGGGCGGAGGGAATCCGCCGTTTGGCCCTGGCGATGCGGGAACGGCTCGCCGCGACATCCGGTGCTGTCGCTCTCATCATGAGCGGCCCTCTCGACGGGCCGCGCGCGCTGGCATTCAACGAGGTGCTCCTCGAGCTCTTCGTCCGTGCCGGCCTGTCGCTCGACGACGCGGCCCGGGCGGCGTACGCGTTCCAGGTGTACGTGCTCGGGTTCATCGCGCTCCAGACGGCGGACGCGCCGATCGACGGTGAGCTCGACGAGGACGACCTGGTGCGCGCGCGAGTCGAGGCACTACAGACGTGGGATGTCTCCGCCTTCCCTTTGACCGCGCAGACCGGCCCGGTCGTGGCGGCCTACAACTCGACCGCGCAGTTCATCTGGGGGCTCGAGCGCCTCGTGGCAGGGATCGTGCAGTCCCGGACATCCTGACCGCGAGCGTCACCAGATCGTGCCGCCACCGATCGAGATACCACCCCAGGTGAGGAGCACGAAGATCGCGGCGAAGACGACCGGCGCGATTCCTCTTCCGCCTCGGGCGAGCCCCTTGAGGAGCGCGATCACGATCAACACCGCGGCGACCAGCGACAGTCCGCCCCCCAAGATCAGGCCGATGAAGAGCGGGATGGGCATCAGCAGGAGGCCGAGCAACCCGACCCAGAAGGCGGCCCACGCGGTGGGGTTGCGTTGGGTCTGAACGGCGTTGGACATGTCTCGATACTGCCAGAGCGGAGAGGATGCGGCGAGGCGGGTCGCCGCCGGTTGTTCGACAGATGGTGTGGTGCGCGGCGATGGGCCAGAGTGGCTCCTATGCCGGCTGAACTGACTGCAGACGAGGTCTGCGAGCTCCTCGACCTCGCCCCGCATCCGACCTGCGGCTTCGTCCGAGTCAGCTACGTCGCGGAGGAGGCGCTCGCCGAAGGCACGCTGAACGCTCCCCTGTCGACGGAGCGGCCCCTCGGGTCGGCGCTTTACTTCCTCGTCACCCCCACGCACCCGGTGCGGCTGCACCGGATCCGCAGCAGCCAGCTCTACCACCACTACCTCGGTGACCCGCTCGAGGTGTTCCTGCTGCATGGGAGCAGGGAGGCCGAGCGGGTCGTCGTCGGATCCGACCTTCGCGCGGGTGAGCGTCCACAGCTCCTGATCCCCGGGAATACCTTTCACACGGCCCGCCTCATCGACGGTGGCTCCTGGTTCCTCGGGGCGAGCACCGAGTGGCCGGGCGTGATTGCGGAGGACGTCGAACCGGGGGATGTCGAGGCCCTCTCCGCCCGGTTCCCCCGCTTCGCGCCGGAGATCCGGTCGATCGCCGACCTGTGACCTCGGTCTCGACAGCGCGGGATCAGCGCACGACGCGGGCCTCGCCATCGAGGTCAGCGAGGTCGTCGCGCGTGGGTGCGGCCTCCCAGTCGCCGGGAACGGTGACGGCGTACGCCCCGCATCGGACAGCGGTTCCGAGGCGTTCCGCGACCGGGGCGCCGCGGAGCAACTCGGCGAGGTAGCCTCCGGCGAAGGCGTCGCCCGCGCCGACGGTGTCGACGACGGGCACCGCCACGCTTGAGATCGGGAGATGACGGCCTTCGGCCCAGAGGAGGGCGCCCTCCTCGCCGCGTTTGATGATCACCTCGCGCGGTCCTCGTTCCGACAGCTCCTTCGCCGCGATCTCGAGGTCGTCGGTGTCGGTGAGCAACTCGAGTTCGTCGTCCCCGACGAAAAGGATGTCGGCGCGCGCGGCGAGGTCCCGAAGGACCGGTGCCGCCGTCGCGCGATGCCAGAGAGCGGATCGGTAGTTCACGTCGAACGAGACATCCACATCCGCTGCCTTGGCGATCTCGACGGCGGCGTAGACGGCGTCGCGTGCGCCGGCGCTGAGCGCCGCGGTGATTCCCGTGACATGCAGCACGCGGTGACGGCGAAGATCGTCTGCGGGGATGTCGTCGGGATGCAATCGGCTTCCCGGTCCCTCGCCTCGCCAGTAGCGCACCTCTGTCCTCAGCGCGGACCGGCGATCCTTCAGCATGAGGGATGTCGTCCCGCCGTCTCTCACGGCGAGCACCGTGACACCCTCCCCACGGAGGGAGGTCTGGATGAGGTCGCCCAGACCGTCGGAGGCGATCCTCCCCGACCAGGTGGCGTCTCCGCCGAGGCGGGCGACCGCGATGGCCGTATTGGATTCCGCCCCGCCGAACGACAGTCGCAGAGCGCCGTGGGTGCGGAGCGGCCCCACCGCCGGCGGGGTGAGGAGTCCCAGTGACTCACCGAAGGTGAACAGACCCGTCATGCGGTCAAGGCCGTGGCGTCACGGACGAACGTCGCGATCGCGTCGTGGTCGTCTCTCGCGATGAGGGAGCGGGGAGTCATCCAACTCCCGCCCACAGCCAAGACCGCGGCGAGCTCCAGGTACCGCGGTGCGGTCCCGGCATCGATTCCTCCGGTGGGCACCCAGCGGATGTCGGGAGCGACTGCGGCGAGAGCCCGGATCGCATCGGGCCCCCCGCTTGCTTCTGCCGGGAAGAACTTCAGCGTCGTCAAGCCGGCGTCCATCGCCGCCATCATCTCCGTCGCCGTCGCCACCCCCGGTATCAGAAGCACGTGAAGTCGCCTCGCTTCAGCGGCGACCGCCGGAGAGAAGCCCGGCGAGACGAGGAACCGGGCGCCGGCCTCGACCGCGTCCGCCGCTTGACGCGGCGTCACGATCGTCCCGGCGCCCACGAGGAGCCCTTCGGTACGCGCCAGGGCGCGGAGGACGGAAAGCGACTCTGGACGACGAAGGGTGACTTCAGCGACGGGAAGGCCGCCGGCGAGGAGGGCTTCCCCGAGCGAGTCGAGCCCCGGCGTCGGATCGGCGTCGACGAGGGGGAGCAGTCGTCGTGCCGCGAGCACGCCGAGGACATCGGCCGGTACCGCGCCCACGGCGGGCTGCCCGTCAGCTCCGAGCATCGGCGTGTTCACGGACGATCGATTGCGAGACGGGGCTTCCAGGCGCAGCGAGCACGACGAATCCGAGGGGCGCGATGACGCCGTCGTTCGACCCCGACTCGGCGATGGACGTCCACCCCGTGCGGAATCGCTCCGGCAGCGCCACAGGATCGAAACCGGTCGCGTTGACGATCACCGCGACGCCCGCAGGTGCCGCGCGCTCGACGATGACGAGGGAGCCGGTCGGATCGTCGGCCACATCGAGGACGGCGGCCTCGGCCCACAGCTCGGGATGGCGCGCGCGGAGGGTGCCGAAGAGGCGGAGCTCAGCCTCGATCCCTTCCTCGCCGCCGGTGAACATCATGAACGGGCCGTCGAGAGCGAGAAACACCACCGTGAGCATCCGAGTCGCATCGATTCCGAATTGTTCCCGCCGCCACTTCTTCCCCCAGTGCGGCCACCAGAAGGTGTCGTGAGAGTCGATGTGATGAGCGGTCTTGGAGCCCGCGGGCAGGAACTGGTCGCGGTCGCGCATCCAGCTCATGAAGTCGCGAGCGTCGCGTACGCCGTGCCGAGTGCGGGCGGCCGGGTCGGCGAGGGCACTCACGAGCCACTGCTCGTCGTAGTTGTAGTTGAGGTCCATGGCGCTTCGCAGCAGAGGCCCGGACGGCTCCGTGTACATGAGCGCATCAACCTTCACGGACCGGATGTCTTCGCGCAGGTCTTCGAACAGCGGGAGGCAGCCGAGCGCGGACCAGCTTGCCCGCGCCCGGGACCACTCCGACCAGTTCGGGAAGAAGTTGTAGGTGGGGGCGTCGAAGCGGAAGCCGTCGATGTCGAGGCGTCGGATGAGGTCGGTCATCGACGCACGGAAGTATCGCTGCCATCCGGCGCTGCGGGCGTCGAAAGCCTTGGTGTAGACCCCCGTCACTCGGCCCGCGCTGTCGCGGAAGAACCACTCCGGGTGCTCCTGCTCCAACGGCGTTCGGACGGGTGACCCCCCCTTCCATGCCTCGGCGAAATCGTAGATGTGACGTGACCATGCGATCAGGTAGGAGGTCGAGTCGACGAGGTCGGTACCCAGGGTGTCGCCCGGCTCTTCCTCCAGCCGATCGGCGAGCGGTCCCTGGCGGATCCCGTCCAGGGCGGCGTCGACGGACTCCTGATCCACCACTCCATGCAGGAGCACATCGAGGATCACGCGCATACCGCGGGCATGGGCTGCGGCGACGAGTTCTCGAAGTTCCGCTTCATCTCCATAGCTCGTGGAGACATCGGCATAGTCGTGGACGTTGTAGCTGGGGTACGGCTGACGAGGCATGAGCTGGATCACCGAGAAGCCCATGCCGCCGATGCGCTCGAGGTCGAGAGTGAGTTCGGCCAGGCTCTGGTAACGCGAATAGGAATGCCCGCCCCAGAAGTACGAGGTGCCGATCTGCACTTCGTAGATCTGCCCCGCATCGACCCACGCCGGCTTCCGCTCCGGGCTTCCCAGCCCGTAACGCTGGGCCCACCGCGGCCACTGCGCGCGGATCGCCTCGAACCCTGCAGGTTGTGCGTCGATGGTGAGGAGAGTGAGTTCGGCGCTGTGATCAGCGTCGATCACCGCAGCGAAGTTCGTCTCGACGGTCAACGTCACCGAGTCTCCGCCTGACCCGGTGAGGGAGATGTCGGGGATCTCCGCGCGCTGAGTCGGCCAGAGCGTCGTCGTGCCGTGGGCATCGGTCACCGACACGATCGCGCTCGACCCGCGCAGACCGCCCAGAGGAGACACGCCGAGCACGGATCCGTCGATCTCATGGACCGGCACATCAGGCCGGAGCCCGTTCCCCGGAGCATTCACCACCGCTTCGGTGTGGTCTGCTACGACGCCGCGAACTTCGACATTCCGGACGACGACGGGGTGGACGGCGCTGATCTCCAGCGACACCTCGAGGTACGGCGACGTCGGGAAGAGCCGGTACAACAACCAACCCGACAGCCCACCCAACCTGACCGGAACCGCGAACTCTTCGAAGGCTCCCTTGTGCACTCGGCGGCGCGGACGGTCGGTGTCGATCACCACACCGACGGTCTCGGTGTCGACGTAACGGAGGCCTCCGGTCCAGCCGCGCTCTTCCCGCCCTCCGAGGTGGGCCTGCAGAGCCATGCCGACCCGGCGAGGGAGGTCGGCCTCGCCGAGCGAGAGGGTGATCCCATCAAGAAGCCCGGTGTGCGGGTCGAGCTGGAGGTGCAGCGGAGAGTCGGGAGTGTGGATGTGCAGCATCGGTTCAGTCATGCCTGCTCCTTGGGATGAAGAGATACGGGGCTACGAAAGGGTTCCCAGCGAGCTGCCCGCATCGACGGTGATCACGCTTCCGGTCATGGTCGCGGCGGCCGGGGAGACGAGGAAGCCGACGGCGTCGGCGATATGCTGCGGGGTCTGTGGCAACCCGAGAGGGATGGCCCGTGAGGCCCGCTGAGCGTACTGAGGCTCATTCTCGAATTGTGTGCGGGCGAGACCGGCCATGACGATGCCGGGCGCGATCGCGTTCGCGCGGATCGCGTGTGGCGACAGCTCCAGGGCGATGGTCCTCATCAACTGATTCATTCCCGCCTTGGAGGAGCTGTAGGCCCCGATCTCCGGCCAGGGACGTTCGGCCACCCACGAGCTGATGAACACGAGGTGTCCGGCCGTCCCTGTCGACACCATGTGTCGGGCGGCGGCTTGAGCCGCGACGAATGCGCCCGTCAGATTGACCTCGAGGGTTCGCCGCCACACTGCGACGTCGATCTCCAGAAAGGGCTGCGCCTCGACGATCCCGGCACACAGGATCGCGATGTCGAGATGAGGTAAACGAGAGATGACGTCGCCCATGTCGACCGGCGACGTCGTATCGGCGCGTCGATAGCTCACGGACGCCGACTCGACCAACCCCGCGGCACGCGCTTCGCCGACGTCATCGGGTAGCACGTCCAGGATGATCGTGTCGATGCCCTGCGCCGACAGCTCGCGGGTGATGGCCGCGCCGATGTCTCCGGCTCCACCGGTGATGAGGGCGGTGCGTGCCATCCTCAGTTCCTCTTCGCCTCGGTCGAGCCCCGCCGGGTCACCGGGAACCGTCCGTTCGGCGTACCTGCGTACCGTGAGCGGACAGGAAGTCCGGGGTGAGCTCGACCCCATGACCGGGCGCGTCCGAGGGTGTGATCTCTCCCCCTCTGACGACGGGGACGCCCACTGCGACGTCGCCGTACCAGCCGTGATAGAACGCGCGGGCGACTTCTTGCACGTAACCGTTCGGCACGGTGGTGACGAAGTGGGTGGCGACCGCGAGGGCGACGGGGCCGGTGCAGTCGTGAGGCGCCAGGGGGACACCGTGCTGCTCGGCGAGGGCGGCGACCGACAGGGCCGCCGTGATACCACCGCCCCAGCCGATGTCGATGATCGCGAAATCGGTCGCCGCTGCGTCGAAAAGCGGCCCATAGGCGTTGAACCCGTCACCGAGGTTCTCGCCGACGGCGATGGGCACCGACGTCGACCCGCGCAACGACGACAGGGCGCGGGTGTGGTCGGGGCGGATCGGATCTTCAGCCCAGGTCAGTCCGTAGGGTTCGAGCGCTCGCAGCACCCGCTCGGCCCCGTGCGGCTGCCACAGCGAGTGAAGCTCGACGTAGAGGTCGAGATCGTCTCCCACAGACTCCTTGATGGCGTCCAAGACGCTCAATCCGAAGCGCAGATCGGCCGTGTGATCACCGCCGGAGTCCTCGGCTGCGAGATCGAAGGGCCAGACCTTCATGCCGCCATACCCCTCGTCGCGAAGGTCGCGAGCCAGTTCTCCGGGTCGGTGGAGGAAAGCCCAGAGATCTTCGTACCTCGTTGTGGGCGTGCCGGCGATTCCCCAGTTCGAGGACGCCTGTCGAGAATCGAGGCTCACGTAGTCGTTTCCCGCGCAGGTGTTGTAGACCGCGATCGCGTCGCGCGCCGGCCCTCCGAGCAGGTGCCGCAGAGGCCGACGCGCACGCCGTGCCTCGAGGTCCCACAGCGCGATGTCCACCGCTGAGTTGCCGCGCACCTCCACGCCGGAACCGGCGTAGCCGACGTACCCCCGAAGTCGTCGCCGCACGGATTGCGGCGTCGGGTTGGGCTCGGTGAGGAGGACGGGAGCGACTTGCGCGTGCAGGTACTCCTCGACGGCGCTCGCGCCGTAGAAGGTCTCCCCGAGACCGGTTGTTCCGTCTTCCGCCGTGAGGATCACCCAGATCACGTTGCGCTGCCGAGGCGAGCGGACGGTTTGCACAGAGGTGATCCGCACGCCATCGGCGGTCGTGGTGGGCTCGGGGGCCAATGTCATCGTTGCTCCGGTAGGTGAGATCTCAGCGGTCAGGCACGGGAGGGGGGTGGCGGGGCGGGATCGCGTGCCGACGCGCGCTCGGCGACGACGCGCGGGCCTCCGAGAGGTGCGGCTACGCGCAATCCCCGGCTCTCCACCACCTCGTTGATCGGTCGGTCGAGGTCGGGACCGTACAGCTCGAGCGCGAGTTCGAGATGCCGACGCATCAGCGCTCGCGCCCGTTCGGGGTCGCCCTTCTCGAGCGCGTCGACGATGAGCGGGTGCATGGGCTCACCGGCCTCATGCACGGTGGTGTCGCTATGGCTGCGGAGCATGAGCGAGAACACCTGCGTTCGGATGGCGCCGAACATCAACATGAGGACCGGATTGCGTGACGCTGCGACGACCGCTTCGTGGAAGTCGAGGTCCGTCTGCGCCATGCTCACCACCGTGGTGGCACGGTCGTGCGCTTCCAGCGACGCGCGAAGCTCCTCGATCGGCCGTGACGGCTGGGAGGCGGCCAATTCGACCGCCGAGCACTCCAGCCCGACCCGCGCGAAGACCAGGTCTCGTGCGGTGATGCCCGCGCGCGTGGCGGCGCGTGTCAGAGACATCGACAGATCGTCCACCGCGACTTCGCGCACGTAGGACCCGCGGCCGGGATGCACCTCGATGAATCCGGTCTCGACCAGCCCTGCCAGCACCTCCCGGATGACCGGTCGACTCACCCCGTACTGCGAGCACAGCTCGCGCTCCGAAGGGAGGTGGTCACCGGGGCGGAACTCGCCCGCGAGGATGCGGCGCTCGAGGTCGTCGGCGACATCCACTTTCCGAGCGGGCGTCGACGGCAGATTCGCGGTCATGATGGTCCTTTCCCAGAGGGCTGCGGAACGACGGGTGACGGCCTCGTCATCCCTTCACGGCGCCCTGCAGCATGCCGGAGATGATCCTCCGGTTCAGGATGACGTAGATCACGATGATCGGCAGCGAGACGATGATGGCTCCGGCCGAGAGGCCGGGGATGTCTCGAAGGCGCTGCCCGACGAAGAGGCCGAGTCCGGCGGGAGCGGTCTGCACGTCGGGCGACGTGAGCACCACCAGCGACAGGAGGAATTCGTTCCAGCTCCAGATGAACATCAGAGTCGCCAGAGTGAGGATCGCCGGCCTTGCGAGGGGAAGGAGAACCGAGAAGAGGATGCGCCACACGCCCGCGCCGTCGATCCGGGCGGCTTCGATGAGAGCCCTCGGGGTGGACCGGAAGAACGCCCGCATCCAGAAGATCCCGAAGGCGCTGTACAGCGCGATCTCGGGGAGCATGACGCCGAGGTAGGTGTCCACCAGGCCGAGCGAACGCAGGTTGTAGTACAGCGGCACGATCGTCGACTCGAAGGGCATGACGAGGCCGATCATGAACATGGCGAAGAGGATCCCGGACCCGCGGAAGCGCATGGTGCCGAAGGCGTAGCCGGCCAGGACCGAGATTGTCACACCCACCGGCACGACCACCACGGCGACGATCAGCGAGTTGAGCATCAGTTGCGAGAACCGCCCGGTGGTCCATGCCGCGGCGAAGTTCGACCACTGCGGGTCGGCCGGCCACTGCAGGCCGCTGACGGGAGTGCCGGCGGGTTGCAGGGCGACCGAGAGGATACTCACGAGCGGGAGGAGGACGATCGTCGACGACAGGACGAGGAAGCCGTAGACCGCGATCCGGCCCCATCCGATCCGGCGCCGGCTGCGCGAGGGCTCCTCGGAAGAGTCGATGCCGGCGTCGGGGGTGGCGTGGCGGGGCGGAAGGAGTTGAGTCATCGGTCGGCGTCCTCTCGAAGCAGGCGGTTGACGGTCCAGACGACCGCGAAGACGATGACGGCGAGGAGGACAGCCAGCGTGGAGGCGTACCCGATCTGACCCTCCCGGAACGCCGTGCGGTAGATCTCGGTGCCTGGAACGATGGTGGACTTTCCGGGGCCGCCCTGGGTGGTGACGAAGACGATGTCGAAGGTCCGCAGCGCGGCGATGATCGTGATGGTGAACGCGACGGTGAGCTCCGGGCGGAGCCCGGGGAGGGTGACGGTGAAGAACTCTCTGATGGGACCGGCGCCGTCGACCTTCGCGGCGTCGTAGAGGTCGCCGTCGATCCGACCGACTCCGGCGAGGAAGAGCACCATGCACAGGCCGGTCATGACCCAGGTTCCGATCAATCCGACCGCTGGGAGAGCCCAGAAGAAGTCGCCGAGCCACGAGATCGTCGAGGGGAGCCCGAACGCACCCAGGACCTGGTTCACCGTTCCGGTGTCCTGGTACATCCACCGCCAGGCAACCCCGATCACGACGGAGGAGATCACCTGGGGGAGGAACAGGACGGTCCGGAAGACCGCAAGTCCGTACAGGCGGCGCCGAGTGAGGATCGCGGCGAAGGTCACCCCCAGGATGACCGGGAAGACGCAGAACGTGACGACGAACAGCAGGGAGTGGCTGAGCGCCAGCAGCGTGTCCGGATTGGTGAGCGCGGAGACGTAGTTCTCGAAGCCGACGAAGGTTCCCGGGGAGATCCCGTTCCAGTCCCACAGCGAGAGGTAAACCGTCTGCCCGAGCGGAATGAGGACGAAGGTGAGGAAGAAGACGCCGGCGGGGAGGATGAACAGGTAGGGGATGAGGGACCCGCGACGGCCGCGCCGCCGACGCGGCGGCCGCGCGGTCAGTGCTGCCGAGGTGGTCTCGGCGATCTGAAGACTTGTCATGATGACCCGTTCGATCGGGGCTGCCGCCCTTCCGTCGCGAAGAGCGTCCGGAAGGGCGGCAGTGCAGTCACGGTCGGTCGTTCTCCCACTCGGCTTGCACGCGCTCGGTCAACTGCTGGGCGTCCGTCTGGTCGCCGAGCAGTTCCTGCAGCGCCGGGAAGAGGGTGTTGCCCATTCCCACCGTCGCCCAGTCGAGATACAGAGTCAGGCCGTCCTGTTCGACCACGTTCGACCACACGTCATTGAACTCTGTGCCCAGCGGAGTGGCCGCGGACGTGTCGGCACCGGGGACCAAGGGGGCGTAGCCGCCCTCGGCGAGGATGTCGACAGCGTCAGGACCCGTCATGAAGTCGATGAAGTTCGCCGCGACATCCGGGTGCTCCGATCGCGAGGAGATGGCGAAAGGCGACGTCGTCGCTCCTGTGGCTCGGGCCGGGCCGCCCGCTTCGAGCGGCGGAACGGCCGCGAACCCGACGGAGTCGCCCATCTGTTCCTCCACGGTGGCGAGCGACCAGTTTCCGGTGATGAAGAAGGCGGTGTCTCCGGCGGAGAAGCGGCTCAGGGCGTCATCGTTGCTCAGCCCGTTGGGGCTCTCGCCGAAGTATCCGGCCGCGTTCCAATCCGCCAGCGCCTGCGTGCCCTCGACGAAGGGATCCGCAGTGAAGCTCGCGCCCTCGTCGCCGTAGATCCACGAGACCAATTCGTCCTGAGGGACGTACTGCGACAGCAAGGAGGAGTGGGTGTGGTTGGCCGGCCACCCCTCGGCATTGCCGAGGGAGACGGGAGTGATGCCGGCGTCGCTGGCGGCTTGCATGGCCGCCTCGAAGTCGGCGAGGGTCTCGAAGGGCACCTCCACGCCGAGCTGTTCGACGATGTCGCGGTTATAGAAGATGCCCACCATGTTTCCGCCGAGTGCCAGCCCGTACAGGTCGCCGCTGCCGAACTTCGAGCCGTCGGGCTCGAAGCGCGACTGGTCGAGCAATCCCGGACCGAATCGGTCAGCCCAGCCGTAGAGCTCGGCGTAATCGTCGAGCGGGCGGAGGAGACCGCCTTCTACGAGGGGCCCCATCATGGTGAACGCCTGGCCGACCTCTGCGATGTCGGGTGCGTCGTCCGACGACATCTGCAGCTTGATCCGCTGCCCGTAGTCGTTGAACGAGGTGAACGACGTCTCGATCGTGACGTTCGGGTGGAGCTCCTCGTACTCCGCGATGAGGTTGTCGATCGCGTCGGAGAGGCCACCGAGTTCGAAGTGGGCGAGGGTGAGGGTGATCTCCTCGTCCTCGGGAACCTCCGTGCTGGCCGGTGCTGACGACGAGCCGCTCGAGGCCACGCCGCCCGGCGCGCACCCGGCGAGAAGGGCGACGCTGGCGATGCCGGCGGAAAGGACCAGGAGGCGGTGACGGCGGCGGAGCGGAACAGAAGTGGGCGGCATTGCATGTCTCCTTCGACAGTGCGGCGGGGGCCGCAGGGGTTACAGGCCTTGCTGGTAAGACCAGTATGCCCAGCTGGGCGGAAAAGGCAAGAAATTCTTCTCACCGAGGCCGTCGACGGAGGGCGGGGGATCGGAGGTCGGGCGTTCACAGGGCTTGAGCTTCGTGCCCGGCCCGCGTGTCCCGAACCGCGTAGCGGGAGTGGCCTTCCGTCAGTCGGTGTAGGGGAACTCCGCGGTCCACTCCTCGACCGGCTGGCGATGAAGGGCCAGGTAGGTCTCTGCGATCGCGTCGGGCGCGAACCTCGGGCGGCTTCCGATCCCGCCCTGGATTGTCACAGTCGTCACGTGGATAAGCGGGTTGAGTTCCTCGAACAGGAGCCTCGTGAGGAGGCGGAGCCCGCTCTTCGTGAGGGAGAGCGATGCAAAATCGGCGCTGGGGTACACCGCGGCGCCGCCGCCGGTGAGGATCGCCGTTCCCCGCACGTCGAGAAGGTCGGGGAGCACGTGCTGCACGGCAGCGAGAGCCCCCGTGACGTTGACGGCGTAGTCGCGGGCGAGCCGCTCCGGCGGAAGCCCGCTCGGCGGTCCTGCCGTATAGGACGCCGCGTTGTACACGAGCACCCCGACGGGCCCGAGCTGCTCGCGCAGGCTGTCGAGGGCGTCGCCGATCGACCCCGGGTCGGCCGCGTCGCCCGTTGCGGCGGCCGCCCGTGCGCCCGACGGCTCGAGGCTGCGGATCACCTCCGACAGCGCGTCGGCATCCCTCCCCACGATGCCGATCGGATGTCCCGCGCCAGCGAATCGGCGAGCTACGGCCGAACCGAGACCGGGGCCGGCTCCGATCACGACGCAGGGGAGAGGGGGCACGGTATCAGGCATATCGCCATTGTGCGCCACTCGCGAGAACCCGCGCGCGCAGGTTTCGCCCGGCTCAGCGGGTGACGCGTGGCTCCGTGCCGAGCGCACGGAGATCGTCGCGCGTCGGGGCTGCCTCCCAGTCGCCGGGGGACGTCACGGCGAAGGAGCCGCAGGCGGCTGCGGTGCGGAGGCGCTGTTCGGCGGGGGCGCCACGCAGGACTTCCGCCAGATATCCGCCGGCGAACGCGTCGCCGGCTCCCACCGTATCCACCACCGGCACTGCGACAGCGCGTTCGTGGAGAAGTCGGCCCTCGAGGTAGGCGGTCGCGCCGCGCGCGCCCTGTTTCACCACTACTTCGCGGGTCCCTCGCGCGGCGAGCTCCCTCGCTGCGCGGTCGGCATCGGCGCCCTGGATCCCGAGGAGCGGGAGCTCGTCTTCGCCGACGAACAGCAGGTCGGCGCGGGATGCGAGGTCGCGCAGAACGGGGCGGGCGTCGTCGGGAGACCACAGCGAGGACCGGTAATTCACGTCGAAGGCGACCGTCATCCCCGCAGCTGCCGCGCTTTCCACCGCAGCGAAGACGGTCGACCGTGCGGTATCGCTGAGAGCGGGCGTGATGCCGGTGAGGTAGAGCGCGTCATGACGGATGAGGTCGTCCACAGGGATGTCGTCGGGCTCGAGGCGACTGCCGGGACCCTGCGACCGCCAGTAGAGCACGCGGGTTTCGAGCGCCGAACGGCGATCTTTCACCATGACGGACGTCGGCCCGGGGTCGGTGATCGGAAGGACGCGCACACGTTCCCCGCGGATCGTGACGGCGATCAAATCGCCCAAGCCATCCCTGGGAAGCCGGCCGAGCCAGGTCGACTTCCCCCCGAGTCGGGCGACCGCGATGGCGGTGTTGGACTCGGCGCCACCGACAGAGAGGTTCAAAGAGGGCTGATGGCGGAGGGCGCCGATGGCGGGGGAGGAGAGGAGGGCGAGGGACTCCCCGAGAGTGAAGAGCCCGGTCACGCTACGAGCGCTTTCCCCTGACGCACCAGCGTGACGACCTCGTCGATCCTTCCCTCAGCGAGAAGAGCTCGTGGCGTCATCCAGCTGCCGCCGATCGCCAGAACCTCGGGGACGTCAAGATAGTTCCTGGCGGTGCTGGCATCGATTCCTCCGGTGGGAAGCCACCGAATCTCGGGAGCGACGGCGGAGAGGGCGCGAATCGCCTGGGGACCTCCGCTGGTTGCGGCGGGAAAGAACTTCACCGTGTCGAAGCCGAGCGCCTGAACGGTCATGAGCTCCGTCGCGGTCGCTACTCCTGGGATCAGTGGCACGGCCAGGCGGGTGGCCTCCCTCGCGACCGCGGGTGAGAACCCCGGCGAGACGAGGAATCGCGCGCCTGCGCGTACCGCCTCGTCGGCCTGGCTCGGCGTCATGACGGTCCCGGCCCCGACGAGGACGTCGTGATCGGCCAGCGCCCGAAGGGCTCGGACCGATCCCGGCCGACGCAGGGTCACCTCGGCGATGGGCAGCCCGCCCGAGACGAGGGCTGCCGCAAGCAGGGGCATGCCGTCCGGATCATCTGCATCGACGAGCGGCAGAAGACGTCCGGTCTCGAGTCGCTTCCGAAGCGTGGCGGAAAGGGGAACCGGTGAGCCAGGTGCCATCGTCGCTAGTGCTTCACCATGTAGCCGCCGTCGACGAACAGCGCCGTGCCGGTGATGAAGGAGGCCCGGTCGCTGAGGAGGAATGCCGTGGCATTCGCGACGTCCTGGGGATCGGCCATCCGACCGAGGTAGTGAAGCCGCGTCGCCTCTGCCTTCAACGCTTCCGGGTCGTCACTTGCGCGCATCGCCTCGTGAGTGAACCCGCCGTCGACCCATCCCGGGCACACGGCATTGACGCGGAACCCGTAGGGTGCCAGTTCTCCGGCGGCGCCATAGGCGAAGCTCAGCACCGCGCCCTTGGTTGCGGAGTACGCCGTGCCACCGTCTGAGCCGATGAAGGCGGAGACGCTCGAGATCATGACGACCGACCCCTTCCCTGCGGCATGAAACGACGGAAGGGTGGCCTGAAGGGCCCGGAACGTGCCCGCGACATTCACCTCGTTGATATCGCCCCAGAGCCGGTCCGGCATCTCATCGATACGTCCGGTGCGAAGAATTCCCGCCGCCGTGACCAGCGCCGTCAGCGGACCGCCGAGTTCCTTCGTCGCCTGCGCGACCGCCGCGACGACCGATTCGCGATCGGTCACGTCGACGGCCACTCCGACCGCTGATCCTGGACCGGTGAGGGCGGCAGCCGCGCCGTCCGGATTCGCCTGGGGCATGTCTGCGACGGCGACCGAAGCGCCCTGTGCGACCAATTCGGCAGCGACAGCTCTCCCGATTGATCCGGCACCGCCCGTGATGAGGACCCGGTCGTCCGTCAGTCCGAGCCACGTCATCGCAGCGGCTCCTCGAAGATCGCCTCGCCCGGCTTGGCCCACTCCCTCACGGCGTCGACGTCGACCGTGACCCCGATCCCCGGCTCATCGGTCATCGGGATCCTTCCCGCAACGATGAGAGGTGCGTCGCCGATCAGGGCGTCGAAGAACGGGACGTCCTGCGCGTGATACTCCAGTGCCACCACGTTCGGCCAAGTCGCACACAGCTGGGCGGCGAAGGCAGTGCCGACCGGTCCTGCAATGTTGTGCGGAGCAATAGACAGGCCGCGTTCGTGTGCTGATTCGGCAATCCGTCGTGCCTCGCCGACGCCGCCGACCTTGCCGAGGTCGGGGGTGACCACCGACAGGGCGCCCGCACTGATGAGCCGATCGAACGAACGTGCGCCGATCAGGTTCTCCCCACCGCCGAGGGGGACCGTGGTGCGGGCGGCCAGGGCGAGAAGACCGTCCACGTTATGCGGCGGCAGAGGGTCTTCCAACCAGAGGATGGACCGGTCCGCCACCGCTGCGGCGATCCGAGCGGCGGAAGGAAGGTCGTACCGCCAGTGCAAGTCGTAGGCGATATCGATGTCTGCGCCGGCTCCCGCCGCCACGGCATCTGCGATCGTTCGCACGACTGCTTCCGCTCCGCGTGGTGCCGTGCGCGACCCGGGCTCTTCAGGAATGAGACCCGGCACGTCGAGGTCGAACTTCAGTGCCGTGAATCCCGCGTCGACCGCTTCGCGCGCGCGTCTCGACAACAAAGCCGGATCAACCGGCTCCGTCTCGGCACCCGGATCGAAGAGCATCTTCCCCTCCAGCCCCCGCGCAACGTGGGCATCCTTCGCCCAGCGGGGACTCCGCAGCTCCAGCAGGGGCCCGAGGCTCATCAGGCCGGCGCCGCCATGACAGTCGGCATAGACCCGGACGCTCGACGAGAACCGACCCCCGAGCAGTTGCCACAGCGGGATTCCAAGAGCCCGGGCGTTCAGATCCCACAGCGCAGCGTCGATGCCGGAAATGGCGTTGTGCACGATGCCGCCGACCGACCCGGCGCCCGACGCTGCGGCGGTGAGCCGTGCGACCTGCGCCTGGATGTCGCGGGCGTCCGTGCCCACCATCAAGGCTCCCATCGCCCGGATGATCGACGTCAGCCCCGGGGCGAAGAACGATTCGCCCCAGCCGACCGCTCCGTTCTCGGCTTCTATGCGCACGATCGTCCAGTCGAAGTTCGCCTCGACGACGGCGGTGGACACGGATGTGATCTTCATGGGGTCCTTCGGAGTCTCAGTGACGAGCGGGATCGCGGTATCGGACGAGGTGGTGCGAGTACGCGCCGTCGACGGTGATCGTCGCCCCGTTGATGTACGACGCGGCGGGTGAACAGAGGAACGCCGCTACTTCGGCGATCTCCGAGACGTCGCCGACGCGGCCGAGGGGGATCCACTCCCGGAAGCGGTCCTCGCCGATCGTCGCGATCACCTCCCGGTTGATGTCCGTGGCGATCGCCCCTGGTGCGATGGCGTTCACATGCACGCCCTCCGGCCCCAGTTCGATCGCAAGCGTCTTCATGAACATCGATAGGGCCGCTTTGGAAGAGGCGTACGCGCCGTTTCCGTAATAGGGCACGGATTCATGGATGGACGAGATGAACAGCACCGAGGGTCGAGCCGAGCGTCGGAGCGAGGGAAGAAGCGCGCGAACGAGCTCGATCGGGGCGAAGAGGTTCACCTGGAAGGTGTTCCGCAGCTGCTCGGGTGTCATCCTCTCCACTGTGCCTCCGGGCTCCACGGCGGCGTTGTGGATCAGGATGTCGATCTGTCGGTCGCCCAGGCGGGTGGTCATGGCAGCGACCTCCGCTGGATCGCCGAGGTCGGTGGCGATCCACGATGCCGCCATCGGCGCCGCCACCTCTGCCGCCGCATCCGGGGATCGGCCGTGGATGATCACCGCCGCACCGTGAGCATGGAGCTTCTGTGCGATCGCCAAGCCTATTCCGCGTGTGCTTCCTGTCACGAGTGCGGTCAATCCATGAAGCGGCCCCTCGACGTGACCGTCACCGTTCGCCATCACTTGCCTCCTCGATGAACGCTAGCTTATATGATTAGCAGTCAACAAGATGAGGAGACGTTATGTCCATCCGAGGAGTACCGACGGTTCTGACGGACACGGAGAGGCGGCGGCAGTCGACTGCTCCGCAGTGGGCGAAGGACCTCGTCATCTATGAGCTGAATCCGCGGACGTTCACTTCGCCCGCCGGTGCCGGGGACGGAAGCGGAAGCGGCACGTTCCGGAGCACCGCCGAACGCCTCCCGTATCTGGCCGACCTGGGCGTCAACGGCATCTGGATGGCGGGCCACCATCTCGCAACGAGACACTTCTACGGCGTCTGGAGCGTGTACGCCGCGATGGATCCCGCCCAGTTGGATCCGGTACTCGGGTCGGAGAGAGACCTTCGAGACCTCGTCGACACCGCACACTCCCTCGGCATCCGCATCTTCCTCGATGTGATCGCACACGGAGTCCTTCACGAGAGCCCGCTCGTCGCCGAACACCCTGACTGGTTCGACCACTCCAGTTGGGGCATGGCAGATTTCGACTACGGACATCCCGGCTTCCGGGCCTGGTGGCGGGATCTCTGGGTCGGCTACGTCGAGCGCTTCGGTATCGACGGCTTCCGGATCGACGTGAACATGGGCGACCCCGAGTTGTGGGATGAGATCGTCGAAACGCTCCGCGCGCGGGGGAGGGACATCGTGGTCTTCCCCGAGATCGAGCGCTACCACTTCTCGCAGCAGGACAACGCCGGAACGCCCAGGGACCTCTACCGCGACATCCACATCGCAGACCTGGCCGGGCGTCCGCGCGGCCTCGCCACCGCCGAGCTGAGTTGCCACGATTACGGATGGGAGGGCCTTCCCGGCAATCATCTCTACCTCAAGGGCTCTCGGGCCAGGGCCGCCTACGGCGCGATGCTCGGCCCGAGGATTCCGCTGCTCTTCGCCGGCGACGAATTCGATGCCGACCCTCAGCCCGTGCCCGACCTGACGCAGGGCCTCTACGGCGACGGGGGGCCGGGTGGATGGCTCTACGGGACGCGAATCGACTGGTCGCAACTCGAGGACCCTGCGCGCGCTGCCATGCACGCCGACGTCCGGTCATTCCTGCATCTCCGCGCGGAGCTGCCGCATCTGCTTCACGGGGACACATCCCTTGTCGACATCGCAGCTGTCCCGCATGACGGCCAACTCAGTCACGTTCCTTACGTCCTCTTCGCTGGTGAGCGAGACGCGCTGATGATCGTCGCCGACACCGGTGATCACGACAGACAGGTGCGGCTGCGGCCGCCCTGGGGGAAAGTCTTCCCCCATGACGCCCACGTCACGGTTGAAGACGCTTTGACCGGGGCGCCCATCACGGACTACGACGGTGACATCGAGATCGTCGTGCCAGCCGACCGTCGGCCAGGAGGGGGCGTGCGAGCCCTGCGTGCCCGACTTTCCTGAACCAGCCTTGATCCACCTGACTACTTCGCTTAATGTATGACAAGTAGTCAAGTACTTTCCCTACCCGAAGGAGTGACCATGAGGACAAAGTCGTTCTCGAGGATGGCGGTCGTGGCCGCCATCACCGGCTCGGCAGTGGCGCTCGCGGCGTGCTCGAGCGCAGCGCAACCATCGCCCGCACAGACATTGAGCCCTGACATGGAGGCCGAGCTCACCATCTGGCATTACAACGAAGACGCAGCACTGTCGGATCTGGAGCCGCAGATGGAGCAGTTCCAGGAGCTGTACCCCAACGTCACGTTCGACGTCGTCTTCGTTCCGGAAGAACAATTCGCCAACCGGATCATCTCCTCAGCGACGACCCAAAGTGGCCCCGACATCATGTGGTACAACGGCGCCTTCACGCAGAACTTCGCAGATGCAGGGGTCATCGAGAACCTGGACGACGAATGGGCCGACTTCGAGGATGCAGATCTGTTCCCCGACAGTGTGTTGCAGCGCGCATCCGACGACTCGATCTACGGGGTCCAGAGCTACGTCAACCTCAACGCCCTCTGGTACAACGAGTCGATTCTCGATGAGTTCGGCCTGGAGCCGCCGACGACACTCGACGAGCTCGAGTCCGCGATGGAGACCGTCACGGCCGACGGCACCTATTCGGGGATGCTGCTGCCGGGAGCGCCGGGCGTACCCGGCGAGTGGATCTCGAAGGCTCTCTTCACCGCGTACGGCGTGATGGATTACGCCGACTACGGCGCCCCCGAAGTGGAGGAGATGTTCTCCCGCGTGGCGGGCTGGGTCGAGGACGGCTACATCAACCGGGCGACCGTACCGCTCGCGCAAGCGGAGGCGATCAACGAGTTCATCGCCGGCAGCACCGCCTTTTACGTGGGCGGCAACTGGCAGCTCACACAGGCCGAGGAAGGAGGCGTCGAGTTCGGCGTCGTCCCGATGCCGGAAGGGCCCGGCGGTCCGGGCGTGGTGTACCTGGGCGGTCAGGCCGAGGCGGTCGGTGCCTTCGCGCAAAACAAGGAGCTGGCGTGGGCATTTCTCGCGGACACCTGGTTGACGCGGGAGCACGGTGAGATGCGCCTCGGGCTGGGAAGTATCCCGACTCGCAGCGACGTGCTGACGGAAGACGCTGACCCGCGGATCCTCGCGTACGCTGAGGCAGCCGCGGACGGTGCTCCGCTCTCCCCCGACACGGCGTCAACGCTGGAGATCGGCAATCTGTGGAGTGGGGTGCTCACCGGACAGACCAGTCCCGCGGACGGAGCGGCTCAGGCGGCGACCGTTGCGGACGGCGCGGAGTAGCGCTTTGGCCATTGTCGATGAGGTGCGCGCGGCGGAGCCGCCGCGCGCACCTCGTGCTCCAGGGAACCCCTCGCGCCGACGGCGTCGCGTCCGGACCGGGCAGGTGAACCCGAACGCGTGGTTCGCACTCCCGGCCCTCCTGCTGCTGCTGTTCTTCGTCGCCTATCCGATGTTCGAGTTGGTTCGGATGAGCATCAGCGACGTCAACCCCGGCACACTGCTTCGCGACTGGCCCTTCGTCGGATTCGACAACTTCTCGACTCTGTTCCAAGATCCTCGGTTCCTGGCGACGGTCATCCGCACGGTGGTTTTCGGTCTCGTCGTCCTGGTCATCGGCGTGATCGGTGGGCTTATTGCAGCGCTCGCGCTCAACCGGCCGAGCCGCTTCGGAGCGTTCACTTACGCCCTCATCGTCCTCATGTGGGCACTCCCGCCGATCGTGAGCGGTGTCACCTGGAAGTTCATGCTGGCCGGCGACGGAATCATCAATCAGCTTCTTCTGGCCAGCGGCGTCGTGCCCGAGCCGATCCTCTTCCTCATCGACGGCGCGATGCCACTGATCAGCGTGGCCTTCGTCGCCGGGTGGGTCGCTCTCCCTTTCGCGGCGATCGTCTTCCGCGCATCCCTGATGGATGTGCCGCGGGAATACTACGAGGCCGCCCAGGTCGACGGCGCAGGAGTGGTGGCGCAGTTCCGTTACATCACCCTTCCCTCGATCGCCCCCACGATCTACGTGGTGTCCATCCTCCTGCTCTCCTATGCAGTTCGAAGCTTCGACTTCACCTTCGCGATGACGGGCGGCGGCCCTGGCGACGCGAGCACCACACTGCCGGTGTTCGGGTACCTCACGGCATTCACCGGGTTCAACTACTCCGAAGGCGCGGCGATCGCCGTTCTCACGGTCGGTGCGGTCCTGCTCTTCGCCCTGCCCTATGCCAGAAGCATTCGAAGGAGATGACGGTGTCCACCTTCACCGAAGCACGGAGCAGGCGACGCGGGCTGGTCGTCCCTTTCATCGTGTTCGCCATGCTCGTCATCCTTTATGGATCCCCCTTGTTCGTGCTCGTGTTCGGCTCCCTGCAGCCCGCGCTGACCGTGCCGACGCTGTCGTTCGATTCGTTGCGCACGCTGTCGCTGGAGAACTACGTCTCCTACTTCGAGCGCGGTGGCGGGCAGTCGCTCATCAACTCGGCGCTGATTGCCGGAGGCACGATGGCGCTCGTCATCGCGCTCGGCGTCCCCGCTGCGTATTGGATCTCACGGGTCGCACCTCGGTGGGGCGGAGTCATCCTCGTCGTGATCGTCTTCCTTCAGATGATTCCCGCGGCTTCTTCCGTCATCCCGCTGTACCGGGTGCTGGCGGCGTGGGGTCTCATCGGAACCATCCCGGGCGTGATTCTGACACTCTCGGCGACGCTCCTGCCCTGGGCGCTTCTGCTGCTCGGGCCCTACCTCGCGGCGATCCCGCGGGAACTGAATGAAGCCGCTGCGGTGGATGGCGCGAACTCTTTGCGCCAATTCTGGTCGGTCGTGCTTCCGCTCGCCCGCAACGGCGTCATCACGGTGGCCATCCTCACGTTCATGGTGTCGTGGGGCGAGTTCGTCTATGCCATCAATTTCCTCGCCAGCCCCAGTCAGTACCCGGCCAGCGCCGTTCTGACGACGTACCTCAGCGCGTTCTTCACCGACTGGCCGGGCCTGATGGCTGCGAGCGTGATGACGGCCCTCCCCATCATCATCTTCTTCCTCATCTTCCAGCGCCGGCTCTCGGCCGGCCTTTCCGCCGGAGCCCTCAAGGGCTGACCAAAGGAATGTCATGAGCATCGACACGCATTCTTCCGCCGATGAGGTCACGTTCAATCGCGTCCGCGCCGGCTTGCACACTCCCGTCATCGGTGACGTCCTGGACGCGTTGGGGCGTGTGCACCAGTTCCTGCCGCCGGCGATCCGACCTCTCGACCCGGCGATGGTGCTTGTGGGACGCGCGATGCCAGTCCTCATCCATGACGTCTTCGGTCCTCAGCGCCGGCCCTTCGGACGCCTGACCGAGGCTCTGGACGCGCTCGGTAGCGGCGATGTCTACCTCGCGCGAAGCGGACGGCTGGAGTGCGCCGCCTGGGGCGAGATCCTCACAGCCACGGCGCGCGGACGAGGCGCCGCCGGCGCGGTGATCGACGGCTTCCACAGGGACACCCCGCGCGTACTCTCGCAGGGTTGGCCAGTCTTCTCGCGGGGCAGCTACGGGCAGGATGCGGGGGCTCGAGCATACGTGCACGACTACAACGTCCCCGTGGAGATCGGCCAAGTGCTCGTGCGTCCCGGCGATCTCGTGGTCGGAGATGTCGACGGTGTCGTGATCGTTCCGCACGAGATCGAGAGCGAGGTGCTCGAGCTGGCATTCGAGAAGGTGCGCGCGGAAGTCGTGACCCGCGAAGCGATCGGGCGCGGGATGTCCAGTACCGAGGCGTGGGAGACCTACGGCGTCCTCTGAGCGCCCGGTACGATAAGCACACAAGGGACAGTCGAGGAGGGGGTGCCGATGGCCTTGCAGCGGGTGTCACTTTCCAACATGGCAGTCGACGAGCTACTCCGGCTCATTCAAGAGCGGGAACTGCAAGCCTCCGATTCGCTCCCGCCGACCGCGGAACTGGCAGAGGAATTAGACGTCAGCCGCACGGTCATCCGGGAGGCCATCGCCGAACTGGCCGGCCAAGGTCTTCTGCAGCGCAGGCAGGGCAAGGAGACGGTGATCCAGCTGCCCGACGCTTCCCAGCTCGAGCGGCTGCTTCGCCTTCGGTTCGTGGTGAAGGGAGCTGACTTCCGCAGCTTGCAGGAGTATCGCGAGGTCATCGAGGTCGGGTCGGCACGGCTCGCCGCTGAACGCGCGACGGCCGAGGATGTCGCTGCACTGGCGGAGCGGCTGAAGGAGTTGAGGGCTGCGGCCGGCGGCGATGAGATGCATTTGAAGGACCAGGCGTTCCATCGTGAGATCGCGCGCATGTCGGGCAATGACATGGTGCTGCTGACGTTGGACGGCATCACCCCGCTCCTTGTGGAGTTGCGCCAGCACGCCTGGGCCGGGTGGACGAAAGCGGGTGGCCAGCTGGATGAGGTGATCGAAGCACATCAGCTGGTCTTCGACGCCGTTGCTGCCGGCGACGGGCCGGCTGCCGCTGACGCCATGCAGCGCCACCTGACCCAGGCCACTCAAGGGCTACTCGCCGACTCCGCCTCGGCAGGGACCCGGTCGCAGCAACGATCGTCGGCGCCGTAGCAGCGAGCTACCTGGCTGTGCGGAGGACGAATCGGACGTGGTCATGCTCCCGGGGTGCTTCTCTCCTCCGGTGAGCGCGCGCGAGCCCGATCAGAAGGGCCAGATCAGCGGTACGTACAGCACCGCGGTGATCAGGTAGACCAGGCTCAGCGGAAGGCCCAGGCGCCAGTAGTCACCGAACCGGTACCCGCCCGGTTGCATGATCATCAGGTTCGCGGGTGTGGCGATCGGGGTGAGGAACGCCGCCGCGCCGGTGACGGCGAGCGCCATCATGAAGGGGAGCACGCTGACGTCGAGCGTTGCGGCGAACGATACGGCGATGGGCGCGGTGACCAGGACGGTCGCCACATTCGAGATGAACTGGCCGAGGACGAGCGTCAGCAGGCAGACGACCAGCAGCGCCAGGTGCGCCGATCCGCTCCCCGTCACACCGAGCAGCGCGCCGGCGATGAGGTCGGCGGCGCCCGAGCTGACGAACGCTGCCGACAGCGGGATCATGCTCGCGATCAGGACGACGGTGTTCCACGACACCGCGCGGAACGCCTGCGGCACGGTGACGACGCGGAGCAGCACCAGGGCCATCGCCGCCGCGAGGCCCACGATGACCGGGGGCAGGAGGCCGGTCGCGAGGAGGAGGACGGTGACCGCGAGCACGCCGAGGGTGCGGCGGGCGCCTCTGCCCATCGGGACCGTACGCTGCAGAGCCTGGGAGGACGCGACGGGGATGACGTCGGAAGACGCGGTGTACCGGTGGATCGCGTCCCACGGCCCCTGCACCAGAACAGCGTCCCCTGCTTCGAGGGTGAGGAGCCCTGCTGTCTCCCGCCCGTCATCGACGTGAGGTGACCGGTCGCCTCGTCGCAGGGCCAGAACGACGAGGTTCTCGTCCCGCGTCGTCATCCCGGGTGACACACGGCGCCCGATCAGAGTGGAGCGCGGCGCGATGAGAACTTCCGCCACGCCGTGGTCGCCGTCGAAGAGACGCTGCGGGTCGACCTCGAGACGGTAGCTCTCGCGCCACGACGTCACCTGGTCCGCGGCGTCGGAGGATCGTCCGTCGAGCCGGTCGGGGCTCCGCTCGGGAAGCAACCGGTCTTGCAGGAGGATCGACAGGCCGATGGTCGCGATGACGAGGGGGAGGCCGACGAGGGCGAATTCGAAGTAGCCGAAGGGACGGCCCCCCGCCGCCGCCGCAGCCTCGGAGACGACGATGTTGACCGGCGTGCCGGTGAGGGTGAGGAGCGATCCGGCACTCGCGGCGAACGCGAGCGGGATGAGGACTTTGGAGGGGGCCAGGCCGGAGCGCGACGCGACCACGACCACGACGGGCAGCAACGCCGCGACGGCACCGTTGATGCTGATGATCGCCGAGAGCAGCGCGGCCGTGAGGCCGATCATGATCGTCAGCCGCCCACCTCCCGACAGCCGAGGCGATCGCAGACGTTGTGCGATCCATGCCGTCACTCCGGTGGCGTCGAGGGCCTCGCTGATGACGAAGAGCGTCGCGATGAACAGGACGATCGGATCGCTGAACCCCGCCAGGCTCTCTTCCACCGACGCCACTCCCGTCGCCCAGAGGGCGATCGGAACGAAGAGGGCGACCAGGACCAGCGGGATGCGGTTGCTGATGAAGCCGACCACAGCGAGACCCAGGATGAGGAACGTGATGATGGCGGTGTCGATGGCGGGGCCCTCCGTCGGCGGTCGCCTCCCAGCATCTCACCGCTCTCATCGGGGGAGGTGAGGAAGAGGAAGGATGCCCCGGCACCGCGGGGCGCCCAGATCGTCACCTCGCGGCATACCCCGGCTCAGCCGAGACGGGGCGTGCGCGGCGGCTCGGTCCGACGCCGGCCCGTCGCCTCGAACGCGGCGGCGAGGCGCAGCAGCCGGCTGTCGTCGTACGCGCGCCCGGCGAAGGTGAGGCCCACGGGCATCCCGATGTCGACCATCGTGCCCATCGGCACCGTGACGGTGGGGATGCCGAGGTGCCGCATCGCCAGGTTGCCGTTCGCGATCCACACGCCGTTCCGCCAGCCGAGGTCGGCCGAGGCCGGATTCACGTCCATGTCGGCGGGGCCGACATCGGCGACCGCGGGGAAGACGACCACGTCGAGCCCGAGCCCATCCATCCACTCCTCGAGGTCGGCGCGCCGCGACTCCTCGAGACCACGGACGCCGTTGGCGAGTTCGGGCATGTCGTCCCACGAGGCATCCGGATGCTGTCTCACCCACTCGGGGTACTCGGCGATGTCGTCGTCGAACCCGGTGTACCGGTCGGTCAGCGCCCCCGGCGGCACGGGGAAGATCGTCGCGCCGTCCACCCCCGCGAGCGACGACAGCGCCGGGTCGCCGTTGGCGCGCAGGAAGTCCTCCCACGCCCACGCCGACAGGTCGAGGATCTCGCGGCGGAGGAACGCCGCGGAGACGAACCCTCGCGTCGTGATGGTGGGGGCACCCGCGCGGTCGCCCTCGTAGTTCGACACGACGGGGAAGTCGACATCGACCACGGTGGCGCCGTGCCCCTCGAGGTCGCGTCGCGCGGCCTCCCAGAGCGCCAGCACCGAAGACCGGGTCTCGATGGGTTTCCCGGTCGGGCCGCCGATCCCCGTTCCGGTTCCGGCGTCGGGGTCGGCGTTGATGTACATGCGGGGGATGCCGATGCGAGCGCCGGAGAGGATGTCTCGCGCCTCGCCCGCCTCGCGCGGTGCGAGCGCCGGGTACGACGGCGGCCGCACGGCCGAGGCGCGAGGGAGCGGTACCCACTCCTGTCGCCGCCAGAAGTCGCCCCTGCTGTCGAGGTCGTCGGCGACGATGACGTCGAGCACCTCGAGCAGGTCGGCCATGGTGCGGGTGTGCGGCACGACGACGTCCATCGTCGGCACGAGCGGCCAGTTGCCGCGCGTGGAGATCACGCCCCGCGAGGGCGTGTAGGCGCAGAGCGCATTGTTCGAGGCCGGCCCGCGGCCGCTCGACCAGGTCTCCTCGCCGAGACCGAAGGCCGCGAAGCTCGCCGCCGTCGCGGTGCCGGAGCCGTTGGACGACCCCGAGGCGAACGGCGCGGTGAGGTAGTCGGCGTTGTACGGGCTCTCCGCGCGGCCGTACAGACCCCGCTGCATCCCGCCGTTCGCCATGGGCGGCATGTTCGTCAGCCCCAGGCAGATCGCCCCGCCTGCGCGGAGCCGCTCGATCGTGAACGCGTCGCGCTGGGCGACGAGGTCGGCAAAAGCAGGCGAGCCGGATGCCGCGGTGAGCCCGCGCACGAGGTAGCTGTCCTTCGCCGTGTAGGGGATGCCGTCGAGCGGACCGAGGACCTCGCCGCGGGCGCGGCGGGCGTCGGAGGCGGCGGCCTCGGCGAGGGCGTCGGGATTGCGGACGACGACGGCGTTGAGTGCCGTGGCGGTGTGAGGGCCGTCGTAGGCGTCGATCCGGGCGAGGTAGGCCTCGACCAGCGCGACGCTCGTGGCCTGCCCTCTCTCGAGCGCCGCGCGGAGGTCGGCGATGGTGGCCTCGACGACGTCGATCACGCCGGCACCGCCGGCTGCTGCTGGGTGATGCAGTGGATGCCGCCCCCGCGGGCGAAGATCGCCCGCGCGTCGACGGTCACGACCTCCCGCCCGGGGTAGGCCTCGGCGAGGACCGCGCGCGCCGCGGCGTCCGCCGCGTCTTCGCCGAAGCCGCAGGCGATCACGCCGTCGTTGACCACGAGGTGGTTGATGTAGCTCCAGTCGACGAAGCCCTCGTCGTCGCGGAGGGTGGCGGGGGCGGGGACGTCGACGATCTCGAACGGCCGGCCCGCGGCATCCGTCTGCTGCTCGAGCAGCGTCCGCAACTCGCGCGTGACCGCGAAATCGGGGTGTTGAGCGTCGTTCTGCGCGTGCAGCAGGAGGCGGCCGGGGGAGGGAATGGTCGCGACGATGTCGACATGGCCGTTCGTGCCGAACTCGTCGTAGTCGCGGGTCAGGCCCCGCGGGAGCCACACCGCGTGGTTGGTGCCGATGGTGCGGGCGAGCTCGGCCTCCACGCGGGCGCGGTCGGCGTAGGGATTGCGGCGGGGGTCGAGCTGGACGGTTTCGGTGAGGAGCACCGTGCCTTCGCCGTCGACGTGGATGCCGCCCCCCTCGTTCACCAGAACGGACGAGACGTGTTCGGCGCCGACGAGGTCGGCGATGAGGGCGGCGATCTTCGCGGACGCCTCCCACTCCGCCCACTCGTTGTCGCCCCAGCCGTTGAAGATCCAATCGACGGCTCCGAGAACGCCCGGCCGGTCGGGGTCGAGCACGAAGGTGGGGCCGAAGTCGCGCATCCAGAACTCGTCGATCGGTGCCTCGACGATCTCGATGTCGCCTGAGAGCATGCGGCGGGCGCGGCTGATCTCGGTCGGATCCACGACCATCGACACCGGCTCGAACTCCGCGGTGGCGTGAGCGACGGCGGTCCACGCGGCGTAGCACTCCTCGCGCTCGGCGTCGGTCTCGCCGAGGGTCTGACCTTCGCGGGGGAAGGCCATCCAGGTGCGGTCGTGCGGTGCGGTCTCGGACGGCATGCGCCAGGCCATCGGTCATCCTCTCGGAGTGGCTCGTCAGACGCCTGCAGTGTGCTGACGCGGTCTGTTGATCACTTGATCAATTGATCGCGAACGTACAGAATCAGTCGGGTGACGTCAAGAGCCGCGCGCCGCCCCGCGGCCGAGCGGACGGCCCAGATCGCGGCTGCCGCTCGCGCACTCGCCCTCGAGGCTGGGCTGTCAGCGGTGACGCTGCGTGCCGTCGCCGGAGCGGTCGGCGTCGCTCCGGCGCTCATCGCCCACTACGTCTCGAGCATGGACGAGGTCGTCGCAGACGCGTTCGCCGCGATCGTCGCCGAGGAACTCGCCGAGATGGAGGGCATCGCCGCCGGCCGGGAGGACCCGGCGGCCGCGACCCGGGCCGTCCTCGAGGCGCTCCTCGACGAGGATCGTCGCGACGTCACCCTGGTCTGGGTGCAGAGCTGGGCGTTCGGGCGCCGGAACGGTTCCCTTGCGGGACGCGTCCGCCATGCGACCGATGACTGGCGGGCGTTCCTGTCGGGACTGGTCGCCCGGGGCGTCGGCGCCGGGGTCTTCCGCACCCGCGATGCGGACACGGTTGCTGCGCAGCTGCTCGCGATGATCGACGGCCTCAACGCGCACTCGCTCGTGGGGTGGCAGGGGGGTCCGACTCGCCTCGGCCTGCTGCTGCGCTCCGTGGAGGTCCTCGTCGAGGCCGAGCCGGGGTCGCTCGGCTGAGCGAGCCGAGGTGTTCCTGCGGACTTCTGCCTCCCTGCGGGAAGATGCGGCCCCGGGGACCGCAGGAGTGCAGATCTCCGCATGAAGGCAGGCGCGGGCGGGTGTGCATTCCCGCCCGCGTTGATCGCCGGCACGACTGCCGCGCCGTCGCGAGCATTACGAATCAATCACATAGTGGACAATCCGTAATGCGTGTTACATGATTGGACCCGGCACCCGACGACGAGCGCCCACCAGAAAGGTCCCACTGATGGCACATTTCCCCCGCCCCCACCGCGCGATCCTCACCGCTGCCGCGCTGGTCGCCACCGGCTCGCTTCTCGCCGGCTGCGCTGCCGCCGCAGGATCGGAATCCTCCGACGACGATGCCGGCCCCGTCGAGATCGTCGGCATCGAGATCGCCGTCGATGACGAGGCCCGCGCCCTGCTTCCCGGCGACATCGCCGAGGCGGGCCGTGTCACCGCCGCCACCGACGCTCCGTACGCCCCCTTCGAGATGTTCGTCGAGGAGGGCTCGGAAGAGCTCACCGGCGTCGACGTGCTGCTCGGCCAGGCGATCGGCGCGAAGCTCGGCATCGACGTCGAGTTCGCACAGCAGGGTTTCGACGGCATCATCCCGGCCCTCCAGGCGGGCAACTACGACCTGACGATCTCGGCGATGACCTCGAGCGTCGAGCGGATGGACGTGCTCACGTTCGTGGACTACTCCGCCTCCGGCACCGGCATCCTCACCAGCGCGGGCAACCCCGACGACATCGAGACGTACCTCGACCTCTGCGGCAAGAGCGTCGCCGTGCAGACGGCCACGAGCCAGGTCGACCTCGTGAACGACGTCTGGCAGGCGGAGTGCGCGGCCGAAGGTCTCGAGCCGATCGCGCTGTCGGAGTTCCCCTCCGACTCCGACGCGCAGCTGGCCATCACTGCCGGGAAGGCCGTCGCGTCGCTGTTGACCAAGCCCAGTGCCGGATACGTCGCCAAGACGACCAACGACGGCGACACCTTCATGGTGGTCGAAGACCCGACCGCCCCCAACGGGTACGACGCCACCCTCAACGGCATCGGCGTTCTCAAGGAGAACGAGGCCTTCGCCGAGGCGATCCAGGCGGCGCTGCAGAGCCTGATGGATGACGGCACCTACACCGCGATCCTCGCGGAATTCGGTGTCGAGGGCATCGGCATCGACGCGGCGACCATCAACGGCGCCGCCGAGGCGGCGTCCTAACCGCCCTCCGCCGGTGCGGCGGCGCGCCCTTCTCGTCCCTTTCGGACAGCCGGCCGCCGCACCGTCCCCCTCCTACTTCCCTTCCCCTCGAGGAGCACCCATGGTCACGTCCTCGGCCCCGGTCGACACTCCGCCGGTCCCCGATTCCACCGACGACGGCGCAGTCCGACCGGCGCCCGCACCCATCACCGCCGTTCCGCTGCGTCACCCCTGGCGCTGGGTGAGCGGTGCCGTCGTCGGCCTCCTCGCTGCCGCCCTCATCCTCGGCTTCGCGCAGAACCCGAACCTCGACTGGCCGACCGTCGGCGAGTACCTCTTCGCCCCGCTCACCCTGCAGGGGCTCGCGACCACCATCTTCCTCACCGTCGCCGCCATGGTCATCGGGCTCGGCGGTGGGATCGTCGTCGCCATGATGAGGCTCTCTCCGAACCCGGTGCTCCGCGTCGTCAGCGGCCTCTTCGTCTGGGTCTTCCGCGGCACCCCGGTGCTTCTGCAGCTCATCTTCTGGGGCTTCATCGGCGCATTCCTGCCCAAGATCGTCCTCGGCATCCCCTTCACGAGCATCGAGTTCTGGTCGGTCGAGACGAGCGACCTCATCCCCGCGACGGTCGCCGCGCTCCTGGCGCTGGGGCTCAATGAAATGGCGTACGCCTCGGAGATCGTGCGCGCGGGCATCCAGTCGGTCGACCACGGCCAGAGCGAGGCGGCGCACTCCCTCGGGATGACTCCCGGGCGCACCATGCGGCGGATCGTCCTTCCGCAGGCGATGCGGGTCATCGTCCCGCCGATGGGCAACGAGGTCATCACCATGCTGAAGACCACGGCGCTCGTCTCCGTGATCGCGGGCCGCGACCTGATGTCGAACCTCCAGGCGGCCTACGCGCAGAACTTCAAGATCATCCCGCTCCTCATCGTCGCGGCCATCTGGTACCTGGTTCTCACGAGCATCCTCGCCGTCCCCCAGGCGTGGCTCGAGCGCCGTTACGGCCGCGGGGTCGCCGGCGCCCGGCCGGCCGGCACCTTCACCCTCCTCCGCATGCGAAAGGGCGGCGCGAAATGACCACTCCGGTGACCACTCCGACGCGCGACGAGGGCGCGGCATCCGTCTCCTCCCTCTCGTCCCGCGCGATCATCGATGCGCGCGACGTGCACAAGCGCTTCGGGTCGCTCGAGGTGCTCAAGGGCATCACCCTGCAGGTCGAGCGCGGCCAGGTCGCGTGCCTTCTCGGGCCGTCGGGCTCGGGCAAGTCCACGTTCCTCCGCTGCATCAACCACCTCGAGAAGATCGACGCCGGGCTCATCCGGGTCGCCGGTCGCACGGTCGGGTACTCCGAGCGGGGCGGCAAGCTCTACGAGCTGAAGGAGAAGGATGTCGCCCGCCAGCGTCGCGGCGTCGGCATGGTCTTCCAGCGGTTCAACCTCTTCCCCCACATGACCGCGCTCGAGAACGTCATCGAAGCGCCGATGCAGGTGCTCGGGCATCCGCGAGCCGCAGCGAAGGAGCGTGCCCACCAGCTGCTCGATCGCGTCGGCCTCGCCGACAAGGCCGGCGCCTACCCGAGCGCGCTGTCGGGCGGACAGCAGCAGCGCGTCGCGATCGCCCGCGCCCTCGCGATGGATCCCGAGGTCATGCTCTTCGACGAGCCGACGTCAGCGCTCGACCCTGAGCTCGTGGGCGACGTGCTCGACGTCATGCGCGACCTCGCAGCATCGGGCATGACGATGATCGTCGTCACGCACGAGATCGGCTTCGCCCGAGAGGTCGGCGATATGGCGGTGTTCATGGACGGCGGCGTCGTCGTCGAGCAGGGCGACCCGTCGCAGGTCCTCGTCGAGCCCCGCGAGGCGCGGACGCGCGCGTTCCTGGCGAAGGTGCTGTAGTGCTCCGCGAGACGGGTGCCGCCCCGGCGGTGCCCGCGGAGCTGCTGCGCGCTCACGCGGAGGATCTGCTGCCGGTATTCCGGCGAGAGCTCTCCGCTTTGGTCGCGATCGACTCGGGTTCGTTCTCGCCGGACGGGGTCGACGCGGTCGGAGCGTGGTGCGCGGGCCGGCTGGCCGGCCTCGGCTTCGCGGTCGAGACCGTGCCCACACCCCTCGTCGATGGAAGGCGTTTCGGCCGTGTCGTGGTCGCGCGCCGGAGCGGGACAGGGCGCCGCCGCATCCTCCTCTTCGCGCACATGGACACCGTCTTCGCCGACGGCACCGCCGAAGCCCGGCCCTACCGCGAGGAAGCGGGCCGGGCATTCGGGCCCGGCGTCAGCGATGACAAAGGGGGCCTCCTCGCCGCCATCCACGCCGCCGAGGTGCTCACCCGCGCGGGGTTCTCGCATTACGGCGAGCTCGTGATCGCCCTCACCCCCGACGAGGAGGTCGGCGCGCCCGCCTCCGGCGAGCTCCTCCGCGCCGTCGCTGCGGGGGCGGACGCGGCGCTCTGCCTGGAGTGCGCACGGGAGAACGGCGATCTCGTCACCGAGCGGAAGGGCGTGGCGGATGTCCGCATCGACCTCATCGGCCGAGCCGCCCACGCCGGGGTCGAGCCCGAGCGCGGCGCGAGTGCGGCGATCGAGGCGGCACGCCTGGTGCTCGACGCGCATGCGCTGAGCGACGGGGCGGACGTCACGGTGAACATCGGCGTCATCACGGCGGGGGAGCGGCCGAACATCGTCCCGGCGGCCGCCCATCTCGGCGGGGAGGTTCGGGCGCGCACCGCCGAGGCGCTGGAGCGCACCCTGCGGGCCCTCGAGGAGCGCGTCGCGCGTCCCACCGTGGCAGGCGTCACCGGCGTGATCCGCCGTGAGGCGGTGTGCCCTCCGCTGGAGACATCCGCCACCGGCCGCCTGTTCGCGCGGGCCCAAGAGGTGGCGGCCGACCTCGGCGGCACCATCGGCGGAGCGGCGACCGGGGGCGTGTCGGACGCCAACGTCGTTGCCGCCCTCGGGGTGCCCGTGCTCGACGGACTCGGGCCGATCGGCGGCGATGACCATTCGCCCACCGAGTGGCTCGACCTCGCGTCGGTGCCCGAGCGCGTGGCGCTGCTGGCCGGTCTCGTCCTCCGCGTCGCGGAGGAATGAGGGCAGTACTGTCGAGGGCGGAGGTGGGCGAGATGACCGATGCCGGTGTCGCGGAGTCGATCCGTCGCGGGATGGCCGACTGCTCGCCGGCCGAGCGGAAGGTCGCGCGGGTACTGCTCTCGGCGTACCCCTCCGCCGGGTTCGAAACCGTGGCGCGCCTTGCGGAACGGGCCGGGGTGAGCGGGCCGACGGTGCTGCGCTTCGTGCAGCGCCTGGGGTACCGCGGGTTCCCGGACTTCCAGGAGGCGCTCCGCCACGACCTCGACGAGCGGTCGGCCTCGCCCCTGCGCATCCTCGCCTCGCGGCCGCCGTCCGACGCCGAGCCTCAGACCCTTCGCGACCGGGCTGCGGCGATCACCGCCGGGACGGTGCAGCGGACCTTCGACGACCTCAGCACGCATGACCTCGAGCGCTCGGTGGAGCTGATCTGCCAGTCATCCGGCTCGATTGTCATCGCCGGTGGACGCTACAGCACCCTCCTCGCTCGGGTACTGGCCCTGCACCTCGAGCAGCTCCGGCCTCGGGTGCGGATGCTCTCGGACGAGCCGTCCGGGCGCGCGGCCATGGTGGAGGACCTCAGTCGCCGCGACGTCGTGATCCTGTTCGACTACCGCCGCTACGAGGAGCCCACCCTCCGGCTCGCGAGACTCGCCCGGGCGCGCCACGCCTCGCTCGTGCTGTTCACCGACACCTTCCTCTCGCCGATCGCGTCGGAGGCCGACGTGGTGCTCGCAAGCGAGACCGCCGCCCCGTCGCCATTCGACGCCCTGACTCCGGCGATGGCCCTCATCGAGACCGTCGTCGCCGGATGCTTCGAGCGGCTGGGAGAGGCGGCCGTCGAGCGGATGGCCCGGGCCGACCGGGCCGCGGCCGACCTCGGCCTGTACTGACCCGCCCCCGTCACGTCGTGCCGCCGTCGTGTGCGTGCGTCGCACCGCGCTCGCGGGGCGCCTCATCGTGAGCGATGACGCGCCCCGCGAGGGGTCGGGCTTCCGCAGCCGGCGTCAGGGGGCCGCGGTGATGTCCATCCGAAGGTCGGTGAACGACACGGCGCCGGCGGGCGTCGTCCAGACATCCGTCTTGCGATCGCGGACGAGGTCGATGCGGTACTGCGGTGCGGTCTCGAAGCTGAGGCCCGAACCGGCACCGCTCTGCGACACCGTGACCTCGCGGGCGAGGTCACGGAGCGAGTACACGCCGCCCGGGCCGTCGATGGAATCCCAGACATCCGCTCGGATCGCGGGGTTTGCGCCCTGCGGCTTGACCCTCTTCGCTCCCTTGCCGCGTTCGACCTCGGCGTCGCCGCGGAGGTCGATCTCGTCGCCGGCCGACGCGTAGCTCCACCGCACGTTCTCGACCCCTGTGTCGGTGGCGCGGGCGCGGGTGACGTCGAGGATCGACGCTCCGTGCTCGCCGATGACGTATCCCTTCTCCTTCTTGCGGTCGAGGACGACCGCGGTGGTCTCGTCGACGCCGAGGACGTAGGGGTTGCCGGTCTCGAGGGCGAGTTTCGCGGCGCGGCCCTGCCGGCCCCAGGTGGTGAAGTGGCTGTCGATGAGGACCCCGTCGACGAAGCCGAAACCGCCGTACGGCAGGTAACCCAGTGCGGTGGCATCGTCGAGGTATCCCGCCGTCGCGCCGTCTCGCCATGCCTGGTAGGACTCGCCGCCGGTGATCATGTCGGCGCCCTGCTGGATGGTCAGCCCCGCGCTCACGCCCGCGACGAGCCCTCGTTCGGCGACCTGCCGGATCGCCGCCATCGCCGGAGTGTCGTCGCAGGACGTGAACGCCTCGAGCGGGGCGTCTGCGCACGCGAAGAGCGTCCGGACATAACGCATCTGATCGCCCCCGCCGAAGAAGACCCCGGTCGATGCGGCGATCTCAGCGGCGACCTGCGGGTCGGACGCCCGATCGGGGGAGTAGGGGTCGCCCTCGAAGTCCACCCGCGTGTCGATCGGCACCGCGTACGTCTCGGCGCCGAAGCGCGAGAAGAGGTCGGCGTAGTAGAGGCCGTTCGCGGCGGCGTTGTTGCGGGTGGGGTCGGCCGCCTCGGCCGGGGTGCGGGCGGATGACGCGGCCGCGGTCACGATGGCGATGCGAGCCGGTCGCGGGCCGGCGCCGTCGGGGTCGGCGAGGTCGACGATCGTCTGGAGGATCTCGGCGTTCTCCTGAAGGTTGCCACCGATGAGCACCGCGTGGGGTCCGGGGGCTTTCTCACGTGCCGTCGGGGCGGCGAGAGCGGGAGCCGCGGAGGCGGCGATCATGGCGCAGGATAGAGCGAGAACACCCGCGGTGCGGACAGCTGTGGTCACGGTTTCCCCTTCGAAGCGTGGATATGAAACGTTCGATACAGAAGCAGTATCGTCGTGTCAGAAGCTAACGCACATTACATCCCCATGGAAGAGGTCTTCCCGATGACGCGAGCGACCGGACTCTCCGCCGCCGACCTCGGTACCGCCGAGCGCTCGGCGGCCGACGCGGCGGCGGCGCGCATGCACGCCATCTCGCCCGAGACGACGGCGGTCGTCGACCAGGTGCTCGAGTACGCCCGCCGCCGCGCGCTCTACACCGACGTGCCGCTCGATCGGGCCATGCGTCTCGCCGACCTCCGCCGCACCGCCGGCGGCTCGATCCGGCCCGAGGGCATGGGGTCGGAGCGCGCCCTGGCCCTGTTCGAACACGTCCTCGCTCCGGCGTGCCTCTCGACCGACCACCCCGGGTACCTCTCCTTCATCCCGTCGGCGCCGTCGAAGGCTGCCCTCGCCTTCGATGTGGTCGTCTCGGCGTCGGCCATCTACGGCGGCTCGTGGATGGAGGGTGCCGGAGCCGTCTTCGCCGAGAACGAGGTGCTTGCCTGGCTGGCCGCCGAGTTCGGGCTCCCGCCCGGGGCGGGCGGCGTCTTCGTGCAGGGAGGCACGATCGGCAACCTCTCAGCCCTCGTCACCGCCCGCGATCACGCCCGGCGGCGATTCGCCGACGAGGAGCGCGCCCTGCCTTCCCGCTGGGCCGTCGTCTGCAGCGCCGAAGCGCACTCGTCGATCGCGTCAGCGGCGGCGGTGATGGACGTGGACGTCGTCACGGCGGCCGTCGGCGAGGATGGCCGGCTGCACGGCGATGCCGTCCGTGCGGTTCTCGACGCGCACGGTGATCGGGTGTTCGCGGTCGTCGCGACCGCGGGGACGACGAACTTCGGCATCGTCGACGACATCGCCTCGGTCGCCGCGGTCGCGCGCGATGCCGGAGTGTGGTTCCACGTCGACGGTGCCTACGGGCTCGCCGCGATGCTGGCTCCCGAGACGCGGCCCCTCTTCGCCGGCGTCGAGCACGCCGACTCGCTCATCGTCGACCCGCACAAGTGGCTGTTCGCCCCCTTCGACGCGTGCGCGCTGATCTACCGCGATCCCGTTCCGGCGATCCATTCGCACACGCAGAAGGCCGAGTACCTCGACACCCTGACCGACTCGCTGGACTGGAACCCGTCCGACCTCGCCATCCAGCTCACGCGCCGTGCGCGAGGCCTGCCGCTGTGGTTCTCCCTGGCGGTCCACGGCACCGAGCAGTACCGGGTGACGATCGCCGACGCGGTCGATCGAGCGAAGCGCCTTGCTGAGGAGATCCGCCGGCGGCCCGAGCTCTCGCTCGTGCGCGACCCCGACCTCTCCGTCGTGGTCTTCCGCCGTGAGGGGTGGGGGCTCGCGGACTACGAGGCGTGGTCGGATCGGCTCCTCGACGAGCAGCGCGCCTTCGTCGTGCCGAGCTCGCACCGCGGGGAGCCGGTGCTCCGGATCGCCCTGATCTCGCCGCTCACCACCGACACCCTCCTCAGCAACATCCTCGATTCCCTCGCCTGACGGGGAGGTCGACGCGCCTCAGAATGGCCAGAGGAGAGGCACGTACCAGACGGCGACCAGCAGGAACAGGAGCGCGAGGGGAAGCCCGAGCTTCCAATAATCACCGAAGCGGTAGCCGCCCGGCTCCATGACCATGAGGTTCGCCGGTGTCGCAATGGGAGTGAGGAAGGATGCCGCGCCGGCGACGGTCATCGCCATCATGAAGGGCTGCACCGACGCTCCCATGCCCTCTGCGAGGGAGAGGGCGACGGGGGCGATGATCAGCACGGTCGCGGTGTTGCTGATCAGCTGCCCGAGAACGATCGTGAGGATGCAGATCGCCAAGAGCGCCACGCGCGGTCCTGAGTCGCCGAGCGCCGTCATGAGCGCGCGTGCGAGGAGATCGGCGGTGCCGGTGGTCTGGAACGCGGTGGAGAGAGGGATCATCCCGGCGACGAGGACCACCGTCGTCCAGGAGATCGACCGGTAGGCCTGAGCGGCCGAGAGCGTGCGCGTGAGGACGAGGGCTCCGGCAGCCAGCAGACTCGCGACCGCCGGCGGAACGGCGCCGGTGGCGAGGAGGATGACCATCGCAACGAGGATCGCGACAGCGCGCCTCGCCCCGGTTCCCAGCGGAATGCCCCTCCGCAGTATTGCCGGATCTTCGACGACGAGCACTTCGCGGCCGCGCGTGCGAATCGTCAGATCCTCCCATGCTCCTTGCAAGAGCAGGGCGTCGCCGGCTTGCAGCCGGACGTCCGCCCCCTCGAGTCGCCCCTCGCCGCGCCGGGCTCCGAGGATCACCAGGTCGCCGCTCGCGGTCGTCATGCCGGGAAAGACATGGAGTCCGATCAGGGGTGACCGGGGCGCCACGACGACCTCGGTGATCCCCCGGGCAGGTCCGAGAAGGGCCGACGTATCAAGGGTGACGGCATACTGCTCGCGAAGGGTGCCGGCGAGAAGGCCGATGTCGGGAGGCATCGTCGGGGCTGGACGCTCAGGCAGCAGAACCCGACCAAAGCCCACGACGATGAGAAGCGTGCCCGCGAGGAGCGGCAGGCCGACCAGGGCGAACTCGAAGAAGCCGAATGGCCGGCCGCCGTTCTCGGCGGCGAAGTCCGAGACGATGATGTTCACCGGTGTCCCGGTGAGGGCGAGCATCGACCCGGCGTGGGCGCTGAAGGCGAGTGGCAGAAGCATCCGGGACGCCGGGATGCCCGCTCGCGCGGCGACGACGACGACGAGGGGGAGAAGTGCGGCGACGGCGCCGTTGACGCTGATGAGCGCTGTGAGGACGGCGACGAGGACGCACACGGTGAGCAGCAGAACGACCCGTCGGCTCCCGGCGCGGGCAATGACCCTCTGTCCCGCCCACGCCGTCACCCCGGTGGCGTCGAGCGATTCACTGACGACGAACAGCGACGCGATGAAGATCACCGTGGGGTCGCCGAAGCCCGCGAGCGCCTGCGGCAGCGTAAGGACGCCGGTGAAGAACAAAGCCAGCGACACCGCGATCGCGACGAGTCCCAGAGGCACCCGGTTGCTGAGGAAGGCGATGATCGCCACACCGAGGATGACGAGTGTCGCGACGATGGGATCCATGTGGTTCAGCCGCGTGGCGCCGTGTCAGCCCGGCGCGACGGATCCGCCGGGCGTCCCCACTTCCAGGCGCACCGGCGCGTCGGCGATCGAGCGCAGCGCGCGAAGCTCCGCGTTCAGATCCCAGGCGCCGAACAGGAGCAGGTCGACCGGATGCCACAGGGCGATCCATCCCACGATGATGAGGCCCTCGATGAAGAAACGCTGCAACGGCTCGGGCGTGGTCGTTCCGCTCGCGAGGGCGGTGGAGGCGGCCAGGCACAGCGCGAGGAAGATCACCCCGATCCCCAGTTCCATCGCCCCGCGCGCCCAGATCCTCCGGCGGGCCATGCGCGCAGCGCGGATCCGCTCGGCCCAGTAGCCGGCGAGGGCGGACTGCACCTCCGCCTGCGTGCGGCCGAACACGTTCAGCGAGCGGATGACGATCGTCGGGTCGCCGTTCCGGCGAACCTTTCGGTCGTGGGTCACCCGATCGACGATGCGGTCGGCGGCGGACGTGTCGTCGTACCGGCCGGTGAAGGGATCCGGCTCGGGGGGAAGGAAGAGGTCGTCCTCCTTGCTGACGTCGACGACGATCATCGTTGCACCTCGTTGCCGTAGGCCGCCGCGGCCGCGAGGAGCAGGCGGGCCCCGAATCCCGTCGCGCCCTTGCTGCGCCAGGCGTCGTCGGCCTCCGCCTGCATCGTGCCGGCGATGTCGACGTGCGCCCACGGTGTCTCGCCGGCGAAGTGCTGCAGGAACAAGGCGGCTGTTGTGGCGCCGGCGAGCGGGCCACCGAGATTGGAGATGTCGGCGATGTCGGAGTCGAGCTGTGGGCGGTACTTCCGCTCCAGCGGCATGCGCCACAGTGGCTCGTCGGTGTCACCGGCAGCGCCGAGGACCACGGCCGCGAGGGCGTCGTCGCTGGCGAACACCGGTGCACGAGCCGTCCCGAGGGCGACCATGGACGCTCCGGTGAGGGTGGCGATGTCGATGATCGCGTCGACCTCGGCCTCCCGGGCGAGGTCGAACGCGTCGGACATGACGAGCCGACCCTCTGCGTCGGTGTTCTTCACCTCGATGGTGGTGCCACCGTGCGTGACGAGCACGTCGCCGAGCTTGTAGGCCGAACCCGAGGGCATGTTGTCGGTGCACATCAGCCAGGCGGTGACCCGGGCATCCACTCCGCGGTCGACCAGGCTCGAGAACGCGCCGAGCACGGCAGCGGCGCCGCCCATGTCCATTTTCATGAGCAGGTGCATCGGGTCGGAGGGTTTCAGGCTGATGCCTCCGGAGTCGTACATGATGCCCTTGCCGATGAGCCCGAGATGGCGGGTGGCGCGCTCCGGGGCGTAGTCGAGACGGATCATGCGCGGCTCTTCTGCGCTTCCCTGATTGACGCCCAGGAGACCCCCGCAGCGGAGCTCTACCAGAGCTTCTCGGTCGAAGATCTCGACCGAGAATCCGAAGCGGCGACCGAGATCGAGGGCGATCGTCCCCAGGTCGGTGGCAGTCAAGTGATTCGGCGGCGTGTTGGCGAGATCGCGGGCGATCACGCATGAGCGCACCGCCGGCAGGGCGGCGGTGATACCGGCGTCGATATCGGTCGCGCCGACTCCGTCGATTTCGAGCGTGAGGGCCGTCAGCGGGACATCCGACGTCGACGATTTCAGCGCGGTGTACCGGTAGCGCGCGAGGAGCACACCCTCGGTGGCCGCCTCCGCGGCACGCGTTCCGGCGACGTCGCCCGGGAGGTGCGGAAGGGTGAGGTGCAGACGGGCGCGGCGGGCGGAAGCGCGGGCGAACGCGGCCGCTGCGTCGCGGACGGCGGCCGGTGTCAGCGTCGCGCGCTCGCCGAGCCCGACGACGACGGTGTCGGGGCCGGGCTCGTGAGGAAGGACGAGGATCGCCCCGACGGATCCGTCGAAGCCCGCCCGCGCGAGGCCGGCCGCCGACATCCCGAGCACTTCGGGCGGATCGTCGCCGGCGAAGAGGCCGTGACCGCGGGCGTCGACGACGCTCTCACCCGCAGGAGATCCGGCGGAGACGACCGTGCCCTCGAGCGCCGCCAAACCAGGGAGGGCGGTGAAGGCCGGGGGCGCGGTCCGATGCCACGGGGTGATCACAAGGAGACCTCCTCGTCCTGCTCTGCTGCTGCCTCGGGGTTCAGCGGAATGCGCTCATCGACGTCGTCGTTGTCGTCAGGCTCGACCCGGTGTGGGAGTTCGCCCGCGATGCGACCGGGCATCCGCGTCGCGGGGAGGATCGCGAGAAGGGCGAGGCCGGCGAGGCCCAGCAGTGAGATCTGCAGCGCCCGGAGGCGCGCGTCTTCGTTGATCGCGATGGCGGCACCCACCTCGACGGGGGATGCGCTGGTGTCGTCGAGGACGGCTTCCAGCTGCGCATTGGTAAGGAAGTCGGCATCGTTGATATTCACCTCGCTGATGAGCTGGTCGGAGATCTCCGGGTGCTCCGCGGCCGAGGTGGCGAGGGTCGAAGCGAGGATCGCGACCGCGAACGCACTTGCCACGGCGATGCCGATGGACCCAGAGAGGTTGTGAACGAGGCCGCGCCACGCGCCGACGTCCCCGGCGAGCTGCTTCGGCGCCGTGGAGAGGAGTGTGTTGAACACCAGCGCCACGATGGATCCTTGGCCGAGACCGAGGAGGATCAGTCCCGCGACGACGAAGAGCTGACCCCAGTCGCCCCGGATGGTGAAGGCGAGGAGGGTGAGCGCGGCCGCGACGACCACGAAACCGATCGATCCGAGGATGCGCGGCGGCGCCACCCGGTAGAGGTACGCCACGAAGGTCGAGGCCAGGAAGATCGAGAGGGTGTACGGGATGATCGAGAAGGATGTCTGGATACCGGTAAGCCCCTGCACCACCTGCATGTAGAGCGGGATGAGGAAGTTCGCCGCCGTGCCGACGAACAGCATGATCGCCATGCATGCGGTGATCGCCAGCTCGCTCCGCCCGGCGAGCACGCGCAGGTCGAAGATGCGCGAGCGGTGCTGACGCGCCCGCCGGGCGAGCCAGAGGAAGAACGCCTGGCCGACGACGATCCCAACGATGATCAACAGCGGCGCAGGGGAGATCCCGAGCACGCTGAAGGGCGCCTGTGCCGTGGCGAGCCAGAGCCCCCAGGAGTTGAGGCCGGAGAACCCGAAGCTCAGGAGGATGATCGCCGCCGCGGCGAGGCACGCGCCGGTCCAGTCGATCGCAAGATCCTTCTGGGCGGGGACGGCCGGGACGCGGAAGCTCAGCAGCAGGTTGACCGCGCCGAGAACCACCATCAGGGCGAACGACCACCGCCACCCGATCGTCTCGGCGAACAGCCCGGCGATGAGGAGGGCGAGGACGCCGGCGAGCGGGATCGCCGCCGCGAGCAGGCCGATCGCCTTGGCCTGCCGGTCGCCGTGGTAATTGGTGGCGATGAAGACGGTGAGCGCCGGGGCGATGAGGGCGATCACGGCGCCGGATGACGCCTGGGCGACGAACAGCATCGCAGGATTGAGGCTGAGGGCGACCCCCGCCATGGCGGCCGCGTGGATGGCGACGGCGATCTGGAACACCCGTCGCGTACCGAACCGCGAGCCGACCTTTGCGCCGAGGAGGATGAACGCCGCCATAGCGAAGGTTCCGGCCGTGATCGCCGTGCCGACCGAGGTTGCCGGCGTGTCGAGGTCGTTCGTGATCGGGGCCATCGACACCGTCAGTGCGTTGACCGCGAAAGACGCCTGCACCTGGGTGAGGACCACCACGACCAGAGGCAACCAGGAGGCGTTGTCGGTCCTGTCAACCACACCGGTATCGGTCATGGGGTTCCTGTCGCTGGGCGAGGTAGCGCGGGTGACCGGAGTCTATCCGCGCGACAAGCCGTTCGCTAGGAAAACTAGAAGATTCCGCGCCGCGGCGGGGACGAGGATGGTGGTGTCGCTGAGAGTCGGCCGTGTGCCGCCGCGAATCGCTGCAACCCCCGTGGCGGTGCGAGAAGCGGAGGACTACCGTGAGCCCATGCCGGCCTGGGTGAGCGAGGAGGCCACGACGGACATCGTCGCGGCGAGCGACGCTTTCGCCCGCTCGTACGGCGCCCTCGAGGTCGAGCACGACGCCAGAGCGCCGTTCTTCGCCTCCCAGAGTTTCGTCAGTGACGACCGGATGTCGGCGAGCCATGTGCGCTGGTCGGGCGAGATGAGGGCGGCGGCCGACGCCTGGCCGGTCATCGCGGTCGCGCGCCTGGTCCGGGCGGAGCGGTACCGGTGGGAGATGGGCCGGGAGTCCGGTGACGGGATGACGCCCTTCGTCATCCCGGTCGGCCGCGCCGTGCACTTCGAGTACGCCGACATCGAGAGTGTCGCGGTGAGCATCTCGGTGCCGGAATTCGTCGACACCGCCCGCCGCATCCTCGACGTCGACGAAGTGCGGCTCCGCGACGATGACGGGGTGAACCGGCCGCTCCGCCCCACGGCGGAGTTGACCGCCGTCATCGACGAATACGCGCGCGACCTCGAGCTGACGCGACTCGCCCTCGACAATGCGCTCCTGCGCGTGACACGCCTCGAGATGCTCGTCGCCTCGCTCATCACGACCCTCCCCGTCGTCACGGCCGCCCCCGCGCCGATCTCCCGGGGAAGCGCGGTCGGGTACCCCGCGGTCCGTCGCGCGGCGGCCTTCATCGACGACAACGCCGACCGCGCGATCGGCGAGGCGGATGTCGCGGCCGCAGCGCGCATTCCGCTCGAGGCCCTGCGCGCGGCCTTCCTCGCCTCGACCGGCGAGACGCCGGCGCAGTACCTTCGTCGCGCTCGCCTCGCGGCAGCCAAGCGCGACCTGAAGGCGGCGGGCGATCGCGCTGCCGCCGGCGTCGTCGCCGCGCGCTGGGGCGCGGTGGACGCCGATCGCCTCGCTCAGGAGGTCGGCCTCCGCGGCCTCCTGCTCTGAGACATCCGGTGTCCGACCGCGCGGCGTTGTCGGAAGATGCCGCGGATGTCGGAGGATTCGGCCGGGAGTCTCCGACAAGGGCGCGATTCTCCGACGTCAGGCGGAGGGTCGAGAGTCCTTCTCGATCGGAGGAGTCAGCGTTGCCAACAACTCGCCGATCATGTGATCGCTCTCGATGGGGTGGCGCAGCGGCAGGTCTTCGACGTACTCGTACCGGTTCCGCCGCCCCGACTTCTCGCGGCGCAGGTAGCCCGCGTCGACGAGATCGGTGAGGATCCCCTGGGCCGTGCGTTCGGTGATGCCCACGGCGTCGGCGATGTCGCGCACCCGGGCGCCCGGATCGCGAGCGACCACGATCAGGACATGAGCGTGGTTCGTCAAGAAGGTCCACCCGCTCATGCCGCGAGTTTACCGGCTTCCCGACGCCGGTCTCCTGCGACCGGTCTCCCGCGACCGGTGTCACGGGAGACCGGTCGCGGTCAGGACGCGGGGAATTCGATGCGGTACCACTCCACCGGCTCGCCGTCGACGCGCACAGCGACATCCGCCTCGATCCAGTCGCCGTCGCGGCGGACCTCCCAGTCGAGCTCTCGATCGCGCAGAACGGCCGTCATTGTCGGGGTCCCGGGGCGGCTGGTGCGGAATCGGGTCGTCCCCGCGGTTGCTGCAACCAGGCCGAGCGAACGCGCATCGGTGATCGACGCTTCGTCGCGGGAGGCCAGTGCCGCCTGGCCGGTGGTGCGGACGACCCCGGGCAGGTCCCACGGCACGACCTCGCCCTCGCGACGGTCGGGGCGGGCGGCGACGACGGTGGGGCCCTCCTCTTCGTACCGGACCCAGGAGCGGGCGCGGGCCGTCATCGACCCGCCGTGCAGCCTGGCGTCGACGGCTTCGACCCGCGCCGGCCGGGTGTTGCGGCGAGTGAGCTGGCGGAGTCCGCGCTGGCGGGCGATCGCGAGGTCGGTCGGGGCGCTGTCGCTCTGGTCCCCGTTGAAGCTGTTCAGCGATCCCAGCGGACCGGAGGCGACGGTGTCGAACCAGATCTCCGTGACCCCCAGCCAGTCGTAGCCGCCGGAGCCGTACGTGGGAACGCCGAGCGGCGAGAGCAACGAGCTGAAGAACAGGCGGCGGTTGACCTCCTCGGGGTACTCCCCGGCGTTCAGGTAGAGGTCGTCCGTGGAGTGCTGGTCGACGAAGTCGAGGAGGAGCGGCGAGAGGTTGTAGTACATGACGACCACGTCGGGATCGACCTCGCGCATCGCCCCCACCACCACCCGGAGCGACTCCAGGAGGGCGCGCTCGCCACCCCACTCGCGGCGCGCCGGCGCGGCATCGCGCATCGAGGGCAATTCGTAACCGAAGTCGAATTTGACCAGATCGGGGCGGTACCGGTGCATGAACCTCTTGGCCGTCTCGGCCAGGCGCTCCGCCACGTGAGGGCGGGAGACGTCGAAGAGGTAGTAGCTGTCATCGAAGAGTGACCGTGTGACGGGGCGCCCCTCGGGGTCCTGCCAGACGTCGTCGAGGGTGAGGCCCATGCTCTCGGGATCCTGGCAGCGGATGAACGCCGCCCACATCCCGATCCCGCGTCCGTCGGCCCGCACGCGGTCGAGAAACTCCGCGAAACGAGGGAACCGGACGTCGTCGTGCTGAAGCTGGCCGTACGCGGACTCCCACCGGTCGTCGATCACGAACATCTCGGCGTCGAAGCCGCTGGCCACCATATCGTCGTAGATCTGCTCCAGGGCGTCCTGATTCAGATCGCTCGACGCCCAATCATTCGCGACCTGCGCGCCCCACGTGTTGAACTGCGACATCGTCGCCCGCCGGGCCTTGCGCGCGGAGTCGTTCCGGTCGGCGACGATACCCTCGCGGCGAAGGAGGTCGAACGAGCCGGCGATGGCGGTGCGGATGTCGGGTCCGAGGGACCACAGCCAACCGGTACCCAGTTCGAGCTCGTCCGCACCGGTCTCGAAGGTCTTCCAGCGGCCGCCGAGCAGCCGGAGATAGGGGCTCGCGTACTCGTCGAAGTAGCGGATGTGCTGATCGCCGGTGGGGATGGCGTCCATGCTCAGGATGACGACGTCGGAGGTGTGGCGGGTACGCGCGCTCTTGCCGCTTCCCCAGCCGTCGATGCTCCACCCGCCCCAGAAATACATGGGCAGGCCCCACTGCTGCTGGACGAACCCCGGCTCGTCGGTGCTGCCGCGACCGATCGTCGACACGATGCTCAGCCGGACCTTGGCCGGAATGACGGGCGCGAGGATCGACGACTCGGTCGAGCCGGGGTGAAGGAAGAACTGGCAGTGCAGCCCGGGGACCGCGCCGTACTCGCCCCAGCGCCCGAACAGGGTCAGCGTCTCGACGAAGGTGCGGCGCGGGTTGGTGTAGCGCACCGGCGCGAGTCGGAGGGAATCCGGCCGGAAGTGCCACGACGTCGTCGTCGTGCCTTCTCCGTTGACACCGTCGAATCGGAGGGTGACGACTCCTTCTTCGGGAGAGACATCGACCGCCGCCAATCGCCCCGCGCCCGTGGAAGTGTTGCCGTCGGTGTCGACCACCTCGACAGCGGGCTGCACGCCGCCCTGGGCGACCGGACGCCCCGTGCTGTCGCGCAACTCGAACGTCTCCGCGCGGCGATCGAGGCGCCACCGGTACGTCTCACCGCGCACCTCGACGGCGTCGTCGTTCTCGGTCACCTGCAGGTCCATGGCGCTCCTTCACGCTTGCTCAATGAGATTATTATAGTAATAATGCTCGGGTACCAAACGGGAAAGGTGACTTCATGAGCAACGACGCCCAGCGCGATGGCGCCCTGGCCGGGATCCGCGTCCTCGACGCGACCCAGATGCTCGCCGGGCCGCTCGCGGCGACCCGCCTGGGCGACCTCGGCGCGGACGTGATCAAGATCGAGAGCCCGGGGAGCGGCGAGTTCAACCGCACGCACGGCTTCGATGATCGTCGGGTGGAGGGGGAGATGTCCACCTTCGTCGCGGTGAACCGCAACAAGCGCTCGCTGGCGGTGAACATGAAGGACCCTCAGGCCCGCGACGCGTTCTACGAACTCGTCCGCACGGCCGACGTCTTCCTCCAGAATTTCCGCCGAGGCACCGCAGCACGACTCGGCGTGGATTATGCGACGCTCAGCGCCATCAATCCCCGTCTGGTGTACTGCTCCATCTCCGGCTACGGCTCGGAGGGCCCCTACGCGGATCGGCCGGGGCAGGATCTCGTAGTGCAGGGGTACTCCGGATCGATGTTCTCCGTGGGACGTGCGGGTGACGCGCCCTCGCCGGGTGCCCTCTGGGCCGCGGACGTCATGACGGGCTACCAGGCCGCGATCGGGATCCTCGCGGCCCTCACCGCGCGCGACCGCATCGGCCACGGGCAGCATGTCGAGGTCGACATGTACACGGTCGTGCTCGACGCCCAGCTGCAGGAGCTCGTCACCTACCTCAACACCGGCTACGATCCGCAGCGGACGAAGGAGGCGTCGGCGCACGCCGCCATCCCCGCGCCGTACGGGGTGTACCAGACATCCGACGGCTGGCTGACCCTCGCCATGTCGCCGCTTCCCGCCCTGGGGGAGATGCTCGGCGACGACTGGCTGCGATCGCTCACCTCGTACAACGACGGTCACGATCACCGCGACGAGGTGCTCGCCCACATCCGCGACAGCTTCCGCCACCGCACCACGGCGCACTGGATCGAGGTCGCCGACCGTCACGGCGTGTGGGCCGGCCCCGTGTACGGCTATTCGGACCTCCCGAACGACCCCCACCTCGTCGCGACCGGCACCTTCGTCGAGCAGCCGGGGCCGCACGGCACGGTGGTCCGGACCGTGCGGCCGCCGATCAAGATGTCGGAGTCGCCCGTGGCCATCACGCGGGGGGCGCCGCTGCTGGGTGCGGACTCGGTGGACATCCTGCGCAGCGCGGGTGTGGAGGACGACGTCATCCGGGAACTCATCGCCCGGGGCGTTGTCGCCGAGGCCGACGCGCCTGTCTCCGTCGCCCCCTGACCGGAACCTATGATCAAGCCGTGGCGACATACGGCGGGCGAGGCATCCACGGGCAGGTGGTCGACGCGCTCGGCGCGCGGATCCTGAGCGGGGCACTGTCGCCCGGCGACGTCGTCGATCCCGACGCCGTTCTCCGCGAGTTCGGGGTTTCGCGAACCGTCGTGCGCGAGGCATTGAAAGTGCTCACCGCGAAGGGCCTCGTCGATGCACGACCGAGGACGGGCACCTTCATCACCGACCGGTCGCGCTGGCAGCTTCTCGACGCCGACGTCATGGCCTGGCGCACGCGCGGCTCGGTCGACTCCCTTCTTCTGCTGGAACTCGGCGAGGTGCGGCAGGTGCTCGAGCCGCCCGCGGCACGGATGGCGGCCGCGCGGCGGACGCCCGAACAGGTCGCGACTCTCGACGACGCCCTGGAACGGATGACGGCGCACGCCGCCTCCGACCACGAGGCGCTCATCCAGGCGGACCTGGATTTCCATCGCGGGATCCTGCTCGCCGCGGGGAACGAACTGCTGCAGCGGTTCGAGGTGATCCTCGAGCCGGCGCTGAAGGCGCGCGACGCGCTGCTCCACGGCCGCCCGGCCGATCAGACCTTCCTCGACGCCCATCGCGCGATCCGGGACTCGATCGCCGACGGCGACGCCGACACCGCGTTCGACATGATGACGCAGATGATGACGCGCGCCGCCGATGATGTCCGAGAGGTGCTCGAGAGCGAGGGCCCGATCGCGCACCCCTAGGAGTTGGCAGCGCACTTTGCTTGGTCATATAATCTGATTAAAAGCAAAGGAGCCTTCATGTCCGTCCTTCCCGGCACCATCCGCCTCGAGCGCGACGGGCACGTCGCGTCGCTCGTGATCGATCGACCGACCAAGCGCAACTCCATGACAGTGGACATGGATCGTCAGATGAACGAGCTGTCGTTCGAGATCAACAACGATCCCGGGATCCGGGTGGTGGTGCTTCGGGGCGAGGGCGACCGCGCCTTCTCCGCCGGCAGCGACATCAACGATCTGGACGAGTACGGCTCCAACTGGGAGTACCGGAACCGCTTCGACCGCCGCCGTGACTATGCGCGGGCGGTGTGGCAGATCCGCAAGCCCATCGTCGCGGCGATCATCGGATACGCGTACGGCGGCGGGCTCGAGATGGCCTGCGCCTCCGACATCCGCATCGCCAGCACGACCGCTTCCTTCGCCGCCGGGGAGATCCGCTGGGGATGGCATGGCGGCTCCGGTCAGACGCAGTACCTCACCCGGCTCATCGGCGCCGGTCACGCGTCGAGGATCCTGATGACGGGCGAGCCGATCACCGGAGAAGAGGCGTACCGGATCGGCCTCGTGCAGGAGCTTCTCGCGCCCGATGAGGTCGTTCCTCGCGCCGAGGCGCTCGCCGAGCACATCGCCGGGCTTGCTCCCATCGCCATCGAGCGGACGAAGTACATGATCCGGATGGCCGAGAACATGCCGATGGAAGCGGCGCTTCTGGCCGAGAACGACTCGTTCTCCTACATCATGATGACCGAGGACGCCGAAGAAGGTCAGCGGGCGTTCGCCGAGAAGCGTGCCCCCCGATTCCAAGGGCGATGATGACAGACCGATCGAGCATCGACGAGATCCACCCCGGGCTCTTCCGGATCGACACCCCGCTGGGCGAGCGGATCGCGAGTCTGTACGTCCTCCGCGGCTCCGACGGCGCCCTGCTGTTCGACACCGGCCTCCGGGGCACCATCCCCGATCACCTGCTGCCGGCGCTCGCCGAGCTCGGTATCCGGCCCGATGAGATCGCGACCGTCGTGATCTCGCACTGCGACGTCGACCACTTCGGCGGCATCAGCGACGTTCGGACGTCGCTTCCCGCCGCGCGGGTCGTCGTCCATGCCCGTGATCGGGCGGCTGTGGAGGACATCGACACGTTCCTCGCCGAGCGGGGGAACGGTTTCGCGGTGGAGTACGGCCTCGCTGAGAGCCCCGAGGGCATCGCCTGGATGCGTGAGGTCGGCGGCGCCGGCCCGGTCGACGGAACCGTCGACGACGGCGACCTGTTCGAGCTCGGCGGCATCACGGCGAAGGTGCTCCACCTCCCCGGTCACACCCACGGCCACCTCGGGCTGTGGGTACCCGAAGCGTCGGCTCACCTGGTGGGCGACGCGGTGCTGGCCGATTCGGTCGATCTGGTCGACGGCACGCCCGCGTTCCCGCCCACCTATCGGTATGTCGCGGACTATCGCCGCACGACCGACCGCCTGCGCGCACAGCCCGCGCGGGCGCTCCTCACCGCGCACTATCCGACGTACACCGGGGTGGCCGCGCTCGACTTCCTCGACCGCACGTCGCGCTTCGTCGATCAGCTCGAGGAACTGGTGCTCGCGCACATCCCTGCCGATGGGCCGGGAATCGACCTCCCGCACCTCCTCGACGCGGTCAACCCGCGTGCCGGCACGTGGCCGAGCGAGGGGACGGCAGGCGCTCTGGCCTACCCCGTCGTCGGCCACCTGGAAGATCTCGCCGAGCGGGGGCTGATCCAGCGGCACGGCGAACGCGGCGACTACCGGTGGACGAGATCGTGAGCTCGGGAACCGTCGCCTGGGGCGTGACCGCTTACGAGGCCGAGAGCGACGCGGAGGCCTGGCTGAGGCGGAGCCCCCGCAGCGGCGCGCCCGTTGCCACCTCCCTCGATGAGGCCTTCGCCCGACGACTGGCCGATCAGATCCTGACGCTGCCCTTCGCCACCTGGAACTTCGGCGACTCGGTGGCCTTCGAGGCGCTGGTCGCGTCGACCGAGCACACCGGGGAGGAGAGATGGGCGGCGTTCGTCCGCGGCTGGGGCCGCGCGTGGGCGACCCGCTCGCAGCCGTTCGTCCGCCTGGATGCCACGGCGCCGGGACACGCTCTGGTCTCGGTGGCCGAGCGTTTCGGCGACGCGATCCTCCTCGACGCGCTGACCGCCCTCGCCGACTACCTCATGGCCCGACCCCTCCTCGACGGCGTCTACGAGCTGTGGGAGAGCGCGCCGCTCATCTCGCCCTACGGCGACCCGCCCCTGTCGGAGGACGACCGCCGATTCCTCGCCACGCCGCCCGCCTGCATCTGCGTCGACTCGCTGCACTTCGACCCGCCCTTCCTCGTCGCGCTCGGTCGCGCGACCGGATCCTCGCAGTATGTCGACGCCGGCCTCGCGCAGGCCGAGCGCTTCGTCGAGGTGCTGCAGCGGCCCGATGGCTTGTTCGACCACTTCCGACTGCGCGGGGTGGACCGTTCCTTCGGCCCCGGGTGGGGACGCGGGCAGGGGTGGGCCCTCCTCGGTCTGCTCGACGTCATCGCCGAACACCCGGATGGACCGGATGCCCCGGCCCTCGCGTCGGTGCGCGCCTCGGCCGTCGCTCTCGTCAGCGCGATGCGGGATCTCCAGCGGCCGGACGGCCATTGGCCGGTGGTCGTCACCGATCCGCAGTCGGGTGATGAGTTCTCCACGACGGCGTTCATGATCACCGGCTTCCTCCGCGCCGCCCGCCTGGGTGTCGTCGCGGCGGCGGAGGTGATCGATCCGGTGCGCCGGGCGGTTGCCGCGCTGTCGGAAGCATTCGATGACACGGCCGCACTGACCTCGGTCTCAGCGGCGGTGTACGCCTCCACCGTGGCATCCCACTACGCTCACGTGCCGCGGGGCTACGTGGTCCCCTGGGGACAGGGGCCCGCGCTCCTGGCCGTGTGGGAGTTGCAGGAAGCAGGGGTGTGATGACAGCGGCGATCATCACCGGAGGAGGCCGCGGTATCGGCGCCGCCGCCGCCCAGGCCCTGGCCGCGCGTTTCTCTCCCGTCGTGGTCACCGACATCGACGGCGATGCCGCTGAGGAGGTGGCGGCGGGGATCGCGTCGCGCGGCGGAGACGCCCTCGCCGTGTCACTCGACGTCGGCGACGCGGCCTCCTGGGAGAGTCTGCGACGCGTGATGGAACGGCGGGGAGCAGAGGTGGGCGCCCTCGTCAACAACGCCTTCACCCTGACCATCAGCCCCGCTCACCTCCTCGAGGAGGACGACTGGCAGCGGCAGGTGTCGGTGAACCTCGGCTCGGTGTACCGGTCGGTCAAGACCTTCCACGACATGCTCGCCGTGACCAGGGGTGCGGTGGTCAACGTCGCGAGCGTCCACGCGATCGCGGGCTTCCCCGGTCATCCCGCGTACGCGGCCGCGAAAGGGGGCGTCGTCGCCCTGACGCGGCAGCTCGCCGTCGAGTACGCGCCCTCCTTCCGCGTCAACGCCGTCCTGCCGGGCTCGGTGCTCACGCGAGCGTGGGATGCGGTGTCGGAGGGCGATCGCGCGGAACACCTCACCCACATCCCCGCCGGGCGCTTCGGCGCACCGGAGGAGGTGGCCTCGGCGATCGCGTTCCTCGCCGGGCCCGAGTCGTCGTACATCACCGCGACGACCCTCGTGGTCGACGGCGGGTTGACGGCGTCGGTATGAGATCCGTCGAGACGGCCTTCGCCTGGCCGGAAGAGCACGCGATGACCGTCCGCGGCGACGGCCTCACGGCCGTGGTGCACCCTTCGCGGGGCGCGAAGATCGTGTCGCTCGTCGACGATGCCGGGCGGGAGTGGCTCGCCCAGCCCGAGTCGGCCGTCGGCGCCCCGGCGAGACCGGGGGCCGACTTCCTTGCGGCGGAGATGGCGGGCTGGGACGAGTGCGCCCCGACGATCGTGGCCTGCGAGGTCGAAGATGCGGTTCTGCCCGACCACGGGTCGCTGTGGACCGCCGACTTCACCGTCGACGGCGCGCACCTCCGCGCGATCGACGACACCCTCGGCTTCATCTTCGACCGCTGGATCGCTCCGAGCCCGGGCGGGCTGCGCATCGATTACGCGGTGCTCGCCACCCGGCGCGCCGTGCCGTTCCTCTGGGCGGCGCATCCGCAGTTCCTCGCGCCCCCGGGGACGCACGTCCGGGTGCCCGGCGACGTCCGCTCCTGCGTCGACGTCCTCGACCCGTCCCTTCCCGAACGCGAGTGGGCGCCCCCGCTGGGGGCGATCGATTCGGTGCCGGACGGCGGATGCCGCAAGGTCTACATCCACCCCGACACGCGCGCTTCCGAAGCGCACCTGGTCCGCCCGGACGGCACGCTGCGGCTGCGGTGGAGCGAGGAGTGCCCCTACCTCGGCCTCTGGTTCGACCGCGGGATGTATCGCGCCGGCCCGGTCATCGCCATCGAGCCGTCCACGTCGTACTTCGATGCCCTGACGACCGCCATCGCCGAGGAGCGCACCCCGACGTTGTCGCCGGTCGATCCCCTTCGGTGGAGCGTGTGGCTCGAGGTGGGGGAGGGGTGAGCGAGTCGCGCGTCACCGCCCCGAGCGGTCTTCTGACGATCGGTGAGGCGCTCGTCGTCTTCGCCACCCCCGGTGTCGGTCGATGGCGTCATGTCACCTCGGCGAGCGTCGGCGTGGCCGGCGCCGAGTCCAACGTCGCCATCACGGTCGCCCGTCTCGGCGAGCAGGCCACCTGGGCGGGACGCGTCGGCGGAGGAGGACTCGCCGAGCGGATCGTCGGCGATCTCCGCGGCGAGGGCGTCGAGGTCGTCTCCGTACCGGATCCGGGAGCGGTGTCGCTCCTGATCAAGGAACGTCGAATGCCGGACATGATCGATGTCGCGTACTACCGGGCGGAGGGGCCGGGTTCCCGGCTCCGCCCCGATGACCTCGAGCTCATCCCGATCGCCGGCGCTCAGGTCCTGCACCTCACCGGCATCACCGCTGCCTTGAGCAGCAGCGCGCGCGAGACCCTTTTCGCCGCCGTGCGCATCGCCCGCGAAGCCGGTGTCACAGTGAGCTTCGATGTGAACTACCGCGCGAAGCTCTGGGACAAGTCGAGCGCACGACCCGTGCTGCGCGACCTCGCGGCCCAGGCGGACATCCTCTTCGTCGGAGACGATGAAATCGACCTTGTCGTGGACGACCCCGCTGACGAGATGGCGGCCGCCGTCGCGCTCGCCGAGCGGGGGCCCTCTCAAGTCGTCGTCAAACGGGGCGCCCGCGGCGCGATGGTCCTTCACGAGGGAGACGTCGTCAAGCAGTCCGCTTTTCGCGTCGAGGTGGTCGATCCGGTCGGCGCCGGCGACGCCTTCGCCGGCGGCTACCTCGCCGAAACGCTCCGCGGCGCCCCTCTCTCCCAGCGGCTGCGCACAGGCGCGGCCTGCGGTGCGTTCGCCGTCGGTTCGGCCGGCGACTGGGAGGGCAACCCCACCCCCGACGACCTTTCCCGCATCGCCTCACCCGGAACGCTCCGCTGAGGCGACCGCAGCAATCGAAGGAGACCCCGAATGACGCAGGAAACGCCCGAGGAGAACACGGCGGATGCCACCGGCGCGACCGGCCGCGAATGGTGGCGTACCGGCACCGTCTACCAGATCTACCCGCGCAGCTTCGCCGATTCCGACGGCGACGGCATCGGCGATCTCCGCGGCGCGCTCGCCCACGTCGACCACCTGGCCTGGCTCGGAGTGGACGCGGTCTGGCTCTCGCCGATGTACCCGTCACCGCAGAAGGACAACGGGTACGACATCAGCGACTACGAAGACGTCGATCCGCTCTTCGGCAGCCTCGCCGACCTCGACGAGCTCATCGACGCCCTCCACCAGCGCGGCATCCGCCTCATCCTCGACCTGGTCGTCAACCACACGTCCGATCAGCACCCGTGGTTCCTCGCGTCGCGGTCGTCGAAGGACGACCCGCATCGGGACTGGTACGTGTGGCAGGACGCCCGCGAGGGGGTGCAGCCGGGAGGGCTCGGCGCCGAGCCGACCAACTGGGAGTCGTTCTTCTCGCAGCCGGCATGGACCTTCGACGACCGCACGGAGCAGTACTACCTGCACCTGTTCGCCGTCGAGCAGCCCGATCTGAACTGGGAGAACCCGGAGGTCCGGCAGAGCGTCTACGCGATGATGAACCGCTGGCTCGACCGGGGCGTCGACGGGTTCCGCATGGACGTCATCAACCTCATCTCCAAGCGCCAGCCGCTCGAGGATGGTCCGCTCCTTCCCAGCGGTGTGCGCGGCGACGGATCCGCCTGGTACAACTTCGGCCCCCGGCTGGACGAGTTCCTCCAGGAGATGCACCAGGAGGTCTTCGCCGGTCGCGGCAGCGGAACGGTGAGGATCGGGGAGACACCCGGAGTCACCGTCGAGCAGGCGATCCGGTTGAGCGATCCCGAGCGGCAGGAGTTGGACATGGTCTTCCAGTTCGAGCACGTGGATCTCGACCGGGACGAGTTCGACTGGCAGAAGCGCCTGCCGCTGGAGCGCCGCGCCCTGTACGAGAACCTCGCCTCCTGGCAGCGTGGTCTCGCCGAACGGGGCTGGAACAGTCTCTACCTCTCCAACCACGATCAGCCCCGCCCGGTCAGCCGATACGGAGACGACTCGGCCGAGCATCGCGCGGCATCGGCCAAGACGCTGTGGACCATGCTGTACCTCATGAAGGGCACCGCCTTCCTCTACCAGGGCGATGAGATCGCCATGGCGAACTACCCGTTCACCTCCCTCAGCGACTTCGTCGACGTGTCGGCGACGAACTACATCGCCGACGAGCTCAGTCGGGGTGCGGACCCGGACGAGCTGCTGCGCAATCTCCGACTGACCTCGCGCGACAACGCCCGCACCCCGGTGCAGTGGAGCAGTGGGCCCGGCGGCGGGTTCACGGATGGAACGCCGTGGTTCGCGCTCAACCCCGACCACGAGACCGTATCCGTCCAGGCGCAGCGGGACGATCCGGACTCGGTGCTGCACCACGTCCGCCGCCTCATCGCCCTGCGCAAGGACGAGCCGGCGCTCAGCGACGGAGAGTTCGTGGATCTCAGCACGCCCCCGGGCGACGTGGTGGCTTTCGAGCGCCGGAGTCCGGCGGGGGTCGTGCGTGTCGTCGCGAACCTCAGCTCCGAGCCCGGTTCCAGTCCATACGCATCGCGCCCGGAGTGGGCCGACGCCGACCCGCTCGCGGCGGTCCGATACTCCGAGTCGGACGGAACCGAGCTCGAGCCCTGGGCGAGCGTCGTCTGGGGTGGAGCCCTGGAATCATGACCGGAGCGGTCGGCTCGACGGCGCTGGGCGTCATCGAGCGCACGCGCATCATCGGGATTGTCCGGGCCGCATCACCCGCCGCCGCCCTGGCGGACGCCGAGGCTCTTGCGGTGGCGGGCGTCGAGGCGATCGAGGTGTCGCTCGTGACACCCGATGCCCTCGATGTCATCGCCGCGCTGGCGCGCTCGGGGAGGGTGGTCGGGGTGGGCACGGCGTTGACGGAGGCTCACGTGACGGACGCGGCGGAGGCGGGCGCCCAGTTCGTCGTCTCGCCGAACATCGACGAACGCGTCATCCGCGCCACGGTGGCGCGAGGGCTCGCAAGCATCCCGGGGGCCGGCACCGTGAGCGAAGCGCTCCGTGCCCGCGAGTGGGGGGCTGATCTGGTCAAGCTCTTCCCGGCGACGGTGTTCGGGCCGAAGGGCGTCGCGGCGATCCTCGCCTCGCTCCCGGAGCTGCCGCTCGCGCCGACAGGAGGGGTCGGCATCGGCGACATCCGTGCCTTCCTGGATGCCGGTGCGCGCGCCGTCGGTATGGGGCAGGCGCTCGTGCGCGCTGCACATGACGACCCAGAGGGCGTCCGGGCCATTGTAACGAATTAGTAATATTAAAATATTGACTGAGTAGTGGGTTGATGCCTACAGTCCATAGTGGCGGCCCGACGCGCCATACCCACATCGAGAACGAAAGTGAGTCAACGATGACCAAGAAGTCGAGGAGAATCGCCGTCCTGGCGGGCTCAGCGACCGTGGCCCTCGCCCTTTCCGGTTGCGTGGCAACCGGCGGCGGCGGCGGCGGATCGGCGAACGACAGCGGCGAAGACGCGGAAGGTCCGCTGACGATCCAGTCCCGCCTCACCAACGCCGAGGCAGACGCGCTGCAGGCCGTGGTCGACGCCTTCAACGAGCAGGGCGGCGGCCAGGTCGAGATCAACGAGGTTCCGAACGAGACCTACCGTGAGCAGCTTCCCACCTACCTGACGTCGGCGAATCCCCCCGACATCTACACCTGGCTCGGCGGTGAGGCGACCCGTGTCTTCGCCGACGAGGGTCTGCTCCTGGACATCTCGGACATCTGGGAGGACTTCAACTTCACCGACGGCCTCCGTGAGCTGAGCACCGATTCCGACGGCAACGAGGTGTTCGTGCCCACCTCCAACTACTGGTGGGGCGTCTACTACGACACGCGCCTGTTCGAGAGCCTGGGCATCGAAGAGCCCACGACGTGGGACGAGTTCCTCACCGCAGCCCAGACGCTCCAGGACAACGACGTCGTGCCGATCGGCATCGGCCTGTCGGACGCGGCGTGGCTCGCCTCGGCGTGGTTCGACTACCTGAACCTCCGCATCAACGGACCGGAGTTCCACCTCGCGCTCCTGGCGGGCGAGGAGTCCTTCGACAGCCCCGAGGTCGAGGCGGTCTTCGCCGCCTGGGACGAGATCCGTCCGTACTTCGACCCGACGGCTTCGGGCCTGTCGTTCCAGCAGGCGACGACGGACTTCGTGCAGAACCGCACCGGCATGTTCCTCGCCGGCGCGTGGTTCCAGGGGAGCATCCCCGAGGATCAGCTCGAGAACTTCGACTTCTTCAAGTTCCCGGTGATCGATGAGAGCGTGCCCGACGGCGAGGAGGCGCCCACGGACGGCTTCTTCGCCAGCGCGAACACCGACCAGCCGGAGCTCGCGAAGGAGTTCCTGGCGTATCTCGCCAGCGCCGAGGCGCAGGAGATCATGTACGACGCGACCGGCAGCGGAACGCTGCTGCCGACCAACCCGGACGCCGACGTCGACCTCACCCCCTACGCCGAGAAGGGCCGGGAGATCATCCAGAACGCGGCAGGTCTGTCCCAGTTCTTCAACCGCGACGCGGGTGACGACGTGCAGCCCTCGGCCGACCAGGCACTGACGCAGTACCTGGCCGACGCGGCCGTTGTCGCCGACATCCTCGCTCAGTGGCAGACCGAGGCTCAGCAGGCGCGAGACGCACGGAACTGATGACTCAGCTCGCAACCGAGCGACCCATCCACCGGCGGCGGGTCTCCATCCCGCCGCCGGTGGTGTTCGCTCTCGTCCTCGTTCCGTTCACGATCGAAGCGGTCGGCGTCTTCTGGCCGGCCATCAACGGCATCGGGCTGTCGTTCCTGAACTGGAACGGGTTCAGCCAGGCGGAGTTCATCGGGCTGGACAACTACGCCCGCATGTTCACCGACCCGGTGTTCTTCACCGCCCTGCGGAACACCGCCGTCTGGCTCGTCCTCTTCGGTGGCATCTCGTTCATCGGCGGACTGGCCGTGGCCCTGCTGCTGCAGTCCGAGCGCCGGGGCGTCGGCCTGTACCGCAGTGCGCTGTTCCTGCCGATCGTGTTCTCGCTCGTGGTCACGGCGCTCATCTGGAACGCGATCTACCAGCCCAACGGCATCCTGAACCTCGTCCTCACCAACCTCGGTCTCGGCGACCTGACCCGGCTGTGGCTCGGTGATCCCGATACCGCCCTGTACGCCGTCATCGTCGCGGCGCTGTGGCGGCAGATCGGCTACGTGATGATCCTCTTCATCGCGGGGCTCAAGGCGATCGATCCGTCGCTGCTCGAAGCCGCGCGCGTCGACGGCGCGAACTGGTGGCAGCGTCTGCGGTTCATCGTGCTCCCGCAGCTGCGGAGCGTGAACCTCGTGGTGCTGTCGGTCCTGGTCATCGACGCCCTCCGCTCCTTCGACATCGTCTACGCGATGACCGGTGGCGGACCCTTCCGTTCCACCGAACTCCTGAGCACCTACATGTTCGAGGCCGCCTTCACCTCGCGACAGCTCGGATACGGATCGGCGCTGGCGGTGGTGATCTTCCTGCTCGCGGTGGGTGTGATCATCTCGTACCTCGTCCGCGCCTTCTCAGAAAGCAAGGAAGACTGATGGCACTCATCGACGACGCCCTCCCGATGCTGGCCGACGACCCGCCCAAGCGCGGGCCTGCGGCTCCGGCCCGGCGGCGGACGTGGCGTGGGCCCCTGCGGACCGCGGCGTTCCACACCACGGCCTCGATCATCGCCCTGCTGTGGTTCCTGCCGATCCTCCTGGTCATCCTCACGTCGCTGCGCACCTTCGACGACATCGCGCAAAACGGCGTCGGCGCCCTCCCTTCGAGCATCACCGGCCAGAACTATCCCGACGCGTGGTCCGAGGCGGGAATGGCGCAGGCCATGCTCAACAGCCTTCTGATCACCATCCCCACGGTCATCCTGTCGTTGCTGCTGGCCTCCCTCGCCGCCTTCGGGCTCGCCCGGTATCGCATCCCGTTCCGGCGGACGATCCTGCTGGTCATGCTCGCGGGGAATCTCCTCCCCGTGCAGATCATCCTGATTCCGCTGGTCCGCATCGCCGAGGGCATCGGCATCTACGACTCCCTCATCTCCGTGATCGTCGCGCAGACGGCGTTCGGCCTCGGCTTCTACACCTTCGTGCTGTACGGCTTCATGCGCTCGATCCCGATGGAGTTGCAGGATGCCGCGGCGATCGACGGCGCTGGGGTGCTGCGGACCTACTGGCAGGTCATCCTTCCGCTCTGTCGCCCGGCTCTCGCAGCGCTCGGCGCCCTGGCGTTCACCTGGATCTTCAACGATCTGCTCCTCGCCCTGACGCTCCTGCGCACCGATGACAACTTCCCGATCACGGCCGCGGTGCTCTCGCTCCTCGGGCAGTACGGCGGGCAGTGGAATCTGATCGCGGCGGCCACGGTCATCGCGGCTCTGCCGTGCGTCCTGGTCTTCCTGATCTTTCAGCGCAGCTTCGTCGGCGGATTGGCCCTCGGCGCAGTCAAGTGATGCGTCTCGTCCGCACCGGCGGGTGCGACGCAGCGACCGGATTCATTCCGCAGATGGTGGGGCTCCCCTCGGCTTCCCGGTCGGCCTCGCCGGCTTCGTTGCGCGAGAGACGCCCGGTTTTCTCCTGGTGCTTCTGACGATAAGCAAGGGCCAGAGCGATATCCGGCCCGTCTGCGAGGGTGGACCACGGTGCATTTCGCACCAGCACCACCCGATGAAGAAGCTGGGATCACTGTACAAATGAGCACCGCAACAACCTCTAACCGTTCGACCCGTCTCTCGACCGAGACGAAGGCCGCCTTCAAGACCACCGAATTCATCGCCTACGTCGTCATCCTGATCGCGATGTTCATCGCGTCGGCCGTCGTGGACATCAATGAGGACGGACAGGGATTCGGCGCCGAGCAGGTGTGGTTCTACGCCACCCTCCTGACGATCGGTTACATGGTCAGCCGTGGCCTGGCCAAGTCGGGCAGCCGCGAGAACTTCGACCGTGACGATCGCCACGAGGGCGCCGGCAACCGCTGACACCCCCCGGCGCGTCGCCACCGACGCACCCCCGAAAGGCCCCCTGCCGAGCAGGGGGCCTTTCCTTGTGTATGCCGTGGGCCTGCTGCCCAGAGCGGGTGAGCTGGTGGCCGCGCATCTCACCACCCGGGAGATTCCATTTACCGCCTCGATAATGTATAAAGTATTTAGGAGGTTCTCATGACTGCACCCCGGGTCGCCGTGATCGGCGCCGGCTTCGGCGGCATCGCCGCCGCTCATCGACTCCAGCAGAGCGGCGCCGAGGTGACCGTCTACGAGCGCGCCGACCGCGTGGGCGGCGTCTGGCGCGACAACGACTATCCGGGTGCCGCGTGCGACGTCCCCTCGCATCTGTACTCCTTCTCCTTCGCGCAGAAGGACGACTGGACGCGGAAGTTCGCCGCCCAGCCGGAGATCCAGGCGTACATCGAAGCCACGGTCGACGCGGTGGGCCTCCGCCCTGCGCTCCGCACCGGGCAGACGCTGGTATCGGCGACGTGGCGGGAGGACGACGCGGAGTGGCATCTACGCTTCGCATCGGGCCTGGAGGAGCGGTGCGACATCCTCGTCCCGGCCGTCGGGCAGATGAGCACGCCGCACGTGCCCGTCATCCCGGGGGCGGAGCGCTTCACCCGCCCCGCGTTCCACTCGGCCCGCTGGGATCACTCCATCGACCTCGCCGGCAAGCGCGTCGTCGTCCTCGGCACCGGCGCCAGCGTCGTGCAGATCGTGCCCGCCATCGCCGATCTCGCAGCGCATGTGACCGTCGTGCAGCGCTCCCCCGGATACGTCCTCGAGAAGGGCGATCACCCGTATCACCACATCCGCAACCCGCTCACGTCCAAGCTGCGACGGTGGCGCGACTACATCTCCAAGGAGATCCGCACCCCCCGACTGATCCGCTGGCCAGGCCTCACGCGCTTCCCCGAGCGGCAGTTCAAGCGTGACATCGAGCGGTGGGTGAGCGACCCGGAGCTGCGTGCGAAGGTCACGCCGTCCGACCGATTCGGCTGCAAGCGCATCCTCGTCTCCAACGAGTGGTACCAGACGCTCACTCGCCCCGACGTCGACCTCGTGGACGCCGGTGTGGCCGCGATCGACGAGCACGGCATCATCACCAGCACCGGTGAGCATGTCGCCGCCGATGTGATCGTCTACGGCACGGGCTTCCGTACGCACGCCTTCCTCGACAGCGTCGAGATCCGCGGCCGGAACGGAGCTCTTCTCTCCGAGTCCTGGGCCGAGAGTCCGCAGGCCTACCTCGGCATGGCGGTGCCCCGCTTCCCGAACTTCTTCCTCGTGTACGGTCCGAACACCAACCCCGCGTGGAACTCGGTTCTCGTCGTCCTGGAGTGGCAGGCCGAGTACCTCGCCCGCATCGCGCGGGCCTGGCGAGCACGGGGCCCTCTCGTCCTCGAGCCGACGACCACCGCCCTCGCGCGGTTCGTCGCCGACATGCGGCGACGCTCGGCGAGGAGCGTCTGGGTGACAGGGTGCGCCAACTGGTTCACGACGGCCACCGGAGAGAACACCCAGAACTGGCCGCGCATGGCGACGACCTACTGGCTGCTGACCCGGCGGATCGCCTGGCGGGACTTCGTCGTCCGGCGTCCCGCGGAGTCCGTGGCGGACCCGGATGTCACGGCCGGCGGAGCCGACAGCGCCAACGACGCGCTCGGCCTCCGGCGGCGGTGGCGTCAGTCCGAGAAGGCGGCGGAGTCGAGCAACTCGGCGACGTCGGAGCCGGTCTCGAGGATGTGACGGCGGGCGGACGCCCCGGCACCGTCGACATCCTCGGCTTCCAGGAGCGTCAGCAGACGCTCCTGCCCCGCCGCCCACGACTCTCCGAGGAGGGGAGCGACGGGGGAGAAGTAGAAGCGGGCGCGCTTCTCGAGGTGGAGGGAGAGCCCTTCGAGCACCGCGTTCTTCGCCGCTGCGCGAAGGGCCACGTTGTAGTCGGCAGCCGCTGAGGTGAGGGTTGCGGCGTCGCGGGGCGGGG